>ERZ773233.65-NODE-65-length-89451-cov-7.990492_pt1 | contig 89451 bp, 67 predicted proteins | sample MGYA00580991_ERZ773233 | MGnify/ENA primary metagenome ERZ773233 (study PRJEB29015, sample SAMEA2738178) | human oral metagenome | biome: human oral; feature: human-associated habitat; material: saliva | place: China | collected 2161 ...
AAAATCAAGTTTTTAGATAACTGATTGGCAACCTGCGGATTCTGCCGTGCGAGGGCCGAAGAAGAAGGTGAAAGCAGGAGCAACAGGGCCGCGAGGAAAGTAATAAAAATAAAAGAATCGCGCTTCTTATAAAAACTTTGATGGGGGATAGGATGAGACTTACCGATGCTGTATCAGGCCTATTCGTCGTTAAAACAGAGCATCGCAAGGCGCATTTCAAGTCAAGAAATAACAATAGTTAGTCGTCATCTCATTATAATACGACTTATGAATAATCAATAACCGAAAAAGTAGACAGTAACACATATTTCACCACATGCAACTTGACAATGCGCGCAGAAAAACAAAGCAGAGGCATCGGAAAATAAGTCAACAAAATTCTCACTTTGCCAACATTTTCCTCAAAAAGACGAACAAAGGCACTGAAAATGTTGCTGAAGAAAATAAAAATACGCATATTTGTAACGATTATACGGAAAACGAAAACGTCGACCTTTATTTACCTAAATCCATTTTTAATAATGAGAAAAAAATTATCCATCTTAATGACCGGAGCTTTGGCGGCTTGTTTGGCCTTCTCCGGACCGGCGCAAGCGCAAGTTGGCGCAAAGCCGGCGCTCATGCATCCGCGGGGCGACATCAACGCACGGCCGGAGGCGGAAATCGACCTTAGGCAAACGTATCCGGCATTGGCGTCGGTGAAAATGGGCTACATACGGCCCAACAATTTGCGCAACTTACCGCAAACTTTGAATCGCTCTAATAAAAACCGCAAGGGGGCTACGCCTCCAAGCCTCTTGGGAGCACCGGCGCCGATCGAGTTGTGGGGCAATGCGATCTATCAGACCACGTGGGGCGAGGGGGAACCTCAATATGGCTACTACGCTTTCTCTACGGCCGCACCGATTAGCTCGATCAACGCTTTGGGCAAAGATCCTGACATGATTTTCAACGCCGGATGCGGCATCGTCAATGGCGTCTTGCACGGCGTCTTCTTAGATACGTCGCTCGCTGTCTACGGCATTATCAAAGCCTATCATTTGCAGTTTGATCCGGAAACGTGGGAAAGGGTTGCGCCCTCAAAAGAGGTGCAACTTAGTCTGGCGGCCTTTGAAACGGCGCAGGATCCAACGACGGGCGAGGTCTATGGCGAATTTTACGACGCGCAACTGCAGCAGCGGGAATTTGGCGTCATAGATTTTGAAAAGGAAACGCGCACTACGTTTGGCAAAACGGATAAGTCGTATGTTGCCCTCGGACTTTCAACGGATGGCTTCCTGTACGGCATCGCCAGCGATGGCTACTTATATAAAATAGATAAAACGAACGGCAAGGAAACACAAATCGGCTCGACGGGCGTAACGCTCTTGGACGAGGACGGCAGTTACTCGGGACAAAGTGGCGAGATCGACGCGAAAACAAATACGTTCTACTGGACCTGCGTCGATGCGCAGCAGAATGCGGCCTTGTACACGGTGGACCTCAAGACGGGGGCAGCAACAAAGATTTCCGACTTCCCGAACAATGATATGTTCGTGGGCTTGATCGTACCGAAGCCGAAAGCGGCAGCGGGAGCTCCGGCCGCGGCGGAAGAAATGACGGCAAACTTTGCGGGGGCTTCGCTCACGGGTAAGATTGACTTCAAAGTGCCGACGAAGACTTTTGGAGGCAGCGCGCTGAGCGGCAACGTGACGTATAACATCTTGCAAGGCAAAAATACGTTGGCCACCGGTACGGCACAAGCCAGCGAGGAGGTCTCGGCCAACGTTACGGTGGCGCAAGAGGGACTCGTACGCTTCACCTTACGCTTGGAAAACGCGGCAGGGCAAGGGCCTTATACGTATGTCGAAAAGTGGATCGGCTATGATGAGCCGCGAACCGTCGAAAATGCACACCTCGACATCAATAACGAAACGGGCGCGGCCAAACTGACGTGGTCAGCCCCCACAGCCACACTCCACGAAGGCTATCTCGGCACCTTAACGTATGACGTTATGCGCTACCCGGATTCTGTGATGGTGGTCACAAACGGAAGCGCAACAGAGTTTGCCGAAACCCTGACAAAGGGCGAAATGACTTACTACTCGTATGGCATCTGGGCCCACAATGGCACACAGAAAAGCGCCCAAGCCTACTCCAACGGCGCCGTGCTGGGCGATAGCGTAAGCCTGCCCTACTTGGAAGAGTTCAAAACGCCCGCATCTATGAACCTCTTCAAGATTATCGACGCCAATAACGACGGGCAAACCTGGGTTTGGAATCCCTACGGCAAATATGAAACGGGCGCGGCGGGACAAGCGGCCACCTATTACTACAATCCGGAACAAGACGCCGACGATTGGATGTTGACGCCGCCGGTTTCTTTGAAAAAAGATCATATCTACCATTTCGCCTTCAAGACCAAGTCGCGCTTAAAAAGGTACAAAGAGCGCCTGGAAGTGAAGTTCGGAAAGGGTGATCAGATCGAGGATATGTTAAACGAAATTTTGGCGCCGACTGAAATATCCACAGACGGCTACGTTACATTTGAAAAAGATCTTTCGATTGACGCCGACGGCAAATATCGCATCGGTTTCCACGCTTTGAGCCCGCAAAACCAGCTCTTCCTCTACATTGACAGTATTTCAATTGGGAACGGCATAGCTTTTAGCGCACCCGATTCGGTTCAAGATCTGACCATCACGCCCAACCCGCAGGCCGAGAAGAAAGCCACGCTTACTTTCAAGACACCGACAAAGGACCTCCAAGGTCAGCCATTGAGCGGTCTGTTCCGCTTTACGATTGAGCGCGAAGGGAAAGGCGTCGTGAAAGAGGTAGAATACCCCGCTCGCGGCAAGCAATACACTTTCGAAGACGTGCTTACAGACGCCGGCGCCGCCACTTACACCATCACGTGTTTCAATAAAAACGGCGAAGGTCGCAAACTGACCAAGACGGTCTACATCGGACTCGACGCTCCGCAAGCACCTGAGAGCGGCCGACTCTCAGATCGGAGCGACAACATCGGCATTGAGTGGGACGCAGTCGGCAGCGTAGGCCAGCACGGCGGCGTTGTATTGCCGCAAAACGTAATCTACCGCGTTTACAACATATCTTACGATGATCAAAGCGGGAAACCTGCGCCCCAATTCCTTACAGAGACGATGCAAACCTCTTACGACGTATCGCGCAACACCGCTCAAGGCCCGCAGCAATACATTATATATGGTCTATCCGCCAAGAATGCGAGCGGAGCGAGCCCCGTTTCCTTCACCCGAGGCTTAGTAGTCGGCGCGCCCTACGCATTGCCGATCAAGGAATCAGTGGATGGTGGCGAACTCAGTCTGCTATGGTGGCACGAACATTCAGGCAAGTCCACCTTCGGCACGACCAGCGACCGCACAGTCGACAAAGACGGCGGCGCCTTCAAGTTTAGCGCCGACAAAGCCGGTGACGACGCCTGCATCAACTCCGGAAAAATTTCCATACAAGGCGCTAAGCACCCACGAATCTCCTTCTACCACTTCGCCGAACCGGCAAAGCCCATCCGTTTAGAACTGGAAATTCGCAAGGCCGACAACACACTGGTCAAGGTGGGTCAGTTCGACTACGCCCCCCTCAAAACCGTGACCGACTGGAACAAATTCGAGTACGACATCGACAAGACCAAGTTTGGCGCCGAGCCTTATCTGCAATTCCGCATCCGCGCCGTGGCCGACAAAGCCCGCGTGCCGGTTTGGGTCGACAAGATTATGGTGTACGACGCGCCCGACCACGACCTCAACGTCGCAATCACCGCGCCCGAAGTAGCCACGAAGGGCGAGACGATTCCTACCACTGTAAGCGTAAAGAACATCGGCGCAGAATCCATTCAAGCCTACAAGGTACGCCTCAAGGCGGGCAGCGAACTCGTACAAGAAATCGCATCAGAAAAGGCCCTTCCGGCGGGCGAAACCTGCGATTTTACGATCGACTATAAGACAAATATTTTGAGCAACGACGAAGCTGTCGCGCTCAAAGCAGAAGTCTTGTGCGAGGAAGACCCCAACACCGACGACAACTTCAGCGAAGCGACCACCACGCTCAAAGATTCAGACCTGCCGCAACCGGAAAACGTCACGGCCACACTGAAATCGGAGCAAGACGTGCAACTCAATTGGCAAGCACCTGCCGCTTTGACGCGCAAAGTGACGGAAGATTTTGAAAGCTACGCGCCCTGGACGATCAACAACTTTGGCGACTGGACCGGCATAGACGGCGACAGCGGCAACGTGGGCGGCTTCTGGAAGTCGCACCCCTACAAGCACCAAGGCACGCCCTTTGCTTTCATCGCCTTCAATCCCGAAAACCTCTTCGCAGGTTGCACGGAGAGCAACCCGATCCTGAAGCCACACTCCGGCGAACAATATCTGACGGCGATCTATTCGACCAAGCCCGGCGAGACCGAATCAGTCGATGCCGACAACTGGCTGATCAGCCCCATGCTCTCAGGCGAGGCGCAGCAGATCAACTTCTGGGTCAACAACTATAAGAGCCAATCGCAGGAGTTTACGGAACAGATCGACATACTCTATTCTACGACCGACCGACAGCCCCAAAACTTCCAAAAAGTGGGCGAAACGCGCAGAGTAAGTGGCGGAAAATTCCAAAACATCAAGGCCGACCTCCCGCAAGGCGCCAAATATTTTGCCATCCGCCACATTACGGGGAAAGACAACGTCTGCATCTTTATGCTCGACGACGTGACCTTCGTCAAGGGCTATGCGAAGCCGAAGGGCTACAACGTATATCGCGATGGAAAACTCGTGGCAACGCTCAACGAACAAACGATGACGATCGACGACAAAGCGGAAACCGAAGGCCTGCATCGCTATGCCATCACGGCGGTCTATGATAAGGGCGAATCGAAGCCCGTTTGGATTGACGTCACTACGGCTATCCAACTCATTGAGGCGATGTCTGGCCAACCATACGACGTATATGCAGCCGATGGTCGCCTCGTCGGAAAAGGCCTTACCCGCCTGCCCCGACTAGCGCCCGGCATATACATTATAAATGGTCAAAAAATAATGATCCAATAAGGCGCTCGAAGCCTGCGCGCTCACACTTGCTGACGACAACCTCCTCACCACAGGAGGTTGTCGTCATTTTTTAGTGTTCAACAAGCTATTTCTTACTGCAAGACATAGGCATCTGCAGCGCCTACATCCTGCGCTCAGCGTTTTTTATCGTGAGAAAAAAGCCTTGCGCTCGTGAGAAAAAGGGTGTGCACTCGTGAGAAAAAAGGTGTACGCTCACGAGCGTACATCGGCAAACCAATGTCGAAGCCCCCTGAAACCTGTGTTTTCGTCGGACCTTTTCAGCCCTGCTCTGCCGCGAACCGATCGAAGCGCCTCGCATCCTTGCCCGCTGAAAAAAGAAGTCGACTTTCGTAGAGCTGCAAAGTCATGGTCTTTTTCATAAGGCAAACAGCCGCAAAAGCGATCAAACTTCAGTCGTAAAATAATCCGTCATTCGGCAGCAAAAACAAAATCGTGGCATCAAAAATTGGTACTATTTTGACCACAAAAAACCGACATTAAGACCTCGTACAGCAACAAATCGAGTCGATTCATAAAGGCTAAATCGCCCGAAAAAGACGCACAATTTTAACAAAAAGTTGTGTTAGTCAAAAGAATAGGCATCAGTAATTATTAACCTGTTTTACTTTTCGAATGTTTTGACACGCAGTTAAATCACAGCGAATTGTTCGAATGTTATCTTGACAAAAGATATTTATTACTGAAATAAACGAAATAAAGAAAAACCTCGACTAAAGACAAGAAAACATCATTTAACGCTACAATGTGAATAAAAATATCAAGCAAAACTTGTCGGTGTGGGGAAAAGTTGTATATTTGCGTCCGGACTAAGAAATCTTAGTATTTATCATAACCCATTTAATTTTACCTTGATCATGACTAAACGACTATCAAACCTTCGGATGGGAGCCATAGCAGCTTGCTTGGCCTTCTCCGGACAAGCGATGTCACAAGTCGCCACGACGCAGATGCAGGTGCATCCGCGCGGCGCGACTGAACAGCAGTCGAGAGAGCGCATCGACGTTCGCGCGCTCTACCCGAACATTGCCGGCATGGGAGCACGCTATGCGCAGCCCGACCGCGTACAGACAGTGCCCCAAACCCTAAGCAAGCCGGCGGCAAAAGCGCAAAAGCGCTCCGTACCCGTCAACTTCTTGGCTCCTCCCGTACCCACAAATCTCTGGGGTAATATGGTGAAGAGCAAAGCCTGGACGGCAGGCGATCAGTATGGCTACTACTCATTTTCTACAGCGGCGCCCATCACCACATTCAACGTCTTGGGCAAAAACCAGAAAATGGTGGCCGACGGCGGTAGCGTAATCTACGACGGCGTGCTGCACCTCTTCTATTTAGATACGTCCATGGCGCTCTTTGGAGGCGAGGTAAAAGCCTTCCATATGCAGTTTGACCCCGAAACGTGGGAAAAAGTGGCCGAGCCGGTGCAGGTAAGTTTGGACCTTACTACGTCCGACTTTGCGCAAGATCAAGCCACAGGCACGGTCTACGGACAATTCTACAACTCAACTACGAACCAGCGCGAACTGGCCGTGATCGATTTGGAGAATAACACGCGCTCGACGTTTGCTACGACAGATAAGACTTACGTCACAATGGGCTTTTCGAGCGATGGTTACTTATATGGTATCGCTACGGATGGGAACTTATATAAAATAGATAAGACAAACGGCGCGGAAACGCTCGTCGGCGAAACCGGCGTCAGACTCATGAACGATAAAGACTTGTTCTGGAACCAAAGCGGCGAAATCGATCAGGAGACAAATACGTTCTACTGGGCCGGCGTCGACTACACGCAGCACTCAGCCTTGTACACGGTAGACCTCTCTACGGGTGCGGCTACGAAAATTTCCGACTTCCCCAACAACGAGACGTTCTTGGGCATTTTATTGCCGAAAGCCATGGTGGCAGGCAACGCTCCGGCGGCAGCAGAACAGCTGACGGCAGCGTTTAGCGGCGGCTCGCTCACGGGCAGCGTGAAGTTCAAAGTCCCGACAAAGACTTACAGCGGCGGCACATTGAACGGCGCAGCGACTTACACCGTAACGCAGGAAAAAAATGTCTTGGCTACGGGCACGGCACAGCCTGGTGAGGAAGTCACAGCCAACGTAACAATTCCCGAAGAAGGACTGGCACGACTCGCCGTAAGACTCAAAAACAGCGCAGGCAAAAGTAAATATACGCGCTGCGAACAATGGGTGGGCTACGATGAACCCCTGCCGGCACAAAACGTGAAACTCGAAATCAACAACGAGACCGGCGTAGCAAATCTTACGTGGGACGCACCGACAAGCACCGTGCACAACGGCTATCTCGGCGCATTGTCCTACGACGTCGTACGCTACCCCGATAAGGTTAAGGTCCTCACGAAAGGAACCGACACCCACTTCACGGAAACCTTAACGAAGAAGGGCGTAGTTTACTATTCGTATGGCGTCACGGTAAACAACGACAAGCAAGTCAGCCAACAAAAGAATTCTAACGGCGCTATTTTGGGCGACTCCGTCGGACTGCCTTACTTGGAAGAGTTTAAGACGCCCGCAGCGCTCAACATTTTTAAAATTATCGACGCAAATAACGACGGAAATACTTGGGAGTATAATAAATACGCCAACTGGGATCCGGGCACAACAGGACAAGCGGTCACGTATCACTATAGCGAAACCAACAATGGCGACGACTGGTTGATGACGCCTCCGATCAGCTTGAAGCAAAACTTCCTCTACCACTTCTCCTTCAAGGCAAAATCGCGCGATGCTAAATACAAGGAGCGCTTAGAAGTGAAATTCGGAAAGGGCGACAAGGTAGAAGATATGACAGGCGAACTCCTAGCGCCGACAGACGTAGCCTCAAAAGAGTATATTACGTATGAAAAATACTTCTCTGTAGACGCCGACGGCGCCTATCGCATCGGCTTCCACGCGCTAAGCCCCAAAAACCAGTTCTTCCTTTACGTTGATAGCATCAGCGTGGAACAAGGCATCTCGTTTAGTGCGCCCGACACCGTGCAAAACCTAACGATCACGCCCGATCCGCAAGGCACCAACAAAGCTACGATAACTTTCACGACGCCGACGCTTGACATCGCCGGCAACGCACTGTCCTTCCTTACGCGCCTTACAGTCATTCGCGAAGGCAAAGGCGTCATCAAGGAAGTAGATTACCCCAGACGCGGGAAGCAATTTACCATCGAGGACGAAGTAGAAAACACGGGTCACGTCAAATACACCGTCTACTGTACCTTTAGAGATTTCGACGGCCGCAAGCTTACGAAAAACGCCTACATAGGTTTAGATACGCCTGAGCCTCCCCAGAACGGCCGACTCACAGATTTGAACAACAGCATCAAGATCGATTGGGAGCCGGTAGGACGTCGAGGAAAGCACGGCGGCATCGTAGTCCCCGAAAGAGTAAGCTACCAAGTTTACAACATCGTTTACGATCCACGAACCGGCAGTCCGAGCCCCGAAATCTTGGATGACACCCCCAATACGACGTATAGCGTGACTCGCAACACGCAAGAAGGCAAACAAGAGTTCGTTCTATACGCCCTTTCAGCCACAAACGACATCGGCACGAGTACACTTGTATCCACGAGCGGCCTTGTTGTCGGCGAGCCCTACACGTTACCGATCGAAGAATCCTTAGCCGGATCTCGCATGAACCTATTATGGTGGAGCGAGCACGTAGGTAAAACGACTATCGACATTACCAACGACCGCCCCTACGATAATGACGGCGGCGACTTCTGCTTCAACGCCAAAGCCGTCGGAGATGAAGCCCGCATGAACTCCGGAAAAATCTCCTTAAATGGTACGAAGCACCCACGAATCGCTTTCTACCACTACTCTACGCCCGGAAAACCCATCAAGTTGCAAGTAGATGTACGCAAGCCCGACAACACGCTAATCAACGTGGGCGAGTTTGACTACGCCACCTTCTCAGGCCAGAGAGGCTGGCAGCTGATGGAATGCGACCTCGACGTAACGAAATTCGCCAACGAGCCATACATCCAATTCAGCATCCACGCTAAGGCCGGCGAAACCAAAGTGCCACTCTGGATCGACAAGATCTCGATGCGCGACGTATTGGAAAGCGATTTAGCAGCAGCTATTTCTGCACCGACAATTATGACTAAGGGCGACACAATTCGCACTTCCGTTCGCGTGAACAACAGAGGCTTGAAGCCCATCTCCGATTACAAAGTACGACTCACCGCCGGCGGCGAACTCGTAAAAGAAGTGACAGCAACACAAGCCCTCCAACCGGGCCATGCAGCCAACTTCGAGTTCGACTACAAGGCCAGCGCAATCAACGAAGATAGCACAGTGACGCTCAAGGCTGAAGCCGTATACGAGGCAGATCAGAATAAAGAAGACAACACCGCCGAAACCACCCTACGATTGAAGAATTCCGACTTACCAAAACCGGAAAACGTCATTGCACAGGCCAAAGGCGGAAAGAGCGTACAGCTCAAATGGGCAGCACCTTCTATAACGTCAGAGACCGTCACTGAAAACTTCGAAGACTACTCTCCGTGGTCGATCGACACCTTTGGCGATTGGGCTTCAATAGATGGAGATAAAGGTAACAACGGCGGCTTCTGGAAAGCGCACCCCTACAAGCACCAAGGCACACCCTTCGCTTTCATCGCCTTCAACCCCGAAAACCTCTTCGCAGGTTGCATTGCGAGCAACCCGGGCCTTAAACCACACTCCGGCGACCAATTCCTCGCAGCTGTATTCTCCGTACAACCAAGCGCAAGCAACAAGTTTGTCGATGCCGACAACTGGTTGATCAGCCCCTTGCTCTCAGGCGAGGCACAAAAGATCGACTTCTGGGCCAACAACTACAAGGCCGGCACGCAAGACTTCACGGAAAACGTTGAAATCCTCTACTCTACGACCGGACGCAATCAGAGCGACTTCCAAAAAGTAGGCGATACACACCTCATTAGTGGCGGCGAATTCCAAAATATCTCAGCCGATCTCCCGAAAGGCGCAAAATATTTTGCCATCCACCACATTACAGGAAAAGACCAAGTCTGCCTCTTAATGCTCGACGACGTAACCTTCGTCAAAGGCTATACGAAGCCTAAGGGCTACAACGTATATCGCGACGGCAAACTCGTAGCAGGCTTAGACGCCGGCACGCTGACGATCGACGACCAAGCCGATGCCGACGGCGAACATCGCTACGCCATCACCGCAGTCTATGACAACGGCGAATCGCAACCGGCTTGGATCAACGTAACCACCGCGCTGCAACTCATTGAATCACTTGCCGGCAAGCAAGTCGATATCTACACAATCGACGGCCGCCTCATCGGCAAGAACCTCAACAATCTGCCGCGCCTTGATCGAGGAATCTACGTCATCAATGGTCAAAAAGTAATGATCAAATAAGACGTACAAGTCCCCCGCGACAACACACCTTTACGACAACCTCCCCACCACAGGAGGTTGTCGTTTTTTTAGCCCGCAAGGGGCCGGACTGCCACCCTCACGACTCACCCCATCGAGACCGAAGCCCCAAAAACTAATGGCAACCGCCCATGCGCACCTTTACCCGTCAGACCCGGCAAAGCCCCCATCGCCCATTTTCCGGCAGGCCGCCCCCTCACTTATCGCGTAAGTCCAACAAATCCGCCGCCCCACCCCATCAGCCGCCGACCGGCACAAACCTACTTACGAGCAACGCCCCGCTTCTTTAGCGCACAACGGAAAAAATTACACCCAAACACCTGTTTCGCCTCGCCTCCCGCTCTCCCGAAACCTTTTTTATCACGAGCGCAAACCCTTATCCTCACGAGCACAAACCTTTTTTATCACGAGCGCAAGCCTTCATCCTCACGAGCGCAAACCCTCCGCGCCCATCCTGCGCGCCTCCACACCAATGCAAAATACGCTGAAAATAAGCTATGCATAGAAAATGTTAACAACATCCGAACTCAGCAGAGCCCCGACCGCAAACTCCCGCCAACCCATCAGCCCTCAAAGAACAGAAAAAGACTATTTTGTTTGCTTACTTCGAGATAAGTTTGTAATTTTGCGCCGATTTAGAGTCCGTTGGGGCAAAACAAGAGAAGCCGATCGGCATCCGCCTCGCGGAGAAATCCGTTATTTAACAAAACATCAATGTACGCAATCGTAGAAATTAACGGTCAGCAGTTTAAGGCAGAAGAAGGCAAGAAGCTCTTCGTAGCTCACATCCAAGCCGCTGAAGCTAATCAGACTGTTGAATTTGAGAAAGTTTTACTCGTAGACAACGACGGCACAATCAACGTTGGCACACCGACAGTGGCCGGCGCAAAAGTTGTTTGCGAAGTGATCACACCGCTGGTTAAAGGCGAAAAAGTATTGGTCTTCCACAAGAAGCGCCGCAAAGGACATCGCAAACTCAAAGGCCATCGCCAACAGTTTACAGAGGTCACAATCAAGAATGTAATTGCTTAACTCCAAAAACGTAGAAGAAAATGGCACATAAGAAAGGTGTAGGTAGTTCTAAGAACGGCCGCGAATCAGCTTCGCAGCGATTAGGTGTTAAGATTTGGGGCGGCCAATATTGCCAAGCAGGCAATATCATCGTCCGTCAGCGTGGTACGGCTCACTATCCGGGCAAGAATGTCGGAATGGGCAGTGATCATACGCTTTATGCCCTTGTTGAAGGCACGGTAACGTTCCGTAAAGGTAAACACTTCGGAAAGCCCAACCGCAGCGTAGTCTCTGTTGAGCCCAAAGCTGAAGCTTAACCATCCATAAAGAAAGAAAACGGGATGGATGCGGCAATAGCCAAAATCTATCCCTTTTTTCATTCTCTAAAAGGTAAGAAAAAGGAGGTCGTGCGGACAACGCATAACCTCCTTTTTGCATTCCTAACGCCGCAAAACCCATAGCGCACAATCACACAACAAAACTGATATGACTACTATCCGGATACAATCGGAAGCCGACTTGCCTCAAGCCGCGCGCAGCTTCATCGCCGCGATGCAAGACCGCACCATCTTCGCTTTTTATGGTAAGATGGGCGTCGGTAAAACCACGTTCATCAAAGCCCTCTGCGAAGAAATGGGCATCGTTGACGTTGTCAACTCGCCCACCTTTGCCATCGTTAACGAATACCACAACGCGGCGGCCGACAAGCACATCTTCCACTTCGACTTCTACCGCATAAAGCGCCTGGAAGAAGTCTACGATATGGGCTATGAAGATTATCTTTACTCAGGTGACGTCTGCCTGCTCGAATGGCCCGAACTGATCGAACAACTACTACCCGAAGACACCGTCCGCGTCAACCTTACGGAAAACGCCGACGGATCTCGCACGCTGACAATGGACTAAACGCTCCGCCAAACGGCGCGCGGCACGCCCCAAGTTCAGCCGGTCGCCACAGTATCTCGGACAGCGCCGGCCCGCCCCAAAAGCGCAGCGACTCGCCACTGAACAGCCGCATTAAATTCTCGGCCGGCAGCCATAAAATATGCCCCTAAGCTGAAGCGCTTAGGGGCATATTTTTATATTGTAGCGGCCGCAGCCTCGCAAATCTATTGCCAGTCGCCCGGCTTCGTACCTATGCGGTAATAACCTTTGAGTTGGATCTCCATAATCAGCATCGAGCCGGCAGGAAGTTTGCCATAATTGCTCGGAAAGTAAGCCAAATCAGCCGGAATATACAGACGCCAGCGATCGCCGATGCGCATTTGCATCAACGCAGTGGCCACTGCGGCGCGCCAATAGCTAACGCCAAACTTCGCCGGCGCAGACATCGTCGGACTGAAGATGGATTCCACGTCCACACTCTGGCCCGAATGCGCCATAAGTTTGCCTTCCGGATGCTGCGTAGTCGGCATCAAGCGCACGGTATAGTTGATTCGTACCGTGTCGGTAAAGTATGGCGATCCGCTACCCATACCGCGCTCCAAGATCTGCACACAAAGCGTATCGCGATAGTTGACTTGCGATTGATCAGTCAACGAGAACTTTCGCATTAGTCGATAGTCGCAGTTTGCCTCCCAAGCATTGCCGTATTGCGCTTTGGCTGTCGCAATATTTTGTCGGGCCACGTTGAGCTGCGTTTTGAATGCCGCCTCGTTACGGGCCTTCCAATTATCAAACTCCGGGTCTTTCGGCTCGACGTTTTCCTGACAAGCCACCAACAACATAAGGCCCGTGAGCAAGAATAAGATTCGTTTCATCATAATTCAAGAAGCTTTTGAAAGCCTATGCGGCTATTGGAGTTGCTTTAGGAGCGACGTGATCGAAACCTTGTCCTCTATCAGTGCGCGAAGTTGCTCTACCGGAACACGCTCTTGCGTCATCGTATCGCGATCACGCAGCGTCACTGTATTTTCTTTGAGTGTGTCGTGATCAATCGTGATACAATAAGGCGTACCTACGGCATCGGCGCGACGATAACGCTTTCCGATCGTATCTTTCTCCTCGTATTTGCAATTAAAATGGAATTTAAGTTCGTTCATAATCTCGCGTGCCTTCTCGGGCAAGCCATCTTTGCGAACGAGCGGCAAGACGGCCAGCTTCACAGGCGCCAAGGCAGCCGGCAGGCGCAAGACTACGCGCGTCTCGCCGTTGTCTAACTGCTCTTCCGTATATGCGTGGCACATCACAGAGAGGAACATGCGGTCTACACCGATTGATGTTTCAATATCATAGGGCGTATAACTTTCGTTTGTCTCCGGATCGAAGTATTTAATGCTCTTGCCTGAAAATTCTTCGTGACGGCGCAGGTCGTAATCAGTGCGAGAATGGATACCCTCAACCTCCTTGAAGCCGAAGGGCATCTTAAATTCGATGTCGGTAGCTGCGTTGGCGTAGTGCGCAAGCTTTTCGTGGTCGTGGAAACGATAACATTCCGCGCCGAAGCCCAAGGCTTGGTGCCACTTCATACGCCATTCCTTCCACCGATTAAACCATTCGTGCTCCGTGCCCGGCTTTACGAAAAATTGCATCTCCATCTGCTCAAACTCGCGCATACGGAAGATAAACTGGCGGGCCACGATTTCGTTGCGAAAGGCTTTACCGATCTGCGCGATGCCAAAGGGGAGCTTCATACGTCCCGTCTTCTGCACGTTCAGATAGTTGACAAAAATGCCTTGTGCCGTCTCCGGACGCAGATAGATGGCTGATGCGCCCTCGGCGGTACTACCCACCTCGGTCTTAAACATTAAATTGAACTGCCGCACCTCGGTCCAGTTGCGCGTGCCACTGATCGGATCCACGATTTCTTCATCGATGATGATCTGATACAAGGCTTTGAGGTCGTTGGCGTTCATTGCCTCCTCGTAGCGCTTGTGGAGCGCGTCGCGGCGCGCTTGATGGTCGATCACGCGCTGGTTTGTGGCGCAGAATTGCGCCTCATCAAAGGCATCACCAAAGCGTTTGCGCGCCTTAGCCACCTCTTTTTCGATTTTTTCTTCGTATTTCGCAATCTGATCCTCAATCAAAACGTCGGCGCGGTAGCGTTTTTTACTGTCGCGGTTATCGATCAGCGGGTCGTTGAACGCATCAACGTGGCCCGAAGCCTTCCATACCGTCGGGTGCATAAAGACTGCGGAGTCGATACCTACGATATTTTCGTGGAGCAGCACCATACTCTGCCACCAATATTGCTTGATGTTGTTCTTTAGTTCTACGCCGTTTTGCCCGTAGTCGTAAACGGCACCGAGGCCATCGTAAATATCACTGCCGGGAAAGACGAATCCGTATTCCTTGCAATGGGCCACGATTTTCTTAAATACATCTTCTTGCGCCATACTTCTAATTTTCTGCTTTATATATTTGAGGCAAAATTACATTTTTCTCCCGACATACATCTTCTTGCCCGCATTTAATTACGCCCTACCGATTGTGAAGGCCTCCTTCGCAAATGGCAGTGCGCAGCGGCGGAATGACTCTCGCCATTGTCCCGATTGCCGCGTGACATATTATATATATAATGTCTGCCTACGCACTTTTCGAGCAGCCAATCGGGGCGAGCTGCGCGGGACGTTGGCTGCTGATGCTGTCGCGCCTCATAAGTCGACGGCAAAACTTGGGCACGCCTTGCCGGAATAGGCCTTGCACGGCGCGGTGCGAAAGGTCTCGCTTCGTTTGCTCCCACCAAACGATGGTTTGCTCCCACCAAACGATAGTATGCTCCGACCAAACGATGGTTTGCTGCCACCAAACGAAATAGAAGAGCGATGCGAGGGTGAACAGCGGGGCACTGCGCCGCACGAAATAAGCACGTAGTCAACTCATTTTCAAATCGTCCTCCTTAAATATCCCTATTCGCTTGCACCGCAGCCTACGCTTGGCCGCAAAATGGCGACCTGCTGCATCATTATCCGGAACCTCCGCGCTCGCCACGGCACTATAATCGGCGCTGAATAAGAGAAAAACTGTCAAAATGGCAGTATATACGACAAAAAGTTAGTTGTTTTGCAGTTTATCTGCGAGAAACACCATAAAATCCGGTTGGCACACGACTTGCGATAGGATAAAGTGTAAACAAAGGTCGAAAGGCCGGAGAATAAAGCATATAATATAACCAAACAAATAAAGAAAGGAGATTTAATTATGGTACCTGTAAGAAAATATGATCAAAACTGGTTGCCCAATTGGTTTGACGATTTTTTTGATAACGAATGGATGCGCAAGGCAAATGCCACGGCGCCGGCCATCAATGTCTTGGTCAATGAGCAGCAATACGAAGTTGAGGTTGCTGCGCCGGGCATGACGAAGGACGATTTCAAGATCCACGTCGACGCTGACAATAACCTCGTCATCGAAATGGAGAAGCAGCAAGCCAATACGGCCGAAGGGGACGAAAAAGCCAAAGCACGCTACTTGCGTCGCGAATTTTCGTATACCAAATTCAGTCAGACGCTGATCCTGCCCGAAGATGTTGACAAGCAAAAGATTGGCGCAAACGTAGAGAACGGCGTATTGCGCATTACGCTTCCCAAACTCACGCCGGAGCAGAAGCAAGAGACGCTGCAACAGATTGAAGTGAAATAAATATTTTTAAGATTTATTCCCCTGAAAGTAAGCCGCAAGCGGAGGGCTTGCGGCTTATTGCGTATGTTTTCCTTACGTACGGAAAGTTTTTTCCGCAAGTAGTGGAGAAATACGTTGTAAAACTTTAATTTTGCAGCATCAATTTGTAGCATACAACTAAATTCTTGCTGTATTATGGCAGATCATTACAAACTTTTCCTTGCTGCGCTGACGCCGGCTTTTGCCGTCTGTGCGCACGCTCAAGTGACGACGTCCGCGCTTGGCGGCCTCATCACTGACGAAAGCGGCCAACCGGCTGTCGGTGCGACTATTCGCGCCATCCACACGCCGAGTGGTACGCGCTATACGGCTACGACGAACGCCGACGGCCGCTTTACGATTCAGGGTATGCGCCCCGGCGGCCCCTACACCGTGCAGGTAACTTACTTAGGCTACGGTACGAAATCGGTCGACAAACTCTTTTTACAATTGGGCGATCAGTTGCCCTTCGATCTCCAGCTGAAGCCGAACGAGAGCGAACTTTCGGAGGCTGTCGTTACGGCTGCCGGGAAGAGCCATGCAGGCGCCGGGCAGAATTTCTCATTGCAGAAAATCACAACCACGCCGACCATCGACCGCAACATATTGGAGGTGGTAAAATTCTCGCCGATGGCTATTTCAAGCAAGACGGGTGGCATCTCTTTCGTGGGATCTAACAACCGCTACAACTCGTTCAACATCGACGGCGTCGTAGCTAACGATGTCTTCGGCTTGTCGGCGGGCGGCACAAACGGAAGCGGATCCGGCGCAAACCCAATCAGTATGGACGCTATCCAAGAGGTGCAAGTTGTCGTTGCACCTTATGATGTGCGCCAAGGCGGATTTACAGGCGGCGGTATCAACGCCGTGACGAAGCAAGGTACGAACACGACGCACGGTTCGGCTTATGGCTTCTTCAATAATCAAAATATGTATGGGCGCTATAGCGCTGCACGCGACCACGAATACAACAAGCTGCCCACACAATACGAACGCACCTTCGGCGCAACGCTCGGCGGCGCTTTCGCGAAGGACAAACTCTTCTATTTCGTAAGCTTTGAGCACAAGAAATCGAGCTATCCTTCAATCATTTACCCTGGTTATACGGACAAATACATCTCTGCTGCCACGGCACAGCAAATCGCTGATCGCTACTACGCACTTACCGGCATCCGAGAAAGCTTTGGGCAGCGCGATGTAGATAGCCGAAGCAACAGCTTCTTGGGCCGCTTGGACTGGAACATCGATGAGTCGAACAAACTCTCGTTCCGCTATCAATATAACGAGGCTTACCGCGACGCGTATGGCGTCAACGCGAAGACATTCTTCTTCAACAATTCGGCATATCGCATCGCCAACGAATCGCACTCGTTCGTAACTGAGCTCAACAGCCACATCACTGACGCGCTCTACAACGAACTCCGCGCCAGCGCAAGCATCGTCAAGGACCACCGCGAAGTACCCTATCAAGGCCCGACCGTAGAGATCGCCAACGTAACCGGCGCTGACGGCAAGACGAATACGAAAGTCAATATCGGTACGGAATTTTCCAGCGGCGCAAACGCGCTCTACCAGCGCATTTACTCGCTCGAAGACAACCTGTCTTGGTATCTCGGCAACCACACGCTCACCTTCGGTACGCACAATGAGTTCTACCACATTCAGAACACGTTCATACAAGGCTCAAACGGCATGTGGTATTTCCAAACCCTCGACGATTTCTTGAAAGATAATCCATACAAGTTCTTCTATCAATATACGGATCCTACAGCACCTCGCGTCAACGGTAGCTTGACCTACTCGCCCTCAATGAGCGCCGGACAGTTTGGATTCTATGCACAGGATAAGTGGAACGTGACTTCGCAATTCAACTTCACGCTTGGCTTGCGCGTGGATATACCTATGTTCTTCAATCGTCCGTCTGTCAACACGGCCTTCAACACGTATGCCGATTCAAAACACTTCGGTGTTCACACGGGCGACGTTCCGAATGCTCGCGTAATGTGGTCTCCGCGCCTCGGTTTCAACTGGAATGTTGACCAAGCGCATCGCACGCTGATTCGTGGTGGTGTGGGTATCTTCACCGGCCGCGTTCCGTTCGTTTGGATCTCGAATGCGTTCACCAATACCGGCGTAGAGAAGAAGGGCACGACGATTTCTTCGAGCGTCCCCGGTATGGCCAATTACCACCAAGCCATTCAAGACGTCATCACAGCGGGCACAACGAAAAAGCCCGAGATTGCTGTCGTTCAAAAGAGCTTCAAATACCCGCAAGTATTCCGCGCTAATCTTGCCGTAGAGCAGACTTTGCCCGGCAACGTCAAGTTGCAGTTGGAGGGTATCTACTCCAAGACGATGAACAACGTATTCTTCGAAAACTTAGCTTTGACGAAAGTCGGCGAAGTCTTTGCAGTACCCGGCGTAAACGCAAGTGCAGCGCCTTTCTACAGCAACGCCTCCAGCGCCTACGAAAATATCATCAACCTCAAGAACACGAACAAGGGCTACAGTTACGCTTTGAGCGCACAACTTGAGAAATATTTCGACTTCGGTCTTGATGTTGCAGCAAGCTATACCTATGGTCGCTCAAGAAGTGTCAACGATGGAACCAGCTCTGTGGCTTATTCCAACTGGAAATACAACTACTCACGCGACACGAACGGCCCCGGCGAAATGGGTTATTCGAAGTTTGACATCCCGCATCGCGTTATGGTGCGCCTCAACTACAACTCACCGAAATACTGTCAAGGTTGGTTGAGCACATCAGTTGGCATCGTCTACACCGGAACTTCCGGCGGACGCTACAGCCTCACGATGAACGAGAAAGACGACTTCAATGGCGACGGCTGGCGCGGAAACAACCTCCTCTACATCCCGACGAAAGACGAGTTGAGCAAAATGAACTTCATCGCGTCTACGGATAAGAAGGGCAATGTTACCACTGCCGATCAAGCACGTCAACTCTTTGAAGACTGGATTCAAGGCAACAGCTACGCAAGAACGCACCGCGGCCAATACGCAGAGCGCAATTCTTGCATGACCGATTGGGAAAACAACATCGACCTCCACTTCGGCCAGAGCATCCACTTGAAGAATCTCGTTCGCCTCGAGTTTACGCTCGACGTAATCAACTTCACCAACATGCTCAACAAGCGTTGGGGTACGACCTACGGAAATGCCTACAACGTGAGCCCGATTATGGTCAACAAGATCGTAAAGACGGGCGCAGCCGGCAATATCGTAGCCGAGCCAAGCTATACATACAATCCCAATGCTAACCCCACGCCGAGCGACATCGCCAGCCGTTGGCACATGCAATTGGGCTTCCGCATCGCCTTCTAAGCCTTGCGACCACACAAATGTAAAAGCGGCGCGACCTCCTCAGGTTGCGCCGCTTTTGCCTTTATTCATGGCTAATGAGGTCCGGCCATCAGCGGTAGTGCTCCAAACTTATTTCCCTCCAGACCTCCCCTATCGAGACAGCAAACAGCGCGCGCAAAGCTTTCGACCTTGTTCCGCCCATTCAAGAGCGAAAATCGAGAGCCTTGCGCGCGCTTCTTGTATTTAATTATGCGGTTATCTTAGTGCTAATTAAAAGCCTAAATTGAAGCCGACGCTAAACGTACTGAATTGTGGGCCGTGGTCGCTCCGCAGGACGCTGCAAGGGTTATATTGCACGTAGAAATTGACGACATCATACTGCACCTGCAACCTAAAGTCTACCGTCACGGGCGTCAAGGGAATATTCTCCTGTTCTTCCTCAATCTTTTGGCCGTTCAACTTGTATTTCGAGAGTATCGACGACTTTTGCTTCCATGCGAAATTCGTAATGATGCTCGCGCCCAGCCAAACATCTTGGCTCAATCTCCGCTGATAGCCCAACTCAATATTATTATAGACCGCCTTCAAGCGCGAATTATGCTTCGTAGAGCCGACCGGAAAATCCTCAAGTCCCACAACGTGTCCGGGCAGGAGCGCAAAGCGACGATTACCCTTCATTCGATAATTGCGCCAACTCATCCCATAATTTGCATACAGCCTATTTTTTCGCCAAGTGTAGTCTAAACCCAGAATCTTTAGGTTCAACGCCATAGAGCTTCCCATTCTGAAGTCGTAATCTTCAGATGCATCAATCGGCAAGAGCCATTCAAAACCAAGGCCCAACACACTAAGGTCAAGGCTGCCTCCACGCGGCTCACTACACCTCTGAAGAGCGTTCACGTCGAGTCCGCCGATAGAAAACGTCCACCGATCCGCGTGTTCGTCCAGCAACGTTTCGCTACCCGTGCGGCGCTGATAGGTATAATGATAAGCCGAATCAGCTCCCATACCTTTGATTTCCACACTACTTGTGCTATCGTTTTCCGTAATAATCACGCGATGCACGTCTTTTACATCCACGATCGTATCATTCACCATCGCAGCGTTTGCCGTCATGCCAGCCATGGCAGAGAGCAGGAGTAAAGTTATAGTCTTCATATACTGATTAAATTTTCTTCGAGTTGAATATTCCTTGATTCATAGCTATGCACAATTGCCCAAAGCCTTATTTCGCAAAGCGCTGTTTCAGTTCCGCCAGCGTCGCAGTGCCTTCCATGTAGATCAGCGTCAGTGTGGGCGATGCACCGGCCCGCAGCGTATTGTTGCGATAAAAGATAAATCGATTCGTAGTCCCTGCCGAGCGCAGGCGGTAAAAGCCATAATACAGTCGGCCCTGTCGCAGCCCCGCTTCGCGGTCTAAAGCGCCCACGACATCGGCTTTTACGCTTGCCTCAAACTCATTCACTTCTGCTGCCGATGGTTTAATAGTCAAACTCCGAAAAAGATTCAACTTATAAGGTTTGAGTCGGTCGCCGCCGATCACCACCTCCGTCGCATCTTTGCGGTTACGGAAGCGTTCACCGAAAAGATTGGCAATGTGCAAGCCCGTTTGGGCAAAGCCTGCCACTGATATCATGCAGCACAAAAGCAAGATCTCAATTCGTTTCATTCTCATTTCGTTTTATGGTTCATTGATGGTTGCAAACATATCGTTCAAGGCGTGCTCCACGTTAGCCTCATCGGCAGGTCTTTGCGTGGCTTGCAGCGCGTTGTGCGCCTCGTTCATCACGCGAGTGGGGTCCGTGATGCGCTCGCCGCCCACATAGGCCACGCAGACGTCTTGCTCCTCGACGAGGGGGATAAAGCGCGTGCCGGCAAAGATCAATCCGCCCACCACGGCCGCCACGGCCCATTTTCGCCCCGTGCGTTGCCAAGTCGTGCGTTTCCGCTTGGCGCGGTGCAGGCGTCGGCCCGTAGCGAGCAGGCCCATCACGGCGCGCACATCATCGTAGCGTGCGTCGGCCGCCTCCGGTTCTAAGAGCCAAAAGGCCAAGCGCCGCTCCTCCTCGGGTGTAGTTTCCGCTTCCCAGTAGCGTCTTACCAGTTCATCTAATGCCGCTTTGTTCATAATATACCTCCCTAATCAGTTTTCTAGCTCGCGAGAGCTGCATTCTTACAGCCGCCGGCTGCATGTTAAGTGTGGCCGCTATTTCTTCAAAGGCCTCTTCGCGCGTCTCCCTACGCTCCAAAATTTCGCGTTGTAGGGGTGTGAGTCGCTGATCTATGATCTGCTTCACGCGTCGATAGCGTTCGGCCGCCTCATCTTCTGCATCGGCCTCGTCAGTTGGGTCGCAGCCCTCCTCGAGACTTGTTTCGCCCAACTTCTGTCGGCGTCGCAGTTCGTCGATGCCTATATGCCGAGCCGTGACGTTCAGCACGCGCGCCGCTTCGTCGGCATCAGCCCAGCGCTCGCGCTCGGGCCAGAGTCGGCAGAAGGCTTCTTGCAGTGCGTCGTCGGCTTCATCTTCGCCCAACCACCTACTTAGCGTCGGTCGCAAGCGTCGGCGCAATCCGCTAAAGGCTGCCAGCAGCGGATTTTCGGTGGTTGTTACAGGTGAAGGCTTCATACTTCTTTGATGCGTTACATTAGCTTAACGCGGAAGGTGGAGATTTGTAACATCAATGTTTTACTTTTTTTCGTCAAGGGCGCTGTTTTTATCGATACCATTGGCGGTTTCAATTCTTTAATAGTCTTATAATGAGATGAATAAACGAATTATTTTTAATTTGCTTCTGATTGAAAATAAGCGAGACTTCATGTCGATTTCGGCCCGCGTATTGCGCCGCGCACCGCCCCATTGCTACTCCGCACAGGCGGCTTCCTGCAACGCGAAGGGCCGCAACAGCGCGCACCAAAACTTGGTTTTCATAACGCCGACAAGGGATTAACAAGGGCGCCCGGCCTACAAAGTTAGTTTGTTGTCGTGAGAACAAAGCCTTTTTCTCACGAGCGTACACCTTTTTTATCGTGAGCGCAAACCTTTTTTATCGTGAGAACAAAGCCGGCAAGTCGAAACGGAGCGTAAGAACGAGGGGCAAAGAGTGCTTAAAAAGCAAATGCGAGCCTTGGCTTTTCAGCCGGAATCATTCGGCCGACTGTTCGTATTTTACCCGTTCGCGCTTGGGTAGCGTGGCAACGAGCGTGGCGTGGGCGCGGCGCAGGAGTTGTCGTATGAAATCGTCATCCAGCGTCCCCTCCAGTGAGACGGTAATCCAATGGCGCTTATTCATATGCCAACCGAGGCGCACTTCCTCGTAAGTTTTACGGAGTTGGAGGGCCTCTTCCGGCGGATACTTGATCGTAAAGTTGTTAAACTCATCTACATCTACGAGGCAATACCAGCGATCGGCGACGCAGAAGACCAAGATTCCGCGCACCTCCGCCCGATGGGCCTCGGTAAAGGGCATTTTCTCGGTCGTGCCGGGCAGGGATAGGCAATAGTCGCGAAATTCTTCAATGTTCATCAGTCGTTTCCTTTTCGTCAGTCGTAAAAATTGCAATGGCCAAGGCTTGGGCGGCGGCCTACTTACTGCAAAGCAAACACAAAAAACAGATTCGAGCAAGGCGAGGGGCAAAAAATGAACGCGAAGGCAGACCTCGGTCGTCGGCATCTTGCAAAAATAGTAGCGGCGCACCGGCTCGCACATACTCGGCGGCGCGAAACGAGCCGAAAAGCTTTTTTTTCGGTAACTTTGCCGGCACGACTAAGCTCATTAAAGCAATGAAGCAATATCTTGACCTCTTAAACGAAATAAACACGCACGGCACGGTCAAACACGACCGCACGGGAACGGGAACGAAGAGCATTTTTGGACACCAAATGCGCTTCCGAATGGCCGATGGGTTTCCTTTATTAACGACGAAAAAGCTCCACGTCAAATCGATTATTCACGAACTTCTGTGGTTCATACGTGGGGAGACGAACATAAAATCGCTCAAGGAGGCCGGCGTCAGCATCTGGGACGAATGGGCGGACGAAAACGGCGACTTGGGGCCAATCTACGGCTATCAATGGCGCCACTGGCCCGACGGCCGCGGCGGGGAGATTGACCAACTGGCGCAGGCGGTGGAACTGATTAAGCACAAGCCCGACTCGCGGCGCATCATCGTAAGTGCGTGGAACGTGGGTTGCATTGACCAAATGAAATTGCCGCCTTGCCACGTTTTATTTCAGTATTATGTGGCCGACGGGCAACTCTCTTTGCAACTCTATCAGCGCAGTGCGGATACGTTCTTGGGCGTGCCGTTTAACATTGCGAGTTATGCGCTCCTCTTAATGATGACGGCGCAGGTCACTGATTTGGAGCCGGGCGATTTTATCTATACGACGGGCGATACGCACCTTTACTTGAACCACTTGGAGCAAGCGCGCCTGCAACTCACGCGCACGCCCGGCCCGCTGCCGACGATGCGCCTGAATCCGGAACGCCGACGCTTGGAGGACTTCCGCTACGAAGACTTTGAATTGATTGACTATAATCCGCAGCCCCACATCGCTGCACCGGTATCTGTTTGATCTTATGATTTCTATTATTTGTGCCATCGCGCAAAATGGTGCCATTGGCTACGACAACCATTTGCTTTATCGCCTCTCGGCGGACTTGAAGCGCTTCAAAGCCTTGACGTCGGGGCATACGGTCGTGATGGGCCGACGCACGTTTGAGTCGCTCCCCAAGGGGGCTTTACCTAATCGGCGCAATATCGTACTCTCGCGCACGGCTACGGCGTGGCCGAACACGGAGATCTTCTCCTCACTGGACGAGGCCTTGGCGGCTTGCGCACCGGACGAGGAGGTCTTCATCATCGGCGGAGCGGCGGTCTACGAGGCGGCGCTCGGGCGGGCGGACCGTCTATGCTTGACGCTCATCGAGGCGACACCGGACAAGGCGGATACGTTCTTTCCGGATTATGACAAGGCAGCGTGGCGCGAAACGCAGCGCGAGCATTACGCGGCCGATGAAAAGAACGAGGCAGATTTTACTTTTGTAGACTATATACGCAAATAAACAGAGGACATTGACTGATATGAGAATCTTATCTTTTATCTTGCTGGCACTGTTTTCGCTACCCGTCAGCACGAGCCACGCGCGGCCGGCAACGGAAAAAGTGCCGGCAAAAATGAAGAACGTGCGTCTGAAAATTATTGAGACGTCGGACGTGCACGGCAACTATTTTCCTTACGACTTTATGGACCGTAAGCCGGGCGTAGGAAGCTTGGCGCGCATCGAAACCTATGTGAAGGGGGCGCGAAAGCAGATGGGCGCGGACAAGGTCTTGCTCCTCGATAACGGGGATATACTGCAAGGACAGCCAACGGCTTACTACTATAATTATATCGACACGACGTCGACGCACGCTTGCGCCGCGGTGCTCAACTATATGCGCTATGATGCGGCAGCAGTGGGCAATCACGATGTGGAAACGGGACACGCGGTCTATGATCGTTGGGTGAGAGAGTGTAAATTTCCGATGCTCGGCGCGAATACGATTGAGGTAAAAACGGGAAAACCCTATTGGAAGCCTTATACGATTATTCGTAAAGGCGGCGTGCGCATCGCTGTGCTGGGTATGCTGACGCCGGGAATCCCGACGTGGCTCCCGGAAAACTTGTGGCGCGGCTTGCGCTTCGACGACCTTGTGCTCACGGCGCAAAAGTACATGCCGGAGATGCGCCGCCAAGCGGACCTCGTCGTGGGCTTGTTTCACAGCGGCGTAGGGCGCGAGGACGCCACGGGAACGCTGAATGAAAACGCTTCGCTGCAAGTGGCGCGCGAGGTGCCGGGCTTCGACATTATTCTCTGTGGGCACGATCATCGACAGGCTTGCCGCACGATTGCGAATAAGGAGGGCGGCATCGTGCAGATCTTAAACCCGGCAGCCAACGCGGGCTATGTGGCCGTAGCGGACGTGAGTTTCGATGCGCAGGGGCGCAAGACAATCACGGGAAGCATTGTCGATGTGCGAGACTTAGCGCCGGATGCGGACTTCGTAAAGGAGTTTTCGCCGCAGATTGAGGCGGTGAAGGCGTTTACGGGTGCGGTGATCGGCTACAATAAAATAGCCATTGATACGCGACCTTCTTTCTTTGGGCCTTCGGCTTTTGTAGATTTTATTCACCAACTGCAAATGCGCATCTCGGGCGCGTCACTTTCGTTTGCTGCACCCTTGACATTTGACGCGGAAATTCCGGCCGGAGAAATTCATATGAGTGATATGTTTAACCTTTACCGGTATGAGAACCAACTCTATACAATGCGGCTCTCAGGAAAGGAAATCAAAGGTTTCTTGGAATACAGTTATGCGAACTGGGCTAACACGATGCAGCAACCGACGGACCACTTGCTGATTTTTAATCCGAAAACGATTGAGGCGAAAGAGACTTGGCAGCGCTTGGCGCACCCGAATTACAACTTTGACTCGGCAGCGGGCTTGATCTATACGGTCGACGTGCGCCGCCCAAAAGGGGAAAAGGTGCACATCATCAGTTTGGCCAACGGCGAACCTTTTGATTTGGAGAAAAAAGATTATCTCGTGGCGGTCAATTCTTATCGCGGCAATGGCGGCGGTGGACTCTTGACGCAGGGGGCCGGTATTCCGAAAGAGGAATTGCCGAAGCGCATCGTCAAAAGTACGGACAAGGACTTGCGTTTCTACCTGATGCAGGAAATTAAACGCCAAGGTACGATCACCCCAAAAGCGCTAAACCAATGGAAGTTTGTGCCGGAAGACTGGGCTACGAAGGCCGCTCACGCGGATTCGCTCATTCTCTTCAAATAAACAGATAGGCGAAGGCATACATTATATAAAAGGCGCCGCAGGCCCAACACGGCATCAGTACTTGTGCGTCATCATTGGCTGTATTAGGGAGAGAAGCGCCGCAATCGCTTTTCTTCACCGCGCGAAAGAGACTTAAAAGCACTGCCATCCCGACAAACTAAAAAGAAGGCCATAAAAAAAGCGTCTTTTTGCCTGTTCTATGAAAAAATAGTGTTACTTTTGCGGCCGATTCCGCTATGCTAATCGGCCGCAAACTTTTTACCGGCAACGCATAGCAAACAAAGGATTCACAAAGCCAAGGAGAGGTGCTCGAGTGGCTGAAGAGGCACGCCTGGAAAGCGTGTAAACGTCAAAAGCGTTTCGGGGGTTCGAATCCCCCTCTCTCCGCTGAAGGGTTTCAGAAAGCCTTCACGAGGGTCTTCAATTTACTTCTTTTCGATTTCACCTAAATTCTAAGTTTGCAATATGAATTGCAAACTTAGAATTTAGGTGAAATCGAAACACAAAGAAAATAGAACAGAAACTCATGCTACTGCCCGATGGTCCCAAGATGAGCTGGTTGCGATTGCTGATAACACCTCTTCTTCATCGGCAAGTCCGACACGTCCAAGTGAACGGACTGCTGTATCATAACAATCTTGTGATACAACATCTTTCATTTGGTTGAGAGGTGGTTTTACTTGATGAGGAACTTCATTGATTTCATTTGGTTGTTGCCGTCGATTTTCAGTATATATGCACTGGGCGTCAAACAACCGGTGTCCAATTCATGGTCGGTTGTGGTAAGAAGCAGTTGCCCGTTGGCATTGTAAAGCTGTGCACACTTGAAACTGCCGATAATCGCAACCTTTCCGTTTCTAATTGAAACCCTTAAGGGCTCTTGCTTAACGCCATTCACACCCGAGACAGGGTCATCTTCACCAACATACGCTTGCCGTTCGGTATAGTCACCATTAAAGTCCATCACTTTCCATCCCTTGTCTGTAGCAATTTTCACATCACTTTTATAGCATACATTTTTGTCCTCGACAGATGTATTGACAATCATGATTTCTCCACCGCCTTCACCTGTAATGCTTTTCCCATTTATATCGGGCAGACGGTTCATAAGGTTTTTCATAGCGTCGCCTTTTAGCTGATTATTAAAGCAGGTTACAGACAGTAACGTGGAGTTTTCTGGAAGGGAGATGGATGTAAGCTTATTATTGGCACAAGATAGTACAGTAAGTTTCACGTTATTTGACAAGTCTAATGTCTTCAACAGATTATTCTTAGCCGATAATTTGGTAAGTTTTGAATTCGTCGCAAGGTTAAGTGATTCTATATTGTTGTAGTAACATTCCAGCAATTGAAGATTCTTGCATCCTTGCAAATTCAAACTGCGTAACTCGTTGCCGCTACATAGAATTTCTTCAATGGCATTCTCATCAGCCAATTGTATATCCTCAATCTGATTACTTAAGCAATAGAGAGAAGTGAGTTGTTTATTATTTCTTAAATCAAGATGCTTAATGCGATTGTACGGGCACAGGAGATCTTTAAGTAGAGGATTATGGCTTAAATCAAGTGATTCTATAGAATTGTAATCGCATGATAGATTCACAAGATTACTGTTTTTGTCAAGCAGAAGTTCAGTTAAGGAATTTTCATAGCATAGTAGTTCAGTGAGAGTGATACATCCGCTCACATCAAGTGAATTAAGGTCATTATCCGAGCAGTCGAATTTTGTTATGTCGCCTGTTATGTTCACATTTTGTGACGTTAAGGTGAGTATCGCTTCTCCATTGCCAATTGTAGCCGGCTTTGCTCCCTCTACCTTGTACTCTCCACTTCCATTTATTACGAGTTTAATCTGTTCTTTAGGGCTGCGCAATGTTGTCATCTTAATGACGTTGGAAGCCTCGATTGTAACACCATGGATAGTTAGAAATATTGTAGTAAGGATAACTGTGCAAATCAACTGTTTTGCATTTTTGATGACTTGTGTAAATGATCTTTTCATTTCTTCGGTTTTTAGGATTAACTATTAAAGTGCTATTTATACAAACAATAATAAAGCGTTTGTTCTCTACATTGATGTGTAAAGATAGAAATAAGGATTCATAATATCAAGCATTCTTATCATTTTTTGTAAACCTTACGCCAGTTCGGGATAAGAACGTTCCATGAAAAGTTGGTAATCTCGCTATTATTTTTTAACCTACAAAATACATACAGCGATGATTACCACTGACAAAGTTTCTGAAATGGTAATGTCCAAAAAAAGCAGTCAACAACTAATAAAGAAGTCGACTACCTTACAATTTGGGTTCATTAATAAGCAACTTGCATAACTCGGCACGATTGCCCGTAAACGTTACGGCATTCGTATAAAGATTAAACTGCGCAAAAGGGGTTTCAAGGTCAATCCCTAAGTTTGACATTACCTTTTGATAGGCTTCATCTGCCGTGTCATCGTACAAACGCGATTCTATCAAGTAGTTCTTTATTATTTCCGACAGCATAAAAATTGCTTTACATAAGTTTATTCTCCGTTCGTTCAAGATGTTAGCCAACTGCCAACAGCCTTATGGTTTCTTTCAGTGCCTCTAAGTCGGCTTCATCGAAGTTGTCACTCATAGCATCTACCAACTTTACTATTTTCTGTTGCACCGCTATTTCTTGCCAAACGAGCCGGTCTGATTGTCCTTTCTCCTTTGTATCAAATCCCATAACATCAACGGTTTCGAGCAGTTTAAGCCCGCAATAGTTGATAAAATCACTATTATGCTCTTTTGCAAAGCGAATACAATAAGCCAATGCTATTGCTGCGTTTTGCGCAAACACAGCTCCCTTGCTTCCGTCGACGTCGGTATCGGGTATCAGAGAGTCGATAAAGGTCTGTTCTTCTTCGGTAAACATCGTCCCGATAGAGGCGAAATTATCCAATAGGCAGCCAAGAAACAACACATCAGTCAGTGCACTTACTGCAACAGAAGCAGATTTCTCACTTCTGTCTTCGAGAAACTTATAAAGATGATTCTCTATCCTTTTAAGGCAACAGGTGCCAAACAATAGTTGTTTATGTGGGGGCAATGCGACAATAATGTTTTCTATAGCTTCATTCATTTCAAACTATTAGAGATTCGGTTTCTTCCAAGGGGCATTTCATTCCTATTTCTCTTCGTTATAAAGGCATGTGCTATCGTATGCTCGGAAGATGCGGGTATAAATAAATTACTTTCTGATAGCGCATTATAAGGCGGCCTGTTAGGGTCGAAAATCCGGTTGAGCAGTTATCCACTAAACCGCCTACTCCATCCCCACGAGCGTCGCGGATAAAGTAGGCGGTTAAATCGTTGAAGAGAAAGGACTACTTGTCCTTTTTCCCAAAGATGGAGAAATGAACGTAGCGCTTCGGATGTGCTTTGACGTTGATTAGCAAAGAATCTGCACTACTTACCGTATGATTTAGATTGTCATAAAGTTTACGATCATTCAGCAATAGGCCGAACGTATTATCCCGACTATTCAATTTGCTATTCAAGTCGTTAGTCATCGCATTGATATTAGCCGAGAAACGTTTTACCTCTGCCAACGAAGCATTGACCTCGTTCATCGTCTCTTGTAGGTTGATTGCCGCCAGATTATTGCTCAAGCGCTCGACGTTACTACTCGTCTTATTCAAATTTTGCATCATTTGCGGCAAGTCTCGGCCGACCATAGCATCAAGTTTGGCCGACGTCCGTCGAAGATTGTTCGTAATCTCCGCCGTATTGCGTAGCGTTTGTGCCAAAGCAGGGTCTGCTGAGAGGCGCGCCATATTCGTCACAATCGAATCTAACTTTGGCAACATATCCATGATCGTCGGCATCAGCGCCTCCACTTTTTCGACCGCACCTTCGTGCAGACCGCCGCTAATGGTATCACCCTGCGTCAAGTTGTCGGTGGGATTCGGCCCTAAAATCAAAGACATCGTCACACCGCCCATCAAGGAGGTGACCAATTCGGCCTTCGTTCCGCGAGGCATATGCATTTCTTTATCCAACTCAATCGCTACAACAACGCGCTCATGATTGCCATAGTCGTACTGAATGCCCCGCACAATGCCGACGGGATAGCCATTGGCGTACACGGCATTGGAGACCGCCAAGCCCGCAATGTTATCAAAGCGCACGTAATAGGTGTTACTCGACTTGAAGACATTGACACCCTTCAAAAAATTGATGAGCAAATAGATGAGCACAATGGCCACAATGGCTGAGAGTGCGATCTTAACTTCCCTAGTAAATATTTTCATAAGTTCGTTGTTAATATGTACGCCTCGATCTTATTCTGCAGCTGATCGAAGGGCTACTGGTTGATGCTTGGGTTTACGTAAATGACTCTATTGCGGATTTACCTCTCCTCTGATCAGGGTACGTGGGTATCTCCATTAAACTTGACGATAAAGGCGTCAGTAAACGATTTTTTGACTTCTTTGAGGGCGGCCTGCGCCTCGGCCTTTGTAGCATAAATACCCGTGACATACTTAAAGCGTCCACCCTCCTTAAAGATATAAAGATGACTCAGACCTCGAAATTGCTTGTCGCTCGAGGAAAGACGATCAGAGTTGACGGCAATCTGTATACGATAGTGTAAGCCCTTCGCGGTCTTTTGCTTGTCCTTGTCGCCCCCGGTCGTCTTCTCTGTTTTACCAGCCTTGTCTTTGGTCGAAGTAGAAGAGGCCTTTGCGGACTGAGCGGGTTTAGTCGGCGCAATCGACTTGGCGGGCGTAGTTACAGAGTTCTTAGTCTGCGTGCGGGCTACCGGCTTATTTGCGGCTTTAGCAGGAGCAGGATCTACAATGGTTACCCGCTCGGCCGGTTTTGTCGGTTGCTGCGTGGTGGAGGGTAAGGGCACGACTTCTGCCGGTGGCGTATTCTTATCTTCAGCGTCAGCGGTTGATTCATCAGAAGAGGTGAATATCGGTTGCGGCAAGCCTACGGCCGTGCGATCATACGTCTTGCGATATTGAAGGAAACCATTGTAAATGCAAGTGGCTAGCGTGATAACGCCACGATCGGAATTGAGGTAAGCCTCTTCGTCGGGCGTCGTGATAAAGCCCAACTCGGTAAGGACGGCAGGCATAGACGTCTTACGCAAGACTAAGAATCCGGCTTGATGCACACCCTTATCTCTGCGATTATTGCGAACGTACTGACGCTGAATAGCTTGGGCTAAATCAACGCTCTGCTGCATATAGCGATCTTGCATCAATTCGAAGATCACATAACTCTCACTCTTGCGCGGATCGAAGCCTTCATAGCGTTGGCGATAATCTTTTTCGTAAGTAATCACACTATTTTCGCGCTTCGCAACGTCGAGATTGACTTCTGCACGCGCCATACCGAGCGTATACGTTTCGCTACCATAGGCCGAACGATTGCCATCAACAGCATTGGTATGAATAGAGATAAAAAGATCGGCTTTAGCGTTGTTGGCGATGTCGGCTCGGGTCTGCAAAGGGATAAATATATCCGTTGTGCGCGTATAGATGACTTTCACGTCGGGACAGTTGCGCTCCACGAGCTGACCGAAAGCCAGCGCCACTTTCAAGTTGATATTCTTTTCTACGGAGTATGCGCCGGGCGCACCTGTATCCTTACCGCCATGGCCGGGGTCGATAACAAGCGTAAAGCGTTTACCATTTTGGGCGAAAGCTGCCTCGCACAGCAAGCATAAGTACAGCAAGAGATAAGTTGCCAGTCTTTTCGTCATAGTTTACGATACACAATCGGTTAGAACCAATATTTGGCCTACGCTCTACCCTTTCCAAGGAATGTTATCTGTTTTACGGCAGAGAATCAGCCCTATGAGCGGAGCAAAGATAGGTGAAAGTCGGCAGAAGACCAAAGAAAGCGCGCGGTTTGTCTAACAAGATGAGGCTTACAGTCTGCACAAGTGGCCAACTTTAGCGAACACGCTTGAAAGCACAGCGTGTGTTTTACGTAATCTGCGGACAAGAGGCAAGCTAAATGTAGCACACCAGAGGGCAGAAGGTTGCAAAAGCCGACTATCGTTGAGCAAAGAAATTCAATGATAGGTGACCGTTGAAATTCCCTTAGGTGGGAAATAAAATTCCCTTAAGAGGGAAATAAAATTCCCATAGGGGGAATTAAAATTTTAACAGGTGAGAATTTTAACGAAGCGTGTGCTTTCTTCAAGTAGCCGCAGTGTAGTCGAATAAAAGACGGGAGGTATAAAGAATTAAAATAAGCGATGCGAAACATAGGGACTCATCGATTGATGGAAGGTAAGAGGGCACAGTGCATGGCTTATGATACCGTCGAAGAGCAGGGTTGAAGGAAGAATGAATGGGTTTACATTTAAAAGGGTGCTTGTGGAGCGTCGTGATAAAACACAAAAAAGCAGCCTCGCCGGAATAGGGCGAAGCTGCAAATTATAGGTCTAAATCGAAGGTCGATTATTTATTCTTGAACAATTGAACGTTCTTCAATTCGAACTTAGGCGTCTTGCGAATCATAGCAGGTGCTTCGTCTTGAGGGATCTCATTCTGCAAAACGAAAGTATCCGTCTGAGGCGGGAAGTTACCATCCTTCACGAAGTAAACAACGTTAAAGGTAAACACCTTGCCGGTAGCATCGTAAGAACTGGGCACTGCACCATTTGCACCTTTGGTCACTGCGTCGCTGACGAATACATGACCATAAGGCTTCCCATTTTGAGTGAAGTCGTACATAGTGTCCTGATCTTTAATCACGATCACGCCGGTAGACTTATTATAAGTAAAGTACATACCGTCAGGGTTTTGAACAAACGGCTTGATCTGATACTTAGACTTGTCCTTATTGCTCTGATATAGCGTACAATTTCCAAGAGAACCGAACAAACCTGACGTGTAAACACCTTCATAGATAGGAATCATGATCTCAGGTTCTGCCTTGCTCTGTGCAGGATCCAAAATCACCTGCTGACCATTGATGGTCATAACGAGCTGGCCGTTGGCATTGTAGCTCACAGAACCCTGCGTGCCGTCAGCGAAGGTGATCACACCCGCGCCATTAGCAAACTGATGCGTGATGGTTGTCTTCGCGCCACCCTCAGGGGTTGATGTGCTTTTACCTTTATCGTTGAGTACCAAAGTAGTTTGTACGCCATTGATGTTTGCGGTCCAAGTGCCATAGATGTCAGAGGGTTGACTCTTCACTAAAGTAGAAACCACTTGACGCGTGCTATCTGCTGCCTTCAACACGTTAAGAGTAACCTTGTTGTTATCTTTTTGGAATGCAGCGTAAGCAAGTACCGGGAAGTCATAAAGAGAGCCTTCAGAAGAAGCACTCAAGATACCGGTAGCAGGATCGTATTTTACGTCAGTCGTTGCAATAATGTTGCGATAAACTCCGCTGTCGGCGCCGGTAGATTTACCACGCATCTTTACAACAAGAATGGGCTGGCCGGTCGAAGTTGTCGTATAAGTGAGCGCGTATTCAGAGTTTCCCTCCGGCGTATACTGCGATTGATAATAGCCATAAGGCATCTGTGCCGGATAGCTCACTTTCGTATTTTCGAAGTCATTGTTGCAAGAGGTCAAGCCAAGGCCGGTAACCACTAATGCAGCTAATGATAAAATAAACTTTTTCATTGTGTCTCTGTTTTTTTCCTTTCGTATTGTAATTGTAAGTAGAAGGCCGCCACCAACTGCAAGTTTGCAGCGGCCTTCTGCTCGCTCTTATCGAGGAATGAACTTATTTCTGCTTACGTCGTCTTAATCGAACAACTCAACATTCGGGTTCATCTCCTTCTCTTGCGTCGGGATGTCAAACGTCCAGTTGTTGTGGAAAGTAGGTTCGACCGTCAAACCGATGTTGGCAGAAGCGTTAGCTGAATAAACAATATTCGCAGCTCCCGTTTGCGTTGCAGCGTCACGTTGGAAACCAAGGCCCCAACGCTTGAGTACGTGGAAGTACATACCTTCACCCATGAACTCGCGCTTCCATTCCATTCTGATCTCCTTTGCCAAGCTCTCACCCGTCTCTGACGTTGCGAGCAAGCCGCGCTTCGTGCGCAAAGCGTTGAGATATTGTTGTGCCTTTGCTGCGTTATTGAGGCGATAAGCTGCCTCAGCTGCAATCAAGTACGTCTCTGCAATACGGAACAATTTCGGAAGGCTGTATTGAGCATACTTGCTATCACCCTTCTTCCCCAAGTTGGGGTTGTTCAAGAATTTGTTGAAAAGAGCTACATTAGACGCCTTTTGATCTTGACACTTCACATCCTTCGGATCTAAGTAGAACTTCGTACGCCAGTCGTTAGTAGAATACATATCAACCGTTTCCTTAGAAGGAATCCAGTCGGGGGTAAATGCTCCTGCAGCTGTACTGTAAGCGTGGAAGTTGTTACCATTTACAGATGTGCCATATTCATAACGCTCGTCGGGCGTTCCGGCCGGCACGTAGATAAACTCAGACCCTTGGTCATTGATCCACATATCTTTCAATGCGTTAGCGCTATTAGCCAAGGCGAAGTGACCACTATTGATCAAAGCCTCTGCTTCGGCCAAAGCGTTCGTATAGTCGCCCATATTGAGTAACACACGAGCGCGAAGCGCTTTCGTCATTGTTTTATTGATCAGCACACCTACAGCCGCATCTTCGTCCGGACCATCCGCTTGAAGCAGATCGTCAGCCATTTTGAGGTCGTTGAGGATGAACTCATACGTAGCCTTCAAGTTAGCACTTCTGGGCTTTGCGCTCACGTCTACCTTCGTCAAGAGCGGAAGTCCGCGCGTCGTAGCTGCCGTACCTGCATCATAAGTGCGGCAATAGTAGCTAACAATGTTAGAATAAGCCATGGCGCGGATAAAGTATGCTTCACCTTTATATTGTCTTAACAAGATAGAGTCAGTAGCACGATCCGTGCTCTTGCTATAATCAATCTTATCAACGTTCGTCAAGTAGTAATTGCAATCAGAGATCGCACTATAGCCGCTTGACCAAGGCCCACCCACGTCATTCGCACTGTAAGTCCAAGTGTAGAGCAAGCCACCACGGTTACCATAGCTGATGGTTGGCTGGAAGTAGTCCATCAAAATGTCGCCCCACAAATAACCGGTCCCTGCAAGGCTACGCAATGTAGAGTAGAGGCCCTTGTGGAAGTTAGTAGCATCACTTGGCTTCTCCCAAGATTTTTCACCCGGAATAGAAGTCGTGGGATATTGGTCTAATTCGCACGCGGTGAAGGTCGGCACGATGAGTGCTGCGATCATCAGCGATTTGAAAAAAGTCTTTTTCATAATTCTATTTGTCTAAACGATTAGAATGTTACTTCAATGCCCAAGAAGAATTCGCGCGTATTCGGGAATGTAGCCTTAGAGATGTTGCCACCGAACTCAGGATCTGCGCCCTTCCACTTCGTGAAGGTCAAGAGGTTACGAGCCGTTGCAGAGAGGCGAACATTGCGAATCACCTTAGTAGCCTCCATCCAAGACTTCGGAAGGTCATAAGAGAGCGACAAGTTCTTGAGGCGGAGGAAAGAAGAGTTGTGTAATAAAGAAGTATCGAAGCGGTTTGCTACGCCAAAACGCGGAACGTCCGTGATGTCACCCGGCTTCTTCCAAGCATTAACGAGCGCGCGGTCGTGGTTGTTTTGCGTAAAGTTGTGGTTGAATGTAAAGAACTGAATGTTGTCTACCATCCATTTACCCAACGTGAATGCGAAGTCTGCATTCAAAGTCAAGCCTTTCCAAGAAGCATTTAGACCGAAGCCACCATTGATCGGAGCGTAGAGACGCCTGCCTGTATCTTGGTAAAGATCTTCAGAGTAAGTTTCCGTTGTACCACCGCCCGGCTTAGACCAAACGATGTTACCATTAGCAGGATTAACACCTACACGTACCGGCAAAAGGTATGTAACGCTCTGGCCTACCTTATATACAAGCGTGCTACTCGGAAGTTTCCACTCGTCGATGCCGTAGAAGAGCTTCGTGATCTTATCAGCGTTGTACGTAAAGTTACCATAAACGTTAACGTTCAGATCATTCCAGTTGCGTACAGCGTCAACGTCGAATTGGATCTCTATACCGTTGTTAACCATAGAACCGATGTTCAACGTTTGGCTGCTGAAACCGGTCGTGTAAGGCAACGGCGTATCCATCAACATGTCTTTCGTGCGACGGTTGTAGTAGTTTACTTCAAGGTTCAAGCGATCGAAGAGGCGCGTAGAGAAGCCGATCGTCGTTTGAATTTGTGTTTCCCAACCGAGGTTCTTGTTCTCCGGTGTAGCGAGACCCCAACCGTTAGAACCATTGTATAATACCTGACCTGTCTTCGTCAATGCGTCATAATAGCCGATACCTTGAGAGTTACCCGTAGAACCCATGCTGGCCTTAAACTTGAGGTCAGTAAGCCATTCGATGTCTTTCAAGAAGTCTTCGCGCTTCATATTCCACATGAAACCACCGGAAGCAAACATTGCAGAGCGGTTGTTCGCACCGAAGCGAGAGCTGCGGTCGTTACGTACTGTTACGTCGAAGAAGTACTTGTTCATTAATGCGTAGTCTACACGACCGAAGAATGATAGATATTCAACCGTGGCGAGACCTTCCAAGTTGGGCAATTCAGCTTTCGTACCGTGGCCAAGCTCGATCAAGCGATCGTCAGACTGACCCTTCGTGTAAGAGTTGAAGCCGGAGTCTTGTGATTTGATACCTTCTTGACCGAGGAGGAATGTCAACTGATGATCTTGGTTGAGTTCCATCTTATATTCGGCAGTATTGGTAATCGTGAAGCTTGACATGCGGCTGAAATATTCATTTCTCAAACCGCCATCCTTCGTATCATTCCAAGGAGCGCTGGGATAGCCGATAACCGTCGAGCGCGTATCAGCAGCATCAACACCCAATTGAGAGCGAAGCGTCAAGCCCTTAACCGGCGTCAATTCGATGAAAGCCGTACCCGTAAGGCGCGCATCGTTCGTTGTTGATGGGTTAAGTTTGGTCCAAAGCTCATTGTTATAAGCATTCATTACAGGAATGATATCCAACTTACGACCATTTTTATCATAAGGATTGATGTAAGGCTTGTTGGTTACCGTAGAGAATGCACCGTTATTACCGGCATAGAGAGCGCCAAACATTCTATCGGCAGTACGCTCATCGTAGTTCAAACCAAGGTTCACGCCATAGTGGAACCAATCCGTTGCGCGAGAATCCAAGTTAAAACGAACCGTGTAGCGTTTGAAGCGAGAAGAAGGCGTCAAACCGTTTTTCTTCATATAAGACGCAGAAGTATAATACGTCGTACGTTCGCTACCACCGGCAACGCTGAAGTTCGTATTATACATCGGAGCGTTATCATTGAAGTAGTACTTCTGCCAGTCAGTATTCACGCCTGAAGCCTTGTAAGCAGCATATTGCGCACCGTTAATGATACCGTTCTGCAACTCGTATTCCAACAATTCGTTAGAGCTCATCGGGTTACCAATGCGGCGAGCCAATTGGCTCCAACCGATGCTCTGGCCGATTTTGATCACAGCCTTTTCATTGCGGTGACCTTTCTTCGTCGTCACGAAGATTACACCATTAGCAGCACGAGAACCGTAGATAGACGTAGCCGAAGCGTCACGCAAAACCGTGTAGCTTTCGATATCGTTCGGGTTCAACATGTAGAACACAGAAGCACCTACCGGCATACCATCGACCACGTAGAGCGGCGTGTTACCACCATTGAGTGAACCTGTACCACGAACCTTCGTACTTGTACCGTTGATGTTACCAACGTCACCCGTATTGTTCGAGATCTGCACACCGGCTACTTTACCCTGCAAAGCGTCGAGGGCGGTAGTCACCGGTTTGTTTTCAATTTTGTCGGCAGAGACTTTAGACACAGTACCAACGACTGTACCCAATTTCTTTGCCGTACCGTAACCTACAACGACTGCTTCAGTCAGGTTGCTGTCACCAGACTCTTTCATCGTCACTTGCATATTGCCCGTGATGCTCACAGTCTCGGGGTTCATACCCACGTTGGTGATGTTAATGTACTTAGCCGTGGCGGGCAAGCTCGAGAACGTAAAATTACCGTTGTCATCGGTTTGCGTCATGAGCTTAGTCCCTTGCACACGTACGACAGCACCGCTCACGGGTGAGCCATGTTCGTCGACTACCCGGCCGGTTACGTGTTGCTGCGCATAAATAGAGCCTGCTGAAAGCAGACACGCAGACAAAAGCACTAACTTCTTGTTCATAATATAACCGTTAAATTAAACATATATTCAATCTTCGTGCGTTTTTCGTGAAGAGAGGCAGACGCAGTAAAAGCGGTTATTTTGCTATGTTCTCGTCCGATCTTCTCCCTCCTTATTTTTGCTAATTCCAGACCTCGGAGAGAGGGGTTTCTAAGGCCTATTGCGAGGCTTTTTCGCATTTTCGGAATATTAGCTATTGGCAAATGTACGGATATTTTCAGTAAACGCAAACTTTTCATTCCATTTTTCTCACTTTTTTTCTACTTCCACAATCGCTCGCCGCGATTTGGGGAGGATAAAAAACGCTAAAATGCCCATTTTGGGCGCTTTATGGGCTTGGTTTACACGTTGAGATTTTAGCCGATCAGCCTTTGATTGAAAGCGTTTTTAGCAAGACGACATGGCAGATTTCTTTCGTTACCCTTCAGCCGAGGAACGTTGTTGCTATATTCATTAGAATTTGTTTGTTTATAAGAATCAATGCAGAGGGTTTAACGAGTTGAGGATAATCACGCCCAAAACAAAGGCCGTAATGCCGGCATACAGCCAATCGCGCTGCTTGAGGAAGTCAAAAAAAGAAATGACGACGCGCAAGAAGGGCGTAAGGATCAAAACCAAGACGCCGAGCTGTATCCACCCGATGGGATTCATTTGCCCTACGCTGCCTAAAATGCCGCCAAGCGTCGTGTAGGCTTCCGCATTTTCCGGCAAGGCATTGTAACTAAAACGAGAGAGGTCGGGCAGCGTTTCCGAGCCGTGACGCCACAAATAGCCGATCCCGCCCGCAAGGGCGATCAGTCCGGCCAGCGCCACGCCGATTCGAAGCGTGCGCGCCACGAGCAGCGAAAGATCGCGCGAAGTGCCGTCGCCGGAAGCCTCGCCCGCCGCATCCTTCGTGCAGGGCTTGTCTTGAGGCGCTGCGGAGCGCGCTTTTTCGGTTGATGTCGGTTGCCTCATTGTTTCGAAAGGTTATTGCTCTTGCAAGAGACGTGATACATATATATAATGTGTACGGACCGACCGCTTAGAACCTACCGGCGAATCCGTTGTATAGCATATTGAGCGCCACGAGTAGAATGGCGAAGAAGAAAATCTGCCGCAAGCGTTTTACGTTCATACTTTGCAGGAGTCGCGCGCCCGTCAGTGCGCCGAGTAAGACGCCGATCAGCGTCGGGAAGGCCACAGACGGAAGAATGATGCCGCGCTGCACGTAGACAACGGCCGAAGCACAGGCCGTAACGCCCATCATAAAATTGCTCGTCGTCGTACTCACCTTAAACGGCACTTTCATAATGCCATCCATCGCTATGACTTTCAAGACGCCCGATCCAATGCCGAGCACGCCCGACAAGATGCCGGCAACGTACATTACGCCAAGTCCGCCCCCAACGTTGCGCAATTCATAATGCTTCAGCGTTCCGTCGCGCTGCGGCCAAGCTCCGAAGAGCTTTAAGCGCCGTGCGGTTTCCGAACCGACCACGCCTTCGTGGTCCAGCTTGCGCCGCTGCTGCATCACGACCGTCAAGATGAGTACAAAGCCAAAGATGATGGCAATAACAGAACTGTTGAGCCAGACGGCGACAAAAGCGCCCGTGACGGCGCCTACCGTGGTAGCCACTTCGAGAAACATACCGAGGCGCACGTTGGTAATCCCCTCCTTGACATACGCACTTCCGGAGCCGGAACTTGTGGCTATCGTGCTAACCAATGCCGCTCCGACGGCATAATGGAAGTCGATGCCAAACCCAAGCGTAAGAAAAGGAATGACCACAACCCCACCGCCGAGTCCGGTAAGCGAACCCAGCAAGCCTGCGCAGTAAGCAGCGAGCAATACCAACAATGTAAAAACAACGACTGTCATAATTTCGGCCAAGCCGCGTACAGATTATTTTTGCTTATTCAGGGTTGCAAATATAGTATATTTGACTTTTGCCGACCTATTCTCACCTAAAAAAATTGCGATTTCCCATTTTAGGGCATTACATCGCTTTACACCATCACGCACACTGCACAGCCTTCGATGATAGGCGATGGCCGAACGCTGCCACCCCACCCGCTGCCACCCGACTGGCCGCAGCGCAAACTTCGCTCGCAATGGCAACGCACCAAATGTCGATCACGTAAAGCGAGGCTATCCATTTCGTTCCGGCGAAGTTGGGGCTCCGATGCTTTTCATCGTGAGCGCAAAGGTTTTTTCTCACGAGCGCAAGGTCTTTTTATCGTGAGCGCAAACCTTTGTTGTCGTGATGAAAAAGGTAGCAGACCAAGTTTGGTCCACGCTATCTTTACGCTTCAGCGAACAAAGTCTTGCACAGGGACGCGCAAAAAAGCCTTGGCAGCATAGTCGACACTGATAAAGCTACTCAAAATTCGATAAAAAGGCCTCGACAACAGGCCCGCCGACATCCAATTTTGACCGCCGACTACACATTATTATATATAGCGCCTCAAAAATGAGCCTTGCAGGAGCAAAAACAGACCTTCGCGATGGGCTTCCGGACCAACTGCCGCACGCGGCGACGCAAAACGAAACCGCTTTATAAGATTTCCTGCCTTAAAAAAGGCAAATGTGCAGAATAATCTCTATTTTTGCTGTTTGGTTAGACGATAGAAAAATCTTCAGAGATGACTGACGCTGCTCCCGATTACCACATTCCCGTACTGCTGCAAACCACAGTGGACGGATTAAACGTTCGGCCGGATGGCTGCTACGTCGATTGCACCTTCGGCGGGGGCGGTCATAGTCGGGAGATCTTGCGCCGATTGGGCCCTAACGGGCGCTTGCTGGCTTTTGACCAAGATGCCGATGCGCAGCGCAATATTCCGGCCGGTGAAGACCGACTGACCTTCGTGCAAAGCAATTTTCGCTATCTGCCCAATTGGCTGCACTATTACGGCTATGCGCAGGTCGACGGCATTTTGGCCGACTTGGGCGTTTCCAGTCACCACTTCGATGCGGCCGACAGGGGGTTCTCCTTTCGCTTTGAAGGGGCGCTGGATATGCGGATGAACAAACGCGCACACACCTCAGCGGCCGGCGTCGTCAATACGTACAGCGAAGAGCAGTTGGCAAACCTGTTTTATCTCTACGGCGAACTCAACAATGGGCGCCGCTTGGCCGCAGCCATCATCAAGGCCCGCGCCGCCGCGCCGATTGAGCGCGTGGAGCAATTGGTTGACGTCGCTACGCCCTATCTCGGCGCAGCCCGCGCGAAAAAAGATATGGCCAAGGTGTTTCAAGCCCTGCGCATCGAGGTGAACCACGAAATGGAGGCCTTGGAAGCTATGCTGACGGCAGCACTGGCGTTGCTGAAACCGGAGGGGCGCCTGGCGATACTGACTTACCATTCGCTGGAAGATCGCTTGGTGAAAAACTTCATCAAAGCCGGCAACGCGACGGGCAAAGTCGAACAAGACTTCTACGGAAACCGACTCGCTCCGATGAAACCCGTCAACGGACGCGTGATAAGGCCCGACGAGGCAGAAATGGCAGCGAACCCACGCAGCCGAAGCGCGAAGTTGCGCATCGGTGCGTGCATCGCCGAACGAACAGACGGCAAGTAAGACCCATGACAAAAACAACTGACGAGAAAACAGACGGACGAAAGGTGATCGAAGCCTTGGAGCGGTCGGCGGCTGAAAAGCAGCGCCATCGCCGTACTGAAACGCCCCAAAAGCAGACTGAAGACGACAACGAAACGAAAGCGAAGCGGGCCTTCAAGAACCTGACGGGGGAGGAAGAGTTTAACCTCCGACGCTCGCTATCCCTGCGCACCATTCTCGGTGGCGACATCTTGGCGGGTGCTTGGTTTCGCCGGCATTTCTGGTATATTGTGATGATCATCGTCATGTGTCTCCTTTACGTTGGCAATCGCTATGCGTGCCAGCAGCAAATGATCGAAGGGACGCATTTGGCCGACACGCTGCTCGATCGGCGCTACAAGGCGCTGACGCTCTCCGGACAATTGAAAGAAATGACACGCCGCAGCAGCGTAGAAGAGCATCTGGCTGACACGACGCTCCATACGTCGACAACACCCAATTATAACTTGCCTGTAGAGGCTGAGACTTCCTCGGGTAGCAAACAGCCTTAATGGCTTGTTGCCCGGACAGTTTAGGGAAAAGTTACAGGCTTTTAAACATGAAAGTATATTTAGACAAATTCAGTTCGCGCTTTTCGGTCATCGCAATACTCCTGGCGCTTGTCGGACTGGTCATTGTGGGTAAATCGCTCTACATTATGACCGTCAAAAAGGACTATTGGATGGCGGTAAACGATCGCTTCCAGCGGCGAAATGTGTCGCTCACGCCGATGCGTGGCAACATTTTGGCCGATGATGGGGAGGTATTGGCGGCGTCTTTGCCTGAATACAAAATGTATATGGACTTTATGGTCGAAATCGATGATTCGACCCGTCAACGTAAAGAACAACTGATTCGCGATTCGCTCCTGACGGTCAAGATGGATAGCATCTGTCAGGGGATGCACCGCATTTTCCCGGATATAGATCCGGCTAAATTGGCCGAGCACTTGCGCGAAGGGCGCCGTAAAAAGAGTAAGAACTGGCCGGTCTATCCCAAGCGCGTCAGTTATATAGAATATCGCCGCGTGAAGCAATTGCCCTTGCTGCGCTTAGCACCCTACCGCGGCGGTTTCCACGTCGAAACGTTCAGGACTCGCGTCAACCCCTTCGGCACTTTGGCGCCGCGCACCGTGGGCGACCTCTATCGCGGAAAAGATGAGGCGCGAAGCGGCATCGAAAAGACGTACGATGCCATCTTGCGCGGTAAACCCGGCCGCTATCACCGGCAAAAAGTGCTCAATCAATACTTGAGCATCGTAGACCTTCCGGCAGAAGACGGTTGCGACGTGCAAACGACGCTCAACATTGCGATGCAGGACATTACGCAAAAGGCGCTGGGCGACCGCTTGCGCGAGATTCAGGGAGAAGGGCGCGGGCAGGTAAACTTTGGCGTGGCTATTGTGATGGATGTCAAGACGGGCGACGTGAAAGCCATATCGAGTCTGTCGCGTGTGGGCGATGGTTCGTTTCAAGAAATCTCCAACAAGGCGGTGAGCAACTTGATGGAACCGGGATCGGTATTCAAACCGATGTCGTTCTTGGTGGCCTTCAACGATGGCTTTCTTCACTTGAATGATCAAATTGACACCGGCTATGGCATTATGGAAATGCACGGCCGACAAATGAAAGACCACAACTGGCGCAATGGTGGCTACGGACGCTTGACGGCACGAATGTGTATTGCAAACTCGTCGAACGTCGGCGTCAGCAAGTTTATCGATCGTTTCTACGGCAACAACCCTGATAAATTCGTTGACGGCATCTATGCGACCGGCGTCGGCGAAGACCTGCACATCCCCATTCCGGGCTATGCCAAGCCTCGCATTCGCCGTCCGCGCGACTTAGGCGACCGCTGGGCAAAGACGGACTTGCCGTGGATGAGTATTGGCTACGTAACGCAGATACCACCTATTAGTACGCTGACTTTTTACAACGGCATTGCCAACGATGGCAAGATGATGCGCCCGCGCTTCATTAAAGCTATCTTGCGCAACGGGGAAGTGATAGAGGAAAAGCCGCCCGTCGTCGTTCGCGAACAGATGGCGAAACCGGAGGCTATCAAGGATGTGCAGGCTTGTCTGCGCGCCGTGGTGACTGACGGCGTTGGGCGAAAGATCAACTCCAAACTTTTCCACATCTCGGGTAAGACCGGAACGGCACAGGTTTGGACGGCCCACGGCCGCTCGGCTGAATATCTCGTTTCCTTCGCCGGCTATTTCCCCTCAGAGGCGCCGCGCTATTCTTGCATTGTCTGCATCGAAAAGGCCGGCAGTGCGGGCGGCGCACTGGATTGCGGGCCGGTGTTCAAACGCATTGCGGAAACGGTGATGGCGCAGGATCGCTTAACGGATTATACGGTTGCACGAGACTCGGTAAATATTCCGCTACCCATCGTTAACCCGGGTAACATCTTGGCTGCAAATTATCTTTTGGACGTCTTTGGCATTCCGCACTCAACGAACGTGGGCGGCAATGCAGACGGCGTGATCTGGGGAACGTGTGCAACGCGCTCCGGCAGCGTTGCGCTGACCAACAGAGTGACGCCGAAAGACGAAATGCCGGATGTGCGCGGCTATGGTTTGCGTGATGCGGTATTCAGACTCGAACAAGCGGGATTGTTGGTAAACTGCGCAGGCATCGGACGCGTGACGGCACAAAGTATTCCGCCGGGGGCGAAGATCAAGCACGGAGAACACGTCAACCTCATTTTGGGAGAAGGCGCTGAAGTGCAGGAGATGGCGGCGACCGAAGAAGAAGCTGCTACTGAACCTGCGCAACAAGCTGCTCCGGAGAACGCTACACCGGCAACGACTAACACGCCGGCGCCCGCACCCAAGCCCGAAAAGCCGCAAGCTAAACCGGCTAAAGAGGGCATCAAACCCGAAAAACCGAAGGTGACCAATACGGCGAAACCGAAAGAGAAACCGAAAGAGCCGACCCGCACGGCGACACGCGAAGCTACGCCACAGCGCCGAACAGAGGAAAACAAGGCAAAGGATAAGCCCAAGACGGCTACCAAAGATAAACCCAAAGACAAGCCGAAGGCAAACACTAAAACTACAGCGGAAGCCGCCGGCAAGTCGAAACCCAAACCCGCTTCATCCACATCCGGAACGAGCGGAAAGAAAAAAGAATCAACAACAACGAATACTACATCGAACAAGGGCAAAAAGAAATGATGCCCGCTTTCAGTGTCAGTAAATCATTCAACGCATACAATATATATACATGATGAAATTGTCGGACCTCTTGCAGAAAATCAGTCCCCTCGAAACGCGAGGGAGTCTCTCTATTGATATTAACGGCGTGAATATGGACTCGCGCTTGGTGGAAAAAGGCAACCTCTTTGTGGCTGTCAAAGGCACGCAGGCCGATGGGCACGCTTTTATTGCCGGCGCGATTGAAAAAGGCGCTTCGGCGATCTTGGTTAGTGAACCCATTCCGGTTGAAACGCCGGCCGACGTCACTTTTGTACGTGTGGCAGACACGGAAGATGCGATTGGAAAGGTGGCGACTACGTTTTATGGAGATCCTACGCGACGCTTGAAACTCGTCGGTGTGACGGGAACAAACGGCAAAACGACAATTGCTACCGTATTGTATCATCTGTTTACGGAACTCGGCTTTAAGTGTGGCCTTTGCTCTACGGTATGCAACTATATCGGAACGCGTGCTGTACCTACAGAACACACGACGCCGGACCCCGTAACTTTAAATAGACTCCTTGGGGAAATGGCCGACGAAGGCTGCGAATATGCTTTTATGGAATGTAGTTCGCACGCCATTCATCAAAAGCGAATCGGCGGTTTAGACTTCGCCGGCGCACTCTTTACCAACCTGACGCGCGACCACCTCGACTATCATAAAACTTTTGAGAATTATCGCGACGCTAAGAAGGCGTTCTTTGACGGTTTGGGCAAAGACGCTTTTGCTATCACCAACGCCGACGACAAGAATGGGCTGATTATGGTGCAAAACACGAAGGCGCGCATCAAGACGTATTCGACGAGAGCTGCTGCCGACTACAAAGGAAAGATCCTTGAAGAGTCGCTCGAAGGTATGCTGCTCGAAATTAACGGTCGCGAAGTTAGCGTACGGTTTGTCGGCCGCTTTAATGTCTCTAACCTGCTCGCCGTGTATGGCGCGGCCATCGAACTTGGCATTTCACCGGAAGAGACGCTGCGCGTACTTTCTTCGCTCCACCCCGTCAATGGGCGCTTTGAAGCCATTCGCTCCCCAAAAGGCGTGAGTGCAATCATTGACTATGCTCACACGCCGGATGCTTTGGCCAACGTGCTCTCGTCTATAGATGAAATCGTGCGCGGCAAGGCGCAGGTGATTACAGTTTGCGGCGCCGGCGGCAATCGAGATAAGGGCAAGCGCCCCTTGATGGCCCAAGAAGCAGCCAACCGTAGCGACCGCGTGATCATCACGAGCGACAACCCGCGCTTTGAAGAGCCGCAAGCTATTGTAGATGATATGCTCGCGGGCTTGGACGAAACGCAACGCGCTAAGACCATCGCCATCGTAGACCGCCGCGAAGCCATCCGCGCCGCAGCAGCAATGGCGCAAGCCGGCGACGTAATCCTCATAGCCGGCAAAGGACACGAGCCTTATCAAGAGGTCAGAGGCGTAAAACACCATTTTGATGACCACGAAGAAGTGCGCAAGGCTTTCGGTTTAGAAGCGTAAGTGTCCACTAAAGACTTCCTGATATGTTATATTATCTCTTTCGTGCATTAGAGAGCATAGGCGTGCCCGGCTCCGGTCTCTGGAGCTACACCTCCTTTCGGGGTCTGCTTGCATTGATGCTTGCGCTGATCATCTCGACGTGGTTTGGCGAGTATTTCATCAAACTCATGAAGCGCAAGAACATTAGTGAGACGCAGCGCGACGAAGCAATCGACCCCTTTGGTACGCAGAAATTGAATGTGCCCTCAATGGGCGGCATCATCATTATTATAGCCATTCTTGTACCCGTACTCTTACTCGGCCGCCTGCGCAATATCTACCTTATATTGATGATCATATCGACCGTGTGGCTGGGTATCATTGGCTTCTTAGATGACTATATCAAGATCTTTAAGAAGAAGAAAGACGGCCTGCCCGGACGCTATAAGATCTTAGGGCAAGTAGTCTTGGGCTTAGGCATAGGCTTGACGCTTTACCTGAGTCCGGACGCCGTGATGCACGAGAATGTAGAAACCGTAAACGTCAACCACGTGACGGTCGTCAAACATAAGAGTCAGCCCGTCAAGGCTACGCAGACAACCATCCCATTTGTAAAGAACCACAACCTCGACTATGCCGAAATCGTTTCATTTGTAGGCGAACACAAGCAAGCCGTAGGTTGGATTCTCTTCGTGCTGATGACCATCTTCGTGATCACAGCCGTCTCCAACGGCGCAAACCTCAACGACGGAATGGATGGTATGGCTGCCGGCAATTCGGCTATTATCTGTATAGCGCTGGTCATCTTTGCCTACGTTTCCGGCCACGTCCAATGGGCCGGATACCTAAACATTATGTACATTCCGGGGGCGGAGGAGTTGGTCATCTTTATCTTTGCGATGATTGGAGCGCTCATCGGCTTTTTGTGGTACAACGCCTACCCCGCCCAAATATTTATGGGCGATACCGGCTCACTTACCATTGGCGGTCTGATTGGCGTATTGGCCATCATTATCCACAAAGAGCTTCTTCTCCCGCTACTCTGCTTCATTTTCTTTGTAGAAAGTCTGAGTGTGATCTTGCAAGTAGAATATTTCAAATTCTTCAAGCGAAAAGGCTTGAAACGTAGAATTTTTAAGCGTACACCGATTCACGACAACTTCAGGGTCTTGAGCAAGCAACTTGATCCGGAATGTAGCTATTTACTAAAAAATTGGCCGCGTACCACCTCTCACGAATCGAAAATCACCGTCCGCTTTTGGATTACCACCATCTTGCTGGCCGCAGCAGCCATCATCACATTGAAGATCAGATAAGGAAATACAATGAAAATAGTCATTTTAGGCGCAGGCGAGAGCGGTGTAGGCGCCGCCATCCTCGCGCAGCAGAAAGGTTATGAAGTATTTGTGTCCGATATGGGGCACATCCAAGATAAATACAAGGCGCAACTCTCAGCCCACAACTTGCGTTGGGAGGAAGGCAAGCATACGCCCGAATTGATACTCGATGCGAACGAGGTTATCAAGAGTCCGGGCATTCCGGAAACGGCTCCGATGGTGCGGGCACTGCGAGAGAAGGGCATTCCCGTAATAAGCGAGATCGAATTTGCCGGTCGCTATACGCAAGCCCGCACTATTTGCATCACGGGCAGCAATGGCAAGACGACGACGACGTCACTCATTTATCATATCCTGCAGAAGGCCGGCTTTAACGTAGGCCTCGCCGGCAACATCGGACGTAGTTTCGCCTTGCAAGTAGCTGAAGGCGATGTAGATTGGTACGTGATCGAACTCTCTTCTTTTCAGTTGGACGATATGTTTCGCTTCCGTGCCGACATTGCCGTGCTGCTGAACATTACGCCCGACCACCTCGATCGCTATGACTTTAAGATGGAGAACTACGTGGCATCAAAAATGCGCATCCTGCAAAACCAGCGCCCGCAAGACACATTTATATATTGGACCGGCGACGAATACATCCCGACCCAACTCCAACAACTTGCCCCCGCCAGCCGCCTATTGGCTTTTGCCGACGCTCCTGAAGCCGGTGTGGCAGCCTATGCTGAGAATGGCCTGCTAACGATAAAGCAACCCGCCCCCTTCACGATGTCTCTGAGCGAACTCTCACTCTCCGGCCGCCACAATCTACGCAACAGTATGGCCGCAGCCTTAGCAGCCCAATCAGCGGGCGTAGATGAGGCAACGATCCGCGCCGGCTTGGCCGACTTCCCCGGTGTGCCTCATCGCCTTGAGAAGGTGGCAGATGTAGCCGGCGTGCATTATGTCAACGACTCGAAGGCGACCAACGTCGATGCTTGCTATTGTGCGCTTGAAAGTATGCAGACGCCCGTCGTCCTCATCTTAGGGGGAACGGACAAGGGCAATGACTATAACGAAATAGCGCCACTCGTAAGAGAGAAATGCCGCGCCCTCGTATTCCTTGGGGCTGACAATAGCAAACTGCAAGACTTCTTTGCCGACTTTAATCTACCGATCAGCGATACGCATAGTATGAAAGATTGCGTAGCAGCTTGCGCCGCTGCCGCAAAACCGGGCGACACCGTCTTGCTGAGTCCGTGCTGTGCCAGCTTCGATCTCTTCCGCAATATGGGTGATCGCGGCGATCAATTTAAGGCACTCGTTCGCGCGATGCAAAGCGCCGAGCAAGCCTAAGCAACAACCATAATACGACTATGGCAAAAGTAAGCAACATCTTCAAAGGCGACCGTGTTATCTGGGCTATCTTCTTCTTTCTGTGCGCCATCTCGCTCGTCGAAGTCTTTAGCGCAGCCAGCACGCTGACTTACAAAAGCGGCAGCTTTTGGATGCCTATGTTCAAGCAAGCGCTTTTCTTGGGCTTAGGCACGGCCATCGTCATCGCTTTTCAGATGATCCAGCCGCGTTTCTTTCAAGTCATACCCGTCATTGGCTTGCCTATAACGTTGATCTTACTCATCTTTTCCTTTTTCCTCGGTGCCTCGGCCAACGATGCCCAGCGTTGGGTCGACGTCGGTTTCATCCAATTCCAACCCTCCGAGTTGGCTAAATGTGTGATGGTTCTGACCACAGCCCTCATTCTATCTCGCCTTCAGCGCGACGATGGAGCAGATCCAAAGGCCATCAAATATGTTCTGATCATCACGGGCATTATCGAACTCTTTATTTTTACGGAGAACCTCTCGACGGCCGCCTTGCTTTTTGCCGTCATCTTCTTGATGATGTACATTGGTCGCGTACCTTTTCGGCAATTGGGTTCGCTACTCGGCGTCATGGCGATCGTTGTGGCGCTCGTTCTCTTGGTCGTAGCACTCTCGCCCTCATCTACCTCTCCGAACGATTCTGGTGTGCTCCACCGTTTCTCTACGTGGAAGGCACGTATTACGAAACACTTTGGCGATGATAAGCAACTTACCCCCGAAGATTTTGATATTGACAAGGACGCCCAAGTGGCCCACGCAAATATCGCTATTGCTTCCTCCAATGTCGTAGGTAAATTGCCCGGCAACTCCATTCAGCGCGACTTCCTCAGTCAGGCATATTCCGACTTTATATATGCCATCATCATTGAAGAACTGGGCATCTGGGGCGGGGCTATCGTCGTGATTCTCTATATTTGGCTCCTCTTCCGGGCCGGACGAATAGCGACGCGATGTCGAGATATGCAGCGCACGCCAACCCAGTCACGCTACTTTTATGCCTTAACGGTAATGGGCGCAGCCTTGATGCTCGTACTCCAAGCCTTGTTTAATATGCTCGTGGCCGTGGGCATCGCACCCGTCACGGGGCAGCCGCTCCCGCTTATCAGTCGAGGCGGTACATCGACCTTGATCAATTGCTTCTACATCGGCATTATTCTTAGCATTAGCCGATTGGTTGTGCGCCGCACCAAAGTTAAAGCTGCGAAACATACGGATGCGACAGAAGCAAGACCTAATGAGGAGGAAGCGATTGTAGCCGATGAGGAAGTGCAAATCGTCACAGAAAACTGACATTTCATAATCTCGGAGGTCCTTTAGGGCTGCCATAAACTCATAAAAACTATGCATCTCTTCCAAAAGCTACTCCTCGTATGTCTGCTTTGCCCCTTACAACTCTTGGCAAAGGAAGACCCGCGGGTGCGGGTGCGCTTCGAAACCTCCCTCGGAAAGTTTACGGTGGAGCTTTACAACGAAACGCCGAAGAACCGCGACAACTTTATCTCTTTAGTGCGCAATGGCTATTTTAAGCAAACGCTCTTTCATCGCGTGATCCGCGACTTTATGATCCAAGGCGGCGACCCTGATTCGCGCAATGCCGCGCCCGGCCAACGCTTGGGCGAAGGTGGGCCGAACTATACCGTGCCCGCCGAGATTTGCCTGCCGCGCTACTTCCACAAACGCGGAGCACTGGCTGCCGCTCGCGAGAGCGATGATGTAAACCCGCTACACGAAGGAAGCGGTTCACAGTTTTATATTGTATGGGGCAAGACCTACTCCAATGAAAAACTGATGGAAATGATGTTCAACGCTTCTCGGCGCAACCCCGCCAAGCCCATGCCAATGACGCCCGAGATGATGATGACTTACGAAAAACTGGGCGGTACGCCTTGGTTAGACGGCAACTACACCGTCTTTGGACAAATCGTAAAAGGCTTGGACGTCATTGAGAAGATACAACAAGTACCCACAGACAAAAACGACCGCCCACTCACCGATGTCATCGTGCGGCGCACGTATATTCTTAACCCCAAAGCCTTAAAGCGCCTCGGCCTGCAATGATCGACAAAGCCCATTAAGGTTATAATATGCACCGACGAGGACTATGCATTTGTTGCATAGTCCTCTTATGTTTCTGACAAGCAACTTATAAAAATCGTCCTATTTTACGATGGCAAAGGATACTTTTTCAAACGGTCATACGGTATCCTGCCCAAATGCGGTTTAAGCAAAGCTTTATTACCGCTTGTCAATAGCACGCGCTTCTCCCCTTTCCGGCCGTCGCTTAGAACGATAGAATATGAAAAAGCAGAAGAATTCATGATACAAAGCCATCATCCACCTTTTATAACTTTTATTCTCCTCCATCACATGTTAATAAAACACAAATACCAATACTACGCTTTGCTCTTGTAAAACTATTTTCTACTTTTGAGGCCTTGAAAGGAAGCAAACACGATAGATGTCGTATAAGCTTTTTCTATTTTAAAAGATTATTATCGTGGGGAAACCCCAAAAAATATTGTAACACTTTAAACAATTATCATTATGAAAAAAATTCTACTTCTCGCTCTCGTAGCAATCATGGGCATGGGTGCAAAAGCACAAGGTACGCCTGAAGTTATTAAAGATCAGCCGGCCGGTACCGAAATGGTTTACAAGCGTGTTAGCGGTAAAATGCTCTTTGTTAAAGATAAGAAGCTCCAAGTTGGTGACATCGCAAAAATAATCGAAGGCGGTGACCAAGTAGGCGATTTGAAGGTCATTACTGACGCTGACGGCAAGACTGTTTATGTGAAATATGCGCTCGCTTATGCATCATTCATCAAGGACGACCAAACAGGTGGCTGGTTGAAAGGTACTAAGGAAGGTAACAAGATCACAATTCCTGCAGGTCAATACATTATGTATGGCAAATTCCAAGATGGAGACTATGGCATATGCGTAGGCTACATGGAGTACAAGAACAACAAGTTTGAGGTATTAGATGAGCCTATCACTTACACGCTTGAGGGCATCACGGCTAAGCTCGATGACACCTATATGGAAACAGAGTCTCAAGACAACGTGAGAGTAAAGATCTTAGGTGGTTATTGGAGTGACGAAAAGAGCTTCTGGTGCGGTGAAGTTCAAACCGTATGCTCCACTGACCCTGCCGGCATCGAAACAGTTGAGAAAGCTGACAACAAGCAAATTGTTGGTGAAACATACTTCGACCTCTCCGGCCGCAAGCTTTCTGAGGCTGGCAAGGGCTTAGTTATCAAGAACATTAAGTTTGCTGACGGCACAACGAAGACCATAAAGTACATCGGTAAGTAATTAGCCGCGGTACATTAGTAAATTATATATGGGGCAACTCCTTTATGGAGTTGCCCCTATTCTTTTGCGCTATGCTTTGCAGCGTCTATACAGCCGGCATATGACTTCTTATTCTCAAATAGAGAGGAGCTTTTTAAGGCTATGAGGATCAGGTGTTTACCCTGATTATAGAATAAAACATTTGCTCCTATTGATTTCTTTGTTAATTTTGCACCGCAAAAGATAAGATTTCTATTAAAAGAATGAAAGTGTCAGTCTTGATGTTGCGAGTCCTCTTTTATGTAACTTGAATCTTAATTACATAATAACGTTATGAAACACGTAAACCTTAAAAACGGAGCCTTTTTTTTAGGCTTAAGTGCCCACTTCTTATTTTCTTGTTCCATCTAACATAGAAGAATATGAAAAGAATAAGCTTTTTTCTACTGTTCATACTCTGCATTGTATCTGCGCAAGCGCAACGCAAATTTCGCTTTGGCTTAGGCTTAAATTACCCCATACCTATTGAGAAGGGTGGTAACACAAGCAGCCACCTTAGCGCTTATCTTCAAGCAAGTTATCGACTGACGGATCGTTTTAACGTAGATTTTGGTGTGCATAGCGAAAGCTATACAACGAATGACGATGGCTGGTACGTAGGTTCTTACTCTTTGGCCGTCGTACCCGGTGCAAACTATCTTTTTCCTTTGAAGACGGAAAAAGTGCTGCCCTACGTCGGGCTTGGTACCGGAATTTCTTTTGATTTTGACAGTGCTAGCGATGGTCTTTCTGGCCCCACGATGCGCGTTCATCCGGTCTTAGTGCCGAAAGTCGGCATTCAATTCTTCAAGCACTTGGATGTAACGTTCCGCTATTATATTACGCATCCCGACTTCGACCGCTTAATGGTGGGCATTGGCTATACATTCTAAACGCTTGCTTCACACTTGATCTTTGCGGCGTGGATTTTCCTAAGTAAACTGCACACGCAAAAGGCTCATTTGGTGAATATAATTCATAAGAAAAGTCTGTTCCTTACTTAAAAGGGGCAGACTTTTTCAGTTTTCTGGAAGCAATGCTGCGTAAGCGTAAGGCGTATTCTTGATTTCACATACCGACACATCCAAAGCCAAAAGTCAAGGTGAAGCATCGGCAGGCAAAAAACAGGGCCAAAACAGCGCAAAACGCGCCTGAATTTCAAAGCATTAAGGAGACCTAAAACTTTCCTATAAGAGAAGAAAAATTGTCTTATAAGAGAATTTTTCCGATCCTATAAGACAATTTTTCCGATCACCTAAGAGAATTTTTGCGATCTCCTATGAAAGTTTAAGCACGCCCCTAAGCTCATTTTTCGAGGCTACGTGCAGACGAAAAATGATGCGCTATGAGGCTTGCCGGAGAAGGCGCGTTGCCGCCCTAATCCTGCATGCTGATGCTGGAATCTCCTACTTTTCAAAAACACGAAACTATGATTGTCATATTTTAAATAAGACAAACTACCGATCTCTGCTTGAAGGGCTAAATTCTTACCTAAGTTTCTACTTTTGCGGGCGGACTGCAATAAGCTTTTCCGGGCTATATCTGAAAAGCCTTTTAATAAAGAGCCTAAGCTGCTTAGCTTTCTTTCGCCTATTGGTAATGACCCATAAACAAAAACTAAAAGCTTGATAAAATTGCATGTAAGAGGCTTGATTTTGACACACATCGCGTAATAAAGACACCTTTGCAGCCTATACGATGACATAAGAAGAGATATGTGTAGATTCGTGAGACGGAAGCAAAGCCTTGGCCAAATCAAATCAAGAGTAATGTTTCAAGTTATTTTTTTTGCCAAAGATCAACCATAATTGTTCGACAAGCAGTATCTTTGCAGCGTTTTACAACTAAACTTAGATAAAATGACACAGGAAAAATTTTTATCGATTCTCGGCTGGGTAGCTACGGCAACAGCGATGGCCATGTACATTTCTTATATCCCGCAGATCAGCTCTAACCTCTCCGGACATAAAGGCGATTGGCTTCAGCCTATGGTGGCAGGCATCAACTGCGTGCTGTGGGTGGGATATGGTTTTATTCGTAAGAAAAAGGATTGGCCGATCGTCATAGCCAACTTCCCCGGCGTAGTGTGTGGCTTCTTGGCCTCTTTCACGGCTTTATAAGGCGCATCATCGGCTTGATAACGAACGAACTACTAAGCAACAGACAAATATCCTGACAGGATAAGTGATCTAAAAAGGGCTCAGGAGAAGGCAAAACATCTCCCGAGGCTCTTTTTATGTATCAGCAAGGTAATGACCTGTTGCGCGGCTGCTCGAAAAGTGCAGCATCTTTCTCTTCCGTGTGTTTAGTTACCTTATAAAGTTCTTTTGCTTTAATCCAGAGATAAGCTCAACAATGAAACGAATACTATATCTCCTATTGATCTTTTCGGCTTCGCTTCCGACATATTCGCAAATGCTCTTCTCCGAAAATCTTACCATGAATATAGACAGCACCAAAAGCATACAAGGGACATTATTGCCCGTGCTGGATTTCATAACCGAAAAGAAGAATATACTTACTTTCAAAAATACAGCTAACCTGAACCTGCTGATAAAGCGCAAACGGGTAATCAACTTCATAAACAAGCTGGAGTTTTCTACCTACGGCAAGAAGGTGACGGTAAGCGGAGGATATGTACACTCCGAATATCGCTACTTGTTGGATAAAGCTTTTGAGATTTATCCTTATGCCGAGTCGCAATGGGCCGGTAGTAGAGGTCTGAAATATAAGGTTTCTACGGGTTTGCAATCGCGTTATCGGTTGATCAATACAGATCATTGCTTGATGTTTGCCGCTGCAGGCTTCTTTTTCGAATTCGAAAAGTGGGAGAATCCTAATCCCGGTGCATCAACAGGGATGTATGCTTACAGCCGTAGCCTTAAAAGTCACCTTTCTCTTAGTTTCAGGCATCAGTTGGGGGATCATTGGGAAATTACGACGACGGCTATTCACCAAGGAAAGCCGGATAGTTATTTGAAAAAAGCTCGTTTTGGCGGGGCTCTCGACCTGAAATACCACATCACACCGACAATAGGCTTACGCGGAGCCTATCGCATCATTTACGACACGTCTCCGATTGTACCCGTACGGAAAGATTTTGATTCCGTTGATGTCGGTCTTGATATTTCATTTTAAGCAAATATCAAAATAAAGAAGGCAACCTTAAAATACAACTTGATAATAGTCTGTATACAAGGTTGCCGCTTTTCAAAGTTATACTATAAAAAACAGCTACGAGGCTGACGGATAACGAGCGCCTCGTAGCTGCTGATGATTTCTCATCTTTTGGTTTTGCTTTTAACGCATAGCCCGGAGACAATGAAAGTTCTCGCTTTTGCTATGCGCTAAACGTATGTTTTAATTAAGTTTTACGACGCGGAAACCGGCATCGTCAAAGCGACTGTTGTATTCGCTACCGCCGCGATAAGCGCTGCGACATTGCAAAGCACGCTTTGTCCAGCTACCACCGCGCAAGATGCGATACGTTCCGTTTGCAGGCCCTTTCGGGTCGGTCTGCTCGGCTTTCGAATATTCCTCGTACCAGTCGGCACACCATTCCTGCACATTGCCGTGCATATCATACAAGCCCCAAGCATTAGGTTGACCTACCGACCCAACGGGTACAGTTTGCTGGCGATAAAGCCCCTGCTCGTGGTTGTTGTAAGGATAAGTGCCGTCATAATTAGCATCATTCGTCGTCAAGTTGTCGCCGGTATTGAACGGTGTAGTGCTGCCGGCGCGGCAAGCATACTCCCACTCGGCTTCAGTAGGCAAGCGGCAACCGGCCCATTCGCAGAAGGCAACGGCATCTTCCCAACTTACGTCAATAACCGGACGATTTTCGCGTCCCCAGCCGTAATCATCAGGCTTTTGGCGGCCCGTTGCTTCGCAAAACTTATCAAATTGCTCGAATGTAACGGGATATTTGCTCATATAAAAGTCCTTCGTCAGCGTGACCTTATGCTGTATTTCGCCCGCTTCGCGCTGCGGCTCGGTCGTAGGGCTTCCCATTACGAAAGAGCCGGCCGGTATTTTCACAAACTCAATACCAATATCTTTCGGGTCTACCGTGCCGGCACCGGATTTGAAGAACTTTATGTCCTGCACCTTTTCTGTGGCGATCGTGTCCTTCGTACCATCTGCACGCTTTACGACCATCTTCCAATTTTGTGCACAAACGTTAACTGCAGCAACCATCGCGATCGCTGCACAGAGTAAAAGTCTCTTTTTCATAAATTCAAAGTTTACAAGGGTATAAAGTCAGTTGCGCTGCCCAAGGGTTTAGGCGGTTGAGCAGTGCGGTCTGACTTTTATTTCTTCAGCCACTTAAAGGCGCGCGCTCCTGCGGTGATAACATAAACGCCGGCCGGCTGCTCGCGCAAATCAAGCTGTGCACGTCCTTCCTTATCAGTGATAACCTTTGCCACTTGGCGGCCGTTGCTCGTAAAGACGGTAATCTTCGTGCCGGCAGGATACTGCGTGAAGAGGGCTAAACCTTGTGCGAAGTTGGCTTCTCCTTGTTGCTTGTTTTGGTCAGCAACTTTACCGATGCCCGTTACGTCGCGCTCTTCAAAATGATAGTCTTTAAGGTCTTTCAGCGAGAAGTTGAGCTGCTGCTTATCATAAACGACGGCTAAGCTGTCCGCAAAATACATCAACTTAGGGCTTCCCGCTAAGAAAAATACGCTTTCGCCGCCCGCTTGCATTTTAACAACGAGGCAAGGTTGCTTGTCTGCGTCAGCCTGCATAGGATTTTTTAGGCTTGATGCACTGGCTACGCTCGACGCACCACTCAAGAGGCCGGCAGCCAAGATAAATAGGAGTTTTCTTTTGGCTTTCATGTAATGAATGAATTATAATGGTTTAAAAAATCTCATTTCGAGAAACGGCAAAATCATTTGCAGCCTTGCAAATATATATATAAATTGCTACGGAAACAAGCAAACGGATTGATTTTATCGTCATCAAGCCTCAACAAGTGCCTATCGAGACTCGCTGGCACCGATCTGTGCCGCTTTTCGCAGCTTCAGTCGCGCGCTTCTCATTGTTTGCCTCATCGTTGGCCACCATAGGTTGGGCGCGGCTGAGGTACATCTTCTTCAATGGCTGGCAGGCTTGGATACAACAAACAACAAGTCTTCTGCATGGCAGCAAGGCTTGTTGTCAGCAAGACTTAGGGCTACTTTACGTGCGCCCTTATGGCTAATAAGTAAAAGCAAACTGAGGCTTGCTCAATCGAAGCGGCGGGTAAAAGAAAGGGCTTTGATGCGCTTATTGTCTTTGCCAAAATAGACCACAAAGTTGGCCCTCTTCTGCCGCAACGGACGCTTTGTCGTAAGTATTACTTTATAACGCACACCTTGATCGGGAGCAAGCGAAGAGATATGAACCGCAGGGGATATGTGCACTTGTGGGTTATCGCAGACAAGGATGGGAAGTACATTTTGCAGCGTATCGCTCCCATTATTATATATGTCCATCGTCAAAGGCAAAGGATGCTCGGGCGAAAGTGCCACTTCCGTTGTCGAATCGGCTATTTGCACATTCTTCACATCTAATGCGGTCCACTCGGAATAGGCATATGCCTGTCTTGAAGCGGAACTGCGACCGGCACGGCCTACTTTTGCGCGGTCGTAAGTATAGCCGTCTTCCTCTTGGCTCGCTGAGGTGTAATTTCCATCACGTGATTTTTTCTGCACAGTAGATGCACCGACAGCGGCGCCCGTTATGCCCCCGATAATTGACCCTAAGTCGGAACCGCGCGGCCCGCCTATTATCTCGCCGACTGCAGAGCCAAGCACGCTACCCAGCAAACTACCGCCGGCCATGGCACTTTCTCTGTCCGAACAAGCGCTTAACAGTAGGGCGGCAGAAAGGAAAATGGGCAATCCACGCTTCATAATTGTATACTCCTATTATATACAAACGCCGCACGCCGCAGGCTTTTTTTACCCGATGGCGTGCGATGCTTAAATTTATTTTACGGTAATGACCAAATACTTGCTCACACTCCAGAAACGATCCGGATTAGTAATGCGCAAGACATATTGCCCTTGCGCATCGCGCTCGAGCGAATAAGAATCTGCAGGGTGCGAAGTGTTCAGCTGTGCACTCTTGGAATAGAGACGAATCGTCTTCGTCACGCGGTAGTCTATGCGCGTAAAATAGTCGCGGTTAAAGTCTTTCGACTTCAAGACATCGCCGTGCGCCAGAATGCGTTGCTCGCGGAGTTCTTTCTTCGTACCGAAGACGTAATAAGCCGTGTAGATCTGCTGATCCTGCGCGGCAATGGTCTGCGCCTTCTGCTCATTGCTGCTTGAAAGCGAGTTGACACTATTATTCAAGGAAGTGATCTGCTCATCCTGTGCAGCGATCTTAATGTCCTTTTCAGCCAGTTGTGCCCGAAGTTTATCAACCTCAGCCGACTTCTCTTCAAGTTGCGCTTGAAACTTCTTGACCATTTGCGAAAGCGTAGACTTTAATCGCGAATTAGCCCCCGTAGATGAGCGAAGCTGATCCTGCAGATTGGCAATCAGCGCCCTGTTCAGCTTCATCTTGTCTTGAATGAGGTGCATATTGTCTGCGATGGCCTGCATATTGGAGTTTTCTCCGTGCTGAGCCTGCACGGTCACAATGTTCTCAGCCTCGTTAATTTGGCGGAAGCCTTCTTGAATCTGTTCAACGGTTCCCATTAAATCGTTCGACTCGTTTTGCGCCTCTTTCAAAGCGTTTTTGAGCGAATCAATCTGCTGAGCCGTAGCTTCCATGGCTTCTTCTTTCTGCTTTTTCGTATTGCAACTGAAGAGCAAAGCTGCAGCGGCAACGACTAACAACGCTTTTTTCATAATCTTATTCTTTTTAATGTGTGGAAGCTTCCACCTCCTTTGATTTCTTCCTATTTAATCCCTCGACGATCATCACAAATTCGCCGCGGGGAGCTGTTGTCTTAAAGTGCGCCGCAAGCTCTTCAAGCGTCCCTCGAAGCGTTTCTTCGTGGAGCTTTGAGATTTCTCTCGACACGGACGCACGCCGGTCTCCGCCAAAGGCCGTGGCCAACTCCTCTAAAGTCTTCACAACACGATAAGGCGATTCGTAAAAGATCATCGTGCGCGGCTCGTCGCAGAGTTGCTGTATACGCGTCTGCCGCCCTTTCTTCTGCGGCAGGAAACCCTCAAAGGTAAAACGCTCACAAGGCAGGCCGCTATTGACAAGAGCCGGCACGAAAGCCGTAGCACCCGGCAAGCAAATCACCGCGACACCTTCTGCCGCGCAAGCCCGCACAAGCATAAAACCCGGATCCGAGATACCCGGCGTACCAGCATCAGTCACGAGCGCCATATCCTCGCCCGCCGCCATGCGTTTCGCAAAGGCTTCAGCCGTCTGATGTTCATTGAATTTATGATGTGCGCAAAGCGAATTGCGTATCTCATAATGTTGCAGCAAGATGCCGGTCGTGCGAGTATCCTCGGCCAGAATCAAATCTACCTCTTTAAGCACGCGCAGCGCGCGCAGCGTGATGTCTTCTAAGTTGCCCACGGGAGTAGGCACTAAATACAAACAGCCCATTTGAGGGCAAATTTATAGAAATATCGGGGTGGAAGCAAACAATAGCCCCTCCGATTAGACATTTTTGAAAATTCTTTATACATTTGAGGCCTCTAAAAGGGCTACAAAACCGGATTATGATGAAAAAGGAGATTACTTTCGACCGATTTATCCGCGGCGCTTTAGTCGTTGGCGGACTTCTGCTTGCAGGTTACATTATTTCATACTTGAGTACCGTCCTGCTTCCCTTCTTCGTAGCGGTCGCGATTGCTTATCTGCTGTTTCCCATCGTACGCTTCTTGCAGTATAAGTGCAAACTAAAAAACAGGATACTAAGCATCTTTGTGGCGCTTACTTTAGTCTTGGGCACATTCACGGCTTTGGCTTTCATTATTGTGCCGCCTTTTTTAGACGAATTCAATCATATGCAAGAAGTGGCCATCAACTTCTTGAAAGATCCGAAGATGCAAGAGAAAGTGATCCCGCCTTCCGTGCTCCATATCCTACAAGAGCGCGTCAGCGAAGCGCGCATCGAGCAGTTTCTATCCTCAAAGGACGTGCAAGAAACCGTCAAAAAGGTGCTGCCTAAAGCTTGGGACGTCATTTGGTCGACGGCGGGCGTCGTACTCAACCTCTTGGCTTCTCTGATCGGTCTACTCTATCTCTTCTTCCTTTTGAAAGATTATGAGCGCTATGCTTATGGCTGGATCAACTTTGTTCCGCACAGTCGGCGCGAGATTGCGCGCCAACTGGTCGGCGACATTAAGCAAGGGATGAATGGCTACTTTCGCGGCCAAGCCCTCGTGGCTTTAAGCAATTGCGTAATGTTTTCCGTCGGCTTTTGGATCTTAGGCTTTCCGATCCCCGTAGGCTTAGGCTGCTTCATCGGACTAATCAGTTTCGTTCCCTATCTGCAGGTAATCGGTTTTGTCCCCGCATTCTTTTTAGCTCTCCTCCACGCGGCAGAAACGGAGCAAAGTTTTTGGCTGCTATTTGGCGGCGTCTTTTTGGTTTACATTGTGGTGCAAGTGTTGCAAGACACCATTGTCACGCCGCACGTCATGGGCAAGATTATGGGACTTTCTCCGGCCGTGATTCTCCTTTCCCTCTCTGTCTGGGGCTACATCTTGGGCATCATCGGCCTGATTATTGCTTTGCCTGTCACGACATTGATGATCTCCTACTACCGCCGCTATGTTATCGGCCCGACTGAAGAGGCCGTCGAAGATGAACCCCAAGCGCCGATCGAAGAGGAAGTGCAAGATCCGGCTTAAATAGAGTGACAAATACAAGCACACACGGGGCAAACTGATTTTAGCGGTTTCCCGTGTGTGCTTGTTTATATCTTACGCAGTACAACTTCGACACATCATTTTTTCAAAAACTTTTCGACAGGCCTTGACACACACTACCACACGATCCGAGCAAGCGAGGCGCAAGTTCTCTCCTCTTCCTTTATTTGCCATAGCTCTCATTTGTAGCTATGTCCTTTTATTTTGACCCTTCGATCAAGGCCAAACAGACCCAACTACTTCCTTTTTACCACTCACCCCTAAGTATCGCGCCGCCCTTTAGCTCTGTCGGCCGCGGGAGTGCTTATGTTTTATTGCCCCAACAAGGGGAGAAAAGAATTCCAATAAGGAGGAAAAAAATTCCGAATAGGGGAAATAAAGTTCCTATATGTAGGAAATTTTGTCTCAACAAGTGGGGCAATCAAAAGGCTACGCAGCGCGCGCAAAATAGGCTTAAGATAAGCTCGCGCAGCAGCATCTACTTGTAATGTCCTAGAATTAGTTGACAACTTTGGTTCTTAATTTCATTCTTCTTTGACAAGTTTATTCGTTAAGTTCAAATACGCTTGTCGTTGCTTTATGCGGCCTGTGTGCGACAAGGGTCATATGCAACGAAGAAGACGGCCGCGACGCCCCTCCGCCGTCTCTTAACTGTTTCTAAACGCACTGGGTGTGACGCCCGCCAAGCGCTTAAAATACTTATTGAAAAAACTCGGGTTAGAAAAATTAAGCTTTTCAGCGATGCGCGCAATGGGCAGATTACTGTGCTTGAGCATTACTTTCGCCTCAGTAATAACGGCACGATCTATCCATTCTTTGGCATAGACGCCGCTTTCTTGCTGCACTACGCGACTGAGATAAGGCTGCGAGATGCACAATTGAGCGGCATAGAAGGCGAGGTTGTGCTGATAACTGCCATACTTATTGACAAGCAAAATAAAACGATCAAAGAGTTGACGCGTGTGTGAACGGAGACTCTGTTGCTTACCAACCTGCTTTTCATAAATCTCACTGAAAACGTGGGCCAATGCCGCTATAAGGTGATGCACCGCGCTGCGGTTATATTCCCCCTCAGCAAACGTGAGTGTAAGCGCTTGAATAAGTGCATTTATCTTTTCTCCGGCAGCTTGATTTATGGGGGTAATGAAATCGCGCACCTGCCCATTGAAAGTTGCCGGCGGACAAGCGGAAAAGATTTCGTTGAACAAGGCAGGATCGACAAAGACGCCCTGCACTTCGCTATCCGGCGCAATGCTTTGAAGTTGAAAAATAGAGTTATCGCCGATGAATACGGCAGCGGGAGCCTCTACGTGGTAACTCATCAAATTGAGCATCACATCGGCCTCCCCAGCCATCAACACCCCCAGTCGGATGCCGGGCAGGCGATAAGGAATCTGCACTTCAACGGCCTTGCCAAAAAGGTTGCGCCCTCGGCTCAACAAGGCAACGCCATCGGCCAAGATGGGCAACTGTCTTTCGTCTACAGTTTCGCTCAAGCGATCTCTTATCTGCTCGATGGTAAGCGTCTCAGGCTTCTTATCGTTCATCGTGTGTGGTATTATTTCGACCACAAAGATAAATGAAGAGAAGGCTATTTGCGCGCTTTTTCCCCACATTTGTGTAGCGTAAGACCATTTTATAGCCATAAAAGATAAGGCGGCCTGCTTACATCTGCCTTACCTTTGCAACAGAAAAAACGAGCGAACGATGAAAACTCTCTTATTGATGGTGATGATGCTAACGGGATGGGCGATGAGTTGCCGCGCGCAACTTACGCTGGAAGCGTGTCAGCAGATGGCCAAGCAAAACTATCCTTTGGTAAAGCGCTATGACTTGATACGCCGCTCAGCAGCCTATAATGTGAGCAACATAAAGAAAGCCTGGTTGCCACAAGTGCAGGCTACGGCGCAAGCAACAGTGCAGAACCGCACAACGCAACTTCCCGACAAACTCTCATCGATACTGGCACAAAGCGGTCAAACTTACGAGGGGATAGGCAAGGAGCAATATCGCCTGCAAGTGGAAATCAGCCAGACGCTTTGGGACGGCGGGCGAATCAGTCGACAAGCAGAAGTGGAAAAGCGCAAGGCAGAGATAGAAGAGGCGCAGACTGACGTAAATCTCTATGCCTTACGCCGCCGTGTGAGCGACTTATTCTTCTCGCAACTGCTGCTTGACGAACGCATACGCCTCAACGCGCAACTGCAGGCAATGCTGCAAAGCAACGAAGACAAACTCCGAGCAATGCTGCAACGCGGCGTAGCTATGCAAAGTGACGTAGACCGACTCCGCGCCGAACGACTCCGCGCTATACAAGCAGGCGACGAACTCACTGCAGCGCGACGCGCCGTAAGTCGTATGCTTGCACTGTTCTGCGGCGTAGAGCAGGCCGATAGTTTGGTGAAGCCCTCTTCGGAAATCGATACCGATCCTAAGACCAGCGAGCGCCCCGAATTGCAACTCATCGACTGCCGCTTGCGTTTAGCAGATACACAGCAGCAGTTTCTCAAAAGCCGCCTGTTGCCCGTCTTGAGCATATTTGCCCAAGGCTATTACGGGCGCCCCGGCTACAATCTCTTTGAAGATATGCAGCGCCGCCGGCTCTCGTTTAATGCGCTTGCCGGTGCGCGCCTCTCGTGGAGCCTAAGCAGTTTATACACGCGCCGCAACGATTTGCACCAATTGGGCGTGCAGCGCGAAGAGGCGGAGAATGCACGTGAACTCTTCCTCCTTAACAATCAAATGGAGGAGGCTCAGCAGCAAGCACACATCGCAGGGCGACGCAAAGTAATGCAAGCCGACGACGAAATCGTCAGTCTGCGCCAATCCATAAGACGAGCCACGGAAGCACAACTAACACACGGCACAATCGATGCTGACCGACTCTTGCAAGAAATCACGAAAGAAAACGAAGCTTGCATCACGCGCGCCGTGCACGAGCTTGAACTACTACAAAGTATATACGAACTGAAAATCATCAAAGGTGCTTTCTGAAAAGAGAGCGAGATAAACGAAAACGCTGCACCTACAAAAGCGCTTAAAACGACGAGACATGAAAAAGACTGTAATAGCTATCGCCGCATTCACCCTGCTGGTAAGTGCCTGCGGCAACAAGGAAAAAGAGTTTGACGCTACGGGTATCTTTGAAGCCACAGAAGTAACCGTCTCCGCTGAAGCCACAGGGCGATTGATGACTTTCGACGTGAGCGAGGGAAAACCGGTAGAGGCGCATCAACAAGTGGGGCTTATAGATACTGTTCAACTCCAACTTAAAGCCCAGCAGATCGGCGCCACGCGAGAAAGTTTTGCCGAACAACGCCCCGACATCAGCGCACAAATTGCTGCTACGCGCCAACAGTTATCAAAAGCCGAATTGGAGCAGAAGCGTACGGCGGCTCTCTTTGCAGACGGAGCGGCAACACGCAAACAAACGGACGATGCAAGCAATGCCGTGCGGGTATTACAAAGCCAACTGAACGCACAAATTTCAGCACTTTCAAATAGTACGCGCAGCCTAAACAGTCAAGTAAGCGGCGCCGAAATACAACGGCTCCAAGTACTTGATCAATTAAAGAAGTGTCACATCACATCACCGATTGCGGGCACTGTATTAGAAAAGTACGCCGAGCAAGGCGAATTTGCCACGATAGGGAAGCCTCTTTTCAAAGTAGCCGACACGCGCCATATGTTTATAAGAGCCTACATCACGTCACGTCAACTGGCGCAAGTAAAGTTAGGACAACGCGTAAAAGTATTCAGCAACTATGGCAGCGACACGCGCCGCAGTTATTCCGGCACGGTAACATGGATCTCGCCCAACGCTGAGTTTACGCCCAAGTCGATTCTCACTGACGATGAGCGGGCAGACATTGTCTATGCCGTGAAGATTGCCGTGATCAACGACGGCTATCTCAAGATGGGTATGTATGGAGAGGTAAAACTATGAATGCGATTGAGGTAAAGCACATATCGAAATGCTACGGAGCAACTGTGGCCTTGGACGATTGCTCTTTCAACGTACCCAAAGGTGCGCTTTACGGACTTATCGGCCCTGACGGAACGGGAAAAACCACGATGTTTCGCATCTTGGCCACCTTACTTTTACCCAATTCCGGCACAGCAACCATCGACGGCTACGATACGGTAAACGATATGCAAGCCATCCGCCGGCGCTTAGGTTATATGCCGGGGCGCTTCAGCCTCTACCAAGACCTCACCGTAGAAGAAAATCTGCGCTTTTTCGCTACGCTTTTTGGAACGACCATCGAAGAAGGTTACGACGATATTAAGGACATTTACGGACAGATAGAGCGCTTCAAAGATCGCCGTGCAGGCGCGCTGTCGGGAGGTATGAAGCAGAAACTGGCTTTAAGTTGCGCACTGATTCATCGCCCAAGCGTATTATTATTAGATGAGCCTACGACGGGCGTTGACCCCGTCTCGCGTATCGACTTTTGGGATATGCTGGCCACCTTGAAGCGCCGAGGCATTACAATGTTAGTATCAACGCCCTACGAGGACGAAATAAAGAAGTGCGATGAAATTATCTTAACGCGCCCCGCAACGACACCTGCGCCCGACTTTATCACAACTGCTTCTGCCTATATAAAGGAACAGGAAACAGAGGCTGCAACAAAAGAGGCGACGGACGTCAATGTAATCTCCGTCAATCATCTCGTGAAAGCTTTCGGCTCTTTCCGCGCCGTCGACGACATTTCATTTACGGTCCGACGCGGTGAGATCTTCGGCTTCCTGGGCGCTAACGGAGCCGGTAAAACTACGGCCATGCGCATTCTTTCAGGGCTGAGTCGGCCCACGTCCGGCACGGCTATCGTCGGCGGCTATGATGTGCGCACACAATATGAAGAGATTAAACGCCACATTGGTTATATGAGTCAGAAGTTTTCGCTTTACGAAGATATGACCGTGCGCGAGAACATTCGCCTCTTCGGCGGCATCTATGGTATGCGCGACCAAGCTATTCGCCGCAAAACTGATGAATTGCTCGACAAACTCGACATCGCGCAATATGCTGACCGATTAGTGGCCTCGCTGCCCTTAGGCTTTAAGCAGAAACTGGCTTTCTCCGTCAGCATTTTCCACTCACCTGAAGTGGTCTTCTTAGACGAACCTACGGGCGGCGTAGATGGAACTACGCGGCGGCAGTTTTGGCAACTCATTTACCAAGCGGCGGCAAAGGGCATCACAATCTTTGTCACGACCCACTATATGGACGAGGCGGAATATTGCGACCGCATTTCGATTATGGTAGATGGAAAGATACGCGCATTGGGCACGCCCGATGAACTGAAAAGCAGATTTGAAAAAAAGACGCTGGGAGAGGTATTTACGCTCCTTGCGCGCCGCGCAGAAAGAAAAGAAACATAAGGCGGAGGAATAAGAATGAAAATGTTTATAGCCTTTGTGGGAAAAGAGATTCGGCACATCTTGCGCGATCGACGCACGATGCTTATCCTCTTCGGTATGCCGCTCATTATGATGCTGCTCTTTGGCTTTGCCATTTCTACCGACGTAAAAGACGTGCGCTTGGTCGCTGTGACAACGCCTGCCGATCACCTCACGCAACGTATGCTCGCTCGACTCGATGCCTCAGAATACTTTATCCTGACGCATACGGCGCAGACAACCGCTGAAGCGGAGCAACTCATTCGCAACGGACAGGCCGACATAGCCATCGTCTTCTCGCCGCACTTTGCAGAACGTTTGCCCAAAAGTCAGGGCCAAGTACAACTGATCCTTGATGGGGCTGACCCGAATCAAGCGTCTATGCAAGGGGCATACGCTACGCAGATCCTTCAAGCTGGTATGGCGGAAGCAACGTCAGCGGCCCACGTCCCACAATCCACAGAAATCATCACACGATTACTTTACAACCCGCAAATGAAAAGCGCCTACAACTTCGTGCCCGGTATTATGGGCTTATTGCTGCTGCTCATCTGCGCGATGATGACTTCTGTAAGCATTGTTCGTGAGAAAGAGCGCGGCACGATGGAGGTCTTGCTCGTCTCGCCCATCCGCCCGCTGCTGATCCTTATCGCCAAAGCCGTACCCTACTTCTTATTATCTATCATCATCTTGCTTTTCATTCTCGGTATCTCCAACTTTGTGCTGAAAGTTCCCGTTGCCGGCAATCTTCTCGCCATCCTCACGCTCTGCCTGCTTTATATTTTTCTTGCCCTCTGCCTTGGCTTGCTCATCAGTGTCGTGGCAAAGACTCAGCTACAAGCTTTGCTTATCTCCGGTATGCTGATGCTGATGCCCAACTTGCTACTTTCGGGCATGATCTACCCTATCGAAAGTATGCCCCTCCCCTTGCAATGGGTCTCGGCCATTATTCCGGCGCGCTGGTTCATTGCCGCCATTCGCAAACTGATGGTTATGGGTGTCGGCTTGCAAATGGTGGGGCGCGAACTCCTAATCCTTACGGCTATGAGTCTGTTAATTCTTGGCATCGCACTGAAAAAGTTTAAGACCCGACTGGAATAAATCTCTTTTTACCTTCTCCCAAATGATGTTCCGCTACCTCCTTCAGAAAGAATGGATACAAATACGTCGCAATACTTTCGTCGTCCGACTCATCACCTTGTTTCCCATAATGATTATGGGCGTTGCTCCGTGGATTACCAGTATGGAAGTGCGCAACATCGGTGTATCTATAGTTGATCACGACCAGTCAAACCTTTCTCGGCAATTGATTCAGCGCGTGGAAGCCTCTACTTATTTCAATTTTTGCGGTACGGCACCCTCCTACAATCGCGCCCTACAAGCCTTAGAGCGGGGAAAGACCGACATTATTATAGTTGTCCCGCGCCATTACGCCCACGACCTCACGCTCGGCAAGCCCACTCGCGTGCTCATCGCGGCCAATGCAGTCAATGGCACCAAAGGCGGCATCGGCGCCGCTTATCTCTCCAACATCATCGCAGCAACCGACCTCTCCGGACGCCCATCACCCGCGCCCACACTAAAGCCTCTCGTCGTGCAACGCCTTTACAACCGCCACGAGAGTTATAAGGTCAATATGATCCCTGCCCTTATGGCAATGATAATGATTATGATTTGCGGTTTTCTACCGGCGCTTAACATCGTAGGTGAGAAAGAAGCCGGAACAATTGAGCAAATCAACGTCACGCCCGTCCGTAAGTGGCTTTTTATCCTTGCCAAACTCATTCCTTACTGGGTAATCGCGCTCATCGACTTCAGCATTTGCCTGCTACTCGCTTGGCTTCTTTATGGCATCACACCGGTCGGCAGCATCGCGCTGCTGTTCGTTTTCGCCATCGCGTTGGCTATCGTCTTTAGTAGCATTGGATTGATCATCTCTAATTACAGTGATTCGCTCCAGCAGGCTATGCTTGTGATGTGGTTTGCGCTGGTTTGTATGATGCTCCTCAGCGGACTCTTTACGCCGGTGCACAGTATGCCTGATTGGGCACAGATCCTCACCTACGCCAATCCCGTTCGCCACTATATGGACGCAGCGCGCACAATCTTTATCCGCGGCTCGGCTTTCTCAGGCGTTGTTCTTCAATTTTCTATCCTCGCAGCTATGGGCATCATCTTGGCCTCATTGGCCGTGAAAAGCTATAAGAAGAACGAATGAGTCGCACATTTTAAGCGTTTGTTAGCAGCAATACGAAAGCAAAACAGAGAATAAGAGAACTTATACTTCCTCAAATAAATCTTAATGTTTACCTTCGCGCACCTAAACAAACTCTATCGAAACACTATGAGAAATATTCTCACAGCTCTCTTACTCCTATTCACTTTAGGAGCAGGGGCGCAAACTACGGAACAAATCAATAAAGACTTCAAAGCGCGCTATAAAGCCACGCCGTGTGCATTACCCGCACAAGCCTTGCAGCAAGCCAAGAGCGAAGAGGCACGCCAAGCCCTCAAGTTCCTATATACTTATATGTATTGGCCCGACGTGGTCGACTACGAGCCAAGTTTCTTCGTCCGGCAAACGGAAGCCGCTTTGCGTGCGCGGCGCGAAATGCCTTGGGGGCAACGCGTACCGCAGCGCGAGTGGCAGCATTTCGTCCTGCCCGTACGCGTGAACAACGAAGCCTTGGATAGTTTCCGCACGACTTGCTATGAAGCCCTGAAAGCACGCGTTGCCGGTTTATCAATGTACGATGCCATCTTAGCCGTCAACCATTGGTGCCACGAATATGTCACCTACAAGCCCTCCGACGGCCGCACCAGTTCGCCGCTGGCTTCTATGCGAACGGCAACGGGGCGTTGCGGCGAGGAGTCGACTTTTACGGTAGCCGCTTTGCGCGCAGTCGGCATTCCGGCGCGCCAAGTTTATACGCCGCGATGGGCGCATACGGACGACAACCACGCGTGGGTTGAAGCTTGGGCCGATGGCCGCTGGTACTTCCTCGGCGCTTGCGAGCCGGCCGCCCGACTTAACGTAGCTTGGTTCAACCGTCCGGCTTCGCGCGGCATACTTATGAACACGACGGTGCTCGGAAAATACGATGGGCCTGAAGAAGTTTTAGAGCGCCATCCCAATCGGACGACCATTAACGTGACGGAAAATTACGCCCCTACGGCTACAACAAACGTTACTATCGTCGACGAGCAAGGACGCCCCGTCAAGGGCGCAAGCGTGCAGTTCCGACTATACAATTACGCTGAATTTTACGTCCTCAAAGCGATGCAAACAGCCGCCGACGGCAAGGCTTCGCTCCTTTCCGGTTTGGGCGACCTGATCGTATGGGCCACATACAAAGGCAGCTATGGCTTTGCCAAAGTCCACGCCGGCGAAAAGGCGACGATAAAGTTGGATCGCAAGCCGGGCGACCGCTATGAGGTGGATCTCAACATCGTACCGCCCGCGGGCACGGATACGCTTCCGACCGTGAGCGTCGCGGCGCAGCGTCTTTGCAACGAGCGCTTGGCTCGCGAAGACAGTATTCGTATGGCCTATGTTCATACTTTCCCCGACTCTGCAGCGTCAGCCGAATTCTGCCGGACCAACCATTACGACTTTAAGCGCCTGCGCCCCCTCATCGAGAAGAGCAAAGGCAATTGGCAGGTACTCTTCGGTTTGCTGCGCACACCGAATATCGATCGCGAACTGACCTTGCGCGTTTTGGAAACACTGACAGAAAAAGACTTGCGCGACTTTGACCGTTCTGTAATCTTGGCCCACATTCAAGCCCTTTCAGGTACGAAAAATTATGATCCGATGATCATCCGTCCTCGCGTGTGGAACGAGCAACTCTCCCCTTGGCGCGCTTATCTGCGCAAGGCTTTCACGCCGAAGCAGCAGGCTGATTTCCGGCGCCAACCGGCCTTGCTGGTCGACTATATCCGAAAAAATATTCGTGAAGATAAGACCGACTATCCGCAACGTAGCACGCAGCGGCCCGAAACGGCTTTTGCTTACCGACTGGCCAACGACTTCAATCGCGGTCTGCTCTTCGTAGCCGCCGCGCGAAGCTTAGGAATACCCGCGCGCCTCGATGAAGTGACGATGAAGTTCCAATATTTTGACCACGATTGGCGCGATACGCCCTTCTGCCGCACCGAACAGCAAACAAACAAGCCGCAATCGCGTTTAAGCATCGACTACGTTCCGCAGCAATTTCGCGAAAATCCGGGCTATTATTCGCAGTTTACGATTAGCAAACTCGAAGATGGAGCGCCCGTACTGATGAATTATGACGAAGAAGCTACGTGGAAAAACGACTTTGAAAAGGGTACGCGCATCGACAACGGCGATTACCTCCTCGTGAGCGGTACACGCTTAGCCAGCGGTAGTGTTTTGGCGCGCTTATCGGCCTTTTCCCTTACCCACGATACGGCCGTCGTCCTCTCGCTCCGCGAAGATCCGGAAGAAGTGAGCGTTATCGGCAACTTTAATGCCGAAAACCACTATTACGATACGCAGGAAAAGGTCGAAAAAGGCTTGATTGCAACGACCGGCCGCGGCTATTACGTCTTGGGATTGCTAAAAGCCAACAACGAGCCCAGCACCCACATCCTCCACGACATTGAAGCGCAACGCGAAGCGCTCGAAGCTTGGGGGCGCGAACTGATTATGCTCTTCCCGACGCAGGAAGAATACGACGTATTTATGAAACGCCGCGGCGAATTTCCCAATCTGCCGCACAACCTGCGCTTCGGCGTCGACACGCAAGGCGAATGCCGCACGGACATTTTCAATAGTCAACTGACGAAGACGCAGGAGTTGCCCGTCATCATTATTGCCGACACCTTCAACCGCGTAGTTTTCTTCAGTCAAGGCTATACGATCGGCATCGGCGACCAGCTGAAGCGCGTCATTGGCAAGATTTAGGGAGCCTGCGCTCCGTAAGCGCAAAGCTTAAAGTGGCTGTAGCTCACCGCAAACGGCCGCAAGGCTCAATCAGCGTTCCTTTGCGCGGCCCACATCCGCCAAAGGAAATGCGGCAAACTCACTTTCCCCGCAGGCCTTCTCTCGCACATCGAGAGGAAGCCTGCTTTTTTTGGCCGTTCTCGATGCGGCGCATAACCAATCGCCATTGGAGGCAGACCAATGGCGCATTTGCGTTGTCTTTTTTACAATTATTTTTTCGTTTGCCCTGACCAAACGATAATTTGCTAGCAGCAAACGATGGTTTGTCCCGACCAAACGATGGTTTGCCGCCAGCAAACAAAATCCTTTTACATTTTTGAGGCATCAAAAAGCAGACAAACTCGCGCCATTTGCCCATCAAGAAATTTTGTAAATCTCACTTCCGTTAGCATTATTCAAGCATTTCGTCCATTATTAACCCACTTTATTGCACACCGAAAGCCTCCTATGCACACGAATTTTGCACACCTCCTCAAAGAAAGTGCATATTTGGTAAGGTTTTTAAAACAAAAAAGATTGTCCATTCAACATTTGCATCTATTTTTGCAGCGGAACAAGTGCAATATTTTAATTATCCTTATGAAGAAAACCATCACCTCTTTTCTGCTCTTGACGCTGGCGCTACTGCTTCCGGTATCGGGCGGAGCACAACAGGCGCGTAAGTTGGTTAAACCGGGCGCGATGCTGCCCGGCGCTCAACTGGCGCGACTCGTGCCGCAGCAGAAACTGATTGCGCGCAAAAACGCGAACAACACAATGAAGGGCTTCGATGCCTCCGTAGCCCTCTGGGGCAACGCTCGCATTAACGAGCAGTGGGGCTATTACGCCTTCCGCCCCGTTAGTGTAGGCGGAAAGATCGAGTTTACCGCAATGGGTAAGCAGGGACAGCGCATCGGAAGAAACGGTGTGCAAGTGGCTGACGGCAAACTCTACACGGTCGAATTCCAACGCTATGGCGAAGGAAGTGGAGACTTGACGCTCTATACGTACGACTTGACAACGTGGACGGGAAGCGGGGAGACCTACAACGACTTCTCGCTCGCCGCCATCGAAACTGCGCAGGCCGCAGACGGCACTGTGTATGGCGAGTTTTTTAATAGTCGCGCCAGCAATCGTCAGTACGAGCTGGGTACGGTAGATTACCGCACGCAGCAACGCACAACGTTCGGGACGACCTCGCGCCGCTATGTGGCGATGGGCATCACAGCCGCAAAGCAACTCTACGGCATCGCGGCCGACGGCAATCTGTATCGCATCTCCATCACAGATGGAAAGGAGACGCTCGTAGGGCCAACCGGACTTGAATTGACCGATGAAGACGGCGGTCCATACGATCAGACGGGTGAGATTAACCCGAAAGACGATACGTTTTTTTGGTACGCACAAGATAAAAATTACGATACGGGCCTCTATACCGTAAACTTGCAGACCGGTGCGGCAACGAAAATCGCCGATACTGACTTCACGATGTATGGTATGCTGATTGCACCGGCCACGGCTGCCGACGACGTTCCCGCGGTGGCAACCGGCCTGGCCGCCACCTTTAGCGGCACGAGCCTCAGTGGCAGCTTGAGTTTCACCATGCCAACGCAAACGGCCGGTGGAAAAAGTCTGACCGGCTCATTAAACTATACGATCAAGGGCAATGACACCCAACTGGCTTCGGGCACAGCGCTTCCGGGTGCAACGGTAAATGCGCCGATCACCGTGCCGTTTAGCGGCAACTTTGTTTTGGCCGTGACCGTCTCCAATGCAGCGGGCGAGTCGGCCGCTGCAACGCTCAACAAATGGATTGGCTTCGATGAACCTGCGAAAGTAGGCAATCCAACGGCTACTATGGCGGGCGGCATAGTCACAATTGCGTGGAACGCACCCACAACCGGCGCCAACCAAGGCACATTAGGCCCACTTACCTACGATGTTATACGCATTCAGGGCCGAGATACGACGACTGTTGCTTCAGGAATCAGCACCACGTCGTACACCGACGACGTCTCTGCGGCGCAATTGGCGAGCTACACCTATGCCGTTCGGGCCATCAGCGCCAATGTCAAGGGCGCTTGGGCCAACACGCCGATCATCATCGCCGGTGCAGCGATCGAGCCGGATTGGCAGTACACCATCGAGGGCACATCTGCGTTGTCCTTGTTCAAAGTCATTGACGCCAACAACGACAACTTCACTTGGTGGTCCAATGGTGTGACCGGCTACGGCGCTATGAGCAACCAAGCACGCGTCAAAGCGGCCAGCGACGATTGGTTGCTTACCCCGCCCATCCACATTTCCGGCGATCGTGTCTATACAATCTCGTTCAAGGTGCGCAATATTATGGACGCCTACCGCAATACGCTGGAGGTAAAATGGGGTAACGGCGACACACCGGCCCACATGACCAACACATTGCTCAATACTTTCACGCCCAAATATTCAGAAACAAACGGCCAGTGGCAGGTTTGCACGGTTGATCTCATACCAACGGCGAGCGGAAACGTCTACATCGGCTTCCACGACAACACGCCCGCCGGCGAGAAGTTCCAAATCGCCATCGACAAACTGACAATCAAGAAGACGGCCTACACCGCATCGCCCGACTCCGTAAAATCATTGACCGTAACGCCCGCACAGCGCGGCGCGCTGCAAGCTACCGTGCGATTTATTACGCCCAGCCTGACGCTAAATGGCGCAACGCTGAGCCGCGTAGACAGCTTTGTAGTGATGCGCGACGATGTTTGGGCCGGCCGCATCGGCGGCTCAACGCCGGGAGCGCAAGTAACGTGGACCGACGCCAACGTGCCCAATAACGGCTTCCATACCTACACGATCACGCCCTATCTTAACGGCCACCCGGGCCGCGCTACGTCTACGCAGGCCTACATCGGCATGGACCGCCCCAAGAATCCTACCGGCATAACCTTTGTCGACAAAGGCACGAGTCTGCAAGCATCGTGGAATGCTTTCAGCCAGCCGGGCGCCAACGGCGGTTTCCTCGAGCCGGACAAGGTTAGCGTCACCTTCTTCTCGCTTGTCAACGGCCAGTTCGGACATGAATTGGGCGATTCGCTGACGACGAGCCAAGCGGGTGCAACTACCACGACCTTAGCCATTGATCCCAACATCACCCCTGCCGACGACGGCAAAACGCAAGCCTTGGCGTGGTTCGCCGCACGAGCTAACAGTGAAGGCGGTCATAGCGATTACGTCTCAGCTCGCGGTGTGGTCGTAGGACCTAATATTAAATTGCCCTTCAAAGAAAGCTTGACGGGCGGCAAACTCGACAATGGTTTTGCGACCCTCTTGGGCAATGCGCAATACGAGAATCGTAAGACGGCCGCGCCTTGGCGCGTAGTCACCGATGCCGCATCCGACAACGACGGCGGTAGTTTAGTCTGGGCCAACTATGAGGAAAATTACGCCGGACAAACGATTTCTTACACCATTCAGCAAGGCGACGAAACCTCAGTGAACCTTCCGAAGGTAACCCTCTCGGGCGCTGTTCGACCGAAACTCTTCTTCGACCTCTACTCTTTGGTTGGCAACGAAGCCGTGCTGAAGATCCTCGCGCAAACACCTGATGGCGTAGACCACTTGGTGGCGCAATACGATCTCACGCAAACGAGCAAGAACGGCTGGGAGCGCAAATTGGTCGACCTGTCTGCATATACCGCCGAGCGCTATATCATTGTGAAGTTTGACGGCTTGGCACAAGGCAATAAAGTATTGATCGGTGTCGACAACATTAACATCATCGATCAGGTGGATCGCAACTTGGCTGCTACGGGCATCAAAGCGCCCGACTTCATCAATGCCGGCAAGAGCGACAGCGTCACCGTGACGCTGAAGAATCTGGGTACAAAGCCGGCCGACGCTTATCGCGTTATCCTCTTCGCCAACGACAAGCCCTGCGATACGGTTAGCATCAACCGCCCCTTGGCTTCGCTCGCCAACGATACGGTGCGCCTGCATTTACCCGTGGCGATCAACGAGCAGGCGAACAAACTACGCGTGAAGGCCACGATCGCGTACGATGGCGACCAATTGGCAGCCGACGACACCACAGAGATGGTGGAAGTAGGCGTAGTAAAATCGCCCTACGGCCGCATTACAGACCTGCAAGCAACGGCTGCCAATGGCGGACAAGCTACACTCACTTGGGGCAGCCCCGTTCTGCCCGAACCAGAGCGCGTGACGGAAGGCTTCGAAGACTTTAAGCCTTTCGCAAGACAAATGGCGCCTTGGACGCTCTTTGATGGTGACAAAGGAACGGCCGGTGCGCTGCAGCAATCATCATCTTATCCCGGCCAAGGTGAGGCCTTTGCCTTCATCGCCTTCAACCCCAACTGGTGGATCGAGGACATGACGACCATCAACCCGGGCTTAGAGCCCTACGATGGCGCGCAATATGCGGCGGCAGTCTATGCTTACAATGCGGATCGCAAACTGGTACAGCAGGACAACTGGCTCATCTCGCCGCGACTCTCGGGCCGCAAGCAGGAGGTCTCGTTCTATGTGATGAACATTGCGACTTCTCGTGGTGAAACGAGATTTGCGGAACACTTCGATGTGCTTTATTCGACGGAGAATACGGATACGACAAGCTTCGTCAAGCTACAAAGTGCAAAAGCTGATGGTACGGAGCCATTTAATCAGACAGCCAACTGGAAACTCATCACCATTGAGCTACCTGAAGGTGCAAAATACTTCGCCATCCATCACAATACGCCTAAGGGCAACGCTTACGCTTTCGGTATCGACAACATCACCTACGAGCAACTCGCCACGGGTGCTGACGATGACGTGACGGCCTACATCATCTATCGCGACGGAAAAGAGATCGCTCGCGTCAGCGGCGACAAGATGACGTTTACCGATACGGATGCCGTGGGTACGCACGTCTACAACGTGACGGCAGTCTATACATCAAAGCAAGGTGAGGTCAACGAGTCGGGCTTCTCTAACGATGCTTCGATCACCGTATCCTCCCTCTCCACCATCGAGGCGGGCGAAACGCAATTAGACGTGACCAACCTCGGCGGTGTCAGAGTGAAGTCGAAGGCGAAGTCGCTCAACGGCCTGCCCGGCGGCATCTACATCATCAACGGCAAAAAGCGCATCGTAAAATAAAGCGCCTCAACCCCCTTCAGCCTCCGCCAACAGCGGATTGCTGACGGCCCATCAACCTGCTCGAAACGCGGTCCGCACGGCTGCTTTCGAGCAGGTTTTTTATAGTGCTACGACGGCGGGCCATCCAATCGAGGCCCTCGCAAAAGAAAGCCGACAAGCGCCGGCCAAAAGTTGCACAGCATTGCCCTTTGCAGCGACAACGTTGGGCGGCGGAGGTTTTTCATCACGAGAAAAAAGGTTTGCGCTCACGATGAAAAGGGTTTGCGCTCGTGAGAAAAAAGGTCTACGCTCGTGAGCGTAAGCCCACAAAGGGCAAGCGAAGCAGCAAGAAAGCAGGCCGCGCGACGCGAAACACGCGTTGCGGAGCGGTAAAAACGGAACGTAGGGTACACACGTCCGGACCGCAATCGGGAAACGTAGGGCGAAGGCTTGTTTAGTCCTGCTCGCGGCAGCATCTGCGGGGCACGTGTTGGCCATCCGGCAGTTTTTTCGTATCTTTGCACCCGATTTTATTTCACACCTGAAGGCTTGAAGCTTTCGCGATAAGCGGGGACACGAACGAGACAGCGTTCGCCTCCCTCTTTTTAGCGCTCTAAACAAACCGGAACTTATGTTTTCTAAAACATTATTCTCTCATTATCAACAGACATTAAAGTTGGGCCTTCCGATCTCCATCGGGCAGATTGGTACGATCGTACTTTCGTTTGCCGATACGATGATGGTCGGCCGATACGATACGCCCTCGTTGGCTGCTGCTTCGTTTGTGAACAGCGTTTTTAACCTCGTCATTTTTCTCCTTATAGGTTACTCTTTCGGTTTAACGCCCCAAGTGGGCGCCTTGTTTGGCCAAGGCGAGACGGCGTCAGTGGGCGCCGCCGTACGTCAAGCGCTGCGCGCCAATAGTTTGTTTGCCGCCCTGCTCATGCTGATTATGGGCGTCGGTTATTTCTTCGTTGACCGGATGGGACAGCCCGCAAGTTTGTTGCCTTTAATACGCCCTTATTATTTAGTCATACTGGCGTCGATGCCTTTCGTGATGCTCTTTAACGTATTGCGACAATTGTCGGACGGAACGATGCATACGAAGACCGCCATGTGGGCACTTTGGGCCGGCAATGCGCTCAATATATTAGGCAACTGGTTGCTGATCTACGGTGTGGGCCCCTTTCCCGAGTTGGGGCTTTTAGGTGCGGGCTTGTCGACACTGATTTCTCGTATATTTATCGTCATTTGGATCTCGGCAGCCCTACTCTTAGAGCGCTGCTACAAGCCTTATCTCAAAGGTTTTTTCGACGTTCGCTTTGATTGGTCCGAACTACGTCGCATCAACGCACAATCCTTGCCCGTCTCGATCCAGATGGGGGCAGAGACGGCTGCGTTTACGTGCTGCGGCGTGATGGCCGGATGGATTGGAAAAGTAGAGTTGGCGGCCTTCCAAGTGATCATGACGGTGAGCACATTGGGCTTTATGTTCTATTATAGCTTGGCCTCGGCTATGTCAATTCGAGTGGCGACGTTTCAAGGTATGAAGGATTGGCTTCGACTGGAGCGCTCGGCGCGCGCCGGACGCGACATTCTGCTGGCCATTGCGGTCGTAGCCAGTTTCGTGTTTTACTTTTTCGGCGCTCCGCTGATCGGCTTCTTCACGAAAGACGCCGCCGTGGTTCAGATGGCCGTGATGCTTATTCCGGGACTGATCTTCTATCAATATGCCGACGCGATGCAGATCTGCTACGCCAACGCTTTGCGCGGGACGGCCTTCGTTAAGCCGATGGCGCCCATAGCTTTGGTGGCTTATCTCTGCATCGGTATCCCCGTGGGTTATCTGCTCGGGTTCATTGTCGATTGGAAACTTAACGGACTCTTTCTCGGGTTGCCGGCAGGCTTGTTTACGGCAGCGGCGCTTTTCTACTATTATTTCAGAAAAGCGATGAAGCGCAACTTACAAGCCCCAGAGGGTGGTGCATAGCCAAAGGAGCGATCTACAACTGCTGCACGCGTTGCTCGAAATCGGTCTTCGAGAGAACGGATTTGTTTCTGTATTTACTCCTATAATTGTAGATCGTAGCCAGCGAATAGTTGAGGAAATGCGCAATCCGTTTGCTCTCTTTGACACCTAAACGTATCAGTGCAAATACGCGCAACTCCGTATTGAGCAATTCATCGTTTTTCGGATAAATCTGCGCTTCGGGCAAGAGTAAAGCGTTGAAATCTTCTATAAAATTGGGAAACAGATTCAAGAAAGCTTCATCAAAATCGGCATAGAAGCGCTCCTGCTCGCTCTCTTCCCAAATATCCGAGCGAAGACGATTGGCCACTTCTTGCATATTGCCCGCCTTGGCCAACTTCAAAAGCGAACGCCGATAACCTCCGATGGCTTCTATGTAATCTCGACAGCGATCCAGATAGCGGACGATGTAGGCTTCTTTCATCTTATCGGTCATTTGCAGGTGCGCATTGGTCTCTAAGAGTTGCTTATTCGTCTTGGCCAAGACCATACGCGTCTGCGAGAGTTTTTTCATCTGCCGTCGCAGGTAGAAGACGGCGATGAAGAGCAGCAGGGCCAACAGGGAAACACCGGCAAAGAAGATGCGCTCGATACGCGTCCATTCTTGCGACTTTTCTTTATAGGCGCGATCGATGAGCGGGAAGATTTTGCTGGCTTCGACTGAGCGCAAACGAGCTTTACAATAGCTGGCATCTTGAATCGTGCAGATCAAATAATTGTAGGCCCGCGTCAGGTCGCCGCGCTGAAAGAGCAACTCTGCCAATAAGGGGAGGGCCTCATATTCTTTCACACCGGCCTTCAAGTCCATCAACGCCGTCTCAGCCAAATAATACGCCGCTTGGTCGTAATCGCCAGAAAGTCGATAACATTCTGCCAAATTAAAAACCGTGAAAACATCGAGTTTGCCCTTGCTCTGCTGGTATTCAGCCTTCGCCAATTGCGAGGCTTCCTTCACTTTTCCTTCACCAAGGAGCTTGTCGATCAAGACAATGTTTCGCCCGTGTCCGGCCGGCTCAAGCGAAAGGATGGAGTCTCTGTAAGCGGCCGTCAACTTGGCAGGCGATCCGCCGGATGCCGTTTCGGCCGCAAAGTCTTTCATCCAGCCGTAAACCGTTCGTTTGATGCGATAATAATGGAGCAGGTCATCGCCCGTCAGATGCAAAGTTGCAGCTTTATCGGCCATCTCCAGCGCCGCCGGATATAAGCCCATCAAAGCCAGAAGTTCGGCACGCCCCAACAAGACATAGGCTCGGAGCGATGGGTCGGTATGTGCCTGCGGCGTCTGCTCGAGCCGCTGCAAATACAAATTGGCTGAATCGGCTTGCGTATGTAGGTAGATTTCGAAAAGCTGGCGGTAGATCGGCGCCCGTTGCGCGTCGGGCACTTTACGTAATACTTGTTTCAACTTCGATGCTCGCTGCTCTCGTTGTTGCAAATAGTAGTCTTTTCGCTCGACCACCTTATCTAATTCCTGCAAAAGCGTTTGCGTTTTCGTGCTGAAGTCATCGCCGGCTACGGCAGAGAAAGCTAAGCAAAAGAGCGCGGAGAACAGGAGTAGTCTTTTCATCATGGAGTAATGTGTTGATTGGACGATAGTTTGCGCCTACAAAAATAAGCAGCCTGCCTCTCTTCTCCAAACATCTACACTTAAAAAACACCTCATTACCTCCCGTAGTGCTACTTGCGCCGAGGCATATTTAAGATGAGACGGACACCACCCACCTTACAACAGATGCCAAAAACGGAAAATCGGGGCAAAACACCTTCGTTATGCATTGGCAAATTTTTAGACAAGACAGCGACGCCGCAGCGCAAAATGGGGAAAAATCGGCCAACTCGTTTATTTAAAAACAGACTCGCGATGCATCAGCTTCCTACAATCGCCTGAAAAGGCGAAAGAAAACGACAAAAAAATTCCACACGAATAGTAACAAAGCGTAAAGTAGAGCGTTTCCGAAAAGGACGAATTAACCGCAAGTTTTGTTTAGCTGATAAAGCAAAAGCATAAGGGTAATTGTTAATCGCTCTAAAAAGCGTTGATTTTCGCCATTAAAATCGACAAAAAGCGCTGCTCAATTTGCGCAAAATCAAGGAAATCTATAGTTTTGTAGAAATCTCAGACAGATTAGGAACGTGCATTAACCATTAATCAGCACAAAAAGAAAACCGTTTAAACTAGACTTCGATGATCTTACGCCTCCACTCGAAGAGGCTCACAGAAAGAGATTATGACACAACGTCCGAAAGGTTTGAGATAAAGAGCGCCGCCCAAAGTGTCGGTGCTTTTTCTTTTTTGCTTTCTCCTTACTTACTTTTTTATCTCACGATAAGCTCACTGACAATATATTTTGTTGGATTTCGTTTTTGTCTATATATGAGTTTTCACTATCTTCGCGCAAAATCTTCTGATATGAGACGTTTGTTGTCAGCCCTTTTGGGCTGCTTTTTCGCCCTCTTTGCGCTGTCGGTTCAAGCTGATGACGCCAATCCTTCGGCTATGCCGAAAATGCGTGCAACGTATGGCGAGACAATCGGCGAGGAACTTTCAGAATACATAGGCAATGCGCCGATGACGGCTGAATTTACGGCCAATCCGCAGACAATCGGCAATTATACGCCGCTCTATGAATGGCGCTTTACGAAGGTGGGCGAGTCAAAGCCTTTCCTCTTGCGCCACGAAGAAAATACGACTTACGTCTTTCGCGAGAGCGGTGCATTTACCGTCAGCCTTTTGATTAGTTTTGTACAAGGCACGGACACCATAGAATATAGTATGGATGAGCCGTTTAAGATTACAATTTCCGAATCTCGATTGGAAGTGCCTAATGCTTTTACGCCCAATGGTGACGGCATTAACGACGTATTCAAAGTAAAGGACGGCTACCAGAGCATCGTCTCTTTTCGGGCTGTCATCTTTGATCGTTGGGGTAAGAAACTCTATGAATGGACAGACCTCAAGGGAGGTTGGGACGGCCGCGCCGGAGGCAGCAATGCGCCCGATGGCGCCTATTACCTCAACCTGCAAGCCAAAGGAGCAGACGGACGCAATTATAACATAAAGAAAACGATCAATCTGCTGCGCGGCTTTGAGGAGGGTTCTTCGGTAGCACCATAAACTATACATGTCTACAGACGCTGAACAATATATCGATGTGCTTGGAGCGCGCGTACACAACTTGAAGAATGTGGACGTACGCTTGCCGCGCCACAGTCTGACGGTTATTACCGGTTTGAGTGGAAGCGGAAAGAGTTCGTTGGCCTTTGATACACTTTATGCCGAAGGTCAGCGGCGCTATATCGAGACGTTTTCAGCCTACGCTCGCGGCTTCTTGGACAATCTTGAGCGACCCGATGTCGACAAGATAACGGGCTTAAGCCCCGTTATCAGCATAGAGCAAAAGACGACCAACAAGAATCCGCGCTCAACCGTAGGAACCGTAACGGAAATCTATGATTTTCTTCGCCTTTTGTATGCTCGCGCTGCCGATGCCTACTCGTATTTGTCGGGCGAACTGATGGTGAAGTATTCCGAAGAGAAGATTACGTCACTGATTTTAGAGCAATATGAAGGCAAAAAGGTGCTTTTGCTCGCGCCACTTGTGCGACAGCGCAAAGGACATTACAAAGAACTCTTTGAAACTGTACGTCGAAAAGGCTTTTTGACCGTCCGCGTCGACGGCGAACTGCGCGAGGCCGTGAGCGGAATGAAACTTGATCGCTATCGTACACACGACATAGAAGTAGTCGTAGACAAATTGGTCGTTCAAGCCAAAGACGAAAAGCGCTTGGCGCACGGCGTGCACAAGACTTTAGAGCAAGGCCACGGCTTGATGATGCTCTTTGATGTTGAAGCCGATCAAACACGTTATTACAGCAAGCGCTTGATGGACCCTGTCGGCGGTTTGTCGTACAGAGAGCCTGCACCCAACAACTTTTCTTTTAATTCTACGGAAGGCGCCTGCCCTAAATGTAAGGGTTTGGGCTATGTCAGCGTGATAGACCGCGAAAAAGTTATTCCTGACCCCACGCTTTCCATCCGCAAGGGCGCTCTAGCGCCTTTAGGCGCTTATCGCAGCACGCTCATCTTTGCGGAGATTGAGGCTATTTTAGTTCCATTCGGCTGCGATCTTAAGACGCCTTTTAAAGATATTCCGGAAGAAGCCGTTGATATGATCTTCAACGGCACAACCGAACGCTTACACATTCCCGCCGCAGCAATGCATACGACGGAGGACTTCATCGTAAGCTACGACGGCCTTGCGAAATACATCAACCAAATGGCGGATAGCGAGATGACAGCAGCTTCGCAGAAATGGGCTGAACAATTCTCACGCACGGCGGTTTGCCCTGAATGTCACGGCAAACGTTTAAATCGCGAAGCGCTCTCTTATCGCTTGGACGGCCGCTCTATCGCAGACTTTGCGGAGATGGACATTAGCGAACTCTACGCTTGTCTCTCCGATCTTGAAACGCGACTCGATAAACAGCGCGCCGCCATTGCCCACGAAATTTTGAAAGAATTGCGCACCCGCCTCAAGTTTTTGTTAGACGTAGGTTTGGATTATCTCTCCCTTTCGCGCGCCACGATGAGTCTTTCGGGCGGCGAAAGTCAGCGCATACGCTTGGCCACGCAAATCGGCTCACAGTTGGTCAACGTACTATATATATTAGACGAGCCAAGCATAGGCCTGCACCAGCGCGATAATGTCCGTCTGATTCAGTCGCTCAAGAATTTGCGCGATATAGGCAACACGGTCATCGTCGTAGAGCACGACAAAGATATGATGCTGGCGGCCGACTACATTATAGATATGGGTCCGCGCGCCGGACGCTTGGGCGGCGAAGTTGTTTTTCAAGGAAAGCCGACCACGATGCTGGCTTGTCATACACTGACAGCCGACTATCTGAACGGCGAGCGAGAAATTGCCATTCCTCAGACACGCCGCAAAGGCAACGGGCATAAGCTCCGCCTTATCGGAGCTAAAGGCAATAACCTCAAAAGCGCAAATGTGACGATCCCGCTCGGCACATTCGTCTGCGTGACGGGCGTTTCGGGCAGCGGCAAGTCTACGTTGATCAACGACACCCTACTCCCCATTCTTTCGCAACACTTTTATCGCTCCCTTCGTGCGCCTTTGTCTTACGGCAAACTCGAAGGAATCGAGCAGGTCGACAAGGTCGTAGCCGTCGATCAAAGTCCTTTGGGGCGCACACCACGTTCCAATCCGGCCACCTATACGGGCGTCTTTTCAGACATCCGCAATCTCTTTGTCGAATTGCCCGAAGCCAAGATGCGCGGTTATAAGCCCGGACGCTTTTCTTTCAATGTCAAGGGCGGCCGCTGCGAAGTATGCAAGGGAAACGGCTACAAGACCATCGAGATGAACTTCCTGCCCGACGTCTACGTCCCCTGCGAAGCCTGCCACGGCAAGCGTTATAATCGAGAGACCTTAGAGGTGCGCTTTAAGGGTAAGAGTATCGCCGACGTACTTAATATGACGGTCAACAACGCCGTTGAGTTTTTCGAGAACGTCCCCACTATTCTGCATAAGATCAAAGTATTGCAAGACGTGGGCTTGGGCTATCTCAAATTAGGACAAAGCAGCACGACGCTTTCAGGCGGTGAGAGTCAGCGCGTAAAACTGGCTACCGAACTGGCAAAGCGAGATACGGGCAACACAATATATATATTAGATGAGCCGACTACGGGCCTGCACTTCGAGGATATACGCATCCTGCTCGGCGTCTTAAACCGGCTGGTCGAAAAGGGCAACACCGTTATTGTCATTGAGCACAATTTAGACGTGATCAAATCTGCCGACTACCTCATCGATATGGGCCCTGAAGGCGGCCGAGGCGGCGGCAAAGTAGTAGCCGCAGGCACGCCCGAACAAGTCGTAAGCAAGGGTTTAGGCTATACGGCCCGATACCTAAAAGAAGAATTGTACCGATGAGCAAAGAGAAGAAAACCAACGCTGCCCGCTTGCTCGACCGCGAAGGCGTCAACTACGAACTGATTCCCTACCTCGTTGATGAGCACGACCTAAGCGCCGCCCACGTAGCCGCCTCTTTAGGGGAAGACGTCAAGAGCGTCTTTAAGACCATCGTCTTGCGCGGCGATAAGCAAGGCTGCCTCGTTTGCGTAGTGCCCGGCGACAGCGAAGTAGATCTAAAGCGAGCGGCCAAGGCGAGTGGCAATAAAAAGGTTGAACCCCTTCCACTCAAAGAGTTGCTCCCCCTCACGGGCTACATTCGCGGCGGCTGTTCCCCGATCGGAATGAAGAAGCACTTCCCGACTTATTTTGATGCGTCGGCTGAGGAGCAACCTTTCATTTATGTCAGTGCCGGCGTACGCGGCTTGCAACTCAAAGTAGCACCGACCGATTTATTGCGCTGCTGCGCTGCCGTCTACGCCCAATTAACACCCGATGAGCACGATTCATAAACAAGCAAATTATATACATAAATTCAATTACTAATAACTCCTTAATTACACAATTATGTTCGAAGGACAACCCAAAGGGCTTTACGCCCTTGCGCTTGCCAACACCGGCGAACGCTTCGGCTACTACACGATGATAGCCGTATTTGCGCTTTTCTTGCGAGCGAATTTTGGTTTTGAACCCGGCACGGCCGGCATGATCTACAGCAGTTTCTTAGGCTTAGTCTATTTTCTGCCCTTGATCGGCGGCTACATGGCCGACAAATTCGGCTACGGCAAGATGGTTACGATCGGTATTCTCATCATGTTTGGCGGTTACCTCCTGCTTTCCGTACCCTTAGGTAGCGGCACCGTAGCAATGATTGCTATGCTCGCAGCCCTGATCTTCATCAGTCTTGGTACGGGTCTCTTCAAAGGCAACTTGCAGGTAATGGTCGGCAATCTTTACGACAGTCCGGAATATGCCGGCAAGCGCGATTCTGCCTTTTCCATCTTCTATATGGCAATCAACATCGGCGCCCTTTTCGCTCCGACAGCCGCTGTGCGCATTAAAGAGTGGGCAGAGTCAATCGGTTATCACGAAAACGACGCTTACCACTTCTCCTTTGCCGTAGCTTGCGCCTCTTTGATTCTTTCAATGGCTATCTACTACGGTTTCCGCTCCTCTTTCCGCCACGTAGAAGGCTCAGTGGCTGGTAAGAAGAAAGCTGACACCAAGGCAGAAGCTCCCGTACAAGAACTTTCTCCGAAAGAGACGAAGGATCGCATCATCGCGCTTTGCCTTGTCTTTGCCGTAGTGATCTTCTTCTGGATGGCTTTCCACCAAAACGGTTTGACGCTCACATATTTTGCAAATGAGTTCGTACAAAAGACAGCTACCGGCGTACAGAGCATGGCCTTCGACGTGATTAACCTCTTTATGATTATTATCATTGTCTACGCCGCATTCTCTCTCGTGCAGGGTAAGACGGGCAAATCCAAACTCATCTCCGGACTCGCTATCATCGCCGCTTTAGCTGTGATCGGCTATAAGTATATGAACCTTGAAGGTACGGTAGAAGTCAGCGCCCCGATCTTCCAGCAGTTCAACCCCTTCTATGTCGTAGCCCTCACGCCCGTAAGTATGGCGATCTTCGCTTACCTCGGCCGCACCGGCAAGGAACCGAGCGCGCCTCGCAAGATTGCCTACGGTATGCTCGTGGCAGGTGCAGCCTACATCCTCATGGTTTTGGCTTCACAAGGTTTGAATACGCCTGCTCAGCAGGCAGTAGCCGGCGCTAATGCTACCTATACATCGCCCAACTGGCTCATCGGTACTTACCTCGTCCTCACCTTCGGCGAACTCCTACTCTCTCCGATGGGTATCAGCTTTGTCAGCAAGGTAGCACCGCCTAAATATAAAGGTTTGATGATGGGTGGTTGGTTCGTAGCTACGGCTATCGGTAACTTCCTCGTCAGCGTCGGTGGTTACCTCTGGGGCAACCTCCCGCTCTGGTCTGTTTGGGCCGTCTTCATCGGTCTCTGCCTCCTCTCTGCCCTCTTCATGTTTACAATCATGAAGCGCTTAGAGCGCGTAAGCTAATCAGGCATTTTAACTTCAAAAGCGCAAGGCTTCGCCTTTCGCTTTTGAGAATACAAACGATGCGCATTTCTCGCGGGAAATGCGCATCGTTTACTTTTTGGGTGGGCTAATAAACAGCCCGACGTGGGCAATGGGCCTACATACTATTTACCATTTCTTGCAGGTCGTTCTGCTGCCGCAGCAGTTGCAAAAACTCTTTGGCCGCATACTTCTCATAAGCGCCCTCGAGTGTATGTATACAACCGATCATTTCATTTTCAGGCAGATCAATCGGAATAGCCACCACCTCTTGATGCCCCTTTACCGTCGAGGCCGACAGTACGGAAACCAACCGACTGCGCCCCACTAAATCAAGGAGCATATGGACCACATTGAGCTGAAAGCGCACATTAAAATGCAAATCCGATTTTTCGGCAAAACGATTAAAGAAGTTGCGCGCTTGCAAGCCGTTCGTCGGCAGCGCCAAATCACATTGTGCCAACTCCTTTAACGTGACGCTTTTCTGTCCGACAAGCGGATGGTCCACAGCCGTAATGGCCGCAAGTTGTGTACGAAAGAGTTCCCTACTTTTAATGGACGGAAGCGCATGCAAGGGCTTGCAAGAAAGCACAAAGTCGACTTGTCGTTTTTGCAAATCCTCCAGCAAATCTTCCATACGCTTATAAAAGATATTCAGGCGAATGGCCGGAAAGCGCCGCATAAAGGTCAGCACCGTCTCCGTCATAATCGGGTGAAACGAATACGTGACTCCCACATTCAGCACGCCGGTCTTAAGATGTTGTAGATCTCGAATATACAGTTTACTCGTTTCTGCATCATCAATAGTACGCCGCGCATTGGGCAGAAATGCTTCACCCGGTTCTGTGAGCACAACCTCGTGACTATTGCGTTCTAAGAGTCTTACGCCCAACTCCTCCTCCAGTTGTTTTATTTGCTGTGATAAGGTACTTTGTGTAATGCAAAGCGACTTGGCAGCCGTTGAAAAATTAAGTTGTTCGGCTACAGCTATAAAGTAGTGAAGTTGGCGTAGTTCCATGCGTTCTGTTATACTGAGCGCTGGAGCAACAGCATGCCACTTAAGCATCGTTCTGCCGGCCACTCTTACAGCCAGCCATCAACGAGTACGCTACCCGCCCCTATGCGTCTGAGTTAAGTTTATAGTCAATCTTCGTCTTCGTAATCCTCATTTTTTGCAAGTTGGTCGGATTTGAAGCAATAAACGGCGTCAAAGATAATAAATAGTACGACGACTGCCGCAATGATCATTCCAATTGTTTGATTAGTCATAATTCTACTGGTTTTGAGTTAACGCTGCAAAAGTAGCCTTACGCCCAACGCACCACAAGGATTGATAACGGATTGTTTCGATAGTAGCTATCGTAAAAATCAATACAAAGTTACATATACCACTATTCACAATCAAGAATTACAAGCCATATTGCCCCGAAAATAGTTAAAAATCAATCTCTAAACTACCACTTTTAAATCTTCACTTTTCGGGCGCCCATAGTCTATTGGTCAATCTCATTTTTCCACAGAAAAAGCAAAACAGCGGTGTTAACTCGCACTCAACAAGCCCTTAGGCTTGGTCTTTGAAAGTTATTGTAGGCGTACATTGGCGGATTTTGAAAGACCAACCCTAAGGAGTTGGCATTACCGCTACTTGCTGATGCAGCGTTGTCGCTTTGCGTCAACACTGCCCTGCCAAAAGACTAACCCCGATGGGGTTATTGGCGGACGACAATGCGCGAGAATTGGCTAATGATAGGCGGAAGCAATCACCCGAATATTAAATAACGAACGCAATATTATTATAACCCTAACCGACAAAGCTCATACCCGCAAAAACAAGCCCTTAGGCTTGGTCTTTTGGTAGGGCAGGCGTTGGAGCAAAGCGACAACCCTGCCATAATCCGCCGCACGCGGCAACCCCTCAGGGTTGGTCTTTCAAATCGTTCGCATATCAGCTAATAGTCAAGCGTTTATCGCGCGTTTTGGCCGGCTCAGTAGAAATGCTTACCTTTGCATACGCAAGGGCGAGGAGCGCTCTTGGTTCAATTATTCACCGATTAAATCTATACCACAATGATTAAATTCGTCATTAGAGCGAAGAAAAATCTGCTCAAAAAAGATCAAGTAAAATTTTATCCGCAGATGGCGCCAGGCGCGCCCGTGATGTTGCGCACCATTGTCGGGCGCATCGAAAAGCGGTTTGGCGTATCTTCTGCCTCTGTTAAGGCGGTGTTGGATGCACTGCAATATGAGATTCTCCAAACACTTGCGGATGGTAATTCGGTTCGCTTAGGAG
>ERZ773233.66-NODE-66-length-87799-cov-42.761784_pt1 | contig 87799 bp, 79 predicted proteins | sample MGYA00580991_ERZ773233 | MGnify/ENA primary metagenome ERZ773233 (study PRJEB29015, sample SAMEA2738178) | human oral metagenome | biome: human oral; feature: human-associated habitat; material: saliva | place: China | collected 2161 ...
TAGTAGAGTTTCTAACTCATCAAGAAAATGAGGAAGAAAACAATGCTGAATTTAAGAAGTTACTTGATAGTAAACATATTAAAGTCTTAACTGCTGATTTTCTTAACAAAGCACTATTTGTAGAGAAGCCTATGTTTTGTATTATTTATAAACTTAGTGAACTTGGTGGAAATGTTAAGAGTAGTTTTCTTAGTAGTAAGTTTCGACTTGCTGTTATTAATAGTCTTATGTCTACTTCAGAAGATACTGCTTTTCTTTATAAAGAAGCTCCTGTTCTTGATTGTTTCACAGATGAACAAATGCAAGCAGTTCGTGTTAGCACCCCCGTAAAGGAAATGTGTGTTGCACTTACTATTCCTGAAGATAGTGAAGATTATAAACTTCTTAAATATTACGATGAGTATGTTACTACAAGTCTTAATATATTTGGTACATTTGATTGTATTAAAGAGGCTTGTTATGGTAATTCAGCTTTGAATATCTCTGCTGCTCAAGTATGTAATAGAATTGCTTCTGATAATGGTTGGAATGAATCACTTGATATGTCTATTGAATATAATAGGCAAATTGATGAATTATATAATCCTATCAGTATTAGAGAACGTGCTTCTATGACATACGAAGTTATAAGTAATAGACAAAATCTTGTTGCGTCTAATAATGTTAAACTTGATGCAATACTTGAATATGTTAATGAACATAGTGACGAGAAAATTCTTATAATTAGTAGACATAGTAGTTTTGCTAAAAAGATTACTGATTATTTGAATACAATGTCTGAAGATGTTGTTTGTGGTGATTACCATAACAGTGTTGAATCAGTTCCTGCTGTTGATGTAGATGGAAATCCTATTTATATTAAGAGTGGAAAGCATAAAGGTGAAAGAAAAATGATGGCTGCTACTTCTCAAAAACGACTTAATGTTGAATTGTTTGAACGTGGTACTATTAGAGTTCTTTCAACTAATAATGCTCCAGATAAAGAACTTGATGTAAAAATAGACAGGATTTTAATTTCCTCTCCATTGTGTTCTGACATAAAGTCTTATCTGTATAGGCTTGACAAACTTTTGCTGCCACAGACGTTAAATGTGGCTTATCTATATATAAAAGGTACGCAAGAGGAAAAGGTAATACGAGATAGAGATTTAAGTATTAGTAGTGATAATATTAAAAATAGTGAAATAGATGATGTAGATAATAATTTTTCTGATTTTGTTATTGCAGATTAAGTAATTATTCTTATATTTGCATTGTAATTAAACAAAAAGGTTGCTCTTTGAATATATGGAGAATATTGAAACAAATCAAGATGCTAATAGTCATTCATTGACTAAAAGACATACTGATGTTAATGTTGGTTTTACTGCTCTTAATCTTCTTAAAGAAGAAAACTTAGCACAAGCTGAGATATTCTTAAAGAAGTTCATGGGAAGTGATAAAGGTGGTATTAAGAGTGTTGCTGATGGTCTTGCCATTCTTGCTCGTGCTCAAGATATGCAACTACCTTTTACAACGTGTATTGAACATATTCACGTTATTAATGGTAAAACTGGTGTTGATATTCATATAGTTAAAGCTCTATTGTCGAGGGCAGGAGTAGTTTGGAAATGTATTAAAGATTATACTCCTCAGTATCAATATACTGACGGCAATACAGTTTATCTTGAAACACAACTTCCAGATTATTGTGTTAAATGTCGAACTGCAAAAGAAGCACTTGATGTAACAAAAGGTGATAGTGTAGGTGTTTATCCTGTTAAATGGTATACTGACCTTAAAGGTAATACTTATAACGAATTTCAAGTTTCAACTAAGTGTGAAATAGCTGTTAATAAAGCTCATGCACTTAAACTTGCAAATGAAGGTAAATTTCCTATTATTAGGATTCCTGCACAACCTATTGATTATGTGACTGAATATGAGTTTACAAGATATAGGCAAATTAATGGCAAAGAAGTAGTAACAACTGCTACAAGTCATTTTTCTTATAGTGAAGCACAAAGTGCTGATTTCTTTAAGAAAGATACTTATGTCAAATATGCTCGTATTCTTATTGGACATCGCGCTTTTACCTATGGAGCAAGAGATATTGCATCTGATGTTCTAATGGGTGTTATGGAAAGTGGAGAACTTAAAATCACAATGGGACATGACCTTGACCCAAGTGATTATACTGAAATAGAAGAAGTTGTTGGTTAACTTCTTAGAGGTCAACTTATTATTAAACATAGTGTTATACTATATTATAAACTAATTATTAAACAATTAAATTTTACAATTATGAAATTAGGTAACAAAGTATCTTTCGGAGTTCAGGCAGTAGTAGCAGGTCAGAAGAGTGCAACAGTTAATGCTGCACCTCAGCTTTTAGTTAATACTACAGAGGGTAAGTTTACTATTACCAGCCCTGTTTCTAAGGCTCTTGGTATTGCAGTTGGTGAGAACGTTATGTTCTTGAATAACATTGCAGGTGTTGAGAATGCTATTGTACAACGTCTTGATGGTATTGTTGAGTTTGCTACTGAGAAGGGTCTTGACCTTGATACTCGTGAGGGTCAGGAGGAAGTACTCAAGGCATTCACAGAGTGGTATATCGCTAAGGGTGAAGCTACTTACGATGCTAAGGGTAATCCTATTCTTGCTGCTCAGCGTTTTACTGAGGCTGAGAAGAAGGAGTTTATTGCTAAGAATGCAGAGGCTATTCTTGCTGCTAATCGTGATGCTCTTCTTGAGCGTGTAGGTAATCCTGATGCAACTGATGAGGAGCTTATCGCAGCAATTACTGTTGATGATGTTGAGTCACCTAAGTATCATGTTTACAGTGGTTCTAAGACTTCAACTACTTCTAAGGCTACTGGTGTTGGTTGTCAGCTTGGTTTCACAGACACTGCTATTTGGAAGTCACTTAAGGCTGACTTAGGTGATGAAGATACATCTGTAAATCGTGTATTCTCTGTTGACCTTGATGGTGGTCAGGTTGTTCCTTACTTCAATGGTCAGAAGAATGTTGATGTAACTATTTATCCTATCACTTTCGTAGAGGACGCTGCTCCTATTCGTCGTGGTGAAAAGGCATAAGTAGTCCTAACTCTCGAAAGTTATAAGGATTTAGATAGTGGGGGATAACTTAAACCAAGTTATCTCCCATTTATTGTTTAATCTATTAAAATTATTATTTTTAGTAAAACTGTTATGACAGAAAAAACAAATGAAACTGTAGCTGCTGGTGCACAGGCTGCTACTCCTAAGAAAAAGCGTAGAGGTGTAAGTAATGAAACTCATGCTGTTGCCTCTCTTAAGTTTACAGAAAAAGATGCTGCTCAGAATGGTCTTTTCATCGGTCATCTTGCTGAAGTTCGTATTGATTGGTCTGTAAATAATGAAGGTGGTAATTTCACTGGTCTTAAAGTTCCACGTATTACTCTCCATTTTGCAAGTAACCATACCAATTCTGCTGAACAGCGTCATTATTATCATTCTATCTTCCCTGTTCCATCTAATGTAGATACTATTGTTGGTGGTAAGGAAGAGTGGAAAGTTAATAATGTTCTTGCTTGGATTAAGCACCTCCTTGATATTCTTTATCTTAAGGGTCGTGAGCTTACTCCTGCAGAAGAGGACGCTTTAGCTATTCCATTTGAGGATTCTGATGAAGATGGCAATTATATTGCTATTGACCCTGAGGAAGTTCTTGCAGGTTATGCTGCAATCTTCAAAGCAGCTGTTGCTATGTTGAATGGTGAGTTTGGTCTTGCTGAAGGTGAAACTGCAAAGCCTTGTTATAAGACTGCCGATGGTAAGACAGTAAGTCTTTGGATGAAGCTTTTACGTCATAACAAACGTAAGGGTGAATGGCAGAATGTTGGACCTAATGGTGACCTTGCTTTTGATAATTTCATTGGTGCAGGTGTAATTGAAATTCAGAAAGGTAATAATCCTCCTGCTATTCTCCGTGTTGATTTTAGCAGAGAATCAATTACTCCAAAAGAAGTTAACAAAAGACCTTCTGTAGGTGTTCCTGCTATAGGTGGTGTTATGGCTGGTGCTGGTATGCAACCTATGGGTGATGCTACTGGTATGCCTGCTAATGGCGCTTATACTGAAGCAGGTAGTGATATGCCTTTTTAACAAAGTACCATAAAGAGTAGTAATCGCTAACTTCCTCTTTATGCTATTTAGTGGGTTTTTGTTATAATTGTAGGGGTGTCTGTACAGATACCCCTTTTTTTATCTATCGTATGAAAAGAACACCTAACACAATTAATCTTACAAAGGAATATATAGAAAGTAAAGTTTCACAAGAACTTATTATTTCTAAATATTTAGATATTCCTATTGAAGTAATACAAGAGTGTATTGCTAAGAATACTCTTATTCAATCTGTTTTTCGTGATGATGATGCTACAGGTAGTATGGGTATTCAATATAATGTGAAAGGTAGGTTAAAAGTTCGAGATTTTGGTGGTTTTGGCTTTTTTGAAGATGTTTATGGAGTAGTAGCTTATGTATTGAGTATTGCTTATGAACGTAAAATAGAAACTTCAAGGAAAGAAGATTTTTATTTTGTTCTTAAACATATTGCTTATACTTTTAGTGATATTATTGATGGTAAGGTTGTAGACCCTAACGTTGATGCTCTTATTGTTCACGCTCTACATAAAGCTAAAATTAAGAAAGCAATTATCGAAGTAGTTCCTCGTAGTTGGACTAATAAAGATAAAAATCTTTGGGCTAAATGGGGTGTATCTTTAGGTTATCTTAATACTCATTTTGTTATACCTGTTGAACAATATTATATCAATAGAGGAGTTGACACCAAACCAAAATATTATCATAAAGATAAAGACCCTTGTTATGCTTATATGCTTGGTCAAAATAGACAAGGTATTTATCTTATTAAACTTTATTTTCCTTTAAGAAACAGACATCATAATGCTACTAAGTTTGTTACTAATTGTAATGTTCTTGAAGGTTTGTATAACCTTGAACTTGATAATTATAATTATATTATTATTACTAAAAGTAGTAAAGATAGACTTAGTATAGGTAGTCACTTATCTGCTCATCCCTTTTACGGGGGAGCGAGTGGCAAACTTAATATTGGAGTTATTAATCTACCAAGTGAAAATTATAAACTTAAACAAAATGAATATGATTGGATAAAAAGAAAACTTAAAGATGATGGTATTATATTTAGTCTTTTAGATTTTGATGAAACAGGTCGTCAAGGTGCTAAATATCTATATGATACTTATAACATTCCTTATATGTTTATAACTCGTGGAGAACTTGGACTTCCTGATTATGAATGTAAGGATTTTGCTGAACTTTGTGAAAGATATACAGATAATGAAATTAATAATTTTATAAATGAAACTTTAACTTATGTCGAACTTAGATACAAAAGAGGGGATATGGGTGGTGCTGCCAGTGTTGGCACAATGTATGACGATATGCTCCCGTATTGATAGAACACCTCGTTTTTCAGTTAATATCACTCATATTACTCCTAAAGAAGAAGATGAGCTTGATAAAGGAAAGACTATAACTATTAAAAGAGATAATATCTTTTATACTATAGACCCTAAGTCTATATTTTGTTATGGTGAAATTGATTTTCATACAAGTAGCGATGATTATTGGACTATTGAAGATTTTGATTGGCTTAAGTATGTAGATGATAGTGTTGCTATTCCATCAAGATTAAATTACGATGAAAGTACTGCTTATTGTAGAAGACGTAGTAATACTTGTACATGGTTTGATACTTTCAGTTCTGCTGCTATTGCTCAATATCTTCATTGTCGAATAGGTAAACCTAAAAGAACTCTTATATTCCTAAAGAAATGGTAGATATTAGTATTCTTGAGCCTTATCTTCTGAATTTTGAAGATAAGGCTTTTAATATGGTTAGAAAACGATGTGAAGACTATGGTGCTGATGATGCTTTTGAACATCATCTTGTATTCATGGATTGTACTCGTTGGTCTAAAGATGGTAAATTTAGACTTATGCAAACTATTGGTTTTCCTTATTGTAAAGAGATTACTGAAATAGTTTGGTTAGTTAACCATATGTTGTATGAAGAAGATAGAGATAAGGCTCTTGAAAGAGTTATTGAACAACATAAAAAGAATATTGCCTATGAAGTAGAACATCCTCCTATTTGGTATACTGCTAAGAAATATACTAAAAAGGATTATCAAAAAATTGCTGATGGTGATGCTCCTAAACCTAAAAGACGTAGAAAAACTAAAGAAGCTACTATTGATGGTTTTGGTAGAGAAACTGTTGCTCAACGTAGAATTAAAGAAAAGGTTGCAAAACTTAGTAAACTGCAATTCAAAATTAAATCTTTATGAATATAGAACTTTATAAACGTAATGCTAACGATAATATCTCTGTTTGGATGATTGATAAAGGTATCGATAACAAAGGTGTTATTGTATATGGTATTTTAGGTAAAAAACTTCATCATGAGAATCTTCTTACTAATAGAGATATAGATGCTGAAATAGCTTCTCGTGTTGCTGCTAAACGCAAAGAGGGTTATAAATCTATAGAAGATGTTTATGATAATTCTCCTATTGATACCACAAAACTTACTTTAGGTGAAAAGATACATTATCTTACAACTTATCTTCCAAAGTTTAATACAACATCTGATGGTTTTATTCTTCCTATGTTAGCTAAAACACTTGAAGATAATAAACCTTTTGATAAGTATGGTTGTATGCTTGGACAATATAAGATTAACGGTCTTCGATGTATTGTAGGTGCTGAGCGCAATGATGGTGATATGTTTAATCCTATTAAACTCACTTATACCTCTCGCGAAGGTACTCGTTGGAATCTTAGTCATCTTGATGAAACTATTCTTCCTATTATATCTGGTGATTTACTTGATATGATGATTGAAGAAGGAGTTTGTCTTGATGGTGAATTATATCTTCCGGGTGCTTCTGTTAATCAAATTAATTCTTATGTTAAGAATGCTGCTTTTCCTGAGCATTATCTTCTTCAATATTGGTGTTATGATTTATGTGTAGATGTTATGCACACACAAACAAGATATAATATTCTTGAAAATCAACTTGCACCAACATTCTTTAATAGTAAAGAAGAACATCTTAACAATAAGAAAAGATTTATTCTTTTACCTAATATTACTATTACAGATATTAGTAAAGCAATAGATGTTAGAGATACTTTTATAAACTTAGGCTTTGAAGGTCTTATTACTCGTGTTCCTGAGTCTGAATATGCTTTTGGTAAAAGAACTGTCAAAGCAATGTATAAGTTTAAGAAAAAAGAAGATGGTCTATTTACTATTAGAGATATTGTTCCAGAAGGTAAACGTACTAATCTTCCAAAGTTTGTTTGTCAAAATGATTTGAATGATGAATATTTTGAATGTACAATTAATCAACCTCAAAGTATTCAAGAAACTTATCTTATCAATAAAGATAAATATATTGGTAAGAAACTTCTCGTAGAGTTTAGAGAAAGGTCTGGTATTAAAGAAGTACCTTTCCATGCTAAGGGGATTAAAATTGTTGATTAAAATATGAATTTAATAGCTTATGATGAAATAGTTGATAAAGTAGACAAAACCAAGACGTGGTTAGATGGTAAAACAGGTAATATATTTAGTAGAGAATTAGCTTTTAGAAAGTATCATACTTTTATTAAAAGATATAATCCTCAAACTAATAGTACAACTATTTATATTGCAATGCTTGATAATAAAGCTGATGCTAAAGTTGCTTATATTACTCGTAAAGATACCTATAATCGGATTTGTCTAAAGACTAAACTGATTCTTAGAGAATTTGGTTTAGATAACGTCGATAAAGAAGTTAATATACATCTTAATCATGTAGAACATTCTGATGATGGTGATGTATATGAAGTGTGTGTTTAGGGAGTGTTCAGATAGCTCCCCCGTAAAAGAGATGCAATGGATAAATGGGATATTGGTATGATAGCGATAGCGTGGACAATGCTCATATTAGGCATAGTACTTATACTGAAAGAGATAATTGTGTCGTTGTCATAAATATTATTAGTTATGAATAAAGAAACTTGGTATTTAATATTGTATATTTCTATGGTTATACTGGCAATAGTAGTGCCAGTAGTAATAGGAGTATTAAAGTTGTTATGTATGATTAAATTTTTAACATTATGAAACAAGAAAAGCCTAAAAGTAATACTGAACAAATACTTAACAAATTTGGTGAAAGTTGTGGTGACACAGTTGACAATGTAGTTGGTTATTTGTTTGCAGGTATTATATTCATCATGGTGGTGGTTGTGCCAATAGCAGGATTAATCTGCTTGATACTCGAGTAGATAAAGATGTTAGTGTTGGTGTTGAAATAAGCGTATTAGTGTGGTTTGGTAGTGGTGTTTGCCCTGCCTACGATTTGCACTGATACGCTTTATTCTTTGCCTGCTGAGTTCAAATGTATTATTCGATTAATTATATTAGAATTAAATTTAATTGGCTGATATGAGAAATTAAAATATTAAATTTAGTATTATATTTGTAGTATAGAATTAAAAACTGCTGAAATTATGAGTTCAACAAGTAGAAAACGTTATATTGTTGATTTTCACGAAGGTCTACATTGTTTTGTACATAGTGGCGACCTTGTGATTCACAATGAACGTAACCATTGTTCTTATGTTGGTTTTGGTAACTTTCTTTATGCTATTAAAACTCGACTTAAGGATATTGGTGATGTCACCGACCCTTATCGTTATCATATAGGTAGAGGTGATTATTGTATTGCCGTTATAGATAGAGAAAAGAAGAGAATTTGTATTTCTGATAGACATTATCATACTTATTATCTGAAACAAGCTGTTCCTGATGATTGGGAGGTGACTTATGTTAATGGTTCTGTTAAGGCTTTTTATCTTCTTGGTAAAAGTAACAATTATGCTTTTTGTAAAGCTGTTTGTGAATGGATTGTAAATAAGTTTTGTGATACTTATAGAGAAGAGTATGCTGTTCTTTACAAACATAAACAGACTATTAATAAAGATATTTGTATTCCTGCTATTGGTATGGAATATCGAAGTACTATTAAACTTCTATTAGATAAATATCATCTTGCAGAATGTTGGTTTTATAAGGAAGAACCTATTACTGACAATGTGTATGTTGGTTATTATCAAGGTTGGCGTAAAAAGTTCTTTAATCTAACTAAAGTTCCTACTATTGAAGAGATTTATGAAAATAAAGTCTTTTCTAAAGATGAACAAACTTATATTATTCAACGTAAGTTTTATACTGATTTCTGTAGAGGTTGTGGTGTTTCTTTTAAAGATGTAGTTGAACATTGGGAAGACGAAGATGGTATGGCTGTTCTCAAGCATATTCTTCATAATCAATATAGATTTCTTAAACCTAATTGGAAAGAAGCTATTATTGCTAATGCAAGACATACTGACCAAAGTAATGAAAACTTTGTTATTAGAGGTAATGCTGAATCTAAAGAAAATAGAGATAAAGCTATTCTTGCACATATTGCTGCTAATACTGGTATCAAAGATTTACTTACTGCTTGGAGAGAGAATGAAGTTAAAGTTCCTTTTAACGTAACATATAAGAGTTATAAGGTTACTAATCATCCTTCAAAAGGTCGTTATGTTTGTGCTCGTTGGGTTGATAAGAAAGAAACTATTTATAGTCTTCCTTTTAAGTATGTTCAACTTAAATATGATGCTGACAAAGAAATTATTACAACATCTAAAGGTGCTAAGGTTAGACTTAATGATGCTATACTTCTTTGGAAGTTGTATAAACGAACTCTTGAAAATAATAAGATAAATGTGCAACCTCCAACTACTGATTTTATTGCTATTCATTTAGCTAATAAAAACATTAAATGCGGTATTTATAATGTTAATGGTATATATCATAATCTGAAGAAAGATGATGGTGATAATTGTCCTCGTTATGCGTGGAATGTAGTTATCGGTTGTCATACTATTTGGATTGATGATTTTATTAACTTTGTTGAGTATTATAAATTACAAAAATATTTTCCTAATTAAAGTATTATTATGATATTAGAAATTAATGTTGCAGAAGAGCTTTGTACAGAAGATGTAAATAACTTCGCTACTAAAGCTACAGAATGTATTGAACTTTATGCTAAAAAGAATCACGATTATGGTAATTCTTTTGAGAAAGGTTGTAATGACATTGGTCAGGCTTATGCTATAGGTAGACTTTATGACAAGATGAATAGACTTGTTAATGTTTCAAGAAGTGAAAGTAAAGTCAAAGAGGAATCTGTTGAAGATACTCTTAAAGACCTTGCATGTTATTCTCTTATGTATCTTGCTTATCTTGATAAAACAAGAACTGCAAGTATTCCTGATGTAGATTTTGAGTAGATAATTCACTACATTTCCTTTACGGGGGAGTTAGTGTTAAACTTATAATTAATATGAAGATTATTCATCCAAGTGTAGAATATTGGTCTCAAGCCAATACTCTTGATGGTATTTGGGAACATGCTGCCAGATGTGCTCGAGTATGTTATCAAAGCCAACCTGTTAAAGAAGGAGAATCTGGTAAAGATTTTCTTCTTAGAACTATTGCTAAAAATGGTTTTAGAAAAGATAAAAGTAGTCATATGAGTGTTCTTGAACATGCTACTGTTTATCTTGTTGTAAACATACATAATCCTTTTTATCCTCATATGTGTTATAAATATAAGAGTAATCATTATAGTAAGACTTGTAATCTTATAATAAATGATACTATAGAAGGAATTTGTATTACTACCAATCTTCGAGTTATTATCGAAAATGATTGGCTTGATGATTTGAAATTCATTGCTAATGATATTTCTAATCACGTTAAACGTTATACTTTTAGTTTTATTACTAATCTTGGTGTTTCTCGTGAAATCAATAGACACAGAGAACATTTTAAGACTGCTGTTGATGGTGGTTTAGACCCTCAGTTTCTGAAGAAAGTACTCGTTATTGTAATTATTCTAAAGATAAATTCAATAATGAACTTACTTTTGTTATTCCTGCTTGGAGTGATTTAGAAGAAGGTACTGTTACTAAGAAATCAACTTATGCTTGGGATCATAGAGTTTATAATTATTATATTAATGATAAACTATTTACTTCTGTATTTGAAATAAAAGATGATGAGCGTAAGTTTACTGATGATTTTGTTTGGCTTATTGCAAATAAACATGCAGAAGAAGCTTATCTCTTATTACTTGCTAATGGTCAAAAGCCTCAACAAGCAAGGGAAGTTCTTCCTCTTAGTCTTAAAACTCAAGTTATTCATACAGCTTTTGAAGATGATTGGAGAAGTTTTATTGCCTTAAGAAGTGAAGGTATAAGTGGTGCTCCTCATCCTAATGCAAAACAAGTAGCAGATAAAGTTAAATATTTAATAGAACATATGTAATGAGTGAAGTTTATATATTAAATTATGATACTGAGATGTTATATCATTTCAGTATTGATTTATCTGATTATCCAGATAAAGAGAATGACATTGTAGAAACTGAAATTAAAGCTAAAGGTTTTAATCTCGATGAAAGTTCTTATATGATTACTGATAATGAATTAACAATAGAAGAAGTATGAGTCAAGATTTGAAATGTTTCTTTGGTGTTCATAGATATGAACTTTTAGAACAACAAGATGTTATTGATGAACGTAACGCTAATGTTGTTGGTATTAATTATATCTCTCGTTGTACAAATTGTGGTGGCATTAAAGTTACATTTGTACCTAAAGTAGAAAGTTTTTTGAAATTTAATAGGTGATAGAAGTATGTATTATTTTCTAAATACTATATATCCTTATGATGTTCATTCTAATTTGTTTAATTTAGAAGAAGGTAATAAAGATGATAAACCTTTAACTCTAAATGATTTTATAGCTCGTGTTATAAAACATTTAAGTCGTTGGTATGTTAGAATACAAATTAATAATGTATCTCATAGACTTTATTGTATTATTGATAAAGGTAATATAACTATTGATAGTTTAGGAATTACTAAAACATTTTTTGTTGATAGTATTGTTAAACTTGATGGTCATTTTATTAACAAACAGTGTATTGTTACACTTGAGTTAGATCGTAATGTTGATAATGTATTTTCAAGATTGCATGATTGTATTACTTATTATAATGAAGATATACTTCGACGTATTCGTAGTTATATACGTCAATTACCTTTTGTAAAGTATTCTTTTGATGTATATGAAGAAATGTTTTTAACAGATTTAGAAGCTCATATTGGTATCGGTTATTGTATACGTACTTGGTATATAGATGATTGTAGTCTTTTTATTGAATCTGTTAATGCAGAAAAACTTAGTAATAAAACTCTTTATATTGCTATTGATACAGTACTTCAATTACCTAATTATAGAAATATATTTGAACGTAGTGTTAAATTTATAGATGATAAAGAAGTATTTGTTATAACCCTCAAATTACCGTAAATATGATTACCATAATTATTGTTATTTGTATTGTAATATGTGTAGCAATTATTTGTTATACATATTATAAAATTGAAGAACTTAAGCAGTGTCTTGTTAGCAATGATATAGATACTGTAAACACTCTTGATACTATATCTCGTCTTATTGACAAGTATAGTAAAAGTATTAATGATAAAACTCTTAATCCTACAGAATTTATAGGAATTGATTCTATTAATACTTTTAATGATACTCTGAAAACTGTTATTAATAATGATGAAGAAGAAGATTATGAGAAAGATTAGTGATTGTTTTGTAGGACAACATCAGTCTGATGTTGATAATCTTAAACATTTCTTTAATAGTCATCCTCTTGCTGTTATTGGTTTTAACGCAGTTGCTTCTCTAATTATTCAATATTTAGAGATTGTTCTTGATGTTAGATTGTATATCAAGTATGAACGTCATGATTATTATTGGTATCTAAGAGTTGATAAACATTGTCCTGACGATATTAATTTTATTAAAGGAACTATTCAAGAATATATCAAAACTAATCATTGGGATGAGTTTATAAAGATTAATAGAACTATTAATGAATCAATATTAGTTCTTAAAACTGAAATAGATTAAGATATGAATAACATTTTTAATATTAGAACAGAGTTCTTTGATATATTCAATGAACTTGAAGAAAATGGTGGAGAACTTACTCCTGAACTTGAAGAACAACTTGCTATTACACAAGAAAGTTTCAAGGAGAAGATTAAGTCCTACTCTGAGTATATTAAATCTCTTACAGCTGATAATAAAGCTATTGACGAAGAAATCGCTCGTCTAAGAGATTTGAAGGCTTCTAAGAAGAAAACTATTGATAGAGTTACTGAGATTATGGTTGATTCTATTGAAATGTTTGGTGATACTGCTAAATCAGGTGTTAAGTTTGTAGATTTTGGTACTGGTAAAGTATCTATTCGTACAACATCTGCTGTTGAAGTTGATGATGATTCTGTTAATGGAATTGTAGATAGTTACAAGTCTGTTATCGGAGCATTGTTATTCCAAAATCAACTTGATGTAGTAGATGAGATTGACGAAAAACTACTTGCTCAAACAGCTGAAGAGCATACTACACGTGTAGGAGAAGAAGAGTATAACTCTCCTATTAGTTTTACTGAAGAAGATTTGAAAGCATTTGATGGTAAAATTAGTTTCAAAACTAAGTTTATTAATTTGCTCAAAGGTAAACATCTTAAAGCTCTTAAGACAATTATTGATGCTTGTGGTGAACCTGAACTTGAAGCTTCAGTTAGTAAGACTGATTTGAAGAATCTTCTTAAAGATGAAACTAATAATCTTACTATGTGTAGGACTGTTAAGAATAAAAATATTAGTATTAAGTAAGATATGATTATTAAAACATATACTACACTTGATGAACTAATAGAACAACTTACTATTGCTAAGGAACATTGTGTTCCTGACAATAGTGGAGTTACTGTTAATATGCAAGTAGCAAAAGATGAAACGTTTGCTATTATTGATGTTCAATTTGATAATAAAGGTGCTGAACTAATTATTGGTTAAATTATGAGTAAATATAATACTAATGGATTGCCATGGTCACATGGTATTGGAAGAGAAGTTACTGATTGTGTAACTGCTAAAGAAGTTATGCAAAAAGCTAAACTTGATTGGACTGTTGAAAAGTGTGAATTTGTTGCTAAAATGCCTTTTAATATTAATGGTAATAATACTATTGATGAAAAGAATGGTGATTTTAGTTATAAAGGTAATATTTATCGAGAGTGTCCAAAAGCATATGGTACATATCGTACTGACCATAACATACCTCTTGGTATTGTTAAGGATAAATATAAAGTAGTTCAAAATATTGATGCTTTTAATTTCTTTGATGATGCTATTGGTAAAAATAAAGCTCTTTGGCAAAAGGCTGGTTGGTTTGGTGTAGGACAGAAAGTATTTGTTACTGCAAAACTTCCTACAACAATTAAAGTCGGTAATGATGAAATTGAGAATTATCTTGTGTTTAGTAACTCTCATGATGGAAGTAGTAGTATAAATATTCTATTTACTCCTATTAGAGTTGTTTGTACAAATATGCTCAATAGTGCTTTGAAAAATGCTGATTCTTATATTAGAATTAGACATACTGAAAGTGCTGAAGAGAAACTTCAAACAGGTGCTGAAATACTTCGTATTGCTGCTGAACATGCTACTTCTGCTCAAGAACTTTATCGTGCTCTTCAAGTAATTAATATGTCAGATGACGATGTTATGAAGTATATTCTTAATCTTAATCTTACTGAACAAGAGAAAGGACTTCTTGCTGAATATTCTGATACAAAGACTGCTATAAAACGTCTTTATAATCGTGACTTTACTACTATGGAACATGTTGGTGTAAGTACTCGTAAAATGAATACTATTGTTAATATGTTTGAGTATTATATGGATGGTATTGGTCAGAAAGAAATAGCAGGTACTGCTTGGGGTGCTTATAATGCTGTTACAGGATTCTATTCAAATGTTGCTAATCTTAGTGGTGAAAAACGTATGGATAGTTTGCTTTATGGTAGTGCTAATCGTGTTATGAATAAAGCACTTAATTTAGCACTTGCTGATGCTGTGTGAGTTGCTCTATAACTCCCCCGTAAAAGAAATGTAAGTTAATCAACTTTAACTTTAATCTTTATAATCGTACTGAATATTATAGTATATTTGGTACGATTAAATATTTAATTCATTTTTATATGGAAAAAACTGATATTGAAAAAGGTGCTGAAGAAAGTAAAGCACTTGTAGTTAAGTTTAAGAAACTTAATGATGAAGCTGTTATTCCTTCTTATGCTAAAGAAGGTGATGCTGGTCTTGATTTAACCGCTGTGAGTTTTGAGTATGACGAAACTCTTGATGCGTATGTGTATCATACAGGTCTTGCTATGGAAATTCCTAAGGGTTATGTAGGACTTGTTTATCCTCGTTCTTCTAATCGTAAGACTGATGCTTATATGACTAATCATGTAGGTGTTATTGATTCAGGTTATCGTGGTGAGGTTCTTGTAACATTCAAGAATCGTGATAATTCACGTAATGCAATCAATCCTCCTTATGTAAGTGGTGAGCGTGTTGCTCAGCTGATTGTCATGGCTTACCCTATGATTAACGTAGTAGAGGCTACAGAGTTGTCTGAAACAGAACGTGGAACTGATGGTCACGGAAGTACTGGTAAGTAATAACTAACTAATATTAATACAATTATGAAAAAGTATGTAAAAGAAATGGTAGAAGAGCATAGTCAACTCTATGTTCGTCTTACGAAACTTAATGATGATATTTATAACAAAGATACATCTCATATTAATAAGGCTGACTTTGCTAATATGTGTATGCAACTTGCTGCTATGCGTCAGTATGAGAAGTGTCTTATTGCTCGTCTTAACAATGCTGGTGTTTCATTTACTGATGGTGCTTATCATGAGTGTGTAGCAGTTATTGCTGCTCCTCAGGGTAATGATGATGATAATGACGATGCTGAGGAAAATCAAGAAGATAATGAATAACAAGGTTATCCTTGTTACTACTAAAGGTTGTGAAGGTTGTGCTATTGCTCGTAAACTTATTAAAGAAGCAATAAATGACCATTCTAAGACCATTGCTTTTGAACAACAAACTCTTGCAGAATTTGGTAGACGAAGGCTTACTGAAATGAAAATTAAAGATTTTCCTGCGATACTCTTTTATAAAGATGATGTTCTTGTTCATAAACATATTGGTACTGCACCTTTAACATTTTTCCTAAGATGGTTTGATGTATATTTTGATTAATATACTTTTGTTGTGTTTAGTTTGAGTGTTAAGTAGGTTGGAGATTAAGTTCTTCAACCTATTCTTTATCTTAATAGGGAACATGATACTAATCTTAATGATAACAACATACCATACCATAGGCAAACACGTTACAACATTGTGCAAGTATAGACAACATCCTAATACATTGTCAGATTTGCACTTTGCTTGACTTCTGAAAGGTTTAAGTACTAAAACTGATTAATATATCAAGGACAACATAATGTCCGATTAGAGAGGAAATTAAAATATAGAATTATTTTCCATTTATAGTAAGATTAATAAAATGATTAGCCCCAATCCGTCCGAGAGGATAGATTGGGGCATTTTTTTACTATCGCAATTAGTACTTACAAGTACTTCAACCACGAGAACTTCTTTCTATTAGGAATATAATCTAAATCGTGTTGATTAGCATACGCTTCTTTTTCAAATGAAATATTACGATAAGCAGTATGACCATCTTTGTATTTAACACGATTATAAAGATACTCAAGAATATATAGTAAATAAAAACCTATATAACCAAGTTCTTTTTCTTGTTCATAATGAATACTTTCGTGATTAATAAGAATATCAGTAACTTCATATTCTTTACGAACAAAGATAATATTACCAATAGTAATGGCAATATAACCTCTAAAAGGAATAAATTTATTACGAATAACTTTCATATTTTGAAGATTAAGTAAAGGAACGATGACAGAAACATCATCATTCCTTTACGGGGGAGTTATAGTTTATCTCTTTATACTATCATAAATATCTTTAGCAAAGCCAATACCATTACCAGTCATTTTATAATAATGATTATCATCTGAAATATGAACCATATTATCATATTGTCTGTACAATGGTATACGACGTTTAATATAAACAGTAAGTTTATTTTGACCAGAGAATCGTCCACTATGATAGTTAGGGTCAAAATCATCACCTTCCATAAGCATTTTTGCAACTTGTCCTAAAGAAGCAATAGCATCACTCATAGCACCAGTTGCTGCAATAGGTTGTGACCATAATTGTTTACCTTGAGCATAAACACCATAAGGAGTAAATTGCATAGACTCAGAAGCAAGACGGTCAGCTTCATATAAAGCAAGATTACCTACAAAACTTTCATCATCGTCATCAAGAATAGCTCTTGCAGCTACTGCCATACATATAGCAGAAAGGAATCCGCAAAGTTCTCCAAGAGAACGTCTAATGTTAGCTTTTTCATATTCAGGAAGAATATTATAAGTAGACTTAGCTTCAAGTAAGAAGTCAAAAGAAAGTTTGAAAACATTTTGAATACTCTCAAGAGCAGATGTTTGAGCATCACTCATTCCATTTTTATTTTTAACTGCTCTAAGATTAAGACTAAGGAAGTCTATAAGACTTATATAAGTACCTTTTTCAATAGTTTCTCTTTCTTCATTAAAATAACCATGTCGTCTAAAGCGTTTCATAAATCCTGAAGGAATATGTTTATGATATTGCATAATAAGACTACCATACCAAGTTTTTTCAATTTGTGCTTGATCAAGTTTACCATACATACCATGAATCTTTTTATTAACACTAATAACACGACCTTTGAACCTACCTAAAATCTTTGCTCTTTCATCGACTGGAATTTCACTCATAAGACTATTATCTTTGAAACCAAGATAACCATCTTCGGCAAGAGTAAATTGACTCATAAGAGTAGGATGTTCTTCATCGTTATTGAACTCTTCTTTAGCACGTTTAACAGCTTCATTATAATTCTTTCTCCAAAGGTCTTTTTCTTCCTTAGAAAGATATTTAATTGCAAACTCTGAACTAAGTTCTTTACGATAACGAACAATTTCCTTTTTAGTATCAGGGTCAGAAAGTTCTTTTTCTCTAAGTTCTGCAAACTCTTTACGATGTTTATCATCAAGAAGTTTCATAAGTTCAGCATCAGCCAAATCTTTAATATGATTATCAAGAGTTTTTGTGATATATTTTGGTTCACCTGCTACAAGACCATATTTAGGATTCTCAAATAGTCTATGACTATAAGCCATACTGAACATAGCACCATTCTGCATAAAATGCTCACCAATAGCTTGTGGAGTAAACATAGCATCACGAAGTCTTTGAACAGCTTCTTCACCTTTAGCTACTTTAACAGTACCATTAAGTTCATCATAATCTACTACAGCAAGATATTTAACAAGAGCATCAGCAGTACTTGTAGACTTATCAGAATAAACATCTTTCATAAAGCTAAGAGCATTAGCTATCCAATACTTTTTACCCATAGCCCAATCCTTTGAAGTAAAGTATTGTTTAGCAAATTGTTCACCAAGTATTTGGGTTTCACCAATAGTAATATTAGCAATACCACCTTTAATATTACCCATCATATAAATATTAGAAGTAATATTTTGAACAAAAGCAGCAGCCTTAGTAAACTTTTTATTCTTATCTTTATATTGGTCATAAATAAGACGTCTTACCCAATTAACATATTGAGCATGAATATTATTATCAGTAACCTTTTCATAACCATCAGCTGTATCAAGTGTTTTACTAAGATGTCCACTACCAAATTTTTGTTGATAAACTTTATAATCTTTAAGCATTTCTTCTCCATAATAAAGCATTAGCTTTTGGTCTTGAACTGCATTAAAGTGTCCAGCCTTAGTAATAAAGTTATTCATAACTTCCCACCAATTACGTTCTGCAAGGTCATTATGTTCTTTCTGACGAGCCTCTTCATATTCAGCTTTACGCTTATTATAAGCGTCAATATCTATGTTATATTTATCAATATCACCTCCATAATCTTCAATATTAGGTTCAACTTCATCAAATTTAACACCATCTTTGGCTCTAAGTCTTTGAAGCATTGGCATATCCATAGTTCTATCATTAGCAAAAGTAATATCACTATCATTATAGAACTCAGTATCACCAGTATCTGCACTAACATAACCAAGAAACTTTCCACCCTCTTTAAGAATACGTTTACCAGAAGTAGGTTGCTCTTTCATCATAACAGGCATACTACCATCACGAATAAAACGTCTTGAAGATTCAGTTTGAGCTAATGCTTCAAGAGTATCACCAAATTTATCTCTAATCTTTTTCTCTACTTCATTAAGATGAACATCACTATCAAAACCACTACCTTTACGATAATTCTTATATAGGTCACCACCTTTATAATTAGGATTTCTCATATCAGGAGAACCGTCAAGGTCACCATTACTATCACGACCGTCTTTAGGAGTACGCTCAGTATTCTTAAAAGAAGGAACCCATTGTCCATCAAATCGTGCAATATTAGGATTAGGTTTACTTTCAGTCCAACATTCAAGAGGAACTACAGCTTGTTTGTAAGGGTCATAAATATGATTAGCATCATACCATTCTTGGAATGCTTCTTTACCCTCAGCTTGTTTCTCTTGAAAAACTCTATAATAATGTTCTGTCTTATCAGAAACAACAAGTTCTTTAAGAGCTTTAAGACCTTCAGTTTTGTTCTTATCAGTAAACTTATCTTTGACACTATCTTTAGGTTTAATGCTACCATAGAGATAACTATTAGGTTGAATCTTAACAGTACCATCATCGTTGATAATCATTTCACCATCTTTATCTAATGCTATTTCAGTATTAGCATCATACCACGCTTTATACCATTCTTCTCCTAAAACTTCAGCCTTAGCTTTAGCCCATTTGTTCATAGTATCAAAACGTTCTTGGTCAATCTTAGAATCTACATTATCTTTAATAAACTTGAATACTTCTTTTCTATTAGTAGCACCCTTCTTTTTAGTAGTATCTCTGAGTTCACTATAAAGTTTTTCAAGTTTATGTAAATCATCAATACTAAGAGTGTCAGTTCTAACGGATTTTGTATGAGAGTTATAAACCTTTTGTAGAATCTCATTAATCTTCCAAACAATATCATTATATTCTTTAGTAACAACACCATCAGAAGTCATACCTTTATAAAAATCAGCAGTATAAACTTCATTACCATCATTACCGTTACGAATAAGTTTTCTTTGAGAAAGACCTGTATTCTGAGAATAATCATAATAAGCTTTTTGAAGAGCTTTAATATGTTCTACTTGTTCAGGAGTAAGTTTGCTTCCATCAACAACACCTTTATTATCGAGAATATCATGTTTAATAGCAAGACTTCTAATATAATCACGAGTCTTATTTCTACCATTATTACTTGTTCCTTTAGATACTTTTTTAAGAGCATCACCTACTTCTTCCCAAAAACTTTCTCCATATACATAACGAGCATTATGAGCAAGCCATTCTTTAGCCTTAACATATTCATCTTTCTTCATCAATTCAGAAAGAGGAACAGTAAGTTCACCAGCAGCATTTCTTTCCTCATATGCTTTAATAGTATCAAGATTACGTTTAAGTTCTTCATCAAAACCAAACTTAGAATCATATTTATAATACTTAGCATTGAGTTCTTGCATACGCTTAACATATTCTCTCAGTGCAGCACGGTGAACTCCCCCGTAAAGGAGATAACGTTTGTAACCCTCTAAATCAGTTTCTTTATCAGGTACACGTTCCTCCATATCCATAAGAGGGTCAGTAGCAAGACGATTATCTCCATAAAGTAGTTTATGAATTTCATCTTCTACTTGTTTGAGTTCTTTTTCCCAATGCTCAGAAAGATTACCTTGAGAATCAATATGACCTCTAATTTCAAATTGACGTTCTTTAAGTTGTTTGTAATGACTAAAGATATATCTATGACCTATAAAGTTAGGGTCTGTTTCTTTAGGCTGAGTAGCAGCAAATGGGTCAACCGCACCTCTAAATGGGTCATTAGGGTCTTCATAAACTTTAGCTTTACCTATACCATCTTGTAGAAGAGCCTCTTCAATTCTAAGTTTCTCAGTATAATAATCTTGTCTAAGTTCCTGTTCAAAATGTTCAGCTTTAAAAGCATCAAGTTTATGTTTAGCAAGAAGATATTCAACATGCTTTTCAGCACCTTGTGCTTTAAGGTTTTGCATATTGTTAAGAAGTTCAACAAAAGTCTTTCTTAAATCATCATTATAATCTTGTCTTAAACGAGTATTTTCGTCAACAATCTTATTCATATCTATAGTAAGACCTTTTTCACGAGCTTCTTTCTCAACTTCTCTCTTAAACTTATTAAACTCTCTGACACGTTCTTTGGCAACCATTTCAGCACTTCTGATATTCTCCATAACGTGCTTTGTTATAATCTGAACAATAGGATTAGTACTTTCTTGTAAATCATTAAACCAAGCCTCGAAAGTATTACTACTATGATAACCATCAAAAACAGTAAGAATATCCTGTATAATATAAGGATTATTACTTAGCTTTTTAAGATATTCATTACCAAAGTTTTTAAGTGCTCTATCAAGTTTATTATTAGAAGACAATTCTTTTATTCTATCTTGGATAGTTTCAAGATAATATTTAAGATTCTTATCTTCAGCATTAACATCAAGATTAGAATACTCAGCAAACTTTCTAATAAGAGCTTTAGCTGTAAGAAGAGTTTTAAGGAACTTATCTCTTTCATCAACATCATTTGCAATAACATCAATTACTTGAGGGTCATCAATACTAAGATATTTACCTGTTTTAGTATTAGTGGTAAAATAATCAAAGTTATGAAGAATATCCTTAACAGTACTATCGACAAATTCAGCAGTAATTCTAACAGTACCACCAATATTATCTTTAGCTGCATTAGGATTAAGAGTACCAGTAAGTTCTTTATACAAAGCCTTAGCTTTAACTCCACTTTCAAAACCTGCTTTAGCAACAAAATTAAAAGATTGTACACCTTGCTGAGCAGCCTCTTCATCAAGAGCTGATTGTCTTACTTCATCAGGTTTTTCCTGAACATCTTCTGTAACAATATAAAGAGGATAATTAGTAATATCTTTACCATTATCTCTTACAAAGTCTTGAAGTTTCTTAATTGCAGTTCTTTTACTAATATTAGTAATACCATCAACTTTATCATTAACATTATCATATTTGAGATAGCGTGCGTAGTCTGTGAAAGGTGCTTTTGCAATAGTGTAAGCCATTGGTAAAGATACGCTTGATTTGCCGTCTATGCTGCGTTCTGTACTGATTATTTGCTTTACTCCATTAGTAGTACTATTGGACTTAATATAACGTTCCAAAGCCAAATTTGAAATCCACAAGATTTTTCCATCAGCACCATTATGAACACCAAACCAATCATTAATCTGACGTTTAATACTATCAAAAGCACCAACTTCATTAGGCTTAGGATTATTCAAATCAAATGGTACATTTTCAACAGCAGTACTCTTTTTACCACTTGTTATATAATCAGTTGGTTTAGTCTGCTTTGTAGCCTTGAGACGATTCTCAAATTGTTCACTCCATTCATGACTCCAAAGAACATCTGCTTTACCAGTAAAATCTTTAATAGCTTCCCAATAAAATCTTTTATTAGGAAATTTATTATTTTCAGCATTTGCACTGACATCAGTTTGTTCATTAGCTTCAAGTTTATTAAGAGGAATTAAGAAAATATCTTTTCCGTTATGAGCGTCATAAATCTTATAAAGAACAGGTTCAGCTTTGCCATTGTCCTTTAATCGGACATATTTATTAAACATTGGATTTCCATCTTCATCAAAATCACTTATATTATACTTTTCAAGTAATTCTTTCTGATTAATAGAAACACGTTTCATGCCATAATAACTATAACCTAATTCAGACTTCTTATCTACCTTATCAATCTTTCTTGTAGGAATAGCACGAAGAGTAGGATTACTTCTTAAAAATCTTTCTTCAAGATTAGCAATAGCACCTGCTTCAAATGTTCTATCAATACCTCTAAATTGGTCATTAACTTCTTGAGTAAAACCAATTCCGTCAAGAATACTACCATTATCAGTCCTATCATTGAATAGAGTACTATTCTTAATAACTTTACTTACACCACCACGACGCATCTTAAAGCCATCAACAACAAAAGCATATTTGATAATATCAACAGCTGTTGCTGCAAGTAGTGGATTATTGTTATCGAGAAGTTTCTCAAAACTATTATAAACAGTTTCAATATTATCACTATTCTCAATAAAACTAATAGTATGCTTACCGATACGTCCTTTGAAGGTATTATAAGTAGAAGCTCTAAGATACTTAGTAACAAGACCATCACTAAATCTACTTTGAACCCAAAGAACCTTTTGTGCAGGACTAAGAGTAAGGAATTGTCTAACTTCTTCTATAGTAGGATGATTAGCATCTTTAACATCAAATGGTACTTTATTACCATCAGCATCTTCTACAAGACTTTGAGAATCTCTATTATAACCAAATATTCTTTGAGTTTCTTCATAAGCATCATCAACCATTGGATTATCTGTAACAGCAGGTTGTAAACCAAACTCTTCAGAATAACTCATTGGGAACTTAATAGCAGAAACATTACTATACATACTACCAAGAACATAGTTTTGATAATCTCTGTAAGTCTGTTCTGTCATTACTTTACTACCTGTGAAGTTCTCAGCAAGATGAGTTATAATACTTCTAAATCTATCACTTTGTGTAGCAAAAAGAAGTCTATTAACTTTAATAGAAGGTGCAGTAGCATATCTCAAGAAAGCATCAAGAGTAGGATAAGAAGATTTTACATCACCATTATAAGTCATGTAATCATCAATAGAACCAGACACTCCCGGATATACACTTTCGATAAAGTTTACACCATCTACATTAAGAAGAATGCCATTATCTGTACGATTATGTCTATCAATTAAAGTATGAATATCATCAAATACTTTATTTGTAGCAAATATACTTTGTTTAGCACCAAACTTATCTGGATTGCTTACACGAGCAAGGTCACCAATGTTTTGTGCAAGTGCATTAAGTTTATTGAACTGAAGAATAGTTACAAGATCAAATACAAGAGAATCAACATTGTTACTTCCTTTTACGGGGGAGGTACCAAAAACTCCCTTTTCTTTAATTCTATCACCAAGAAGTTTAGTATCCAAAGGAACATCACTTAAGAAACTATGATCAAGAGAAATATTATCTTTAATACCAAATAGTTTAGCAAGACTCTTCTGAACATCACCATTCTTATTTAGTTCGTCTATTACTTTATCAATAGGAGTAAACTTATCAACTTTAATATCTAAAGCCTTAGCAATATCTTTAATAGCAGCATGAATAGGATTATAGTTACCAGAAACATAAATAGACTTATTTGCATTATAAGCATTTACAATTCGAGTAACACCTGGTTGCATAATAAAAGCAACAGCTGTTTCAAAATCAAGTCCAACATCAGGAAAAGTTTTGAATACAGCAAAGGTATAATCATTTTCATTAGGAATAGCACCCTCTTTAATAGCATCAAGAATATGAGCAGTAGTCTGAGAACTATAAGCAGTAATGATTTTACCAGCAATATTTTTATTATTCTTAGACCAACCTAATTTATCAACTGTAAGAGTAATAGTACCATTTTCTTTATCAACAACTGCTTTATCACCAAAAGAATCTGTTACAGTCTTAACATCATACTTAGCTAAAGGAAGTACAACTTTGAATTGAGCAGACTGATGTATAGTAGGTCTTACAGTATTACAAACTGAACAGAAAGTATCACGAGTTACACTAAATGCTTTAAGTTTAGCACCAGACATAGCATCATCCTGATACTCAGCTTGGTCAATAACATTATAAGGAGTTCTATTTTGACGAGCAATTTGAGCAGGAGTTCCAGCATAAATAGCATTACGAGCTTTAATCAAATCATCAAAGTTAGAACGAGAAAGATTTTCTTCAAGACTATCTTCATGAGAAAGAATAGCTTTCATACTATCAAGCATTTTATTTTGACGAGCACGTTTAGTATTCTCTCTGACAATCTTATCTTTATTTTGTTCAGACCATTCATCTCTACTTAAAAGACCATGTTCTATAGCCCAATTATTATGATTAAATTCTTTATCTTCTAATAAACTTTTATCTTCTACATGATTTTCAACATATTCATTATAAGATTTATCAGCTACTTCAATGTAAGGAACTTTTCTTATAGTACCTTCTTCATCAATAAAAGTATTATACTGAATTCCATAAACAGAGTCAATATCAAAGTCAGAACCTGTCTGAGAAACCCAAGCATCAGGAACTACAATAGTAGAACCTAAAGCATCATCAGTAAAACCTACAACCTTAAACTTACAAACAGATTGTTTACCTTCAGTAGGAATACGATAACCAAGAATTTCATCAAGACCTTCAGCTTGAAGTTCTTTAAGCAAATCTTCATCACTCTTAAAACTACCGTCATCATTAATTCTTTTAAAACCAAAGTTAGCTGCAGGAAGCATTACTTCAATATAATCTGTATAATTACCATTTTTATCAGAATGATATCGAAGACTATGACTATAAGCATAAGACTTTACAGACTCACGAATAGCCTTAAAACCAATATTAGTAATCTGAGCAGCATGGAAACCCGGAAGTTTTTGTCTTGTAATGCCATTATTAAACATAGCTTGAGCAATATTTTCAAGTTTAGTTGAAACATTACTCATAAACAATGGCATACGAGTTAATGGAGTATTTCCAATTCTCTCTTCATCTTGAAGAGTTAGAAAGTCCATCATATTACTATCAAGAGCTTGTCTTTCAGCCTCAGCTTGAAGTTTTTCAAAGAATACTTCAGCATCAAGTCCAACAGGATTACCTTGTTCATCAAGTTTAAGATTACCATCTTCGTCTAATTCAAGACCACAATCTTGCATAAGTTGAACAAAATCATCATAAACATTAGCAGCATGACAATCCATAAAAGTTTCTTTATAAGCATAAAGAGGACTGTCTTTGTCAATGTTATCAACAATTTTCTTCATAATCTGAATAGCAGCTTTATTCTCTGCATTGATATGCTGAGGAGTTTCTTGCTGAGTATAAAGATGATTATAATCAAAAATCTGACAAGCTTCAGGACTTTTAACAGCTTTACAGAAATCACTCTTGAAACCTGATTCTCTATCTAAATCTTCAATAATCTTAGAATCAATTTCACCATTATTATCCCAAAGAGTAAGAATATTAGCTTTACCTGCTTTAGAAGTTTCTTCTGTATTAAGCTGGTCAATACCAAACTTATCCATAAGTTTAGCAACTTGTTCAAGCTGAGTGTCTTTAATAAGACGAGGAACTAATACAAATTCAGCATTTTTAATCTGACGAGGAGCAACTACACCAAGTTCAGCATTATAATGTAAATCGTAATAAAAGTTCTTTTGAACTTGAATAAATTCTTTAATATCTTCAGGATTAAGTTCTTGACTTTCATCGAGAATCTTTTCAATAAGAGGTTTATACTTATTAAATTGACCTCTTGCAGTAACACGACGAACCCACTCATTAAATGTAATATAAGACTGAGCGTCATTTACTGTAGTATCTTCATAACCTTTAAGGAAAGCATTAGCTTTAGCAAGAGCATCTTTCTCACTAAGACCTTCTTTACGATATGCTTTAGCAAGAGCTTTAGCAACTACTCCATTTGGTAATACTTCCTCTTGAGTTCTAATAGTATTCTTAATAGTAACTCCTCTAAAACCATCATACTGACGAACAAAATAGTCTTCTTTAGTTCCATCAGCATTAACTTTAGTAAAAGGTTTACTAAGAGGACTTGTAACTATTTCATCTTTTGTTACTTTACTATTATCACGAACAGCATTGAAAATACCATAAGGAACACCTGAACCTTGAACTTCTTTAGCACGTTTAAGAGCAGTCTGAGTATCTTTGTAGAACTTCATGTCACCCTCAAATATATCATCAAAGTTCATATACATCAAGTTGTAATTAATAGCAAAATCAGAAATACGTTCAGGAGAAAGATTTTCTTTCTTAAGAACATTTTCAAATTCATTAAGTCTATTAGTACTATCAAATACAAAATCTTTAATATATTCAGAAATAGCAGCATCAACAGCTTCTTCTTGAGCTTCATTAAGAACTACAGCACCTGTAGTAGGATTGGTAGTTATAGCTTTGGTAGCTCCCCCGTAAAAGAAATCAAATACTGGCTCAACAGAACTACCGCTATTATCTGCATGAGCAAATAGTTCACCAAGATAATTACGACCGTTAAGTTGGAACTTAGCACTACGAAAAACATTACCTACAAGATAATGTCTACCATCAGATTCCACATAAAACTTACCACCTTTTTGATGATAATTAGCAAAAGTTTGATTAGGATTAAGTTTGGCTTTATAACCTCCCTCACCATCTTCTTCAAATATTTTATCAAAAGCAGTCTTAGCATTAGTAAGTTCTTGCATAAAGACAGCTTTATATTGTTGGTACACAGGAGAACTCTTATCAATAATCATTTCAAGTTCACCAGAGTTGACCATTGTTTGCCTAAGTTGTTCGTGTATTGAACTGAGTAGGTCGTCCCCAATTTCTTTAGCACCATACATATCATGACTAAGTACACCTTTGAGAGTTGGCTTTTCAAGAACAATACCATTACTATTCTTATCACCATAAGTACCCTCAAGAACATACTTAGTAGTAACACCATCATTATTTGTATAATGATAAGTTACTGTAATAGTATCACCTTTTTGTGGTTTACGACCTAAAGTTTCTTCAACTTCAGTATTAATATTAGAAACTTTAATAGTTCTACTTCTAAGATTACCTTTAGTTAAATCATCAATAGCTCTTCTCTTATCTGCAATAACAGGAGTAAGAGTATCGTAAATTCCCTCTTCATCAGCAGGAATTTCAGCAATTTCATTAATCTTAGCATCAATCTTTTTATTAGCCTCAGTAGGATTCTTAAGTCTAAACAAAGATTTAGTAGAATAACGAGGAAGAGTAACAACAAAGTTACGAGAAGCATCAGAAGGAGTTCTTAAGAAATAATCTGCAACTTCAGTATCTTTACCTAATACAGCTTCTTCATTTTCAGCTTCAAAAAAGTGATAAAACTCAGTAGCAATATAATCTGCTTTACTCATATTAGCATAAGTAGCAGCAGAATCAGAACTTTCATTTGCAGCACCATCAAAAAGTTTAACTTTTGCTAAACGATGAGCATACTCAGTAGGCTGATATTTACCGTCAACAAGTCTAAACAAACCTTTGTTAATTACTTTACCGTTAGCATCAGTCTTTTCTACAAGAATGTTACTATAATCATATTGATTACTTTGGAACATAAGTTTACCAAAATTTTCAAGAGCTTCTTTACTCTGAACAGTTCTAATAAAACCAGTAAGCCAACTACTATTAATTACATTAGAACTTTGATTACCGTGAACATTATATGAATTAAGTTCAACATTAATAGTAGAATAAGGAGAAAGTTTGTTAGCTAATTCATTACTTAAAGTAATAGCACGAGGAGTCAAATATTCTTGCTCTCGTGCTGCACTAACATCTCTATAATCATCTGCAGTTGGATAATGTCCATGAGAATATTTATCCCAAATAGATTGTCTATCAGGATTACCATATTGTTTAGAAGCATCTAATTCCTTATTAACACTATATGCCTCACGAATGTTATTTTCACGAGCAATATAATTAGCTTTTACACTCTCAGCTTCAGCTACTAAAGAATTAGCAATAGAAATAAGTTCTTGAAGATTAGCTTTTTCATTACCTTTGCCTTTATTAAGACGAACATAATTAGAAATAGAATCTTTACTTAGTGTAGGAATAAGCGAATGAATTACAGCAGCTACTTTATCAATAGTTTCATATTCTTTAGCTGCATCACGAACAACATTCTGTCCGTTAACAACCTTATAATTACTATTAACATCAAAACTTAATTCACGAAGACCAGCCTTCAAAGAATACTCTTCTGCATTAATAATAGAATGTCTAAGTCCATTAAGAAACTCGAAACGTAAAGCAGTATCTTTATCAATATTTCTATTGTTATTAAATAAAGTAGCTTTATCTCCGTCAAATAGAACTTCTTGTTTGCTAATAACAGTTTTACTGAAAGTAGAATACAATTCACAAGCAAGACTAAAATCTTTATAAATATCTTCATAAAGAGTAATCAGTCCACTAAGTTCTTTATGCTTTTGAGCTAAAGCTTTAATACTTTCAGCCATAGTAGTAATATTAGTATAATCAATATCACCACCATATAATACAGAAAAGATTTCATTAGCACTATGAAAATCTTGAACACCAAGCGGATTAGAAGTGTCATTCATACGAGTATGAACGTCACCTTCTGTAGATGTTAACTTAGGAATAGTACTAAGATATATATTAAGTTTATCACCAATATGTTTTTGGAAAGTACTATAAGCACCTGAATGTTCAGTATTAGCAATAAACTCATCACGATAATCATCGTTCTCTTTGTCCTCTTTATCAGCATCATTTACGCTATCTTCATCAGCTGCTTCTTCAGCATTAAGTTCATCATTATTTTCTTTAGGGAATTTAAACATAGCAAGTCTATTATCTCTAAGAGCTTCTTCAAACAATGCTTTAGCTAAAGTAACATTAGGCTTTCCATCAACTCTGCTACGAGCAATAACTTCATTAAATAGAGCATAAAGATTTTTATCTTGAGTAGATACTTCATCAGAATTAAAAATATCATCAAGATTACGAATACCTTTCTTAAACTCAAGAAAAGCCTCTTCTCTACTAAGACCTTTAATAGCTGCAATTCTATCAATAAGATTTGCTTTAACATTGTTCTTAGCCTTGTTAATAACAAACTCTTTTCTCTTAGCACTGTCTTTAATAGCACGAGCTTCATCAGATGAAGCAGCAACTAACATTTGATTACTAACAAAACGTTTAGCAAAGTTTCTTGCAACAACATCTGTGTAACCAAATGTAATAACTGAAGTATCAGTTTCTTTTTTACGAGCAGTAACATTACCATCAGGATGTAAAAAATAATGATATTCAAGTGCTTCTTTAGCAAAATCGTTAACATCAAGTTTTTTACCATCATGAGTTTCCTCATACCACTTACTAAACTCTCTTGTAGGTTGTTTATTTGTACCTACAGCCTCACTATAACAAGCACTAAATAGAGCATCATCATTGCCTACTAACTTGCGAAGTGAATGAAGAGTTCCTACATTAATAAAACAATCCATAAATTTATATATTTAATTATTAAAAGAAATAAACCTCAGAAGAATAATTTTATAATCATTACTTCTGAGGTCATTAGTATTTACTTATTTACAATATGTTTGAAGTTCACCATTGTCTATTTGTTCTCTCATCTTTGCCCTATTTTCAATAGGAATACTATCAATAAAAGACTTAATAGTTGGAGTTCTAATGTCTTCGTCTATATTAGAACGCATAATATCATCAAAATCAACGTCCATATCAAATTCATTATCAAAAGAATCTTCTGAATCATCAACTTTAGGAGGTTCTTCTTTAGTTGTTTCAGGAGAAGTAGTTTCTTCTGTAATTCCCTTTACGGGGGAGGTATCAGAACTCTCATCTTTGAAATCTAATGTACCCTCTTTTGCAACTTCTTTTTTAGTAGTATTAAGAATATCACCGAGAGCAACTATTTCTTTCTCATAAAGAGAACCTTTACGGACATCCCAACCAAATATCTTACAGAGTGTATCTACTATCTTTTGGAACAACGACTTCTTTTTAGAACCTTTATCTACTTTAGCATCAATAGCATTAAGTCTATCAATAAGTTCTTTAGACGTTAAACTTTCAACTAAAAACTCTTCAAGAGCAATAGTATCATTTTTATCTATCTTTTCATAACGTCTAATACCTTTACCTTCTTCAAGACCATCACGCTTATTAGCTTCAATAAATTCATCTCTAATAGCACGAACTTGCTCAATATATTTAGCATTACCATCTTGTGCAAGAATACGATGTAATTGTTCATGTACAAGTTTACGAAGAGCCTCTTGTTTAGTATCAGGATTTCTAAGCATATCAAGCCACTTTGTACCTACTGTAATAGTATCTTTAGTAACATTGTATAAAGCATTAGTTCTTTCATATCCTGTTCTACTATTTAAGTCTTTGTCAAAGATAATAGTTTTTGGTAGAATAGAATAACCATTTATAGGTTTTAACAAGTTTTTGACACTATTACCAAGTATCATAGTAGCAATAGCATTACCTTGATGTTCTCTTTTATCTCCTTTTTCAAGAAGTTGAACAACTTTTTCTACTCTTGCATCACCACTTGTTTTTTGCTCAGCAGTATTACCATTAATAGTTTCTGGAGTTTTAACAGCATCGAAACGTACATAAAGAGTTTGGTTACCTACTTGAGTTTTATCATTACGTCTTGTAAAGTTAGTTTCTTTACCATTAATATCTTTAGTCTTTTTGAGATTAATCTTAACAAGATTATTGTCAATAAGAAAATCTTTATAAGACTTAGCACTAACAACAGTAGGTTTACCTGTTTTACTATTAGGAATAGTAACAGTAAATTCACCTTTTTCATTACGTGACATAAAACCTGTAAGAGGATAGTTTTCATTTATAGCATTTTGCATTGCGTCAAAATGAATACCAATAGCACTTCTATCAACAAATTGTTCAAACATTTTGATAGCAGCATCTTTATTTTCTCCATTCTTATCAAAGACACCTTTAGCTTCTCCTTGACGAACCGCAGTTTGATATTGTCTTTCACCTCTATAAATACTATTTCCAATACTTATAGAGAATGGTTGACCATCAATAGCAATATTAAAACCATTACCTTTAGAGAAATCTCTAATAGTGATACCATTATCAGACATAAATCCTCTACTAATAGTTCTATTATAATTACTAAAGACTTTGTTAACAAAATCTCTAAGTTTTTCATAAGAACCTTCTTTATGAGCATAGAAATCTTCAAGAAGATTAGCAAATTCAGTCTTAATAGCTTTCTGAATTTTAACCACATCTTTACTAAGACGTTTATCTCCAAAGCGTACAGGATAAGCTCTAACAAGTTGAGGAACACCGTTTTGGTCTTTAATCATACCAAAGGTATTTCCCGGAGTACCCGGAAAATCAACTTGAGAACCACCATCACCATATACTACACCAGAAGTTCTTTCACCATAAGCATTTTGACCAGTAGGAATAAATCCAAATTCAAATCTATCCATAAGAGAATCAGCAACAGCATCTTTAACTGTATTAGCTTGTTTCTCAACTTCAGGATTTAGATATTCTTCATTACTCTCAACTTGCTTTGTAAGAATACCACTTGTAACATAATCTACAGTAGCTTCATATCCTTGTGGGAAATGAGATATAGCACTAATAGCATTATAACTATTAAGAAGTTTATCAAAATAATCATCAATAGAATTACTAAGAACATCTGCAAGTTTATATTCTAAATCAGTACCAGCTACTTGATTATAAGACTTGGCAATATAACGATATAGTTTAGCAAAACCTTCTGCAACAATATCAATATCTGTTGGGTCAACTATAACTCCTTTATCAACAAGAGCTTTAATTTCTTTATTATTAAGAAACTTCTTATAAAGCTTTTTTCTATCACTTTCTTTGAGAGTTTTATCAAATGCTAAACTATAAAGTATATCATTAACTTCAGAAGCATCTTCGTTTTCTTCATAAACCCAACGTTTAAGAGTATCTTTAAGAGTAGAATCTCCATTATTGACATTGATGTCATAAACAACACCATCGTTCTTAACATTGTAAGCATCAATTTCTTTAGATACAATAGGAACAGGAAGAGCACCAATTAAAGTATCGTTAGTTCTAATATGTAGTTTATTATCTCTAACTTCAATAGAAACTCTATCTCCAACTTTAACATTATCCAATGCTTCAAGTAGTTCATTAAGTTCATCAGTTCTATCTTCTTTTTGATAAAGTTCAATAAGCTGTTTGATATTAAGACGATGTCTATCAGCATTAAGAGTTTGAATAATCTCTTTTTTACTATTGAAAATAGTTTCTGCATCTAAAGCTGCTTCATCAACAATTCGATAAAGATAATCTTCATTCTTACTCTTATAAAGAATGTATTGCTTAAGATAACCATAAATACCTGCAGCAGTATCAGGAGTTTCACTTACTTCATTACACCAATTAAGTAAATCTTGGAAACTAAAATAGTATCTTTCAACACCATTTTTATCTTTTCTAACAATACCATCTCTATCAGAAAGATAAGCATCAAATAAAGCATCTGCTGCTTTACTATAAACATCAGTAAATTTTTTACGCTTCTTACCATCAACTACTTCTTCTTCAATAGCAGATTGTCTACTTTGAGCATCAATAACTCCTGCAATAGCATCAAGTTTATTATTTCTTTTAGTAAGAAGTTTATTATATAATGGATTCTTTCTAATATCATTAACAATAGCTTTAAGAATATCCTCTTCTACACCTTGAGCTTTATAAGTATTATAAAGTTCATCAGCAAGTTCATCCATAGTAATCTTATCTTTATGAGCTTTAATAGTAGGAATAACAGCTCCATTAATTACTACTTTAGCATCATTAAGAATCTCTTTACCAGAATCAGCAACAGCATCTTCATTAGAGTTTTCTGATACCTCCCCCGTAGAAGAAATGTGAGATGTCTTACCAGTATCTCCTTTAAGATGTTTCTCTAACCATTGTTTTTGAATATCATTAAGTTGTATTCCACGAACTTCATCACTACCGATATCATCACCTTTTTGATAAGCAAAGAAAGTTCCGTTATCATTAATAACTATTTCACCAACAACAGGTTCACCGTTAATATTACCTTTAATAGGTTTCTTAATCTTATATTTGAAAACTCCAAAGTCACTATCATTCTTACTAATAGTATCAATAAGAGCAGTTTCTTGTTGTTCTTTAATACTCTTATCTCCTTGAGGAGCTTCTTCAGAACTTTGTTCTTCAACAGGAGCATCACTCTTTTTACCTATAAGACCTTTACTAACAACTTCAAAATCACCATTATCATTACGTTTAACAATAGGATTTTGTTTAACTTCAGCATTATTGTCAATAACAGAAGCATCTTTTTCAACATCAAATAAAGCATCGTTATTAAACAAATGTTCAACACCTACTTTACCTTTAAGTTGAATTTCTTCAGTACCATCTTCTTTAGCTACAGTTTCTATGTTAGTTTTACCAGTAGAATCAATATCACCTTTGTCATTAAAACGAATACTTTTTGCAGGAGTTTCTTCTGTTTTTGGCTCGGTCGGTTCAGTGGTTGGCTCGGTGCTTTCCTCGCTGCTTACTTCGTCCGTAGTGCCGTTCTTTTGGCTTTCTTCGCTTTCAGTTTCATTTGTCGATTGATTATTCGACTTTTCATTTTCAGCCGTTTCTGAAGGATTTTGATTTGTGGTAGTATTTTTCTTCTTCTGCTCCTCCTTTTGGAACTGCAATATCTCCTCTAAGTCCAACACATTTGTCAGACTTTCATAAAGTTGATTATTATTAGGATTAGCAAAGTTATAAACAGTAATTGCCTCATCAAACTTTTCTTTATCTTCTTTGTCATAAAGTTCAGTAATCTTATCAAACTGTTCATTATCACCAATACGTCTACTTGCAAGAGCAGCTTCAAGACTTTCTCTACCATATTTATTAAGAATATCTTTAAAAGTATCAGTAGCTTCAGCAAGTTTAGCTCTACGCATTTCATTAAGAGTATTATTAAGTACTCCTATTTCTGTTTTAAGTTCACTAACAGAACTAACTACTTGAGAACGATTTTGATTAATTTGATAACCATATTGATAAGCTCTATTATAAGACTCACCTATAGCATCTTCTTTACTACCATACTCTTTAAGTTCTTTAAGAATATCATCAGTACTACGTCTGAGTTTATTATAATCATCTGCAAAACGCTTTGCATCTTCTTCAGCTAATTGAAGAGTTTTATCATCAAGTTCAAATATGTTTTGAACACCTCTAAAATCACCTTTATCGATAGCATCACTGATAGCTTTATCTTCTTCTTCAATAGCAAGCTTTTTAGCATCATCTTCTTTACCTAAAAGACTCTGTCTAACCACAGATGTATTATTTCTTGCAAAGAATAAAGGAAGCATACTTCTGACATCATTTTTGTCATAAAGACTTTCATGTAAAGACTTAATTTGTTTGTCAATACTTTCAAGAGCTAATTGACCACCAATAGTAGGATTATCTTTAAGAGATTGTTCTACTTCTGCTCTACTCTGATATAAATCAGTCAAAGCCCAAACATTAGCACGAGCTTCAAGTGCTCTTTCGTAATCTTCAACTTCACCAGTAAGTTTACCATCTTCTTTGGCTTTAGCTATAAGAGCACGATATTGATTAAGTTCTTCATTACGAGCAGTTTCTAAAGTCTTAATTCCGAGATGATTATATACATTATTTGTAGCAATCGTTTGAAGCATTTCAAAAGGAATAACTTTACCATCTTCAACAGCATCTGCAGAAATACGATTAAGATGAGTAATCTCATCATTATATTCTTTTTCTACTTGAGCAATCTTTTCAATAGCTCTTTGTTGAAAAGCATGACTATCTTCTTCACTAACAATACCTTTAGCTACCATAGCTTGTCTAACATTATCATCAGACATATATGCTTTAAGCAAAGAACTATTACCATTGTTCATTGCATCTAAAGACATATCAGTAAGAATTTTATCTTCTATTTGAGCATTAAACGTAGTTTGTTCAGCTTTAGTAAGTTCTCTATCATCATTACTATCGAAAGGATTACGAGCTTGTTCAATACGTTTACGTTGTTGTCCAAGTAGTTGAAGTTTAGCATCTCTACCTTGAATTTCAGCAATCTTACGTTTAACTTCTGGAAGTTCATCATTCATAGACCAAGCAGGAGAATTACTATTATTCTCTCCTGTAGTAGTATCTTCACCTGTCTTGGACTTATCATTTTTATGTTCAAGATTATATTTCATCTGATTAAGTTTACTACCACCTGCTTCAAATACAACACCACCAAGAACACCCCAAAACATACTCTCCCAAAGTTGAGGACTTTGAGCATAACTTTTAAGACGAGAATCAAAAGAACTACCATTAGAAGTTCCTAAAAGTACTCGACCAGTATCCATAGCCTCAAGTTGAGAAATAGTATTAACACCTTCTTCAAGACCTTCACCTAACTGAGCACCAACAGCAAGTTTACTCTTAAAAAGAAAATCAGTAGTATGGTCTTTAGCTTTAGTCCAAAGATTTTCTTTAACTTCTTTTCCTGCTTGTCTTGCAGCATCTCTAAGAACTTCACGTTGAGCTTTATTAGCAGCACCTCTACCGATATTTTCCATAGCTTTACCGCCAAAAGCATTCTTAAGAGCATACATCTGAATAACATCAGAAATAGTATTGACATAGTTATTTCTAAAGTCTTCATCAGCTGAATTACGAGCAATAGCTTTAGCTGCTTCATCTCTATTATTATAATCTACATCTTGTAGTTTATCTTGATGGTTTTTAACCCATTGAGAATATTCAGCATCAGACATATTGCCAAGAGTAGTTTTAGCCTCATTATACATATCAGAATAAACACCTCGTGCTTCCTGATAATTTTCCATAGTACGTTGAAGTAGAGCATTAACTCCATTTTCAATAGCCATGTTAGTCATCTGAAGAACTTTAGGGTTATCAGCTAACTTAGCTACTTTAGCAAGTTTAGAAAACTTTTCTAAAGACCTAATACCAGTACGAGTAGCAGCACCGATTTTAGAAAGTTTACCAAGATAAGATAAACCTTTAACTACACCTGTTGAAGGGATAAGAAGAGTAAGAGAACTTGCAATACTTGGAAGATTACTTGCCCACCAACCTGCATTAAGTAAACCACCATTACTAATATTAACTCCATCTTCAACATAAATCGGAGCAAACTCTTTGAACTCTTCTTGTTTCTGTTCAAGGAATTGACTTACAGGATTAGAATAATCATGATCAGAAAGACCAGTAAGTTGACCTACTGCATCAACTAAATCACTAAGTCCTTTAACAGTTCCAAGACCTATTTCACTAACAACAGTTTGAGCAAGAGCATTACCAAACTTTGTAAAGTTACCTTGAGCACGTGCTAACTCATTATTAAGATTCTTACTTACAAGATTAGGTGTAATACCTTGTTCTAAAAACCTTTCAGGATTATCCATCTTCCATCGCATATCAGCACTGCCAGCAATGAAATCAGCTCCAGCAGACTGAACTGTTGGAGCTGTTATATCTTGAATAACTTTAGGTTCTTTATTCTTCTTTGATTTAGGCTTATAATTAGGATTTGGTACAAAGCCTCCACCAAGAGTATCATCATTTATAACCATAGTTGTTTCTTTTTACTTATTAAAATAACCTATTGCAGAAAGAATATAGTTAGATATTTCTTGTTGCTTTTGTTTCATTGTTGCAGCATAATCAGTAACATCTAATCCTTGAGCCTTATAATTACTATAATTATTAACTAAGTCAGGATATAATTCTTGAACTGCTTGAGCACCTCTAATTTCTGCAATCTTAGCTGCATTAGGATTCATACTAATAGGTCTACCATTGTTATCAACAATAGGGTCGCCGTTAGCCATAAGAGTACCGTCTTGAATTTCATCAATTACATCATCAATGATAAATGCTTTATTAAGCATATGTTCAGCAGCTGCTCTATCAAGTGACTTTACACTACCATTAGGAGAAAGAAGAGTATAACCTTCACCATCACTATGTCTAAGAGTTCCCTCTTGAGGAATACTCATATCATAATTATAAAGTTCCATATTGTTTGCTTCAACAGCTGCACGAGTATGAGTATCTTGTAGTACAGCTTTTTCTGCATCATCATTATGAAGTTGAGGTATGAATAATTCTATGATACCATTAGGAGCATAGTCTTTAATTATTTTGTCCATATCACTTGCAGTATCATCTGGAAGTTTAAGTTTACTTGCATCAATAGTAAGTTTAGTTCCATATTGATTACCTGAATAAGCAGAGTTAAAACGAACAGCGCCTTGAACAGTAGAAGCACGTTTAACAATTTGGTCAATAGCATCTCTATCTTTAGTTTCAGTTACTTCACCATAACTTTGGCTTTTATCATCACCAAAGTTTTTCTTAAATACTTGATATTGACTAAGACCTTCACCACTAAGTTCTTGACGATAACGTTCTTCTAATGCATTAATACCAAATACATACTCTTCTTTACTAATCAAACCTCTATTAAGTTTATTTCTAAGTTGAGTATGTTCAGCACCCATATCAGTAGTAGTAATCATACTTGTAGCAACAGTACGCTCTTTACCAGTCATAGGGTCAATAGAGGCTTCTTTAACTTTTTGTTCTGCATCATCAACTAATTTATTTATTTCATGTAAACTTCGTTGAACATTATTACGATAAACATCTCTTAATGCTCCATTGACTGGAGTGGCAGCATTAATTGTAGTTCCTAAAGGACGAACATATCCTTGTTTTCCTTGAATATCTGGAGCATTTGAATAAGCATCATCTACGTTATCGTGATAATCTGCATTTATAACATTACCTTTATTGTCAAGTCCCGCAATAGCATATCTTGCTGTAGCTTGAGAATGGTCAAGACCTTCATCTATAGCTTTACCCTTTGATTTAATACTATGATTACTATCTACATTACGAAGTCCTTGAAGAATCTTAGTAAGGTTATCTAAATTATTTCCTTTAGCAACATTAAGAGTAACCATACCATCTTTCTCAATAAGTTGAACACCTTTCATTTTACGAAGGTCATCTTTACTCCAACCATTATTAGCTAAGAATAAATCAAAAGCATTATCTTCATATACATCATCTTTAGCTAACCAATCCCAACCAAATTGTCCAACTCTACGAACAACTTTAGGGTCAAAATTAATAGATATTGCAGTAGCATCTTGTTTATTACCTTTAGCATCAGTATAACTACCTAAATCTTTAATAAAACCAATATATTGTTTTTCAAAAGGATTAGTGAAGTTACCTTTAACATCTCTATCGAAAACACCATTATTTCTAACATTATTAAGAAAGTTAAATGCTTGTCTTTGTTCTTGATTAGCTATGTTATAGAAACCATTAGTTACACGAGCCTGCTGACGAAGCTTCATAACTTGTTCTTTTATATAAGCTCTTTTATTAGCAGGAATTTTAAGCGAAGTGAGATAATCAGCAGCACCATTATAATCTCGTGCTCTAATTAAATCATCATATTGTTTACTATTAAAATCTATCATAGGGTATTATTATTTATTACCATTAAGCTTATTATATATTTGACCACCAGTACTAACAGGATATTGAGGACCAGTCAAATTATTTTCTATCGGAGTTATTAAAGAACCATCTCGAGTAACTCCTGCTCCTAAATAAACTCCTCCACCATTAGAACCTCCATTAACACCAGTTCTTCCTCCATTTCCATTATCTTTATCAGGAGCTTCTCGGCCACTTGTTTTATTAAGAGAAGTAGTTTCATTACTAATTTTAGTATAAGAAGCTGCTCTAAGACTTGGGTCAATCTGATAAAAGAACATTGCTTTGCCACTACCGAGACGAATACCATTAGCATCACTAACTTGATGTTCAAGAGCTTGAATTTCTCTATTTAATTCATCTTGTTGGTCAGGAGGAAGAGCATCTCTTTGTTTAGTAAGTTTATCAATCTTCCAAATTTTATTTTCATAATCTTGTTGTATAGCTTCAGCATTTTGATTATAAGTACCAGTAGCAGCAGTCTTGAGTTTAGCTAAACTTAAAACAGTCTTACCACTACTACTTCCACTTTGCTTATCATAACCTGAAGCACTACCATCATGTTTTGTAAAATCACTACCTGTAGTAACAGACTTACTACTCTGCTTTGAATCAGCTTGTGCAACACCTATAGTGTACTTAACTAAATCTTCTACGTTGACATCTTTTACAGGAGTCCATTTAGCTTTCCAATCATTACTACCTACAACTCTTCCATCATCATCGTAAATAGGTTTATATTCATAACCATTTTGTTCTTCAAAACGAAGTTTAGTATCATCATTCAAATCTTGACGAGCCTTGACTGTTTTAAGAACTTCTTGTCTTTGATTATTAGTTCTAATTCTACTTGTAAGTTCAGGAGCAGAAATAGCATCTCCTGCAAGAGTAGTTGCTAAACTTAAAGCAGAACTATAATCACCACCTCTTGCTGCATCATCAATTTGGTCTTGAATACTACGAGCATAAGCAGCTTTCCAATTATCTTCACTACTATCTAATTCAATTTGGGCAAGAGCAGTTTGAATAGCACTTCTTTGTTTAAGAGCCTCTTTATGCTTCTCATCAATCTTATTAAGAGAATTAGCAAATATATCTAAATGCTTTTTTATAATAGGTCGTGGAGCAACATAACCAAAACCTATTGACTGACTACTTTCTTCATTTGCCATAATAATATCTTTATTTACTATATGCGAATATACAACATTTCTCCTAATAGTATCATCTATTAGGAGAAAATTAATATTAAATTACCAACTTGTTTGCATCACACCCATATCACGAAGTCGACGACGATAAGTGTTACCAAGTTTACCGTAAGCACTATTAAGTATTTCTTTATTTTGTTTATAATTAAGAACTTTTCTATCATAAGCCTTTCTACGTTCAGCAGTTACAGTGGGGTCTTCACCATTAATAACTTCAAATGTTCCAGGATCAGTTAAGTTCTGATTATAAGCATTACCAAAAATACCCATTATAGTATCTTGGTCTAAATCAACACCACTATTCATCATACGATAAGCAGTACCATTTTCAGATGCTGCAAGAGCATAACGCATACCTTGAATATCTTCATATCTCTGAGAAGCCTGTCCAACAAAGTTAGAAACAGCTCTACCAAAACCTTGTAGTGACATAACTTTAGCTTGTGTCTTAGCATTATCTTTAGCATTCTGAATATCAGCAACTTTATTAGCCCAATCAGATTGTATCTTAAGATTCTGTGCAGCAACTTCTTGTTGATTAAGAGCGTCTTTATTGATAAGCTCAGTTTCAACATTTTCTTTTTGAGCATAAAGTTTATCTATATCATCAGTTGCTTTAGTATTCAGAAGATTACGTCTATTCAAAGCAGCAACAGAACTTGCAGTACCAGCATCAATATCACCAAAAGCTCTATTACGAGCACGATTAACTTCTTCTTCTTGAGGAGCTACATTATAAGTTGTTTTAAGCTTAGCAGCTTGAAGAAAACCGGGACGTTCTGGAAGATGAATACTATTAGCACCTTTACTATTAATAATACCTGTTGCAATACTACCAAGAATATCACCACCTAAACCAATCCAATCACCAGTTCTAATAGCCATACCTGACTTATTACCTGTAGTATTAATAGTTTGAGATGGAATAGTAGCAGGTTGAGGCTGAGGTTGAACTACTTTCTTAGGAGGTGTTACAACAACTTCGTCCATAGTTACAGATCGACTTGGGTCAAATATACTTCCAGGACGAAAATCAATAGGTGGGTCATCATAAGAACCAAAAGGTGAAGTATTAAATAAACGTCTACGACTAAAATTATACATACCACCTACTCGATGTTTAGGACGACCATAGTGCATTACCTTTACAGGGGAGCTATTATTAAACGTACCATCATCATTAAGTCCAGCTATTTTCTTAAACCTTTCTTGAGCAGCAAAAACTTCATCTTTATTAGCACCATAAAGAATTGCTTCTACAGGACTAATACCATTAAGTATAGGAGCACCACTAAAGATTCTAAGTTGATTCTTTTTAATTTGAGCAATCTCACCACCTTCAGCTTCAATTTCTTTATTACCAACAGAGATACCGATACCAGTATTTCCACTTTCATTAATATCTTCATGGGAACTCCCCCGTAAAAGAAATGTGCCATTACCAACCTTTACAGCATCTCCACCATCAGTAATAACAGGTTGTTCTCTAAGTTTACGACGACTACCAAGTTTAGCTTGTGAATTGAATTGTCTTTGATAATCATTATTAACTTCTTCAGTACCTGTCAGAGCTTGACTAAGTTGAGATGCTTCTTGAACAGTATTGTTATAATTTTCAACTCTGCGCTGTCTTTCAGCAGCACGCTTTTTAGCACTATTACTAAGAAGACTTCCAATAATAGAACTTGCTAAACTTGCACCAACAGCAATAGCAGTTCCAACAAATGCTTTAGGTCTATTACCTTTAATACTTCTTCTACCTCCAAGTTTATACTCAGTATTATATTGAGTATTATAATCTTGATTAGTAGCAAGAGTTCCTTTAAGTTGAGAACTCATACCAGTAGCTTCACGTAAAGCATTTTGATATTCTTGAAGTCTATTTCTACGTTCTTCAAGTTTACGATTACCATCATTCTGTATAGCAGTAGAAGCAACAGTACTTGCAACAGAACCTGCAGCACTAATGATAGAAGGTAATAGAGCCCCAAGATTAGCTCGAGGTCTATTACCAGAAACAGTAATTCTTTTTTTATTTGTCATACTATATTATATTTAATATGGTTTGATATTAATATCAACATCATTAATTACAAAAGGAAGTCTATCATCTATATTCCTAAATATAAATCTAAGAACAATATATTTACCATATATTAAACTTTTATGGTCTGATAGAGAATAATTAGCTTTTATTTCTTCATATCTTTTTCTTTGTTGTTCAGTTAAATCATCAAGACTTTTAATATTATATTTTGCCATTAATTCTTTATCAACATCAATAGCATTAAGATAATTCCTAAAATAATTAAGTTGCCAAACACCTCTTTCAAAATGAGGAACTTTATAATTATTAAGAACATTAATAATATCAGGTTGGCTTATATCAAGATTACCACTATCAGTTTGGTCAGTATATATTCTAAGAATATCACCAGAATATCTGTTAGTTTCATCATAAGTACCATCATTAGTAAAAGGTTCAGACATTCTACTAAGACTTACATCTTCATATTTAATATTTTTATTTAGAACATATCTAACAGACTCTAACATACGAGGTATTCCAAACTCTGAATTGAATATAATATCAAATACAGAACTTTGAATAGCAACAGGTTTAGTTTTACCATTCTTATCTTGTACAGTTACAACTTCGTGATTGTCAGGAAAACCGAAGGTATTATTAGCAAGATATTGATAATCACCAATATTAGTTCTACTATACTTATAAATATTATTCTTTACAATCTTATCAAAGAAATAAGCATTGTTCTTAGTATTAATACTTTCTGTGAAATAATAATCATGTGTACTAATATACCTTTTAGAAGTCATATTATAACTAAAAGTGGCATAATCATCTTTAATATCATCAGAAGAAAATCTAATACATATAAGAACTCTATCATTTCTAAAGTCCGTTATAAACCTAACATCTTTTATAGTTTTAGTATCTATCCAATTAATAATATCAAGAGTAATATCATTAAACTTGTTATCATCAAAATTATAAATACGTTTATTAGCAGAATCAAAAAACCAATAACCATTATGATTAACACACCAAGCATCAGGAAGTTGAAGTCCACCAAAACCGTGTTGTGCAGTAAATAGTTCTTTAGGCTCTACATCAAACAAATCAGGAGTAGCAAGTTGAATTTCTTGGTTCTCTGTTTTAAGCATACTATTCTTATCCATTGCAAGAAGAGAATGTTCTGTATGTATATAAAACATATTACCAATACCTAAAAGATTAGTAATATTACCTTTATTTTTATTAATAACCTTATAAGCATTGGCACCAAAAAATCTCCAACTATTTTCTACAGATTCATCTTGTATAACATTACTTCGACGAATAATAGATTTTCTAATTGATGTATCACGTCTATTAGCATTAAAATTAGTATATTGTTTATGTACTTGTTCTTTGAAATCAATCTTATATTCAATTAAATCAGTAGCATTAATAGGTTTAACTACTGTATTAATTGTTTTAGTATGATTCTTAGAAGTAGATTCTCCAATTACACCAACAAGAATTTCGGGTTCTTTTTTGATACTAATAGCATCAAGATTAAAATTACTGAACTTTCTAAAGGTATAAAGTTTAGCATAATAATCTTCTTTAGTAGTAGGTTCTTTAGCAATATTATTATTGCCATCAATATCATAAACCTTACCTGTATTATCATCAATATAAATAGCTCTTGTATACTTCAGATATTTATCTACAGTAAGAAAAGCAGGAAGATTATAATCTTCATTTACTACAGGATTTATATCAGGATTATCAAGACCTGCATGGTCTAAATCTTCTTCTTCAATTTCCCAATCATCTCCTTTAATTTTATTAGGATATGTAGGAAATTCACCATAAGAGTAAACATTACCTTTCTCAGTAGCAACTACTGGACCAAAAGGAATAAGAACTTTATTAGTACCACAATAAACATTTCTATTAAACATTCTAATTTGAGCAACAGAATTAAGTGCTGGTTTAAATACAGTACCATCCATATGAACTAAATCTAAATGAATACAACCCTCACGTCCTGTAGTATTAATAGTAGTTGTATCAAGTTTAGTTTGAATGTTACTAATAGAAATAGAAGATGCTTTAATATAAGCAAAATAAGGTTCATTTTCATCAGAAGTACTATAATTTCCTGTATCATCAGCTTTAGCAATAGTATGATATACTGCACCTATATAGTTATTAAGTCCAATCTCTACATCAGAAGCCTTAAATAAACTATTGTCAGAATCAATACATTTAACAGTAGTGACAATAAGATTTTCAGGTTTTTCATAACTAATGAAAAACCCTACATAACCATCAGGAACAGTAATGTTATTAAAACAAATTGTATTTCTAATAAGTTTATTATCAGAAATACTTATACTATTACCTGTAGCAAACAGAACATCATTATTATAGTTTTTATAATAACCAAACTTACCTATACCTGCAACATTATAATAACTATTAGGATAAAGTTCGTAAATATGTTTATCTTTAAGTTCTTTACATTTAGTTAAATCATCGGCAGCATTTAGAGTAAAACCATCTGTATCAATGTTACAACCACCAAGATTACCTATTTGATATTCAGAACTAACACCTATTGGAACTCTTGTTTTACCAGTAATTTTAACAGCATCAGGTACAGAAGTATCATTGTCGTTTTTAATAGGAAGACCATTAGTAAAAGTACCATCTTCTCTTACATAATGAATATAAAACTTATAAACACTATTAGGCATAAGAGAACGTTTAACTTCATCAATATATATAGAAGTAGAATACTTAACATTAGCTTCAGAAGAAATCTTAATTCTATCTTTACGCATTCTACAATTATATACTTCAGCACTTCCACCGGGACCTCCTAAAACACCTTTGTAATCAAGTACTATATCATTCTGAGCATACTCTGTATAATCAGTTCTATTTTTATCATAAAATTTAATAGTAGTATTAGTAAGAAGAAGATAAGCATCACTTATTTTAAGAGTATGATTATTTCTACCACTAACACTATTTTCACCAAAGTACTTACCGAAATGTTGTTTAAGATAAGCAAGTAGTTCTGGGTATTCAATTATATGAATAAAATCAATACCTTTTTTAAGTTCTAATTTATACTCGCTTTCACCAGTAAAAGTATATACTACAGTATTAAGAGTTTCATTTACAGTACCGATATTATTTTCTTTAATAAAACCAAGACGTGCTTTTACTCTATCAGCAAATACTTGAAGATTCTCATTATAATTAGTTTCTTTGAAGTTAGCAATGTAAAGTCTATTTTCATAGTTCTCAATGTTCTCTACATTATATAGATTAAATACATTATCAAGTAACTCATTAACATCTGCTTCTTTAGGATTTTTAGCATCAAATACAAACTCATTATAAGTAGTACATTCAAATGTTCTCCATTTACGAGCAACAGTCTTACCTTCATGTTGAAGAATATAACCTACTTGATAATTCTTATAACTATATGTTTTATTAAGTTTAATTCTAAACTTAAAGTTATAAGGACAATCAGCAGATATACTATTATAAATTCCACTTACTTGAGTATGTAATGCTTCATTTTCATTATCACTATTACCTTTAGAATAACGATGGTCTATAAGAGTTTTATTTTTAAGAGAAAGAGCATATTGTGGAATACCTATTGGAAACCATTTAGTATAAAAGTTATTACTAATCTCATATCTAATAAAAAAGTAATATAAACCATTAGGCATATTATTACCAAATTCTTTAGATATAAGTTTCATATTAGCAATAGGAATTAGAGGAGCTACTTCGTAAGTAGCCTCTAAATCATGCTCACTACAAGTATTAAGATTAATAGTCTTAAGAGGAATAGTAATATTAGAAGAAGAATCTTTAGGAGATTCAGCAATACTAATAATAAGTTCTTTATTAACATTATATGTATAAGTACCTTTAATTCTTCCCTCAAACCATTTCCAAGCACACTTTACATCTTCTACTGTAATATCAGATGTATTATTTATTTCTTTAAGTCTGTAAATATGACTACTCTTGTCATCTTTATCATAAGTAAAAACAACAATTTCTTCTACACAAGGAATAAACCCAACAATCTCTCCTTGAAGACGATTGTCAGGAATTGCTTTGATAAAGCCATCATCATTTGTAATAGCAGTACCATCTTCAGTAATCTTAATATTCTTAGCAAATACCATACTACCATTAGGTACGTTATGAGGACTTTTATTCAAATTAAGAGATTTAACTATATCCATATCTTATTATCCTCTTGGTCTAAATGTACTATTATAAAAGAAATTATTCCAACCAGTATTATCTTTACTAATCTTAATCTTAACAGAAGCAGCAGCTCTACTCTTAAGACTATTCCATTGATGAAATGGATTAATAACTTGATTAGGAGAAGTCAGACTATATACTGGATGATGACTTCCTCTACTAAGATACTTGAACAAACAATACCAAGCAAGAGCTTCAAGAAGAAGACCATCGTCATAAATATAAGGAACATCACAATCAAAATAATCATCGTGATAAGTAGCAACCTCGTAAGTTTCAACATCTATAGAATCTGTTTCAAAATTAAGTTCAATACAATTACCTTGTAGAACAAAACCTTTATCTTGATAACCATCACCAATATTGACAACTTTCATAAAGTTTTTACCACTTTTATTACTATCATCAATAACGGCAATTTCCTGTTGTGGAACAGAACCTACATTTCTATTACCACAACAGGAATTATTACTATTAATAGGTTGTATTTCACAACCATTCTTATCATAAACTTTAATCTCAGTTGCATTAAGTTCACAAGGAAATAATGCAAGTCTATCACTAACTTCAAGTGTTCTACGTTTTCGTTCCATTGGTAGAACCTTTAGTTGAGATAGAGCATCAATAGTCCAAGCAGCAACTCGAGGAATCCAATCACTTTCACTAAGATTGAAATCATTATCAATCTTACCTATTAGTCGCTGTATAGTTATGTTTGTCTTGATTTTCATTTCTTATAAATTTAGCATATAAAAGTTTATCAGATTTATTACATAATGCAAGTTTAGTTCTAATATCAACATCTAACTCACAAATCTTCTTTGGGTCATTATCACACATTTCAAGTAAATCATCATGTGTAGTACCTCTAAGTTTAGCTGCTCTATAATCAGAACTTTCAAATTCTAAATCATACTTAAATTTACATTGAGGATAAAGTAAAGGAATCTCATAATAATACTCATCATTCTTATAAATACGATAATCAACAGCATTATATTCAACTCCTATTCGTCTACAATATTCAGCTTCAGCTTTATTCCAAAGATGTTTACCTTCAGCAATAAGTCTTTCTTTGTTCTTTCTTGTAGCTTCAAAATCAAGCATTGGATAACCATGATGTACCTTGCATCTATTAATACATAGATAACCAATACGATTACCAAATTGATAAGCCTCACCATCAAGTATCATATGTTTATGAACACCATAATAAAAATCTTTTATTATTTGAGTATAATCTTTATACTTAATAGAAAGAACTCTCTCAGCAAGATGAATTTGCTTTTCAAGATTATAAATAGCTTTATGAAGTTTAGCAAGACTATAAAGGTCATAAAGTTCCATAACCATAACATGATTATCTTGTTTATTAAGAAACAATCTTTTAGCAGCTCTACAGAACTCTCCATTGTCATAAGCATTATTTCTAAACTCAATCATATTGTTGAGGTCTACATTATAATGCTCTTTATAATACTCTACATTATTACAAATATAATCATATAATTCAGCAGCTTGACCCAATAGTTTTTGTCTTTCTTCAGTACATCTATCATACTTTATTTGGAAAGCTCTTTGACAACTATTGTAATAGTCTTTTCTGTTTGTTGGTATATCTTTTATAGCAGCCATAGTTTATCCATTATATTTAACACCGTCTGGAACTTCATCAGTTTCACGAACATTACTAAGTAAATCTCTCTTATAAATAATATCTTTAATTTTACCAATCATATCTTCTGAAAGAAGAAACTCATTATCACCAAAAGTAACATCCCAATGGTCAACTTCTCCATTAGCTTCCATAATCTCTGTTGGATGTTCAAAAGCACCTTCAATAATAACATTATCTAAATTAAACTTTTGATTATTACTTGGAAATATATAAAGATAACCATTTATGTAATCATAACAAGCACCACAAAGACCAGGTACATGTTTACGAAAACGAGCAGATGTTTCTTTAATAAAAGGAAACTCTCTATTATATTGCCAACCAACAGAACTTACTCTGTCAAAAGGAAGATTATTTGTAAGACGAATTGGAGTAGGAACTTTAGTAGTACTACGTTTAATCTTTCCAACACCAGTTACTTCTTTTGGATAATCTATATCTCCGTCATTTACTTCGATAAGAGAAACTCTAAATCTTTGAGTAAGTCCTTTATCAACATATCCGTGATTCTCATAACTTTGTCGTATGAGTTCATTACGAGTATGTAAGATAAGTACTCGAAGATTCTCTCTAAGAACATGATTGTTAGGTTGTTTTAGAGAATGAGCAACTTCACTTACAAGTTGATTAATACTTGCCATATTATTAACATTAAAAATTAGATTTATTCTAACTCCCCCGTAAAGGCAATGTGCAAAGTTTACATCTCCTTTACAGGGGAGGTATTGTTTATTATCAGTTTCACTATCTACTTCACTATCAACAACAATAGTAGTTCCACTATTATTATCTTTTACTGCCAAATATACAAAAGTTATGGCTATTAGCCAAACGGAACACGCTTGCAGATTGATTTGTGTGCGCACACAACGTGTGATTTACCTGCTCGATTATATGTTAATCAGCTGACATATAATTAATTAGCCAAATCGAAATTAATATATTAAAATAAATACTCAGCTTAAATGAGTTTAATCATCATCAAGCTGAGTACTAATAGCAAAAGTTATTGTAGTATTTACATCACATCGTCTATCTTCTTATAATCAATATCAAGTTTCTTACATATTGGTTTTAATATCCAAGTCCAAAATACAGGAGCAAGAATAGAACTATTAAGAAGAAGTTTTGGATTATGGTCAATAAAGTAATAAGCAGTACCTATTACAAGAATAGAAGTAATAAGTACAAGACGCTTTCCCCAAACAGGAACAACTTTATCTCCATTAAGTTCATCAATAAGTTTAATAACAAGATATGTTGCTACATTAATAATAACACAATATCCGAAATCAAAACTATTAATAATTAGATTAACTATATTTTGAATTATATCAGACATATAAATTTATATAATTGCAAATAATGAACCGATAATACTGCCGACAACATCAGCAATAATATCTTTACTATCAAAAACATCATCAGGTTCTTTACTGTCTTTTTTCTCTTTAAGATAACCAATAAGAATAGTAATTATATTAGCTATAACAAGAGAAGCTATTAGCCCTACAAGAGGACTAATAGCTTTAACAATAAAGAAACTAATTACAAAACAAACATCAGCATGAAGAAGTTTATCTTGTGGAATCTTACTAACAAGAGTTATTAGTTTCTTATACATAACACTTACTTGAATAATAATGTCAGACCACAACCAGCAACACACCCAATAATGCCTACACAAAGATTAAATACTTTGAATTTAGCACCATCACCACTTACCATAGTGTTAGCAATTTGAAGAACAAAACTGCCACAAGCACCAAATAGTAGTGAAAGCCAAATACCATCAGTAGGTGTACCACTCTTAATCTGAACTACTTCAGTAATAACACCAATAACAACTAAAATAGCTGTTGTAAACCAAACTTTGTCTAATAATTTAACCATAACATTAAATATTTAATAATTAATACTATTAAGTTGACTATCAACTTAATCTTTTATTTCATATACAGCATCGAGCTTATTAATTAAATCATTCTCTTGAATGAAATCATTAACTTTCTTTGCAATACTCTTAGCTTGTTTACGCCATTCTTGCATATCATTAAACTCTTTCAAATACTTTTCATTAGTAGTATCTGAAAGATAGTTATTTACTATTGCCTCAACTTGTGAAGCAGAATATCTTTCTCTGATAATATTATTTACTATTTCTCCTTTATTAGTAGATATAATAAAAATATCCGTATCAGTAATTAATCTTAGTATATTACTTTTTTCTATTATCATAATCATCTTTTAGAATTTACAACATAATACAGTTCTATTATATCTTTGATTATTATCTTCTTCCCAATCCCAAATAGAATGTCCTCGTTCATACCAACCCGTAGCTTTCATAAATTGCTTTGTACGTCTATATGATACCCAAAGAATTGGATTAATTAAAACGCCATAATTACTCCAAACCCCAAGTTTAGTATTATTATAAGTCATATAATAAACATCTTGTTTTATAGGAATATACCAATTACCAACTTTGAAAGAATTATTTAACACCTCATCATTTTTAACTATCGGTTCATAACAACCTGCAATACCTATTCCACTATTGATACTCTTATAGTAATCATAATTTTCTTTAGTAAGAGGTTTATATTTGTCTCCAACAATCTTAGGAAGAATCTGTTTAAGATATTCTGTATTAAGAATACCTCCTAATGTTCTATCTCCAACAGACAGTTTTCCAATACGTTCTTTAGCTACTACTTCAAAAGTGTTTACGTTATTATTTTCTGTAACAATGTCGTCTATATCTTTATTAAAAAAATTAATAGCAAATCCAAATACAGGCTCTAACTTAACACAAATATTCAATCCATTATTAGCATAATAGCATATACCTACCACAGTCTTGCTACTTGTCACAATATCAGTAGTAGTACCATCAGCATAAACATAGTCGCCAAAACGAGGAGTTCTTTTAGAAACATAAGTGTCTATTACTTTAGATATAACACTTCCATTATCTTTTGTAATAGTACAAGTTATTGTTATCTTAGCATTCTCATCATCTGCGATACTTGACACTTTTGTAACATAAAGAAGTCCTGTTTCACTATTTATAGTAGCATAGGGGTTATCAATAACAGACCATGCTGTAGAAACAATATCATTACCTATAAGTTCTTCTAATAGATATTTATATTCTCCTACACTATAAATATAACGTTCTCCTTTTATTGTACTATTTACAGATTGTTTCTTTTCATAAACTATATACAACTTATTACTATTATCATCTATATTACCCCACTTTTCAACCGCTTTAACTTTATCCTCAAAGCTAAGAGTAAAACCACTAAGAGTAATCTTACCTTGTAAGTCAGCATTACTATTGATAAGAATATCCAAAACGGATTTATCTGTAATTGTTAAGTCAATATTCTTAGCCTCAATAAACTTTAGTTTACCATTAGCCGCAAGTTTAACTAACATAGTAGCAAAATCTATATTAGGACAATCATAGTAAACAAACTTATTAATATTATTTGTTCCAGCTAATATTAAATCACTTGCTTGAAGAGAAGTAAATCCAGTAAGATTAAGTTCTGTAATAGAAGCAGGAAGAGAAAGTTTCTTAAGATATTGATTAGGAAGAGATTTAACTCCTAAAATACCACTACCTGTAAAATCAATTTCTTCACATATCTCACTATTTATATTAATAACTTTTCTAAGATTCTTTACATTAGTAACAATAATCTTTTTAAGAAGAGTCATTTTACTTAAATCAAAAGAAGTACCTTCTTCAAGTGTATTAGGTAATGTTTCAGAATACTTCATAATAAACTCTGTAAGAGAAGTACAAAGTCCCATGTTAGCATCAAAATAGAAATTACCAAAACCTTCAAAACCATAATAAGTTATTTCACCAGAAGTAGACCTTGTATAAGTCTTGATATCAGTAATCATATCACAGTCATCAATATCAAATGTTGCATTCTGTGGATTACTAAAACCAAAAGGAATAAGAGCATAATCTCCATCAATAGAACGTTTAGTAACAAAGTTATTAGCACCCCATTGAACACTTGCATACATTGGAGAATAATGCTTTATAGCAATACCTTTACCATTCTCATAAAGACGAAGTCGAAGATTGTTAACAATACTTTGTCCGCAACAATATTTACTATCAAGATAACGGAATCGTTTAGTATAGAAATATTTACTTAGTTGAAGTTTATCACCATAGGCTTTCTCAAAGTTATTTGTATTAACATAACCCATAGCATCAGCATTATAAATATTTTCACAAAGTTGTTTCCAATAACTAAGATATTCTGCAAACATATCTTTAGCATTAAAACCATTACTCTGCATAAGTTTATAAATAGCCTTAATATCATCACTCCAACAACTCCAAATCAAGTCCATAAGACCACTATAACGACCATTAAATACAGGACTATATCCTTGCTCTAAATGAGGATTCCAAGTATTAGTATCATTGTTATAATCTTCACCACTCATTTGAAGAGTTTTACTATTAGCAACATTGAAACTATCATTCCACTCATGCCAATATTTAAAAGTAAGAACTCCTGAGTTATTAAACAAATCACGACTATCAGTATCACGTAAGAATAATCTTGCAGGAGCCCATTGAATAGTTCCATCAGGTAAGGTAACAATATCATCATAAGCAAGACTTGAATTCTTATCCATACCATCCATTCCAATAATACCTTCATTAAAGATAAAATAGAATATAGCATCACTCTTTACAAGATAAGGTTTGTATTCATTTACAAACTTAGCTTTACGATAATCAACACTATCCTTAGTATAAGTAACGTCATTATATTTTACAGGACGATCTAAAGTTCTATAATCTCCATGTTGTTTCTTATATCGTTCAGCAAGATGATAATTACAATCAACAATCCAATTATGGGTACGAGAAATACAAGCAATCTCTTTATTTGCTGCATCTATATTATCAGTAGCTGATTTAATAGCACCAAACTTATTAGCTTTATTAGTAGGTGACTTCTTAGGAATACGAGCATAATAAATAGGTTGACCTGTAATATTACTCTTAGTCAGAACACCATTTTCATAATTATGCTGAGTAGCATATCGATTATAAAAGTTAACATTCTCATCTACCTCCCAAATTTGAGCAGTTTTATAATCCTTTGTAGGAAAACCAAAGATACTTGCATTATACTTATTATTAATAAAGTTATAGAAACTAAGGAAAGTAGGAGCTTCATTACCAGAAGTAGAAGTTCTTCTAAAACCTATTTCAGGAAAACCACTAAGAGATTTACGATAAGTAATTTCTTCAGCGGCATCTCTCTGTTGTTTCTGAAATTTAGTATAAAGTTCTTCATTAGTTTTGGCACAACCTAAAAGTATCTTATGAAATATATTCATAGCATGAATATTAAAAATACCTTCAGAAGAAGCAAAATTAACTTTATGAACTAATTCAGTTTCACCTTTAGAAATACCTTTAGTAATAGAATAAGCCTTTACTACTTTAGAACTATGTTCTGGGTCAAGAGTAATATCTATTTCTTTACCATCAGAAGTCTTAAAAATTTCTGCAAAGTTTTTATATGGAAGAGGATAACTATTAGAACTTGTACCATCAGCATTAAACATATGAGTTCCGACACTGAATGGAGCACAAGCGTCACCATATTTCGTAGCATCCCATTGAGGATTTCTAAATACAGTTCCGTTAATAACTACATCAGGATTATTCTTATTAAAAGGAAGAGCATCTATATTCCACTCAATAATAGGAGTATTAGGAAGAGCTTTCAAAACCTTTGTATAAGAAATAATTTCTTGAGGTTTATGGACATCACCTACACTATTTAGAATATCATTTCGTTTAGCAATATTAATCTTACCATAACGAACAAAGTTACCAGACCAATCATATACATCATCTACGTCAGGTGTATCATAAGCATAATTACTTACAATCTGATTAAATGTAAGAGGCTTATCATATATACGAAGAGAATATAATTCAACAAGTGCTGTAGGACAACCTACAACAATATTCTTAGCATCACCTTGTTGCCAACTTGCAGTCTTATAATCAAACACACGAACAATAGTTCCGTTGACATAAAGATAAGCAAGATTAGCGTCATTCTCTATAACATTGTTACCACCTAAATCATTACGTGTATGTGTAGTAGTTCCATCGATAACAAAACTAACTTTAATACGAGAACGCTCTGGGAAATAGGTAGTAACAGTATCTGAGTTACAACCAAAGATAATCCGATTAGCCATTATCTTAAAACCTGTACCAGCACTCCAACAAGAAATAATTACATCATTCTCATTAGAACAAACACCAGACTGAAATTCAAGTTCAATAGTTTTACCTGTCTTAGTTCCATTAGCACCACAATCAGTACTAAAAGGAAGATAATCTTGAAGTACTAATTCTTTACCCGGTCTAACAGTAATTCCATATCCATCAAGGAAACCATTATTCTCATCAAGATTGAAGTTTCTACTACGAGTAAAACGAGAAGTAAGTTCACCATTATAACGAGATACTAATTGTTTAGCATCAGCGTCATCATTAGACTTACCTTTCATATTATAGTAAACTTTACATTCGTCTACATCTTTAATAGTAACACCAATACTCTCAACAGTAATCTTCTTTGTAGCAACAAGACTTGTACCAATCTTAATACGAACTGTAATCTCAGGAAGATAATTATCATCATCAAGATTTAATACAATATTACGAAGACCTGACATATGAGAAGAATCAAGTATAATAACTTGATTACTCAAAGGTTTAATAGAAGTTTCACTATTATAAAGAACTTCTATATTAACTGTAATCTCACTACCAGTTCTATCATTAGGAAGATAAAAATAATAAGGTAGATTAATTACACTAAACTGTTTAGCAGAACTTAAAATAGCCTTACCAAAAGTAAGTGCAGGAACTCCATTACCAAGAGTACTACCTTTAATATAAGTAGTAGTAAGTTCATCTGTCTTTAGACCAAGTTCTTTGTTCTCAGCCCAAATAGTAATATTATGAATACCTAAAGCATAATTTTGATTAGGGTCAATAATAAACTCACCAGAAGAATTAGTAATCTCTTTTGTATAAATAGCTGTACTTGCATTATTAGTTACTTTACAATATACATTTGCAGAAGCACCTGAACAAAGTACACGAATATTCCATTTACCAAACTGAACAATACTCTCATCATAGTTGTTTGCAAAACTAAGTTTGAGGTCATAAACAACTACATTAAAAGTAAAGCTCTTATCAAATCCATGGTCATTAGTAATTCTAATAACAACCTTATTATTTTCATTAACAAGATAATCTTTTAATTCAAGAGTATAAACATTACCCTGAGCAACACCACTTGGAACAAGTTCACGGCTTAATGCAACTACTTTAACATTGTTGATAGTAACTTCCATTAAACCATTAGATGTATCTTTCTGTGTAGGGTCAGTATCCCAATAACAATTATAAGATACACTAAGAGTATTACTACTACCCTTAGACATATTATTATTGAGATACTTTACAATAGTAGCTTTAGTAGTAAACGTAGCTTCAGGACGATTACTATAAAACTCAAATGTAGAAAGTACGTTATCAGCATAAGTAGCTTTATCGCTAAACCATTGCTCATAACTATCACTATCTCTAAAAAAGCGCATAGTCTGAAGACCAGCATCTCCAGACTCAACACTAAGATATCCATATTTAGAAGTATCAAGACCTCTAAATCTATCTTTTATAAACTCTTCAACTCGACGTCCTGCATAACCTTCCCAAGAAGTATCAAGATTATCAAGTTTATTATCAATAACTTTTGCCATAAAAATAATATTAACTTATTTATGATTTCTCCAACTATCAGTACCTTTCCAAGGATTGTTTCTAATCCAATAACCAGCACCAAAACAACTCTTAATAAGTTGCCAAACTAAAGTAGTACCTCGATAAACTTTAGTAATAATCTTATTACCATAAAAGATACCACCTATATTATGACCATCTTTATGTAACATAGACTATTCTTCTTCATGAGTAAAATAAAATCTATCAGCTTCAAGTCCACCACTACTTGCAAGATTAGAATATTCTTCTTCAGTAAGAACTCTTGTTTTAATAGATTCTATATTATCAACACTACGTTTAAGTTCATTGAAAGTACTCTGCATTACAACAGGAATTTCAACACTATTCCAAACATTCCTATCAGGATTACTACAATAAATAAACTTAATAGTAGGTTGTGGTATAGAAACATTAGTTCCATCAGAAGTAGTAAAATGAATATATTCACCAACAGTATAAGCAATATAATAACCTTTTACTTTAGGTTGTTCTGGAGCTGTAGCAGGAGTAGCAATTCCAAAATACTTGTAACCTTCATCAATAAGTTCTTTAAGAACTCTACCTTGATTAGCTGTTAAAGCATATTCTGTAGAATCAGAATCAAGACTATCTTTAATATACCTCTTATTGACAGGTACCCAATTATCATCTTTAGCCCATTCAGCATCAGTAAAAAGATTACCAATATACTGTTCAACAATAGGTTTATTATTAGATGTATTAACATAACTAAGAACAAAACCTATATTACGTTTATTGATAGGAATTTGAATACGAGTTTTTTCAACATCTGTATTCCAAACAACAGTAGATGTAAATACATCATTTGTAATAAGTTCCCAATCAGTAACTGCAGCACTATAATCTTTACTTACATTCTGATAAATTACATACTTACCACTAATCTTACTAATGAAACTAATACGAATACCAGGTACTCTAAAGTCTTCAGGAATTACTCCAATAGCCTCGTCAAGACTATATTTACTATTGTTATTATTCCGAGAACAATTATACTCAAGAGTATTATTGACAATATACTGATATATACCATTACTTCTAACTAATTTGAAACTACCTTTGGTAGGATATGTATCATATTCAATACCAGTAGTAGAATACGTTTTACCATTAATTTCGATAAGTACTCGTTCAAGTTCTCGTCTGAGTTCTTCTATAGCTGCATTTCCACCATTAGTAAAAGATGAAATCTTAGCATTTATATCTTCTTGAGTTTCACCAAGATTAAAATCATATATTGCGTCAGTGGTTGTCATAGTACCACCTTGCACAATCTTTTCTATCTCTTTAGGCATACTTATAGTATTGTTACAACACTTGTACTATTACTAAAAGAAGTATTAGGTTTATACACTATATAATCTTTATCATCTACTTTAATCGTATTTACTTTTGTAAAAACAATAGTATTACTTGAAGTAGAATTTAGTAGAGTACGAGTGCCAGAAGTTAAAGTAACAGGAGAAACAATGTACAATTCTGAAGTAGCACCACAATTTACAACATAAGATGTTGCAACATTGTTAACTCTAATTTCAAAATCTTTAATCTCTTCTGCTGTAATTTTATCACCATCAAGAGTTTTATCTCTTAATACAAAATATATAGATTTAATATTATCAATTTTATTAGGATAATATATATCTATTTGACCACGAACATAATTCATTACAAGAGAAGCCTCTTTATATCTACCAGCATTCCAAGCAGCAACACCTGCGGTAAATATATTGAAACATTCTACAATACGACTTTGTCTATCTCTACAAGATACTTTACAATCCTTAACTGCATCAAGTCCATATTCAGAAAAAAGAAGTAATATCTTTTCATAAATATCATTATATTGAGCAGGAATTGTCATAAACAAAGTTCCAATACAATTAGCACTATCTGTCATAGCATTTGGTTTTAATATAAAGTTCTGTAATATTTTCTTTTTCGTTCTGAGAGTATAAATTTATATGATTGATAGAATGTACCAACAAGATACGAAAAGAGCCTGTAAACCAAAAGTTGGGCAATAACACCCCCGTAGAGGAGAGTGTTATGCCCGACATAGCATTATTGATAATGGCATTAACAACATTAAATCCAATACCTTCAAAATCATTAGTCATAAGTTATTTACTAAATACTTTATTATCAATATAAGTTTCATATTTTCCAATCTCAATATTAAGACGATGTTGGAGTTGTAAGATACGACTAATATCAGACTTCTTTCCATATATGACAGAGATTATCGTATTAGATATTTGTTCTATCCATCGTTTGTCTAATTGAGAAGCAACATTAACATTATCTATTTCATAATTAGATAAAATAGAATAAACTTTATAATACTCAGTACTAACAAGTTTAAGTATGTTTTCTACTATTTGTTCTTTGTTTTCTTCAACGTGATTAGTAATAATCGTTTCTATACAATCTTCATTAAGTTTAGACTTCAATGCTTCAAATGCTAAACGAATAGCATTTTTACATCTTACGTAATCTTTATGTTCTACATCTTTGAAAGTCTTATCTAATACATTGTTAAGCTTAATAACGTTAGAACCAATATCTTTAATAGCAGTAGCCATTTCAATAATTGGTTTGTTACGACTTTTAGCTTTAAGCATATCAATAACTTTAATAATCAAAGTGTAAATAATAAAGACACAACTTGAAAGAAGAACTGTATTATAAGAAGAACTTCTAACTGCGTTACTTATTAATTCATTAATTGTAGATAAATCGTGCATACTATTATCTTAATAAAAAACCCACTATCAGCAGGATAGCCAATAGTGGGTCATCAGTCAATTAAGCAGTAACAAGAACTTTACCAATGCCCTCTTCAGAAGTAGCACCTACTGGAACAGCAATGTGAATTACTTGATTAACACTCTCCTCCATAACATGAGCAGCAGGATGAAGAACATTAGAGTAAGACAATGTGTAGAGGTTGTAAGTAGCACCCTTTGCTACATCTGCAAGATAACCCGGATAGATATCTCTATCTTCATGATACTGATAACCTGCATCAGCAGCACAAGCCTTAGCAAGAGAAAGAATCTGCTCAGGTGTACCACAAGCAGCTACAGCAGCAGTCGTTGTAATAGCAAGAGGAGCAAGTGCATCAGTAAGAGTTACATTGAAAATAGAATCATCTTTTGCAGCCTCAAAAGAAACCTTTTCAGCAGCAACAGTTACCTTAATATCAACACCTGCTTCAGCAAACTGATTTGAGAAATGCTTACCAATCTTAGCAGCAACATCTTTTGCAAGAACTGACTTAGGGAATCGTTCAGTATAAGTATAGTTAACTCGTTCGTTCAACTTAGTACCTGCAACACTAACAATTACAGTATAGTCAAAGAATAAACGATTATTAACCTTAACTCCTAAATCATCAGCAGGAGCAACAAGAGTAAATTCTTTCTTAAGTTTAGTACCAGCTGCATAAGCTGCCTTAACAACCTTAAGAGTCTTAAGATTAACCTCAGGCATAACAATAGCAGCATTATTAGCACCACGACCTGCTACAATAGCAAAATCCTTTTTAGGAGTAGCAGCAAGCCAAGCAGCTGCATCACACTCATAAAAACCGATTGAACCATCAGCCATACCAGACAAATCAGTAGGCTTTGCAGCACCACCATTGAGAGTGGTAGTAGCATTTACTATAAAAAGTCTTTTCATATAACTTCTTTAATTAATAATTAATTTTGATTATCCGTTTGTTGGGGACGTTGTCCGTTCCTATAATCTTCTCTTTGTTGCTGAGCTTGTTTAGCTTGGTCTGCGATAAGACTTCCTTGTAATGCGGTATGATATAAATCAACAGCATGTTTAAGAATATCTTCGTGCATAAATTCAGGTAGATTACAGTCAACATTTGTACCATTCAAATCTTCAGAATACCTAACAATAGCAGGTTTCTCTATATAAGAAACACGAAGTTGATATGGTACAAGATTGTTTTCAAGAGTGTAATAAGTACCGTCTTTTTTAGTAAACTTGTCAATATACAAATCAAAGATACCATTACTATGAGTAACAATAATAGGAGAACGAAGTCTGTTTTTTAGAAGAAAATCATTAAGAGCGTCTGCAAGAAAAATATCATCAATGATACGAACAGGAAATAAATTAGTTTCAAGAGCATCTTTATCGAAGATAGGAGCAGTATCATCTGTACCATTATACCCTGTATTAGTAGTCTTATAATTAATACTAAAATCTACATAAAACAGAGTATTAGGAAAAGGTGTAGGCTTAGTCGCATCTTCAGTACTCATCTTACCAGTCCTGCTATTCTTAACCCTAAACCCTAAAGCAGGATTAGAAGTAGCAAGTGGTAAGATAGAAACTTTATATAATGTTCGTAGTGCATTGACAGTACCAATCTTAGAACTATCTGTAATAATTCTATCATTCTTAATACCAACATTTTCTCGGATAAGTTGATTTATCGTATCAGAAATACTCGTATTAATAAGTAAATCAATCTGCTCAGGAAGAATAGCCCGAACATTTTGCATACCCATCTGTTGAGCAAACTGACGGAAGAACACGTGCATCTGAGAAATGTTCATACACTTAAATATAAATTAGAAGAGTTTCAACTTATTCTCATAACCAGTACGTACAGTACTATTGTCAGGATTATCAAAATAAGCTACTGCTTCATTAAGATTAGCACCAACAAAAGCACCATCTGCTGTAGAGATTTGCTGATTAAATTCAGACCTAATAAGTTCACCTCGTGAAATCAAAGTTTCAACAAGAGCTTTAGTCATAATATGTTTATCTGAATAAACCTTATTAAACTTATCAGGATGCTGATTAGCATAATCCATAATAATAGAAGATTTCAAAGACCTGTCTTTAAGAAGTGCTTCAATAAGGTTTTCACCATTAAGAACAGCAATAGCTGTGTAAACAGCATTGAACTTAGCTTCAGTACCATCAAGTTCAACAAAGTTACGCATAGCCAACTTGCGTTCCTCTATCAACTTCTTAGTCTTCTCAGCCTCCTTAACATCATCTTTAATATAGAAACGAATAGAAGGATTAGAATTAATAAGAGCAATGTCTTTTGCAACCTCTGAATAAAGTAGACAATGACGATACATTAAATACTCTTCAATGTTCTCTGGACGACCATACTGATATTTAGTACTCTCAAGAGCATTAAGTTGCTCAATCTTTTCATTAAGAGCTTTCTTTAATTCAGATATATTACCACGATTAACATTATCATAATGAGCATTAATTTCGTCCTCTTTAGCTTTAATAGCTAAATAATCTCTCTTACGACGATAAATAAAAGAAGTATTAATAACAACACTCTTCTCATTAACAGTCATAGAAATATTACTTAGCCAAGCCTTAACACGAGTAACAAAGTTAGGATTATTAGGAGATATACCAATAATCGCAGGGAAATAAGCTTCAACCTCTCCTTGATTAGATGCAAGTACTCTACAAGAACGAATACAAGAACCAATAACTTCAGTCTTCTGACCAAGAGTTTTAATGTTCTTCTTTCGATAATTAGAATAATTATGAATAAGAGCAATAGTTACATTACGCTTTTCTCTATACTCTTTATTCAAATCATCATCAAGAATTTCACTACCAGCAGTAGGAGTACTATTAGGAGTAGTAGTTCCCTCTGCTGGAGTAGGAGTTGGAGTCTTATCTTTATCTTCTGTAGGAACATTACCATTAGCGTCCTTATTTGGAATTGTAAGTGCCATATTTGTTCTATTAATTTAATTACTATTATGTTTTAGAGTACGCACTTTAAGTGCATCATCTTTGTCGCATTGTTTACCTGCAAGCCGTATGAGTTCTTAATCTCATAGAAAGAAGCATCAATACGAGTAGCAATAGAGTTAGATGGTACAGAACCCCATGCAGCAGGAATTGGAGCAAGTCCTTTAAGTACACCAGACTGATAAATCTGACCCTTCTGACGAACCTTACGAATATTACGAACTCCCTCATAAGTTGAGAAGTCAAGCATAAATGCCTGATGAGAAGTAATAGGAAGACCAGTACGAGGATGAATCATACCATTAGACTTAGCATTCTCTGCAATAGTACCCTTATCACAGAAAGCAAGATGCTTTACAGTAATAATATGACCATCAACTGTCTTATAACGACGGAAGTAATTTCCATAAGAAAGACCACCATCAAAGTTGTCAATCATCTTATCACCAAGAGGAGTGGCAAAACCCTCTCCTTTAGCATCAGAACGAATAGCTTCATCGAAGTCGTCCATAAAACCTTTACCACCAGCAAAGACAACTTCCATCTGACCTGTATCAGTATTCTTATCAAGAACATCACCAACACTACGCTTAATCTTATGAAGAGTAAGGAACTCACCATAAGTTTCGTAATTTGACTCATCACAAATCTGAATCATACCTGCAGTATGCGGAATAGGTTCTCCATTCTTAGGGTCAGTAAGAGTTACTTCACCATTCTCATTACGATTGTATTCAGCAATCCAAAGACGCTCTTCATCCATAACACGAATGTTAATATCATGCTGACGCATCTCTTCATTAATCCAAAGATTAGTTGTACCACCACTCTTAGTCTTAAATTCGTAATTAACTACGGTATTAGCAATGTTACCACCAATCTGCTTAGAATAACGATGAAATTCAAGTTGACTTGTCATCTTACCCGGACCCATAGTATTACTACGATTACCATCACTGAAAGATTCACTAACAGTAGGAGCAGTCATAGACCAATACTTACCAACAGCAAGAAGGTCAAGGTCAACATAAACATTAGGATTTGGATTAGTTAGCTTAAGGCGATAAAGATAACCACCATGAGCACCAGCTCCAAGATCAGCCATAATACGAACCTGAGTAACACCGTCAGGAGCAATCAGACCATACTGTTCAATAAGCCAATGAGTTGCAAATTCAACATCAAATGTAGCACCACCCTTACCCGGAGTAGTATTAGATGTGTTAAACCATACAACATAATCATTGAACTTCATACGACCCATAGTCTTCCAATCCCACTGAACCTTATCAATGTCAACAACACCAGTATTACCTTGACCCTCAGTAAGGAAAGTAAGTGGAAATCTATCATCGTCCATACCATAGGTATAAGTCAAGATAGAATTAATCTCAGCAGGCTTCTCTGCCATAAGATTAGCAATAGTAGCCTCATTAGAATAACCACGGTCATCATAACGACCACGAGATACTTCTCTAAGTTTATACATACTTTTATTTATTAATTAAACATTATAAAGAGATTTTACAACAAGATGTCATCTATATTTGCTTTTCCTGCTGACTTAGGTTTAACTCTAACAGTTTTTGTAGCTCTATTATCTTTAGCTTTAAGACGAAGAGTACGAACTTGCTCTTCTTTAATAGCCATATCAACTAAATCTTTATATGAACCACCTGTAAATTGAAGAAATGCTCCGATAAGTTCTTTATCTAAATAATCTTTATCAGACATCTTATTCAAATCTCTTTGATATGCAGACATTTGATTACCTTGTTCATCCTTAATAGGTTTTGAAAGATAATCATAAAAATCATTACGAGTTAAAGTAATCTTCTTGCCATTAACTTCTCTAACAAAACTTTCAGGTATTTTGTAACCACCAATAACACCAGAATTAACAGCTTCATTAACAGACTTCCAATAAGCAAGAGTATCATTACGTTCTTGGTCTTGAAGTTCTTTAGCACGAACAGCATAAGCCTCACGTGTTTCTTTATCCTTTTCTACAAGTAAATCAAGTTGTTGCTTAGCAACATCATAAAGATTACCTGTAGTCTTAAGATACTTAATATAATTATCATCAAGACTCTTATTTCCAAATTCATTAGCAGCAGCACGAATTACATACTCAAGTTGCTGTTCATTATCTTTATCAAGTTGAATACCACTACGGTCAGGAAGTTGACCAAAACCATTAAGAGAACCTCCATTAGCAATGTAGTAATCATCAACTTCTTTAAGATAAGGCTTATCAGCATACAAACGATTAATAGCTGCTTCACGTACTTCTTTACTCTTCAAATCAATAACTGATTCAATATAAGACTTAACACCAGCAGCATCATTTGTAAACTCAACAGGATTACCTTCAGCATCCTCTACATCTACACCAACAGCTTCACGAATAGAAGTAATATCAAAGTTAGATGAACTTTTACCATCTTTCTTAGTATCATCATCAACTTCCATTGAAGCCATCCAATCTTTAACTTCTTCAGCTTTCTTAAAGACATTACCATCTTTATCAACAAGATTACCATCTTTATCAGCTGTATAATTAGCACCATCAAACTCTACAACGGTACCTTCTGAAAGCTCCCCCGTAGAAGCAATGCTATCTTCTGCACCATCTTTTCCATTAGTTTCTGTTGCAGGTTTAGTTTCTCCACCATTTGCAGGTGCCTCATCAGGATTTTTATTACCATCTGCACCTGTAATATCTGGAGTTTCTTTGCTACCATTAAGAGGAGTACTTTCCTCATTAGCAGCTGCTTGATTATTCTCGGGATTAGTAGGAGTACTTGTTGTACCATCCCCATTACCAAAATCAATATCCAAAGCCATATTACTAAGTTTTTAATAACAATAATTATATAATTAACTCTATGTGCTGCAAATATACAAACATTATTAATACAAGCAAAATAAAGAGTAGATTTAATAGTGTTAAATATTATGTTAGCAGTACTAAGTTCAGTATCACATTTATTATGCTGCTATCTCAGCAAAGGAGTTATACTTGGTTTAGCGAAGTGTGTTTGGCAAACCGAACATCGCTAATTTGCGTGGTTGCTTGCCGTCTGACAAGCTAAAACTTTACGAGCGATACATTATACAACATAGTCCAACATCGGACAACACACGATAAAAAATAATATTACATTAAATAAAAAGCTATCAGTAGTAAGTTCAGCACTTACACCGATAGCTTGAGTAGTTTGGAAATGTACAATAGTTAGACTACTTTATTTATCATATTTATTTTTATTAGTCTTAGCAATCTTTACTTTAGCTTCAATATCTTTAAGTTTAACTGCTCTATCAGCAGCTTTACTATAAGCATCAGCTTGTATTCTTGCTCTCTCTAAATCAGCCTTTTGTTGTTCTATTGCAAGTTTATTTTGTTCAGCCATAGTTGAAAGTCTATTTGAAGCCTCAGCATTTTCAGAACCATCATTAAGTAAAGCCATATCAACATCAATATATTTAGCTTGAAGTTCATATTGATATTTAAGTTGAGCTGTCTTTCTATCTTCTTCACCTTTAGCTGCAATCTCTTGTAGCTTAGCTTGAATATTAGCTTGTTGAATCTCTTGGTCAGCTTGCTTTAAGTCCATTTCATGTTGACGTTTAATTTCACTAAACTGAGCAACAAGAGATTTAATCTGACTAACATTATCTCCAGTAATAGCTGCAATAGCCATATCAAGGTCACCATTTTGTGCAGCACTAAATGCCCATTGTTTAAGCTGATTAAGTTTATCAATTTCTTTAGCATCATTACGAACACTAATAGAATAATCAGCATTAATAAAAGCATTAACATCAAGAGATAAATAACGTTGACTTCCAGTCCTATCTTTGAATCCTACAGAAAGACCATCGATGAAAGCAAGTTTAGCATAATCCATATCTCTATTATAATCAGCTTCACGTAGTTCATCAAACATATGATTGATAATAATACTACCCATAGAAGATTGAGTAATAGCTTGACTTGTTGTAGATGCTCCTGCAGAATTAGAAATTTGACCATAACGCTGCATATTCATATCTACCATCTCTCTTGCTTCTTGTTTAGTAGCTTCAATAAGTTCAGTAATCTGTCTGATATAATCACCCATATTAGCATTAAGCATACGAATGTTAGCCATCTTCTGACCTGTAGTATCATCACTATCATCTATAAGAAGAGTACCATCAGCAGCCATCTTATAAAGTTTATCTTCTTCGTCTGATGCAATAAGACTTTCAGGAAGTAGCAATATCAACATCTTGTTCTTTGCAATAACCATTTCTCTATGATAAGCAAATATGTTTCGCATTACTTGATAAGGAGTAATAAGTTTGATAATACTAAACTTACCCATCATAGGTAGAATTTCCATTATACCATTATAAGGAAGTTTACCTTTACGATTATAAGCAATAGCTCTACTCTTAATAGGATAAATAGCATTATATCTACCACCTATACGATAACCTTCATAAACTTGCTGTTCCCATACCCATTCAATAGATATGTCTCCAGCAGCTTTATTAAGTTTATAATCTTCTTCTACAATACGTTGTCCTTGAAGTCCTGCTTCATTAACATAAGTAAGAATACCTTTACGTGCCTCACCTTTCCAAACAACATGCCAAACTTCATAAAGCATATTATTACTATCGTAAAGTGATATAGGTTCAGTTCTAAATAGTTCTCTTTCCTCTGAATTAAACTTACTACAGATATCAGGATAAGAACTATAATAATCATTATAAGAAAGATTCTTTACTCTACCTGTACCATAATTACTACTATCATAATAATCAGATAAAAACTTTCTGTCTGTTTCAGACAAATCATCTTTGAAGAAATCAGTAATTTGTTGGTAACTCATCATAATGCGACGAGCAAACATATCATGGTCTTCTACAAAAAACTCATTATTAGGAATAGGAAAAGCCTCTAATACAGGAACATTTTCTTTAATAATATTATCTCCTTGAATGTCACCATAAGTAAAACATTCTCCAAGAGCAACATAATTAAAATAAGCAGAAAGATAAATTAAATCATCTTTAGTAGTACTTCGGATATATTCAAAAACTTGTTCTCCTTGAAGTGTTTTTTCATCAATAAACTTATCTTGAATATCCTTAACAAAAGCATCCATATCAGGAACAACATCTTCTGGCTTTATATCAGGAACTTCTTGACCTGTTTGTTGAGCCTCAGCTTGTGCTTGTTGAACCTTAGCTTCAAATGCTTTTTGAAATGCTTCTTGAAGTTTCTTTGAAACCTCTTCTTGAACACGAGCATCTCTTGCTACTACAACACTTGGGTCATTAGCACCAACAATAAATTCATGAACACCTTTGAAATACTCAGATACATAACGTCTAATAATATCAGACATAATATCTAAGTTACGCATCGTTGCAGGAAAACGAGTATACTTTTCTTTACTTGCATTATAAGGATTAAGAACTTTCTTATAAAAACGATTAGGCATATCACCATGTAGAATACCTAATACTTGTTTAGTTTCTTCTCTATCATTATAATCTAAACCAGCATTGATAATAAAATCAATACAATTACTATACCACTCTGCTTGTTCTTTATCTTCATAACTAACTCTTTGAGCAGGAAAATAAAGGTCATGTCTAATAGTTTGCATAATAGTAAATATTTAATTAAAACCAATCTCTTTCAAGAATATGACTTCTATCTTTTTTGACAATCTTCTTTCTATGTTCAAGTTCTTTTGCAGCTTCAACATTAGCATAACGCCATTGAATACCTCTTAAAAGCATTTCAGAAACTCTATCAAAGTTACCTAAATTGTTCCACTTTTTAAGTTCAAGAATAGATTGATAATCATATATAGTTTGATAAAGTTTAATATCATTACCTTTCTCATCTTTACCTATAACTGAATAAAGCATTTCTTTAAGTAAACGAAGACCTTCAAGTTTCTTAAACTCAGAACCCATATTGATACCATAATGAGAAACAGTTTCAGTCTTAATTTTAGTATCCCAAATATCAACAGGGTCTTTCATAAGATAATTAAGTGCTTTCCACTTTGAAAAGTTACTAACAGTTTCACCACGATTGACCTCAACACCGACAGTACCAATACAATTATAATACCTTGCAAGATTATAACATATTCTATCAGCTTCTTCAAGTTTCTCAGTACGACCATAATAAGCACATACAAGAGCTGTTTTGAAACCATTATACTTACAAGGGTTCATCCATACTTTAATACTATTATGAGAATGTCGAAGAGTAACTTCTTTATTCTCTTTATTAATACCAACTGGGTCATAAGTTATAGAATACATTCCAGGAGGAGTACCAAAACATTCTTTACCAGTTCTATCAATATAATTAGTCTTTAATGGATTAAACCATTTTCTAATACAACCATGAGGATGTTCATGTCCTTTACGAGGAACACCATTAATCCAATCATAAAAATCAACATTGTGTTTACCTCCCTCAGCAGCTATACGTGCATTAGTTCTGAACTCAACTTTATCATTTGTTTCAAACAAAGCACCGTCAACATAAAAATTAAAAGCATTATCAGTTCTAAGTCTTTCCTCCCAAGCGAGTAGTTCTTCACTACTAAAAAGATTCTCTGTAGTAGAAGAAAAAGACTCACTTGGCATATTAGCATACTGACCAAGATAATTAACATAATCACTAAAAGTTTTACTATTTTCTTTTTTATTCTTACGTTCTTTATAAGCAATACGTATAGCAGTTTCTAAATCAGAATTACCATTTTCATCTAAAGCAAACTTACCATTGTCTTCTCCTTGAAGACCCCATACGTATGGCTTAAAATAACCACAAACTTCATTACGACAATCTTTATCCCAAACATTTTCAAAAGGCATAAAGTTAAATGCTTTTGGAGCATAAAAGTTACGCTCAAATACTTGCATATTACCAGATGTCGCAGTACCCCAAGCAAAGAGATTTCCTGTAAGATAAGAACCAGTACGCATAGCAGGTTCAGTAACAGCCATGAAATCATCAAAGTTTTCCATAGTAGAAAGCTCTTCTACTTTGGTATCCATTGAGTCTTTACCAATAGCACAATCAGGATTATTCATTGCAGATACACTAAAGAGTGTACTACCCCAAGACTTTGGAGATTCAACTCCGTTAGGTAGTTTGAAACCTAACTTAAAGTTTTCTTTATCAGTAGAAAAAATACCTCTTACAAAAGGTGTTCGAGTTTCAAAGAAACGAAGATTATTAATAGCAAAATCAGTAAGACCTCCAGTCTTAGTTAGATACTTTTTATCAGCAGCAACATTAATACAAACTTTCTTAGGATTAAGATTTACATTATTGGCAGTATCAGAAGCCATAATATAAGAAAAACCTCCACGACGAGTTTTGTCAATAATAAGATTAAAACCATTATTACGACAAAAATTCATAATTTCAAAAGTCCAATATTGAGCATCAATGAACTTAGGAAAATCATAAATCTTTTTACCAACAGCAACCTTACCATTATTAGTTGCAGTCTTTGTATCAAGCTGTTGAATAAGAATATAATTAAGATAATTATACATAGAACCTGAAATAGTAATATCCATTACTTTTCTGTTACGTATAAGACAAGGAGCAGTATAACCATTCTTTCTACGATATTCTTCTCTTTTACGAAACTGTCTATGAGGTATAGTATCTTCTTTATAAAAACTATAAGCTTTATTAGCTCTAAAGAAATCAGCAGCTTCAGTAAGAAGATGTACATCTATAAACTCATCTTCAGCATTTATATTAAGAAGAAATCCACCACTATCTCCAATAAGAAAACTATCATTAGGGTCAATATAACCTACATCTTTAGCATGGGTATAACGAGATTTATCCTCTCTGATATAATTCAGAAAAGGATAATCTCTAATAACTTCTTCAATAGATTTGTCTATATTCATTATTTGAACAAACTTAATATTAATAATCCTATTGATAATATACCACCACCAATAGCAATATTTCTTTGACGCTTAATTCTTTTAACATTAGCGTCCTTTTGTTTACTTATAACTTTATAATTATTAATGATAATACTATCATTCTTAATTATATCATTAAGTTTACTATTAGTTAACTTACAATATTTAAGCTCAGTAAGTTTAACATTAACTTTACGTAAATCATCGTAAGCTATAAGTACACTATCTTTACTAACACTGTCTGCTCGCTCCCCCGTAAAAGGAATGCGAGCATCAGTATTACTCTTTGACCAACTTGTAGAATAGTTTGACAGTACTATCATTGTCAAGACTACTAATCTCAATAATTTCTGCATCTTTAATCTTATTAATATTTTCTACTTCAAGTTTAATACTATCATTAGCTTTGATTTTATCATCAATATCTAACTCAGCATTTTTAATAATAACATCAGTATCCTTTTCAGCTTTGAAAATAATACCTGCAAGTACAAGTATAAGAACGACAGTTAGTTCTATAATAAGAATAGTACCTGCTTTTTCAACAAATTTCTTAGCAATATTAATCATTACAAGTCCTCCTCATTAAGTAATGTATAAGTAAAAGTTTTACCATTACCATTAGATATTTGATTATCACAAAGTTTCATAAAGGTTGCAAAATCACTACTATTAGCAAATACTTGACAAGCAGCAGACCATTTATCAACTTGTGTACTATTAGTACCTGCTTTATGAATATTAACACCAAAGATACCTGTATCGGTATTATTAGGTTCTAAGTCATAAACAGAATCTCTATTATTGTCACGATAAACTGTTACAGGTTTACGTTGACAAAGAGCTTTATACTTACCTTGATGAAATCCGATTTCCCAACAACCTCTATATTGATTAGGAACTAATATACCAGTACCTTTATTGTTAGCAGGATTGTTCATATAATAAAGTCCCGGTTTAGTAGTAATTTCAAAACATTTACGAACAACAACATCATTGTTATCTTTGTAAATTACTACAAGAACATCATCAAACTTGTTTGTTACCCTTTTATTGGTATTACTCCTAACACCAATAATATTCAGATTATAATTACCTCTTGTAAAATAAGCATAACCTTTCTTTTCAAGAAGTGTTTTGAAATCATAATTAGCACATCGTGTTTTCAAATTTGTTTTAATCATAACTTAAAATAAACTAAGTTCTTTATTTTGTTTAATACTATTAGCTTTTAGATAACTAAGTCTATCAGCTAAAACTAAATCAGCTTCTTTACTTAAATAATTAATTCTAAACCACTTAACAGTTTCTTCACCATCAGGGTCAATAGGATACTGATTATTAGTATCTCTAAAAGGTTGTCCATAAGCATTTTTTACAAAAGGACTACCGATATGACAAAGACCTAAACCTTTACAAGGAATACCAAGAATAAGTTCAACCATCTTAGCATATATAGATAATTGCATAGTATAATGACTACCATTACAATTAGGAAGATGATTAAGAGGAGGTAACATACGCTCATCTTTTCTTACCCATTCATTAGTAAGTTGTGCAGGATTAGTAGTCTTATCTTTCTTAAAATAACCACTTTCAAATATAAGACCATTACGATTAGTCTTCCAATCAAGAATAACAAAATCAGTAGGTCTATAACAAAGAATATCAATAGTTCCACTTATAAGATAATCCATAAGAAAAGAACCAATCTCAGAATAAATAACATATCCTAATTTAGTATAATGGTCAAATACTCTATAAATCTCAGGATATTTATTATTAGTAGCCTCTTTGAAATTATCAACATCAAGAGGTTGCGGAATCATCTGAGGAATATCAGCAACAGTAACACAACGACCTGTTTGAATATTAGTAAGATATTGAATAGCATTCTTAAACATACTAACATCTTTAATTGCATTCTCAATACCATTATGTGTTTTACTACCACGAGCACAAGCCTCATCAGTAACATCTTGCCATTGTTTAGCAAGAGTTTTTTCACTAATACCAAGTTCACGACTTTTCTTATGAAGCCAATATTTCTTATTAAACTCAGGACAATAATTGTCATGAATTAAAGTAGTAACACTGACATAAGGATTACCTGCATTATCAGTATATTTATGACCTTCTTCTTGAAAATAAAGAAAATTACTCAAATATCTTTCGTCCATAATTTAATTAAATAAATGGAATAATACCAAGAGAAACAGCTTTAGTAGGAGTAGGTTTTATACTCTTACTTTTAACACGTCTGTAATGATATGCGTGTGGAGGAAGTTCATATGTTTTAGTAGCAACACCATCTTCTGTAAGTTTCTCAATACGTTGTTTAATAATATCAGCTGCCATAGCACGTGCAACATTTCTTCCTTTAATAAGTACAAATGTTATTTTAATAATAAAATTAAGATGTTGTGGAAGGTCATTAAAAGCCTCTGTAACATAATTATTAATTCTATTAACAGAAACAGCATCAGAATGACAAGCTACAATATTAATTTCAGTAACCTTATCTTTTTTAAGTTGTTCAAGTTTACGAAAATCAACTTTAATATCTTTCACTCTCATACTTATTTGATATTTTGGCATAAGATATTTAATATCTACTACAGCCACCTTTGGAGTACGATGTTTCATATTATCTTAATAATCTTCACTATTCATAGAACTAAGAAGAGATTTACCACCACGAGTAACTTCTGTTTGTTGTTCATATAAAAGGTTTTGTTTAGCCTCTTCAAGTTTCTTTAGAATAGATGGAACTTCACTTGCTTTTTTATTAACACTATCTACCATAACAAGAATATTAGGTAAATCTTCAAGAGTAATATTAGAATTGAGTTTCTCGTTCAATATTCTATTAATAGCACTAACACTAAGATTAATATTATGAATGCCTTGAAGAATATTCTCAACTACTTTACCTGCTTCAGTAATATTTTGATGATAATATTTCTTAATCAATGCAAGAACTAAAGAATCAGGTATATAATCAGGTCTAAGACCTGCTTGTTCAATAGCCATTTTAAGAGCCTCAGCTTCACTAAGTCCAGCTTGCCTTGCAGGAGATTTAGGGTCACCAAGATAATATATGATAACACATTCAGCCATATACCTATGTTTATCTTTTGAATTATCTCTTCTAAAAAGTTCCTTTACGTCTCTATCAATAAGCTGTCTAATAGTAGGAGGACAAGGCATACCTGTATCATCAAGATTGATAAGATTATCAATGATGAGTTTATTAGAATTGCTCATAATCAACTTCGTTATCTGATGAAACAACTTCTGCAGTATGACCAAAGTATAACTTTAGTTGTGCATAATTACTATTATAAGTATTACAAAGTCTACGATATAATCTTCTATTATGATTAGCAGCAATACTACATATATACTTATAATATTTATTATTCTTAGCTTTATTCTTATTCTCAGCAGTAAGTTGATTTCTAAATAAAATATATTCAGTACCTTTTAGAAGTTCTTTAGCTTCATCAAGTAGACCTTCAGCTCTTTGTTGTCTAAGAATAACTTTATCAGCAGGTACTCTAATACTACCTAAATTAGGTATTCCAGTCCAACGTCCACTATTAATAAAGTTAGCAGCATCAGTCTCTAATTGTTCAATAAGCGCAAGAGCAACTTCTTTATCTGTGATATTTATATCAATAGTGTTTATAATATCTTCTTTACGAACTACTTTAATAGAATAACCACCATTTGGAAATTTAATTTCTCTAACCATTGTTTCACTATTAAATTAAACTATAGGGAGAGGCACGATACCTCCCCCGTAAAAGCAATGTGATTAGTTCTCTGTATCACTAACCTCAGTAATATAATCAGCTTTAATTGGATTATGTACTCCAATAACTGCATTAATATTACAATTAGGAACTAACTTAAACTCAACAAAACGATAAATATTCTTATCAGAAAAAGAAGTCTTACGAACATTATCATCTCCTGCTAAAAGAGCAGAAACTTTATTAAGCGAAAGTTGATTATAAGAATTAGGAACGTGAATAGCTAAAGAAAGATTACCACTTGTTATAGTAAGAATATCTTTAGTATTAATTCCTTTAATAAACTCACTATCTGTTTTACCTGCTTTTACAAACATTGGAACAACAGCAACATTAGCAGGAACATTCTTCATATTAAGAACTTGACTAATAGTAGTGCTATAAACTAAAGCTACAAGAGAATATTCAGGAGCAACCTTAATATGTTCTGTAACTTCTGTAAGATACACAGGATTAATCTCATCAATACTTGTTGGAAGATTAAGAATTACTTTACCTTTTTTGGTATTAACTGTAATACTATTCATACTATCAAAATCTTTAATTAATTATTATAATATATTATTTATATAATACTAATCTTAGTACTGAAAGCAAAGATAAACAATATATTCCAAATAGTCAAGCAACTATATAATAAATGTGTTAAATTTAATATCTGTTTAGACATTAGTTAAAATAAGTGAAATTCTTGGAACTATCAATTATAATGCTTATATTTGGTGTCAAAGTGAATATCATAGTGTTACTGATGTTGATACTAATGTTGAAACTGATAGTGATACTCATCTTAATGGGATGTGGGCTGATGATGCTAAAGATATTACAACGAAGTTTGATGATATTGATAGTTGTAATAAACGAACTGAGAACTCGTATACGCATTACAGATGGTTTTTAAGTGGTGTTGGACATACTGAACGTTTAAGTGACGCAAGATGTCTTAACATACGGATTTATCCTGACGCTGTTCTCTGCTCTATATTACTTCCCCGACATAGTTATCGTTAAGATAATGGAGATACTTTCGGTAATAGTGTAGAACTCTTCTTAGAATGGAAACCACTCAGCCTACTGTTATTAGTACTGCTACTGATTAAAAGTTGTTCAGTATTTCAGAAATGTTAAATTTTTCTGATTTCTCGTGCAGATACTCTTAACAGTCTAATGACCATATTGTGTCTTGTTGTGAATATCCCATTCTTAAACATAATATTTTATTCTTTCGTCTTTTACATTTAATTGTTAATTTTCAAACATTCGGATAATGTGCTACATTTACTGCTTATGTAAATGGTTAAGGCTACTGCTTGTGAAAGCGGTAGCCTTAATTTTTATCGTATGTTTGAGAGTGTTGTAGAATGTTGTCCTGAGTTGAATAGTGTTGTAAATTGTTGTTCTATTGAATTTTCTCTTATTGATTCAATAAGAGAAAGAAATACTCTTGCTTATGTTCCAGATAAGATTAGACAAAGCATTACATTGCTTTTACGGGGGAGCTATCCATCCAAGTGTTTAACTAAATGGTAGTATTAATAGCAATATAAGAGAATTTTATAATGAAAAACATACTCTTACAGTATATAACACACGAATAACATTCTATAACTTGTAACAACATACGATAATAGTAGTGAAAGAAGTGCTGAAGAATATCATGAAGAATATACTGAAGTATATGATTTTTAATGTGTTGAAGATAATACTGAAAGTAGTGAAATTTATTATATCCGTTTAATGTCTGGAATTGATGTTATTAAAAATAAAGAAAATAACATTGAATGAAATATTAGATATAGTGTTGGTGAAAATAATAAATTTAATATTGTAAATAATATTATTAGTAGTGATATGAATTGTGATGATAGAAATAATGAAAATAAATATAATATTAAATACGAATGTATGACTGAATATAATATTGGAAAGTTTGAAAATTAAAAGTATGAACAATATATTGAAAATAATGTTTGAGAAGGTTATACACTTTATGACAATGAAAGATAAGGTACTGATATTGGAGGTTTATAAATAAGAGTATATAAAAGATAGTAAGAATAAAGTGTTAAGTAAAATGATTATCTTATTAATATTAATGAAGAACATATAGATAATAGTAGTTTATAAATAAGAACGTGCACCATTGCACTTCAAGCCCCTCCCTTAATTAAGCCTCTTCAAAGTCCCCCACCTTGTCTTGGAACTTCTACCTCAAACTAAACCGAACAAAATCCTCAATCTAAACAGAACAAAGTCTGGTATTAACATTCAAACTTACACTTATGAAGTATATTATTAGATTTATTGCAGCTATTCCTATGATAGCTGCTGCTATTGGTTCTATTGCAGGGTTTGTACTTGCGATAGATTATCCTATTGTTGCTCTTTATGCAGTAGCTTCTGTTTACACTACTGCTGTTTGTATTGAGCACTATGAGAGTACTGTTCGTACTCTTATTAATATTATTAGAGTTCTTTGCGATAAAACACCTTGTTATGATGAATAAGGTAGTTTATATTGCTACACTGACAGAAGATACTAACGTGTATTCTGTTGGTATTATTAGCACTCTGGCTATGTATGATAGATATAATCTTTATGATTATATTCTTAATGCAAAAGGATATTATTTTAGTACTTTACTTCGTGATTTTAACAATGACGATGATATACTTAGTACTATATTTCATGCTGATGGAGTAGTTAATAGTAATATTAGTCTTAAATTGACAAAGACAATATTACTAATATGAACTTAATATTGATAGTAGCCTTAGTGCTACTATTGATGTTGGTGTTACTCATTCTAAACAAAACAAATTTTGGTATTGAGAAAGACTTGATACTATTCATTTTATTAATTATTAAACATTATTTATTATGGAAAAGAAACAAGTTATTGAGCAATTAGTGAAGAATGGTGCAAAGAGTGTAAAGAACCTCAAGGTAAAAGGTGTGAACCTTAATCCTAAGGATAATTACATTAGTGTTTCACTTAGTCTTGACAAGCCTGTCAGAGGTTATGTTGGACAAGATGATGGAACATTTGTTGAAGGTGAACGCAATGTTGTATTTATTTCATTGTTCTCTATTGCTGCTCAGCTTAGAGATGATGAGAATGCTTCATTCGCTGTTAATCACATTCTTGCAAACCCTAAAGCACTTAGTGTTCTTCTTAGTGGTGCTACTATTGACATTCTTCAAGAAGATGTCGTTAGTGGACAAGAGTACCACAATCCTTGGTCAAGTAATGCTGATAACGTGTCTGAGTTTGACCACGACACTATCATCAACCATCTCATCAACATCAAGATGAGCGACAAGGCGAACAAGATGCTCGAAAAGCTCGCAGAGTCGATGATGGGCATTTAGTTACTCGAAGAGATTGGAGCAAGTGGAGAGAAATCTCTGCTTGCTCTTTTCTTTTCATCAAAAGCAGAACTTGTTTCATCAACAAGTTTGCTCTTCGTTCTCACACCAAACAAAACATATCTTGCTCATACTAAACAAAACAAATTTCGGACTTACAAGCTACATCGAACTTCAATTAAGTGTTCGACAAGTCGTGCACTTGTAAGCCGAGTAACACTTTCTTGTAAGTGTTCAGTACGATGATTAATAACTAAACAAGTAACAACTATGCCATCAATAAAATATGCCAAATTAGAACAATTACAAGAATCAGTAGAATTTGTATTAAGGGTTTTTCCCAATACAGAAGTAAAATCAGTAGTATGTTCATTTTCAAGACTAAAATCAGTAATAAAAGAATTAAAAAGTCGAAGAGAAAAAGAATTTGTAGCAATAGTATTTGTAGTGTGAATAGTAGTAAAAGTAGGAAAAAGAATAGTAATATAATTTCTTGTAAGTGTAGAAAACAAAGTAGGACAAATAGTATTAAGAGTATTACAAAGAATATTATGAAATGTAGTATTTTGAATAATGTTAAGTGAAGTTTGAGTAATGAGAGTAGGAAGAGTTAAGGGAGGAGGAAGAGTAGAAGTATCAGGAGGACGTAGTTCACTCCGTTCACTATTTCTTTCTCCACTCTCTTCTCTCTTTTCTCTCTCCTCTTCTCTCTTTCTGCCATTCACTTTTCTTCAATCATTTATTTAATCATTTGTATTTCTTTCATCATTACTTTCAGTATTTCTTTTATTACTTTATTCACTCTCTTTATCAGTACCTTGTTCTCACCTTGTAACTTTCGTTACAAGAGTTCGATTTTCATCAACAATCGTATGTTGTAGGGTGTTTTCCCGAGTATCAGGATGTTGAACGTGTGTAAGAGTATGTTGGACATATGAAATTTCTATTATTTCTCTATCAGAAACTTCATGTTCTTACTATACTCGATTACCTATAATGCTGTTAATGTAATGTATATCTTAACTGCTAATAACAGGTTTAGTAGTATAATGTTCATTATTATTAATAGTACTTTTATCAGATATTATAATTGTAGTTTAGTTTGGTGTTGGAAGAGAAGGGGTATTACCAGAAAGATTACATCTTTCGGTAATACTTTCTTCAGTTCAATTAACTTCAACATTAGAATAAACTCTAAAACATAGTGCAACAAATGAAAACATTGTATTTAATACGTGAAGTAGTATTATGGATAGTATGTGTTATAGCATTTGCTTTAGCAGTACTATCTATATTTCATCTAAAGGTACTAATAGTACCTGTCGAGTATAATTACCAAGATGTAGATGAGATGATACATTTAATAGAAAATTACAGAATGTATTATCTTTATTCAGGTGATTATGTAAAAGAACTTGAAAGAGGTGATAGTACTATTAATCGTAGTAATCTTAAACGAGATTATAATCGTTATAAAGATAGTGTTATATGGGATAATGAAGATTATTCTACAAGTGTAGAATATATTTATCCTAAACAATAAATTAATTATTAACTTCCAAAATTATTTATTATGGAAAAGAAGAATGTAGTAGAGCAGCTGCTGAAGCAAGGCTCTAAGCTGGTAAAGAACTTGACTGTAAAGAATGTAAAAGTAACTCCTAAAGAAAATTACATTCGTGTATGTCTTACATTGGATAAACCTGTTAAAGGTTATAATGCCGATGATGATGGTAATTATACTCTTGGAGAAACTAAGTTTGTTTATGTTTCTTTATTTAGTATAGCTGCTATTATTCGTGATAACGATGACGCAAGTTTTACAGTTAATCGTATTATTGAGAAGCCTTCTTCTGTAGAAGTTCTTCTTAATGGTGCTCATGTTGATATTATTCAACAGCCTGTTAAGGCAGGTGAAGAGTATGCTAATCCATGGTCTGAGAATGATACTGTACAAGTATTTGACCACGATACTCTAATTAATCACGTAGTAAATATTACGTTTAATCAACGTAGTGTTTCTCTACTTGGTAAACTTGCAGAGAGTATGCTCGGTATCTAAGAGTTACTTGGTGGTAGTAGTGAAATATCTGCTACCACTATTATTATTAATCATATTAAATCCAACATCAAATGAATACAAATAAGTTATATTTCTTTACATCTTCAGTAAGTAACGATGAAGTTACTCGATTGACTATTATGTGTAATAGTCCTAAACGTGCTTTAGGATATGCTATTATGCAGTTTGTTAAGCATGGTTGTAAAGGTACTCCAGTTAGGATTGCTTTATAGCCGTTGTGTAGCCACTAATAATTGTTAAATTAGTGGCACTATTGCTCCCCCGTAAAAAGAAATGAATTATATTTGTGAAAGTAAAACGATACATGTAGTGTACATCTTCGTAGCAGTGATGCTACTTATCGTATTGCCAATGATGATAATAAACTTGTAATCTCATAAGTGTTTTTAGTGTGAATACCCTCCTTGATTGGATTAGTTATCTTGGTAATTAGTTTTGTATTTAGGATAGCACTGATGTTACATTATATCTTCGTTTTACTTTTAACAATTATAATTATAAATGATTATGGGAGATATTGATGATATATATGCAGGTTGTAGTGTAGAAATTGATGGTTACTGTCTTAGTAATGATGTCGATGATTATGACCTGTATGGCGAAAAGATGATAGGAGATGATGATACTGAATCAGATATTCTCTTTGAATAAGTTAGCAATGTTTTTGGTCTGGTTTAATTAAATGTTGCTTGATGAGAAGTTAATCTTCTCCTTGTTATAACTAAGGATGATGTTATAACTCGTACTATATAATTCTAGTAATTGATAGAGTTGATTACGTATAAACTCTTGATAGCTACGGTGGTAACGTTACAACCAATTATTATAAAGACGTTATTCTAAATACAATTAATAATAATATGAACAAAGAAAGTAAACTAAAGGCTCGTAAAACTAAACTTGGTAAATGTTTTAAAGAAGACCTTATTGATAGAATTATCCGAAAGGATAAAGAAGTGTCTAAACTTATTGCTAAGAATAAAACTCTTAACAAAGAGTTGTTCGAGGCGGAAGAGTTGTTGAATGACACAAAGAAACATTATGAGAACAAAATAAAGTTCTTAAGGGTAGACTATGATGAGGTTGTAGAGAAGAACCTTAGTCTACAAAAAGGTTTCAAGACAGTATTGTTTGGACTATTAGTAATGAGTGCTCTTTTCGTGATGACGCTGGTTGTAGCGTTAATTTCATAGTATATATATAATTAAAGTTTTTAGTTATTGTTATTAATCCTCTCAGTCGTGATGATTGGGAGGATTTTTTATGTCTTGAAATTATGATTATAAAACATATAGCTATGAATGATGGTGTTTACTATAACGTAACACCTGTGCAACAAAGAGATTTACATTCTCTTATTCGTCCTGCATTTAGAAACACTATTGGTGTTTGTCATACTTGTGCTGCTAATTGTGATGGTAATAGTATAATATTTAATTGTACTATATCTGAAATGCAATGTGTAGATTGTTTTAATGATTGGCAGAAACATTATACTCTCTCAAAGGAAGATTATAAGCGTCAAGCATATACTGCTGAAAGTGTTGAACATATATTAAACAAAGATTAGAACGTATGAGTATTCCTGATGATATACTTGATACTATGACTGATGACGAAGTTCGTAGTTATCTTGATGATGAAGCTGCTGATATGTGGCTTTCGTCGGTTGAGTGCAGGGATATAGACTTTATATAATTGGCGTAGATAGGCTATATTCTTTGTCTGTTGGCTTGAATATATAAAGCTGATAAGTTAATCGACTTTTGAAAATAAGCCGTGTATAAGAGAAAATAAAATATTGTATAAGATTATGATTCTTCTTGAAGATAAACGATATAACAAAAGCAAGATTATAAATGACCTTACTTATATACCTCATAAAGGTGATAAGTTCATTTATAATGGCAAAGACACAACTATTAAAGGTGTAGTTTGTTCTGTAGAGTACAAAGTTGTTGGTGGTGAAAATCACAATAACGAGTATATAACTATTACTGTTTATTGATTATAATAAATTAGCACATTGCCTTTACGGGGGAGTTAGTGTTAATCTTATTTTTAGAGTAGAAATAGTAAAGATAGTAATCTTAGGCTATATGTTTTCGATAACGTTCTACTCACTATTGAGGATAATCCTCGTTTATATTAATTATTAACTATTAAAATTGTTGTAAAATGGCACGTAGAAGCTATGATGAAAACAAGTGTTTGAAGAGTATTAGTAAGGTAACTCAGATTGATTATAGTAGTAATGCTATAATTGGTCACCCAGATGTATGTATTGGTATACGTCGTCTTGGTAAGATTGATTACCTTTGTAATTATTGCGGTTGGCATTTCTATTGGGATAGAGAAGCTCGTATTGGTCACAATTACGTTGTTAATCCTGATGCTCCTAAGTCTGCAAGGCAGGCTAAGAAAGAGAAGAAACAACCGAAGTTGAAGAACAAGAATAAGAAGTAATTATGGTTGGTGGTCTTAAAATAAGTATTAAACCTCCTAAGGCTTTTAAGACTGTTCGTGAAAAGGCTTATACTAAAGTCAGTCGTAAGACTGTTGGTAGAGTTGATGTAGAGCAAGGAAAGTTTGTTATAAGAGTTTCTGCTTTTGAAGTTCAAAAGAACATTGATAAAAGTTCTCTTCCAGCACAACTTGTTCTTCCTCTTACTGATAAGTCTTTTGAGCTTAAAGGTAGAAAAAAAGTATTTTCTCATACTAAAGGAAAACATGGTTATGTTTGTTATCTTCGTAATAAAGATAAAGCTAATTATTTTCCAGGTATTCCAGAACAATATACAACTGTTTGTCCTAAATGGATTTGTAGTGGTTGGGTTGTTAAGGTTAAAGGAAAGCTTTATTTTGATTTAAGTGAAGCTATTGCTCCTGAAGGTATGATTGTTGGTCAAGTAAATTTTGATGAAAATTAATAAGAAATGGATATTACAATAAGCAAAGCTAACGGCAGAGATGCTGTTAGCACTTTAGGTCTAACTGATGACCAAAGAAAGGCTTATAATGCACTTATTGAATTTATCAATTCAGAGTTTAATCCTAATGATTTTAAGAGAGCTTTAAGTGGTCCTGCAGGTACTGGTAAGACTTATCTTCTTAAAGCTCTTATTAAGAATTGTGGTATAAGTTATAGTGTAATTGGTTGTTCTGCACCTACACATAAAGCTTGTCGTGTTCTTAATGAAAGTATCAGAATGGGGAATATTAATATTAATACTCTTCAATCTGATTTAGGTCTTAAAATCAACTTTGATGTAGAAAAGTTCGATATTAACAATCCTCCTTTTGACCCTAAAGGTCGAATTAAGATTGATAATTATAGGCTATATATAGTTGATGAGGCTTCTATGATTCCTCGTGGACTATGTATTTTTCTTGAAAAGATTTGTAAGAGTAAAGGCTGTAAACTTATTTATGTCGGTGATAATACCCAATTAAGTCCTGTAAACGAGAAATATAGTGCTGCTTTTAAGGGAATTGAATTGTTCAAACTTACTCAGATTGTAAGACAAGAAGAAGATAATCCTATTAGACATCTTCTTGAATTACTTAGATATGATGTTAAGAATAAGACTTTTAATTTTCTTAATTACATTACTAATAATCGTTGTGCTTTTGATAATGACAATATTAAAGGTTACAAAGTTTGCAGTCCTGCTGAATTTAATCAAATTGTTTATAATAACTTCAATGATGAACAAATTACTCACAATGTAGATTTTGCTAAGATTGTTGCTTATACCAACAATTGTGTATCTGTTTGGAATAAAGTTGTTCGTGGAAGTATTATTAGTGATGCTGATAAATCAGTTATTACTAAGAATGATTTGATAATCTCTTATGTGACACTCGTTGATAGATTCAATGATTGTATTATTAAGAACTCTGAAGAATATATTCTTAAAGATGTTGTAAACTATACTCATCCTAAATATGGTCTTAAAGGTTTTATGGTGCGTTTTATTGCTATTCATGGTGGTAATGCAACAAGTCCTTTATTTATAATCGACCATAAGGATAGAGCTTCTATTATGCAATATATTGAGATTAGTAAAAATCTCATTCATAATGCTAAAGTTGCTCGTAGTGTTACTCGTGCTCAACGTTGGAAAGAATACTTTGAGTTCAAAGAAAGTTGTCTACTACTTACAAATATACTTGACAATACAGGTAAAATAATGTTTAGTAGAGATTTAGATTATGGGTTTAGTGTAACTGCTCATAAATCTCAAGGTTCTACTTATGACACTGTTCTTGTAGATGTTAATGATATTGTTTACGATAAATTTGGTCATCCGTATACTAATGCAGAAGACATTAATCGTAGACTTTATGTTGCTTGTAGTAGATGTAAAAACAAACTTTATATGAAGTTCGGACAATGATTGATTTAATTAAACCAAATTATAAAAATATGAATATTTCTCGTAATGCTAATTCTCGTAATAGGAGAAAGATGATTAATGGTTTCAAAGGTGAAGGTACATTAAGTGGTTGGGTTAAGACTTCTCCTTATGGTACAATAGAGCATAAATTAACTCTTGAAGAAAGAGAACATGCTCGTAGAGTTAATAACTTCCGTAATGTTAACTTTGATAGTAAACACGCAGGTAGTAAACGAACTCTTAATCGTTACTAATGAAGTTTCAAATTCAACGTGCTTCTGATGGTTTATGTCCTGATGCTATTGAAACGGTAGATGTTAGTTCTATAGATGAACTTCAATCTATTGCTGAAAAGTATAAAGGAGTAAATCCTAAGAATAGTAATAGTTGGACAGGTAAACACACTCTTATTGTTGATTTTGAAAGTCATATTATAACTATATATGATGATTATGTAGAATGATTGACAATCCGTGTGATAATTGTCCTCTTAGACTTTTCAATAGTAAGTGTCATAATCTGCAAGGAGTTGGTAATCCTTTTATGGGTAAACTTATTATACTTCCTAATGTAGATTATGATGCTTATAAACATAAAGATATGAGTTTTAGTAAGCAGGTAGAAGTGTTAATGCAGAACATTTCCTTTACGGGGGAGTTAGCGGACACCTACATTGTTCCTTTAATTCGTTGTAATGAAAGTCTTGGTTGTGATATTAACGATGATATTATTCATAATTGTCAATATTATCTTGCAGAAGATGTTAAGACTTATGATTTTAAGCATATTATGTTATGTGGTAGTGCTGTAGATAGATTTCTACATACTTCTGTACATAGTGTACTTAATAGTATTGTCGTTTCAAGTAATAATAGACTTTATTATGCTAATTATAGTCCTCTTATTAAATATGTAGATGAAAGTAAATTTAAGACTTTTGTTGAAAAAGTTGATGACTTTCTTTATTCTGCAAGTAATAATGATTATAGTAAGTATGATATTGTTAATCTCTAAGATGAAAATGTTATGATAATTAGTAAAGCTATGGACGTTGAGATATTTCCTAATCTATTTAGTGTAACTTTTATAGATTTAGCTGATTATCTTAATGTTTTTAAGGATTGTGTCAATGATAAAGGAAAACCTATTGCTTTGACTGAAGTTCTTAGTGTTGAAGAAATTAAACGTAGACTTGATACTGTTAAGTCTGATGTATTTTACATTTCAGATACTGATGATGAGCAACTTCTTGAATTAGTTGCTTATATTAATAGAATGGAAGCTCATTATATTACTAAAACAAGTGATGAAGGTGAAATTTATCAGATTCCAGTTAGAACTGATTTATTTGGTTTTAATAATCAAGGTTATGATAACCTAATGATTGCTGGTTTTATGATGCAATTTAATCGTCATGATACTACTAAACAACTTATTAAGTGGTTGTATGAACTTAGTAAGAAGATTATTAGTATGCAAGATGATAAAGACGCTTTTTATGCTGATAAGACTATAAAACTTATTATAAAGTATCGTTTGCCTTATGCAACTGTTGATTTACAAAGAGTTTATGGATTGAACTCATCAGGTGTTGTAGTTGATAAAGATACAGGAGAACGTGTTAAATATGGTAAAAGTCTTAAACAGACTTCTATTAATCTTAAATGGCATGAACTTCTTGATTTCAAACTACCTCCTATAGATGACGAAGAATATCATATTTATTGGAGTAAGCAAGAGCATTATAAAGGTATTGAACTTCGTAAACTCAATATACTGATTTCTAATGACTTTGATAGATATGTTCTACCAAAATATGTAAAGCCTATGCTTTATTATAATAAGAATGATGTATTTGTTTGTTGCGAAATGGTTCGTCAAGTACCTAATGAGGTAAAACTTCGTTATAGTATCACAAATGCTTTTAACGTAAACGTTCTATGTAGTTCTCGTGCTAATATTGCAGATAAACTTGTAGTTTATTTTTATAGTAAGATGTCAGGTCTTCATAAAGATAAATTTATAAAAGGTCGTACTGAACGTACTCGATTAAGTTTTAATAAGATTATCTTTCCTCATATTCAGTTTAAGACTAAACAGCTTCAAGATATGCTGACTGAAATGAAGAAGATTAGTATTTATCGTACTAATAAAGATAGTTTTAATAAGACTATTGAGTTTTATGGTACTACTTATAATCTTGCAACTGGTGGCATTCATAGTCAAGACCCTCCTCGAATACTTAGGTCTAAAGAAGGTGCTTATACTTATGTACATTGGGATTATACTTCATATTACCCAAGTATTATGATTAGTTATGGAATTTATCCTAAACATCTTAATGCTAAAGTATTTAACCAATTAGTGTCTTTTCTTAAAGACACACGTGTTAAGTGTAAACATGCTAAACCTGATGACCCTTGTGTTATTGAAGGAGTGCCTAATAAAACAGCTGCAGAAGCTCTCAAGATTGTTATTAATTCTATTTATGGTAAACTTGGTAGTGAATTATTCTTTCTATATGATAGATTTGCACAAATGCAAGTTACTATTAATGGTCAACTTATGACTATGACACTTGTAGAAGCACTTGAACTTGAAGGTATTCACGTTGTTAGTGCTAATACAGATGGTATTGTTATTAAACTTCCTGTTGATAAAGAAGAAGTTTTTAAGCATATCACAGATGAGTGGAATAGTGTTAACAAAATGGGTGCTGATGGTGAGCGTTATAAACATATTGTATCTCGTGACGTAAATAACTATTATGATACTCAAGTTGATGGTACAATAGAGTTCAAAGGTGCATTTGACCCAAAACAATATCTTAAAGAACTTAAGAAGGGTTATGATATGCCTGTTGTTGCTCTTGCAGTATTTAATTATTTTGAGTATAACAAGCCTGTCATGGAAACTCTTAAAGAACATCAAGATATACTTGATTTCTGTAAGACTCAAAATGTTGGTAGACAATTTGAAGTTGTTTATGACAAGGTTGTTGACGGTAAGATTACTTCAGTTAAGAGTCAACGTCATGTTCGATTCTATGTTGCTACTGATGGTGTAGTAATACAGAAAGAACATCATTTAACTGGTCAAAGAAGTAGACTTGCTTCTGGTCTTCCTGTTAAGATTCTTAATTCTCTCGACGATGTTCCTATTGAGGAACGTAGAATAAATTATAAATATTATTACGATGAAGCATATAAGATTATTTCTCCTATTAAGCTTGGTATAAGTCCTACTACAAAGGCTAATTCTATTAAAGGAACTAAGAGTGGTAAAGCTCTTCTAAAGCAATATGGAACAGATTTTCTTACATTGTTTGATGAAACAGATTAAATAAATATTATGGAAGAACTCGGACAGTTGTTTGAGATTGCTATTCAAGAATGGCGTGTTAAGAAAGGTATAGGAACTGCTTTTGTTCCTCCTAAACTTAATAGTAAAGTTCTTGTTTTAGGCATTCTTCAACGAGTTTATAGTAGGTCACCTACTTGTAGAACTCTTATTATTGTTGAAACGTTTAACGATAGAATTGACTTAGTAGAGTTTCTAACTCATCAAGAAAATGAGGAAGAAAACAATGCTGAATTTAA
>ERZ773233.68-NODE-68-length-87554-cov-41.083361_pt1 | contig 87554 bp, 109 predicted proteins | sample MGYA00580991_ERZ773233 | MGnify/ENA primary metagenome ERZ773233 (study PRJEB29015, sample SAMEA2738178) | human oral metagenome | biome: human oral; feature: human-associated habitat; material: saliva | place: China | collected 2161 ...
GTCTGCTGCTTTAGCACTAGCAGTAATGAATTTTGTTTTAGCAACGTCTTGCTTAGTACGAGCATCTGTAAGGGCTGCCTGAGCAACTACTACGGCTTTAGAAAGAATTTCAAGAGTTTCTTTTTCTTTAGCAAGTACCCCATTCGCTGTTTCGCTAGATTTCTTAGCTTCAGCAAGTTTAGTTTTAGCTACTTCCAAAGCCTTAGCCTTATCCGTAGCACTAGCCTTAGCCAAAGCAAGAGTTTCTTTTGCAGTTTGAAGAGAAGCCTGATCAGATTCGAGTTGAGTTTGAGCCTCAGCCAACGCTTTCTCAAGAGCTGGGATATCTACAGTACCCCCTACCAAATCAGCCAAACGTTTCTGAGCTGTGGCAAGAGCTTCTTTTGCAGTGTTATAAGCAGTCTCTGCAGTAGCTACTTTAGATTTAGCGTCTTGGTTAGCTTTTACTGCATTGTCATAGTTTGTTTGAGCTTTAGCAACTGCTACATCGTCTACAATTGTACGTTCTACATCTTTATAAACTGGAGTTACAGTTTCTTTAGGGTTTTCAAGTGTTTGATAAGGATTGTTGATAGCTTTACCGTAAGCATTACCTAGTACAGTGTAAGTGCTTGGTGCACGGTCAATCATACCATTGTAAGTGTTTGTGAAACCAAAGTCAATACCTGCTGTTGTAGAAGTACCCTTAAGACCAAGAACTTCCAAAGCTAGATCAAAGTTGTCAGAGCGTTTACCATCAACACCACCGTAGGCTTCACCAAGATACCCCTGACCTGATGTACCATAGAGTTGGTTACCCAAGTTAGCAAAGATTTTAGCTTTCAAGTCGAACATAGTCTGCTTACGTCCGTCATTGTTTTCATAGCTGACATTATTAGCAGGTTTTTGCCCGATAACAGTTGTATCTTCAGAGTCGATACCTTTAACTGTGTCTTGCAAGCTAGTACCTGTGTACTTCAAAGGATTCTTAGGATCTGACATAGAATTCCAAAAACCATTAGCTTCAAGTTGAGCATCGTCCATACCTTTGTAAGCTGGGAACAACTTGTCAAAGATAGAAGTTACTGTTTTCTTAGCTTCAGCAACACTTTGATCAGTTACAGTTACCAAGTTAGTACCCACTTTGAAACGGAGATCGTTAAGCAATGCAGTGTAGAACAATGCCAAATCAGTCAACTGGCTATCAGACAAGTTGTTAACATCCAACTTAGTTGCTGTATCTGTGTTAGCAAAGTTGAAATCCATGTTTTTAACCCATGAATTATATGCAGAAGATGTAGGAGCTGACACGATAGCTAGGTTGTTACCATTTTCGTCACCCTTCTTGATTGCATCCTTAACGGCTTGGACAGACCCTGTACCTTTAGCAAGGGCTTTGATTGCATCCAAATAAGCTTGGCTTGTAACGATACCATTAGTTTCTGTAAAGTTTGAATAAGCAACACCTTTGTTCAAATATACCCCATCGGCTGTTACAGTTGTAACTTCACCTGCTTTAACAGTTTCTGTTACAACTTTACCTTTCTTAGCTTCGTCAAGAGCAGATTTAGTTAAATTTTCAGCTGTTTGAGTACCTTCTTGGTTGCCTTTAGCAGTATCATACGCTTTAGATGAGCTTTCAACAGTACCTTCAGCAGTAGTTACAACAGATTTTTGATCCTTGATTGCTTGGTCTTTGTTACTTACAGACAACTTAGCTGCATCAAGAGAGTCTTTTGCAGATTTTACATTAGTAGTGTCTTCAGCTACTTTTGTAGTCAAGTCCTTAACGTCCTGCTCCAACTTAGCAGTATCAGAGGTAGCTGAAAGAGCCTCTACCTTCTTCTCAGCATCAGCAACTGCACTTGCAGTCTTTTCAGCAGTTGACTCAGCCTCAGTAACTACACCTTTTTGAGTTGCTTCTTTATTTGTAGCATCAGTAAGGCTACCCTCAACACTTGTTGTAGCTGCTGTAGCTTGGTCTAGTGTTTCTTTAGCTTTCGCTTGATCTGATTTAGCTTCGGCAACTACCTCAGGTGTAACCTTGTTCACCTCTGTAATTTGGTTACCCAAATCAGTAACAGTGTTGTTGTTTTCAGTTACTGCTGTTTCAGCACTAGCAACAACATCAGCTTGAGCGTTCAATGCTTGATTAGCTTGGTTTGCTACGACTTTAGCGTTAGCAACTTGATCTGCAGTTACTGTTGGAGCAACAGGTGTTTCTGCTACCGTTTCAGACTTAACTTCTGTAGGCTGTGCTACCGGTGTTGTTTCAGCTGCAGTATCTTTTGCAACAACTTCAACGTTGCCTGTAGTAGCATCAGTTGAGGTTGTTTCGTCTGCGTTTACAACAGATACCCCACCTAGAACCGATAGAGTCAATACAGATACAACTGCACCATTACGCAACTTCTTAATAGAGCCATGCCCTTGAACTTTGTCTTTAAACATAATATAAAACTCCTTGTGTTAAACATAAAATATAAGAATAGGTAAAGTATATAATAGGTAATAAACCTACGACACACCTACCAAACTACAAATACAAGTTTACTATAAACTTATAAAAAATACAAAGTAATTCCCTAAAAAATTTAAAGCACCTGTATATAAGAAAATAAAGGAATGTAAAATAGTAACAAAACGATACTAAATTAAACCCCGTCTGGAATAAGCTACCCCAAATAACTCCCCAAGTTGAAAGACTTAAACTACTTCCACAGTAATTTAACTACCCCAACCTTTAATAACATATACAGTACAAGAATTAAATAAGAAGCCCACAGTAACTGCGAGCTTCTTAATATATTAACTAAGTTAGTTAGTCTTCTTTAGTACGTTTAGTACCCATACCAATACCAACAAGAGACATGAGAGCCATCAATCCACCTACAATACCCATAGCTGATTTTTCTTCACCAGTATGAGGCAACACTTTCTTCTCTGGCGCTGGAGCTGGAGCTGGAGTGTTAGGAGTTGGTGTGTTAGGAGTTGGAGTGTTAGGTTTTGGTGTTTCTGGTTTAGGAGTAGTTGTCTTAACAGTGTTAGAGATGTAATCTACCCCGTTTACACGGTTGATGTAAGTGTTTTCAAAAGTACCATAAGCAATACGTTTGAAATCAAGAGCTGCATCAGCACCGAACTTGCTGTCATCTACAATAGATGCAAGGAAGTCTTCCTTGAATGCGATAGTTACGATACCATCTGTAGCATTGTGTTCCATAGTAGTGTACTTAGTCAAGTCAGTACCCTTAGCAAGTACCTCTTTCACTTTCACTACAGAACCCTTACGAACAGTTTGACCTGCTTTTACAACAGTTCCGTCTTCAAGAGTAACATCTTCTTTATAAGTTGTATCCTCTGTAAGGGTAACTTTATGTGCAACAGTAATATCTGTAGTAGCTGTTACCTTGTATGTTTCAAGGAACTTGTCACCTGTTTGATCGTAATCATCGAGGTATTTGTATTCCCAAAGAGCTTCCCCACGGTTTCCTGGAATGACAGCACCGTTAAGCAAGTATTGGAACTCTTGACCATAAGCAACTGTTGCTCCGTCAGAAGATTTACCATCTACGATGACATCTTTCTTAGGAGTCAATCCTGGTACGTCGTTTTTAACAATGTTACCAGTATATCCGTTACCGAAGTCAATTTGCCATGTTTGGTTAGTGTAGTCACCAGTAAAGCCTTTCTTAATAGACATTGGTAAGTTGAAGAAGATATCAGTACCAGTCTTCACATACTTGTCGTAGAATGCTTGGTTATCTTTGGCTGTCCAAATGTAGAATGTACCGAAGTTAGATACATCAATACCACTCTTCTTAATAAGTTTTTGAGCTTCTTCTGGCAATTCAGACAACTTAGCTGAGTCAGCTTTGTAGAAGTTCAACTCTTTAGTAACATCGTTACCTTTAGCGTCAACTGCTTTAAAGTCTTTTTCGATACCCTCTAAAGCATCATCTTGTGGGTTGTCAAGATAACCAAAACCTTCAGCGATAGCTGATTTAGAAGATTTATCATTGATGTATTGGTCCATATCCCACTCTGCAACGTAGTAGTTTACGTCGTTTTGGAGGAGAGTCTTACCGTTAATGTTTTTACCTTCTTTGTTGGTATTATTCTTAACTGGTTGGATCTTATGGTTACCCCCACCATTCGGGTTTTGTGGGTCGTTAGGATTGTTCGGTTTACCTGGTGTGTAAATACGAACTTTGTTAGAGTATGATGTATACCCCTTACCAGTAGTAGCACCACCGTTCACATCCATCTTGAATGTATTTTCATACATTGCTGCATCGTTAAGCACTTTGTAAGTAACTTTGATTGGAGTTGGCGTGTACTCTTTAGAGCGATCAGCATTCGCACGAGCAATTTCAGATGCGTTAGCTTTGATTGTCAACAAACGGGTTGTTGCATCGTAAGTAACATCATAAGCCTTGCTGTTGTCTTCTTTGATTTTATCAACAAGAGTTTCCAAACCATTGTCGATGTAGTCGCTGTTTACGATAGATTCAGTAACAGGACGACCAGCTGAAAGAGCTTTTGGAGAAAGTTTAAATACGTTTACAGAACCTTTAGCAACAGACTGACCATTGATGTCAACGCCATCTTCATTTTCAACAGACTTGTCAACAGGTGTGTTAACATTCAAAGCTGTCAAATTGTAGTGAACTGTTGGAGCTTTAGGTTCTTTAGGAACTTCTTTAAGCTTAGGTTTAGCTGGGTCAGTAAGTTTAGTCAAGCTTAATGTTGGAGCTTGAGGAACGTTAGGAACTTCTTTCGGAGTAAAGTTTTCTGGAGTGAACTTCTCTGGAGTAAACTCAGCAGGTTTGAAAGTTACTGGAGTGTACTCAGATTTACCTGGGTTGTAAGAAGTCAAAGGTTTAAGAGTGATAGGATTGAACTTCTTAACAATTGCTACTGATGTAGTTGCATCACCACCGAAGTCAGCACGGGCAACACCTGTACTGTTACCACCTGGTGTGTTACGAACTACATAAGTGAAGAGACCTGAGCCGATTGCAAGGAGAGTACCATCTGGTGATGAATTGTAACCATCCAATGCAGACTTATCGTTACGTCCGATACCATACTCGTAACCAAGTTGTTCGTCTACACGAGGGTTATTAGTAACTACAGAGTCAGTAGCGAAACCACCACCAACACCGAGGATCTTCATACCCCCAATATCTTGCATCATTTGACCACCGTCGATGTCAGCAATCAATTCCATCCAAAGAACTTCTGGGTCATGGTTGTCAGGTGTGTCTAGAGAGTAGACTGCACGAATACCATCCCCTGGGCGGTCGCTAAGGTGTTCTGTACCACCGTCAATGGCGTTAACTGCACCATTTGCATTCCAAACGGCTACTTCATCAGTTTGATAAGCTGGGTGCAAACCTGATGCATCTTTGTGGAACAGTACCCAAAGGTCATGAACTGTACCATCCATTGTAGTAGCACCTTGAGGAATCTTGTACCATTGAAGTTGTTTTACAATGTAGAAACGATTAGCTCCACCACTTGCATATCCATAAGTGTTACCCCAAATGTCATTGTTGTCACCTGGTACGAAAGTACGTTTGTTATCACCTTCAAGTTCGACGTTACCCCAGTTTACTTTTGTAACGATTTTAGCTGGGTTAACATTATCACCACGCAAATGAACTTTAGCACCGTGTTGTGTAAGGTCCCCAGTTGCGATGGCTTCAATACCTGGTGCAACTTCAACCTTGCTCAACATAGTTGAAGATCCACTAGGTGTGTAACCGTTAGCTGCTGCTGGGAGAGCTTGATTACGGTCGTAACCACCGTTAAATACTGGGTCTTCAGAAGAGTTAGCTTCTTTTGATTTCTTAGAGTTGTAAGCTTCTACAGTGGCACTATCTTTAGCGTAATCACCAGTCCATTGAAGACCTGCTGCTTCCATAACAGATTTGTTGTAAGCATTAGCTTCGTCATTGACTTTTTTAGCTGCATTTGATGCAGTAGCGTTAGTACCATCAGTAGCTTTTTGTGCTGATAGAGACAAACGTTCGTTTTCAGCTTTCGCAGAGTTAGAACGACTAGCAGTTTCTGCTACCGCACTTGCAGAAAGACTGTTGTTCTTAGCTACAACACTTGCAGAAAGGCTGTTGTTCTTGGCTACCACACTAGCAGAAAGACTAGCATTTTCTACTACAATTGCTTTAGCTTTAGCAGAAGTTGCTTCGAATTCTGACTTTTTAGCCAAGTAATCAGCAATAGCTTGTTTGTTCAAAGCTTGTTGATCAGCGAGTGATTTAATGTAAGCTTGATACCCCTCAACGGTTGAACCGTCAGCAAGGTTTTGTACTTTTTCAGTAGTTTTGATGATAGCATCTTTGTGTTTTGCAACTACTGCTGCAGTATCTGCATCAAGAGTTGATACAAATTTGTTGTAAGCTTCGACTGCTGATTTGTGAGCATTATTCAAATCTTCATTTGCTTTAACTACAGAATTCTTTTCTGCTGTCCAGTTAGACATTGCAGTTGAATGTGCAGTAGCAGTTGATTTCAATTCTTCTGCTTTTGCATGCTCTTTAGCTACGATTGAACCCTTAGATTTTTCAGCTTGTGATGCATTTGATGCTGTAGGAGCTACAGATGTAGGGTCTTGAACAACTTTTACACCAACACCTTCAGCCTTTTTAGCTGCGTCAGTTACTTCTTTGTGGTCGATAGATACTGATGTTTCACCAGTAACTTTACCTGCGTTAGAATCAGCTTGTTTTCCTTCTTCAGAACGACCTGCTGCTGCATCTTTAAGGTTATTAGCTGCAAGACCAGTTGCAGTATCATTTGTAATAGAACCTTCAGTTACGGCTACGCCAGTAGGTTCAGATGGAGCAGTTGAAGTTGCTGGAGCAGTTGTTGTAGCTGCAGGAGTTTCAGCAGTTGCTGCTGGAGCTGGAGTTGTAGCTGCTGGAGATGGAGTTGTTGCTGCAGGAGCTGTCGGTGCAGTTGTTGCTGCAGGAGCTGGAGCAGTTACGGCAGTTGTCGGTGCACCCGCTGTTGTTGCTGCAGTATTTTCATCCGCTTTAACAGTACCTCCTGCAAGGGCTACTACTGCCACACCTGCAACGGCACCAGAAGTTAACCAAATTTTACCTGATTTCCACATACGGAAACCTTGTTTACTAACTAACTTAATTTCTTTCATAAGTCACCTCAAAATATAGATATAAAACTGTATTTTTGAAATACACAAAGAGTATAACAATTTAAGAGAAGAGATAATAGATTCGGAAAACAAAAATAAAAGAGGTCATAAGACCTCAATATTTACCTAAAGGTAACGGGAATTTAAGTTAATTCCCAACACATTAACAACCGAGTTAAGTACCCTTCCGTCATACCCACTAATACTATTAAGCTTCTTCGGTAGCCTTTTAATATTCTGAGGTAAGTTAGGAAAAGCCTGTGCTAAGTTCATACCCCTGTATTGCTTTCTAAAAGTAGCACACTCTTCTTCAGTTAAGCCTACAAGAGATAAAGCCTCAACCATTTTGTCTAACAATGGGTTGTCGTTATACCTGATTTCAATAGGACGTTCCTTGTTCTCCCAACCTTCTTGGGATTTAAAATCGTCCATGATAGCCTTAGCTTCTTTTAAGCTTAGCTCACTACCATCCAACAAGTGGTAACTCTTCTGGTTAGGAGTGTAAACGAATAATTTCGATAAATCATACGTTACCCTACTACCATCACTATTATGCCTAAACGCAGACTCTATAAAATCGGCATATTCAGACTCTTCGAAGAGATAAGTTGCTTTTGGCTTAGTAGTTTTGATACCAACTGGAATATTAGAACCAACGCTAAAAGCTAAAGAGAAACCTTCTTCGAGTACCCCATTTTCCAACTGCCATACAATACTAGCTAGACGTCTAGGCGTCATCGTACCCTTAGGGAATGGAGAAACAATACCATCAGCAACGTCACCACGCAATACCTTATAAAGGAGTAAGCTATTGTAAGGAACATACAAGTTCTTAAAACTAGAAAGACCTTCGATAACTTCTTGATAATTTTCTGGAGTTACCTGCATATACCGATTCTTTTCTAAGAACTTATCTGTAGCCCAAGTAAATTTCTTACTTCTAAAGAAGACCGATACCTGCTCGTCTACCAAAGGTAACATGTCAGCATCATTAGTTACCAAATCAATGTAATGATTAGGGTACTGTCGTTTAGCTTGTTGGATTGCTAGGAAAACCAAGTCATCTGCCTCCCAGTTATGTAGGGCTAGGCAAGATACCCCTCCTCGCTCAAGATAATCCTGAGCTAAAGCAACACCTGAAAACATACTCTGAGACATAGACTCACGTTTTCCTTTGTACTCTCCGTCAACTCCTTCAGACTGTTCTGTCATGAAGTAAGCCTTCCGACTAGGACAAGGTCTATCAAAACAAACTACCGTAGGAACCTGACCACCACGTGACCAGTTAAAGATGTTTTTGATAGTACCGTTAGCAATCGTAGTATCTACTGTTTCAATAGTGTTACCTACCGCCATCTGCTTAGTTAGCCGTACCCCTCCATACGAGAAGTTGTGAGCCATGTGATTGAAGTCCACGATCAGGACTCGGTCCATTTTACTTTTTGGATTAAATGCCATTATTTACCTTTCTATTCTATATCAAGCTAAAGATTTACTTCTTCGATATCAATTTCATCGTATTCGCTTGCTTCACTACTTAGAAAATTTCTTGCGTCCTCTTCCGTTGCGAATACTTTGAGGACTTCCCTTTTCCTAAGCCGTCCAAAGATATTATAAGTAATACCGATAGCTTTATATTCCTTTACAGACATATTAATATACCTTCCTTGCTAGTTTTCTTTCTTTGGAGCAGAAGAAATGTAAGACTTAATTTCATCTTCGTTTTCAATCTTCCAATTATCTTTGTACTTCCACATATAAGTACCATCCTTATATTCCGTAAGTTCTACCGTAGGACTATAAGAATACACAGGTTTAGGAGCTCCTTGGTAATCTGAGTAGTCTTTAGAGTAGTGGACTTCTACAGAATTCTTAGAGGAGTTACGAGAAAACTTAATTCCTTTCACAGTATGAGTAGTGTAAGTTTTTTCTGACTTGTTGTAAAGGATAAGAGTACCCATATTCTCTTCTAGCTCCCCTAAGAGAGAATCAACCATATCTAATGGGTTGAAACTCGTACCCTTATGGTAATACAAAGATTCAGCGTCCTTACCGTCTATCAATGAAGTTGTATCCTCAGAACTAACAGTCCCAAACATTGTTTTTACATTTGTAGTTTGAGTATCTTCTGTTTTCTCTGGCTTAGTGCTATAAAACTCTAAATCCGTAACTACCCTTTGAAAAGCTTTGCTATCCTTATCATAAGTAGTATATACTGGAACTACAGTAGAGGACTCAGTATATGTAGTCTTTGACTTAATATTATCCTTTAAACTGATGGAGAATAACAAACACCACAAGATAACAAGCAATATAAGAGTAACATCTAAAATTACTACCGTTATAAAGAATGCAATAACACTACCAAATCTACTCTGTAGAAACTTCCAATATCGCTTATACCAAGGAAGTCTATCTCTCTTAGACATATCAACCCTCCTTAAAATTTTCTATATAAGTTACTATATTAGGTTTGAGTGTGTCTACTAAAGATTTAGATTGAAATACCGTACCCCATACCATTGAAACTATAATAGAAGCTATAATAAAGAGCTCTAGTGCACCTAGTATAAAGAACATAGCAGTGAAAAAGGGAGCAAAATCACCAAAAGACTCTTCCATGCTACCCTCTACAGACACATATAACCGCTTATACCAAGGAAATTTATCTCTCTTAGACATATCAACCCTCCTTAGCTACAACCGACATAGCAACCGTACTTTGAGATTTACCTCTCGGCAAACCTTGCTGGGAGAAGTCCCACATAAACACGATACCCTCGTCAGTAAGTAACTTACGAGCATTGATTAAGTGCATACCAGTTTCAATACCTCCCATATTACCTAACAAGAGAATATCCACCCCCAAATCCTTGGGTAAGTTGTCGGGGTGATATGTGGTAAAACCACGCTCGGACAAACCTCCTAAGGCATCCCTGTCAATATCAACACCTATATACTCATGACCGAGCTCTTTTAGGCGCTCTGCGAATACCCCTCGACCACAACCGAAGTCCATGACTACCAAGCCCTTAGAGTCCTCAACTAAACTATCGAGGACTCCTTTAACTAATTTAATATTTTTACTTACCATTCATTAACTCCTTTAGTCCATACACATTAAAATCGTCATTATTAAGTTAATCACTATGATGAAAAGTGATAAAATCACAGTTTCATCATAATCTGCATCATGCACTATAATTTTGTAGGATCTGTTAAGTTTAGTTCTTTTCTTCATTTTAGATATTTTCAGCGTTATCAATCAAACTAATTGCCATCTTTAAACTGTCTGCTAACTCCGTAGGGTACTTGCCTGGCGTTTTATAATAAGTCAATAAAAGACTCATTAAATAGTATTTAGCTTTAGTGAAACTCCAAAACTCTTTAGAGTGAGCAAAATCTCCATTTTCACCATTCGAATAGATACCCACGCAATCGCAAAGTTGCTCAGCATCCTCAATATTTATGCAATATTTAGATACCCCGTGGTTAGCCCATGACATTATTTTATTGTTAAATACTATAACAATCAATAATCCACTTTTTAATAATTGCAAGTTGGAGTTAGAGAAATCTTCAACTTCAAAATAACGTAGATATTTCCTTATATAAAAGTCTTCCTCTTTTATTTTCTTTAGCTGAGCTTCCCAATATTCAACTTGTTTTGTAGTTTCAAAATCAACCATAACTTTACTACTATCTACTTTCATAATTATACCTCAAATTTTTGATAATATAATCTTACCACCTTAACAATCAAAAAGCAATAGAAATTAAAAAGAGGTGCAATACTTTTACACCTCTTCTACTACTATTCTTTTTTAGGTATATCCTTGTAAGCCTCATCGACTTCATCCTGATTTTCTAAATAATACCGTTCTTTTAAATAAACCTCTACCCTGCCGTCTTTCAAGTGCACTACTTTCATAGAACGTTTTGCATGGTACTTCCAAGGAAGGGAATCGTAGGCACTACCATACTTAGCTTTGAATTTCTTAACTACGTTCCCTTTATCGCTAGAGGACTTAAAGTAAGCTACCCTATACCCCTTATAAGTGTTATCTTCTTCATTGTAAAGGTAGAGATAACCCCTATCACCCAATTTTGGAAATATCCCTAGAGCAGTTCTTACCCTACCATAAGTAAGAGTAGCAATAAATTCACTATGTGCAGAAAGAGGTGAACTAAACTTCCATACGTCCTCAAAGCTTGTATCAAGAGACTCAAGTTTAGGGGCAAGCTTCTCAGTATCATCGCTATCTTTAGAAACCCAAGAAACGTAAATAGGACGAATGTTACTGTCGTCTTTATAGGTAACAGTAGCAGTTACTGGAGAACGTCTTACATAGTGAATACCATCGAACAACCCCATACTAAACATAGCACCAAAGACTGCAAAGAAAAGTAGAAAGAACTTTATATATATATGCCATAACTGTCAAAGATTGATTTTAGTTTTTCCTTCATTCACTTAACTCCTGTTTTATCTTCATGTCTAACTCCATATCATTTAATCGTTCTACAGAAACCCATTGCCATTAGATACCCCCATTTTTCTAGTTAAAGTAGCCAATAGGAAAGTTATAATCCCCCTCACCGTTCAAGATACCTTCGTCATCATAATATAAATCAAGAAAACAAGGTTTACCGTCTTTTTCTGCTTCTAAGCTAACTTTAAATCCTTCTTTAGAAACATTACCTAATTCAATCTGTTGACCGAAATAGTTAAGTAAACTAATACAATCAGACTCTAAAGTTACGTCAAACCCTGCATCAGACAAGTCTAAGATACGTTGTGCCAACTCATAACGATAGGTTGGAGAGAAATAAGCTTCTGGTTTATAGAAGTAAAGAATCTTACTTCTATCGTCGCCCTCCAATAGCTCGCTTACCCTACTTTCGAAAATCTTCTGGTTAAAGATTGAGGGAAACTCAAATTGAAGTTCCCACTCCTTGAGGGTAGATAAAGATACAATACCCAGGTGTCGGGTAATTCTTGAGCCAAAATTAATCATTAGGTACCCCCTTGCTCTTCTAGTTCTGCTAGCATTTCTTCATTAGTGAGGGGGATGTACTCTTCTCCATTACCATTTAACCAGTCTTGAGCTTCTTCCATACTAACTGGAAGTGGAGCATTCAACTCTTCGTCAGTACCAAACTGCAAGTAGTAGTTTAGGAAAGTAGCTAACTGAGTAGCTTCTTCCATGTTTAAGGAAATACCTTTACCCATTCGAGTGTGGTCTTCATTCCAAGAACGAATATCTAGCTTAGGTTCTCTACCATTCCAAGATACCAAGTTCAACTGAGTAGACCAACCACTAGGAGTAGGGTTACCTACTTGACCAATTTCTTCAATAATTTCATAACTGAATTCTTTTGACATTTGCTACCTTCCTTTCTAATACATCAACTCATTCACATATTTTAAAGCATCGATATAACTATCGAAAGCATCTGCACAAGCGGATACACAACTTTCGTCCTGAGTTACCCTAGCTACTACTGCATAAAACCGTTCCTTATAGTAGACAATACTAGAACGGGTTAGGACATCTATGGGCTTATCGGATACGCAAACAACAGTTGGAGCATTTACACAATGTTTTACAAATTCACTATATTCCTCTTTGGAACTCCAACAAGGAGAATCATAAACGTAGTGCGTATCTGGAAGACCCACCGAAGTTTTTAAGTTTAGCTTCTTCTCTAAACTAGCTACACTCACTTCTCCTACTAAATGTTCATAAAATGACATTTCTAGAATTCCTTCCTAATAACTATACTACTATCATACCCTATTATAAACAGAAAAGCCAGTACACTTAAGCACTAGCCTTTAACTTCTTAATGAGTAAGGAAATTACTTAGACGATAACAATGGGTAATCAATATTAGCACCAACCTCGTCAACCTGTAAACCGTTAATCGCACGATAGATTGCTTTTTCAACCTGGGCAAAGCCTACCCCATTTGCCATAGCATAGCCAATTCCAAGCTCTTTAGTTACATTTCTAAGAGCCTTAGTTACTGCATGTCTTACATAATCCTTAGCTACTACCACTGCATCACAATCTTTTAGCTTGTGTTTATATGCAGACTCATCACCTTGATAGCGGTGAGCGTCTAGAGTGATAGGAACACCTCCGTGTTCTACAACAAGGAAAGACATCAAACCACTACGCATACCATCACCAAGAACAAGACCTATTTTCTTACCTTCTAAGTCATAGTCAAGAGATACAGACGTAGAGTCCTCTTCTTTTTCTTTTTGAGTTGATTTCTTTTTCTTAGGAGCTTTTGGTTCAACTTTTTCTGGGAGTTCTTCACTAGAGTACCACCGTCTTTGAAGAATTGTAGCAGGTTTACCTAACTCCCAAGCTAAGTCAACCGTATCACCCTCTTTAGGTGCTACAGAACCCAAAATAGGTAAAGAATCTCCGATAACATATCGACGTTCAGTTGAATTATATTCTCCTAACAATTCACCGTTTATGTTGTCCTCTACATAATAAGTGCCGTCTAAGATAGACTTTTTAACGATACCCTTAGGGAATACCCCTAATTATTAGCCGCAGTGGATTCACCCTTACCCACCTTTGTAAGTACTGGAGAGTTATCACTATCATACTCTAAGGTAACTAGGTCACCGTCCTCAAAGTCATTGTGGAAGAAGAAATACTCTTTTAAGTAAACCTCCTTCTCATTAGTTTCAGTGTTTACTAGGTTTGCACCTAAAACTTGGCGACTTAACAAGTATACTGGTTTTGAATTTGTTGGTTTTTGTTTTTGTTCTTTTGAAAATACCTTTTCTTTTGTTAAATTTTGTTGTTCTTTTGAAGATACCCCTTCTTGATTTTGATTAGCGTAAGTATCCGATATTAGCTTTTTAAAGTCTTCGTCTGTAAAATTGAAGACATACCTCATTTTGTCTAATCTGTCAAAATCTAAGCCTAATATCAAATCTTTAGCATATTTAGACAATTCTTTAAGTAATTCTGGATCCATAAAAACCTCCACCTAGTAATTTTAATATGTCTATATTTTACCATAGAGATAAAAAGAAATAAAGCCCCTTTAAGAGACTTCATTATTTTCTTGATTCATACTATATACCCCTTTACAACCACTCCATACAAATACTCTAAAGCAGAGAGGTAATTTTGAAATGAGCTACACCACTGGTAAGTATCTTCTTTTCCTTTCTCCCCTACTTGCGTAAAATACATATCGTCATAAAGAATGATAGTAATGTCAAAGTCTACCTCTCTTTCCTTATTATAATACTCGCCGCTAACAGTGGCTGCTTCTCTTCCATACTCAACAAAATTGTTGTAGTCTAAATACTGGAAATCACTCATATAAGTTAAACGTTCAAACTCTGCATAAGGAAAACCTATGGTTGCCTTAAGATTTAGAGCATCTTCGTAAAATGGGGTACGCCCTCTATCCAAGTGTTGTTGAAGAGAACATACTTTGATTTCTTGTTCCATACTAATCTTCTCCTTTTACTACACTATAAGCAAACGTAAGAGCATCAACATACTTCTCGAATACCCCTGAGTTGTAATAACTAGCTCCCTCTTTTGTATTACAAGATTCTACTTGGACTCGATAAAACTCATCATAGAATACAATAGTTGTAGTATGTGTAACGAATTGTCTTTCCTTTACAACTACCCCTACTAAGGATGAATAAGACCAAGCAATCCCTATGAACTTACGATATTGTTCTAGGGCAGTTTGACCATTAGGTTCATCAAACCAATCAAGTTCACTAAACTCAAAATGACCATTAGCGAAACCTAGATACTCTTCTAAGTGTAAACCTCTCTCAAGAGCAGTAATGCGACCTTTCAAAAGATATTCATTTAATGTAGAATTTTTCATACTTTTAAACCTTTAATTTTATAATACTATTTTAGCAAAGCTATATAAAAATAGCCAGTCTACTTAGACAAGCTATTTTCTTTATTCACTACTCCTAAGATAGTTTAGTTCTACCCCTTAATACCAACAATTAAAGTTTTTGTACTACTGTAGTAGTACGGAATATAATTTGAGCTACTAGGTTTTAACTTATGGTTATAAACCTCTACTACCAAAACCTCAAAAGCCTGCTCCCTGTTCCTAAAGAGGTGCATCTTCCTAGGCATACCCAAGGAGATGAATTTATCAATAAGACGTGTCTTACTAACACCCTCAATAGAAATAAAACGAAGTAAAGCAATCTGCAAAGTCTGCCTAAGCTTATGTACTTCAGTTTTAAGAGAAAACTCTTTCAAGAATGATAACTTAGCAAGTAGAGTTACTTCATCCTTAATTACCATGTCTCCCCTCTTAAAGACCTGATTATCACTACATACCATACCAATCAACACAGTTAAAGCTACATAGTCCTTATACTGACTATAGATTTGAGCAAATCTAATATAAGAACCGATGCCCCTCTCTTTATGGAAGTTGAGGTAATCTTCATCTTTCCAATTACGTTGCGTAGAGTTAATAGAGATTACAGTACGAGGAATAATGTGGTCAGAAATAATAAAGATAACTGGCATGTTAAGTTTCTTTAATACTTCTACACGATGCTGACCATCAATAATTTCATACCGACTATTTACCAAGACGGGCGAAAGCTGTCCCATTTCCTTGATTTCTTCTTCAAGGTTGGAGTTAGAACTTACGCTGCGATTACCTTTCATTTTCTTAAATAGGGAATAATCTGTAGTGGAAAACAAAGAGCCTATAACAGATACCCCTACCTGATTCGTTGAAGACTTATAGTTTGCCATAACTACCTCCCAAATTTTTCTTTTAGAGGTACATAGGCATAATTACCTTTAATAGTATAGGAATCAGCACTTACAGTATCTTTATGTTTAACTTCAGTGAATTTTGCTGCTTGCTTGCTGGACAAATAGTTAAACAAATCTTCTGTTTCAACATTGCAAAGAATAGAGAATAGACCATTTAAAAATTCTTTTGCACGTTCTACCCCATATACCCTCTTAAGTATAGCCACCATATATTTAATAAGACTCTCTACAGTTAAAACTACCTTAAATTGAAAAGAAAGGCTGACCAAAACACTGTTATAATCACTTACACCTACTACACTTCCCTTTCCCTCATCAAATACACGACTAGGAGATACGCACCTCTCAGCAGTTATATACTTTAAGTCAGAACTGTCTAAATCATACAGAAGTGACATTCCAAAACCAGTTCCAACTCTTAGATTACTAGCAAGGGTTAAAGGGATACCCATATGAGGCTTACCTTTAATAATCTCTACGCTATCTGTTGGAAAACACTCTAAAAAACAAGCAAACTCATAAACAAAATCTTCTGGTATTTCTTTTGCATAATCTCTATAATGAGAAATCAAGGAACTAAGCATTTCATCTGTCCAAGCAAGACTTACTTCCTTGTCTGGTCCTCGAAATACTTTGTCCGTATCAAGAAAATCCGTAAAACTATCCATGTAGCTGGCTAACGTGTAAGGACTAGACAAGACTTTCTCATTCGACTTTAACAGAGCATTCGGAATATAAGTCATTCCGTGACCACTACCAACTACTCCATTTAATTTGTCCTCTACTTCATCAATGGAGTCTAAAGTGTTAATATTAGAACCATTAACGTCTAGAACAGAATAAAAATCATTCCCCTTAAATAACCCTAATACTCCATAGTTAAGATAGCACTCAACTACTTCACGAGCTGACTTACTAAGGTGATAAGAAACACGATTAAGTGAATTTACATTCACTACAGTCTTTGATGAGCCACCTTGACTGCTTACAGTTATAAAATTAGTCATTTTATATATCTTTCTACCTGATAGTTGTTTAGTTAGTTGGTTAATTGCCTCAGGTAACAAAAATATCTTATAGATACCCACAACTAAAGGACACACCCTTAATTCTAGGTAACTATAAAAATAGTACCCTTATTTAATTGTGAGTAGAACAACTCTTAAATACCCCAATAGGCAAAACATCTCTCAAAGATACATTATATAAAAGAAATACCCTCGACCATACCAAAGTATATAAGATGAGGGTAACTACTAATAGATAATTTGATTAGGAACTATTACCTGAATATAATAGTCTACCTTATTATAAATTTTAATGCTAGGCTCAGACGGAACAAAACTTACCTGATTCTCTTGAGCAACCAAAAGAATGAAGTTAGTAACATACTTATTTTCATAAAATTCTTGACTTAACTCCTCTAAAGACCTAATCATAAGTGGTACTTCTTCAATCCTTAAACTGTTAGCATACCCTTTAAGCTGTTCATATGCCGTTTCTAAGCTAAAATATACACCTAAGTTATTTTGTAAGCCTTTCTTTAGAGGAATTATAGGAGAGTTACTCTCTTGATAATGCTTCTCACAAACAATATAAGAATACAATGCCATAACTAAAACCCCTCACTTAAGAATACTTTCTACTAACGGATAAGTTATCTGCCATTTTACCCCTAGACAGATATCCAACGCTGCAGACAAACTAGCCAAATCATGAGGGTACTCCTTGCACTCAATGCGATACCCCCCGTAATTAGCCAACAAGTTAGAGTAATACATCTCAGAAATCATTATATACTTACCACCGACAGAATAGCAATCACATAAGGAGAAATTACCTAGTGAATTAGTTTTAATCTGGTCTCTGATGAGTTGAGTATAATTACGATAAGCCTGGTCGCAAGATAACCTATAAGACAAAAAGATGGAGCCGTCAGAATCGAAAGACATTAAGAAATTATCACGATGATAAACCTTACAATCTTCCGTTACAATGAAACCATCGAACATTTTAAGAGCAGTCAAAAACTCTATTACTTGAGGACTCATAGTTTGTCATACCCCAATAGAGGTCTGTTCCCCGATTCACTAGGAAATAAAGATAAGACAAATACACCAATTCCTATAACAAGATAAGCTGAGACTGACAAATAAAGGCTGGCTAAGAAAATACCATATTCTCCATACACATACCTTTGGAAGATATAGACAATAATAAATAAAACTACATAGAAAAATACCATTGATGCAAGTTGATACAGCTCTGCTCTCTTGTAGGACTTATACTCTTTCTCGTCAGTAAAACCCTCAAGGACACAAACATCGTCATACTCATAGTATTTGTAATACTTAGCAGGAGAGCCAATACGATGGAGTAACTCCTTAACCATAGAATAGTCAAAGTTGAAAGGGTCTCTAACTACTACTTTAAAGGATTCTTTACCCCTAATAGGCAATAACAGACCTAGCATATACTGCTCTCTTAGAGCGAGAGTCTCCTCAAAGTCACGTTTACTTTTCTCAGACTTTAAACGTTCCTTTTCTAGAAACTCACACCACTTTTCCCAAAATAATTCTCTAAATAAAATCATAATAAACTACTCCTTAATATTCGTTTGGCATACTTGCCCAAATAGCTTTTTCACGATTATCGTAGAAATCATCTACCTCCTCAGAGGTAAGTTCACCAAACTGCTTATGCCGTCCCCAACTATCTGTTTCATCAGAGAATAAGACTAACTGAGTATCAGTACCCATACCTTGTCTCTCACCAATTTCACGAGTTTCCTCAACACCTGGGGCTGGTATGCAAGAGAAACAAACCCAATGTCTGCCCATACCCCTAGGATTTATTGTGTAGCAAGAACTACCTTTAGGTACTTCGGAACCACACTCAGCACAAACCCTATCAGTTTTTACCTTTACAACCTTGCAGTTAGAACTAGGTTTTAATTGGATTTTATTTGTTTCATAGAGCATTGATCCATGTGCATACATTGTTTGTAAATTACGAATTCTATTCATTGTTAAGTTCCTTTCTCATATAATTAGTAAGACTAATAAAGATTAGTATTATATAAATAACTAAACCAACTATCAATCTACCTAAACTATATATAAATTTTACAATAATTATATAAAAATTACAAACTATTCTACCAAAAAATTTTGCCTACTTCTTACCACTACCTTAGATAGTGATAAAAATAAGCAAAATTCTGAACTAATTAATTTATTGCAAAGTTAGATACCCCTAACTAGGGTTTCTCGTAATACTTTTGCGATGATAAGTTAATACCATACTTCTTGATGAACTCAAGAGCAGACTCCTTGCTTACTAGGCTACGTCTAAAGCCTGCTAGATTTGCACTCTCGAAAAGATGGAACCTTATATGACCTGCACGACAGTTTTTAAGTTCTTCAACTGTTGCTGCTTTACAGTCCATCTGATTTGAGTTCCAAGAACTAGAGTGATTAACTAATACACTAATAGTTGAAGAGGGTCCGAGAATAAAGTCACCTTCCCTCAAAAGACCATCATATACGTTAGTGTTCTTTGTGACACGAATTAAAACAAATTGTTGCATATTACTCCACCTTATCTTTCTATCTTTCCGTAACAGAACTTCCACTAACTTGGCTATCCTCATCTTCTCCTAGAATGTAGAGATAAGCTTGCTCTGCCTGACGACAAATACTAGGAAACTTGCTACCAAAGTCTTTAATTGCCTTAGACCAGTGCTGTACATAAGCTAAAGAGTTAGTTTCACTTAAAGTACCTGATGTAACGAAATCACTAATACCAGTCTCCTGACATAGAAGAGCTGCAGTCATCTCAGCGATACACTCTTCTACTGAATACTTAGCACCTGCAAATCCATCAGAGGAAGTTACCCCAACTCTGGCTAGACGACTAGCATGACCAGTAGAATGAGCTAACTCATGAAAGGTAACAGAATACTTGGCATTAGCCCAATTATAATTCTTATTGACGTGCACTAAATCCCTAACTGGGTTATAGTAAGACTCACCGTCGTTGATTTCTTCAAATTTAACGCCTGAACGCTTAATATAGCTATCAATAACTTTTTGAGGTTCTTCTTTTGAAAGCATTAAGTCAGAATCTAGAGTATCACCAATCCGACGAGGTAACGTCTCACCCTTAGAGTTCTTAAAGTGACGAATTTCAGCAACCAATGAATACTTCATAATCATATACTCACTGAAATACCCAGTCTTAGTTCTAGTGATTTTTCTACCTTTGGAGTTAGTAAAACTTTGACCGACCTTCAAAGTATTACCTTCTAGTTCAGTGTTAATATCCTCTGCTTTAATTTTGTACTGTTTTTGAGAATAAAATACAACTGGGAACCATTCGATACCCTTTTGGAATTTGAAGTCTTCACCATGCTCTTCATTGTACTTGTTTAACTGGTTCTTAGTCATATACTCTCCGTTAGGGAGAATCATACGGTTAAGACCACGATACATCTTCTTAGATACCCAGTTGATAGCAATACCAAAAGTATGGGGGTCCTGCCAAGGCATAACACCCTTCTCTTGAACACGCTTTAAGAAAGAGTCAATAACAACATCAACTACCTTCTTCTTAGGCTTATTCTTTTCCATAAACTAAAATACCCCCAAAAGTTTTTCTATACCTAGTATATAATAATCTCAAATAGAAGTAAATAGAGCTTATACCCCTCTACTATTTGTGGCAAATAAAAAAGATAACCCAATTAAGGGCTATCTTAATTAATCTTCTACAATATCAGTAGGTTCATTATCTTCAGAAGAGTCTTCATCAATAACGTCAGTTTTTAATTCGTCTTCTTCAGAGGAATCTTCAATAACATCTGTTTTTTGGTTATCTTCAGATTCTTCGTCATCTTCGATAACGTCAGTAGCTTCATTATCTTCTGAATCCTTGTCGTCTTCTGGGATAACATCCGTTGCTTCATCATCGTCTGAGAACTCTTCATCTTCTGGAAGAACATCAGTTGCTTCAACGTCTTCAGCGTCTTGAGAACCTTCCAAATCAGTATCTTGAACTTCTTCAGTAGAGACAGATAAGATTTCTTCGCCTGCTGGTAAGATGTCGTCTACGTTAAAGCGTTCATCAGAAGACTCTGGAGAATCACCTACTGTCTCAGAACCACTAGATGATGCACTTGCTGCAAGCAATTCAGCCTGTTCTAGAGCCAATCGGTCTTCTTCATCAAGTTTACGTTTACGACGTAGAGCCAAGAATCCCAAGAATCCACCAGTTGCTGCTGCGATACCCCCTAGTAGCCAGTACAAGTTATCATCATTGAAGATAGAGAAAGCCAAATCTTCACTTAAGTAGAAACCTTTAACATTTTCAGTAGATACGTTACCTGCTGCGTCTTCTACCTCAACAACGAATTCATTTTTACCCTTACCACTAGATTTCATTTCGTAGTAGTAAAGACCAGTTTCTGAATCATACTCAAGTTCTACCTCTTTACCGTTCAAGAATGCCTTAACAGATTTCAACTCAGAGATATCACGAATATCAATAGTGATACGTTTGCTAGATGCCTTATACCTACCACCTTCACGGATACCACTAATAGAAATTTCCGCTGGAGTCCTATCAACCGTAAATTGAAGAGTTTTCTTAGTTGAATTGTAGTTTACACCAGTTTCAGATTCAGAATAAACCTCAATAGTGTATACCCCTTCTGCCTTGAACTTATTCTTGTTGATTGAGTAAGTGTACTTCCATTTACCTGAAACTCCACCAGACCTAGATACTTTAATTGCATCTTTAGGTAACTCAACCAGCTTACCATCTAGAAATACCTTAATAGTAGTTTTATCTGATTTGATTTTATCTACGTTAGTTTCCTCAATCTTAAGATTAGAATTGAGGTTTTTAACAGATGAACCTGCAAGACCTTTGTTGGAGATAGAGTACTTAGAACCTCCCTTGTTCACAGAGAACGTTTCAACGGTGTCAGTAACCAAATTACCATTTTTGTCATAGGCTTTAATAGTAAGAGTGTAGAAGTCATCTTTTGCGACACCTTTAATCTTATAAGCACCGTCTTTCAACTCTACAAACTGACTAGCCCCAATCTCACCCTGCTCACGACCTACAAGCTTAAGTACTGTACGAGAACTGTCAATTACTGACGTATCAAGATTTACCCTAATGTCTACTTTTTTAGGGTCTGTGAATGTAGTAGTGTCACCATTAGTAGCGACCCCACTAGATTTAGGAGCATCTCCATAAATAGAAACTCCACCAACTCTTACGTCCTCAACACCCCTAACTGGCTCTTTAACTGGAGCTGGTTGAGGAGCAGTAGGTACTTCATAAGGATTGTTTTCCTTGCTTAGGCTAGGAATAGGACTAGGAGTTGGAGTCAACCCACCAGTGTTACCTTTTTCTGGAGTAACTACTGGAGCATCTCCGCCACCTGCAGGAGTAACCGTAGGAGTGACCGTAGGATTAACCGTAGGGTTTACTTTAGGAGCAGTGCTATCATACCCTGGTACTGGGTTGTAAGGTACATCACCACCAGTCGCAGTTCCTGGGTGCTTATCGCTATTAGGAAGAGGGGCTGGGGATGGGTTTGGAACAAACTCTTTAGGAACAATAACAGTATCTTTACCTGAGACAACTACCCCAAATTTAGATTGACCTGCAATCTCAACTGTGTGAGTACCTTCGCTTAATTTATTAATTAAGTTAAGAGTACCAGTAATTTCATCTTCTGTAGAGTCAAAGTCTTGAACTTCTACCCCATCTACCAAGACTTTATACTTAGATTGATAAGAGTCTTTTTCCAATAGTTGGTTTACATCAAAAGTATAAGTTACTGAGTTACCTGTGTTACTATAAGATAGACCTAGGTTATAAACCTTAGTACCAGTAATTTCAGCAACTGGGACTTCCTGTTCTTCACCTTTATCGTCTTTATACACTGCGATAAGCTTAGAAGTGATAGGTTTAACTTTGTTCTTTGTTAAATCGAAAGTAACACCATTAGATGTAACTTGTTTATAAGTGACATCCGTATGTTTTGTGTTATTCTCGAAAGAAACCTCCTCACCTAAGTCAAGCTTACTAGGAGTATCTGTTACAGACTCGTCCCTTCCACCTAACGTAAAGTTAAATGTAGGTGTAGACGCCTTTGGAGTTTCCTCTGACTTAGGTGCCTCACCAGTGTTAGGTTTTTCCTCTTCTTTTGGAGCTGTTCCGTCCTCAGATTTAGGAGCTTTACCAATGCTAGGTTTCTCCTCAGCGTTAGTAATTACCTTTTCTTTAGGTTTTTCTTCCGCCTTGGGAGTCTCAGCTTTAGGTTTTTCTTCCGCTTTAGGGGTTTCAGCTACGCTAGGTTTCACCTCAGTTGTAGGGACTGCCTCAGCTGGAGAAGTTACCTTGTTTGTAGGAGCTTCGGCAACCGTAGGAGCTGCTGGAGCTGTCGGGGCTACATTATTAGTAGGAGCTACCCCTGTCGTAGGAGCAACATCTGCCTTAGGTACTACCTCAACTGTAGGAGTTGCCTCCACCGTTGAAGCTACCTTAGGTACTTCCACCGATGCTGCCCATGTACTAGGAGTCGCACCTGAAACAACCGAAGTAGAGGGGTTATTAGTTAACTCGTCGGCAGATACATACCCCTTGGATGCATATACCCCTAACACGGCAGTACTTAATAAAAGACCTGTCGTTAAACTATTTTTAGTTCTCTTATTCACATTAAACCTCCAAATTAGTTATCTCTTCCAAGATAACAATATTCTCGAACTTATCAACAGTACCAGATTCGGAAAACGTAGCAACGGACTCTTCTACAGGTTCTTCAGGAATGATACCAGTAGCTTCTTCCTCTAAAGGATCAGTATCAGAATGTACTTCACCAGTGTAAGAATTACGAGCATTTTGAATAAGGTTTGTAATCTCTTCTTCTTCCTCGCTATCTTTAAACATCTGAGTTGTACTAGCTACAACACCAGTAGCCCCAATTGCCATACTTGCCTTTTGTAGTTTTTCTATCTGCCTTTTACGTTTTTTACCACTTAGCTCATCTACTGCATCTGGAATATTCCATACAACGTAAAGAACTGCAGATAAGACTAAAAGTAGTAAACCACTCACCAACATTACAATAAATAAACTAAACACTGTAAGCCACCTCAACCTTTTCTAAAACCTCTGGAAGAGATTTTTTAAGCTCATTAGCTAGACGAGATTGACGAGAATCACCACTAGAAGAGCTATTAACTAAACTAGAAATTTCAGAAAGCTTAGACTGAATATCTTCCTTAGATACCCCATCAGACCTTAGCCTACTAGTATAAGTATCCACCAAGTAAAGCTGAGCTTTTGCTATCTGTAAACTTGTTAACTCTGATTGACCAGTTACAGAGTTTAAAATTTCCCATTGTTTCTTATACATTCCTGCATCGGAACCTTCGTTAGCAGATTTAACAACTGCCGTAGGGAAAGAACCAATAGAATAGAAAACATCAGCTAACTGATTGTAACCTTTGGCGTCCTTAAACCACCTACTTGCAATTTCCTCTGATTTACCACCGTCATAGTACAACCAGTATAAACGACCAATCTCAAAAGCTAACTCCTTGTACCTCTTACTCTTTTCTAAGGTAGGGAGGTTAGGGTTAATTAAGTCTAGCATTGTACTCTCTTCGTCTTTGGTGAATACCCCATCTGCTTTGATAGAGTCAATCAAACCAAAGTAAGGGTCATTCTCCTTAGGGTCATACTCAATAACCTTTAAGTAGTCCGAGAAACTACCTGACTTACTTGCATTCGCAACTAAGACCTGATACTGGTTCTTTAACCCCTGTTCATAAGCCATGTAAGGGGCAATAGAGCCTAAACATAAACCAAGACCCAAAGCTCCAAGAGTGATTACTTGATTTACCCTTCGTTTTAGAAGTTTGTTGTAACCTTTGTCTACCTTTTCTAGGTCTTCGAGAGCAATCTGTAACTCTTCAATAGATTGAAATCTGTCTATTGGTTCAGGTTCAGTAGCTTTTATAATTACATCAGCCAAGGATTGAGGGATATTCTTAGCGTACTCTCGTACATCCCTTGTTGCTATGTAAGTATTCCCAAGAGAGTGAATGGCTTTTTGTAACTCTTTATCTAACCCAGTCATACAGTGATTAACTATATTTTCATCTGTAATAAAGATAGAGACCTCAGATTTAATAATTTTGATAGCTTTAGAGATAAATACATCAATATCTCCTCCAGTAACCAACTCTTCTAAAGAGTGACGAAGAGATTTGCTTAAACTACCACTAAACTTAGACCACGTCTTTTCTTTTAGTTCTGGGTTTTCAGAGTCTTCATTTTCAAATTCTGGTAAGCGACTCTCAAGCAAAGATAGGATAACTGTCTCAACTTTTCTAGACTTAAGCAAAATATAGTTATATGGGCTAACTCCAGTAAAGATCTCGAACATCGTCCAACCTAAAGAATAGATATCAGAACGTAAATCAAAGTACCTAGGTCCTACCCCATTAGCTAGCTCACGTTTTGTTGGGGCAATAGAATACTTATCGTAGTACCCCTTAGTTCCTACCCTGTCCGTGATAGGTTTACTGAAATCCACCTCAACAGAAATACCAAAGTCCAATAACATTACCCTCTTAGAAGATGGGTCATACATAATATTCTCAGGTTTCATATCCCTGTAGAAGATAGGAGTTGGACGACTATGCAAATACCCCACTACTCCACAGACAGTTTTTATGATATTCAAACCTCGTTGCAAAGGCATGGCTCCACTAGAGCGAATCCACTCACCAACAGACCTACCGTCAGCCCAGTCCATTATAATTAGAACCCTGTCATCTAATTGCTCAATAGAAACAATCCTAGGAATAGATGGATGCTGGAGCTTCCGCATAATCTGTGCTTCTCGAATAAGAGACCTTTGTTGAAGTGAGATAGTACCGTCAGAATTCTTTATGATTTCCTTGATAGCCCAATAAATACCTAAGTCCTTGTCCCTAGCTTTGTAAAGGTTTGACATACCCCTACGATTAGTTCCATCTCCTGAAATAATCTTTGTGATAATATACTTGTTTAATACAATATCATTAACTTTCACACTAAACCTCCACGCTCACTACCGAGATGTTATCTCGTTCACCTTTAGATTTTACCAATTCGATAGAATTTTCTAAGTTGTCTAAAGACATATCCCAATAGTGCCAAAAACCATCAGAGCAAGCAACAAAAGTATCTCCTACAGAGTAACTACCTTCAAGGTAATCTAACCTGGGACTCTTAACTACCCCAATACACCTCGACAAAGTAGAACGATAACGCCTCTCAATTTCTGGAGTGATAACTTCCCCACGCTTACGTTTCATGTTTAAGGCTGTGTGGTCTTCTGTCAAGATTTTGTAGTTTTTACCTCTAAAATGGTAAAGACGAGAATCCCCAATATGATACCCCCAATAAGTTCCCTCAGAAAGAACTAAGACAGAACAAGTTGTTCCACACTGCTTTCCTACACTACCATACTTATCTAAGAGCATAGAGTTAACATTATTTATTGCTTCTCGTACACTCTCCTTAGATAAGTTACCTTCAACGCACAAATCTCGGATAGCTTTTACGACGCTCTGACTAGCAAAGCTACCGTCCTCAAGACCACCCATACCGTCACATAATAAAAGTAGACAAGACTCAATACCATCTATATTGAGCCTCATTACAAGATAAGTATCTTGATTATTTTTATAACGAACACCAATGTCTGTAAATCCTTGTATCTCCAAAATACTATTCCTCCCTTAGATTTACACTCATGTTAACTCTACCAACCTTGATAGTGCTACCATCAGCAACGTTTACCCATGAGCCACTATAAATTCGTTTTCCGTTTACACGAGTACCATTTGTAGAGTTTAAGTCAAACACTTTCAAGCTACCATCTTCATATTTGAACTTCAAGTGATGTCTTGATACCCCTACCCCTGAGATGATGAAGTCACAGTTAGAACCACGTCCCATAATGTACTCTTTGTCTTCATCAAAGACTGAGAACTCAAAACCACTACCCCTAATAGAATAGTAATCTTCAGTGATGATAGAAGTTGCAACATCGTCATAAGCGATACCTACTTCTTCAGAAGGTGAGTTTACCCGGCTAGAAGACGGTGACAAAGACCTAACAGAGTTAATCTCTTCTAGAATTTCTTCAATATTACGAGGTAAGCTGCCCTCACCAAAAACTAAAGAATAGTTAATAGGAGTGATAGATACCTTAGGTTTGAAATCGATGTGTTCCTTTACCCAGTTTATAAGGTTGAAACCATCCTTATAAGTATCTGAAACTAAAGCATAGACATTACTACCCCTAGATACAAACCCAGAGACACGGTGTACAGTGTCATCACCCAAAGATAACAACTCTCTCCACACGGCACCTATATTTGCACCCAAAGTCCTACTAACAGAGCCTATGGGAGCAAAGTCTTGCGAATAGACTTTAAAGTCTCTTTCACTTAAAACATAACTCATTAATACTACCACCTAACTAATGTAATTTTTTATACCTACGATGTAATTCGTATTTTAATTTCTTGCAAAACTCTACTACAGAGACTCCACTAATAGAGACAAACCTAATCGGGTTATTTAAGTAATTATAACTGTAGATAACAGAGCCATCCCCAACAAGTTTTATCTTGAAAGAATTCCACTTATAGGAGACAAGCAAACAAGCACCGACTGCCTCTCCCCTATCGAAAGCTGTATAGCTAAGATGTACCGATACCTCATTGTCATATTTGAGAGCTAAATACCTTTTTAGCTCTTTTAGTTGGGAAATCTTTTCGCTTACCTCTGTCATAGCACTACCCCGTACCTTCGAGCAAACGTCTTAACCTCAGAACAAGGTTCATTGAAACCTGCATTCTGCCAAGAACCATAATTTAACATAGCTTCAAGATAAAATAAAGTTTCATTTACTACCCATCTAGCTACCATTCCATGTGGAGTCTCTAACACCTCTCTACTATCCAAAATCAACATAGAAGAGATTAACTGATGAGCCTCCGATACTTTAGCATTATATGTCATAATTTAATACCTCAAAATAAAAGTTAGTAAGATACCCTACTAACTCCTGTTGTATGCTTTCTTAGCCTGGGGTACAAAATGATACAGAGTAGCTCTACCATCCACTAAGTTACCCCACCTTGTAGTACAGAAATTAGAGATAAGAGAAATTAACACTTCCTCTAAACCTTGTGATTCTGCTATGTTAACCAAAGTCATAGTACCCTTCGGAATATCGTACAATCTGTAACGATACCCCCATGGTTGGCTTGCCGAAGATAAAACTAGATTATAAGGGATCTCGATATCTACATTACGCCAATCACACTTCAAAGTTGTCCACTTTAACACTTCCTCGAGAGATTTTCTAATATAGTTACCAACATAACTTTTATCGTCTAACCTACTTACATCTAGCATAACCCTACCTCCTAGTAGAGAATCATATCTCTTCGTTTACGGTTAATTTCTGACTTCTCAGCTGCTTTCTTTCGTAATTCTGATATCTGCTTATTGTTAGCTAAACTACCTGAACCATTATCATATACATAGTTATCTTTCTTGCGTACCATAACTCGACTACCATTCTCTAGCTCAGAGATATAGTCAGTTGCGTGTTCAAAGAGAGGAGTTCCAATAAGAGGGTGCTGAATTTCTACCCATTTACGTTTTGCTTTCTCCTCTTCAAATACCTTCCAAGTTGCTTCTTTACTCATACACTACTCATTTCTAATTAGCTTACTACTAACCCCACACAGGTTTAGTCGAACGGAAAACCATAATGATTTCCTTCTTAGCTACCCCAAGTTCTTGTTCTAAAGAACCTGCTCGGGCTGTTACACCTAGATAAATATTAGTGTAGTATTCAAGCCCTTCTTCTTCCGCAATTCGTTTCCACTCATCTACAAAGGAAACCATACCCCTACCCTTCATGTTGAAGTCAGCGATATTTACTGCACTAAATGCACCACCTTTGAGAGCTTTGTAGATGTTTTTACAAGTCCCGCGAACATACCCCTCAAGCCAAGACTCTAAGCCTGAAAACTTGACATGAGACTGGTTTGCTCTGTTAGCATCGTGCTCTCCGTAATTTTCAAGCTCAAAGTACGGTGGAGAACTAAAATGGAAGTCAGCCCAAGACTCTTTACTCATCAAGTCTTCGAGTTCTGAACCACAACAATGCAACTCGTAAGAATTAGTTCTACCAGTAACGCCCTCAATAGCTTCTGCTATACGATGCGTGTTGTACATAGACTCCATATTAGGGTCGGTTCCTACATAAGTGAAATTCTTCTTAGATGTCAACGCACCTACCAAACGACCACCAAAGCCACTAGAGGTATCAAAGATTACCCCATTCTCTGAGCAGAACCGCTCATAAATAGCCTGTGCATTCATAGGACGGAAATTACTAGGTGCCGAACCTACCAACCGAAGACCACCCATAACGTAGGATGGAACTGCATCCCCATCCTTATACCCAAAACAGAACTGAATAGCCCTATCAAGGTACTTGTCATTCATAAACTTACCATAGAGAGTGTCAGCACCATCTTTCTTCTTATCCTCATCTTGAATACTTGCCGTATCATACAGATTAGGGAAGAAGAAATTACAAAGTCCTGTACCAACCCCTGCACCTGTATTAACGGTATCACCGTCAAAGGTTGCCTCGTAACCAATACATCTATGAATTTCTTGCTGTACCCCTAAGAACGAGTAATAATTGATAGGTAAGATATTTTTCTTACGGTAAATCGCCCTTACCTTCTCAATCATCTCTTGCTGTTCTTTTGTCTTGCGACCAGTACCATCCCCTAAAGAGTCATACATCTCTTTAGTGTATTTGTGGATTTCTGGTAAATCCTCTTCGTAACCAGTAGAAACTGGTTCAATCGATAAATAATTCCAGCGATGATAGTTATCTTCATTAGCGAAGATTTCTTCTTTCGAAACTTCATCTGCTGGAGTATTTAAGTATGACATATACTTATTGCTCCTTCCATTATTTAACTTCCCAAACCCTGTCTAATTTTAATAACTCCTCACTCAAGGTAGATACCCCTAAGTTGAAGTTAAGCTTAATTCCTTCTTCGACTAGTTTGTAAGAACCACTTACATACTTATAAATCTTTACAGAATTTCTGTTCGTATTATACAAGATAACAATATCATCATTGATACCCCTAATCGATAGCTGAACTCCGTAGAGGTCAACTACCTTAATTTCCCTGCTTTCAGCTAACTTAGTTGCTAGAGCAAGGCATGTTTCATAATAAGCACCCTCCTTACTCCTTAAGTAATCTAGATGCTCCTCATTTAAAGCACTATACATAAAACCCCCTAAAAGAGACTATAATTATTATACCGAATGCAAAGGTCGAAAGCAAGGCTCATGAAGAAACTACTTTAATAAGAATCAAAGTAAATATACCTACGTCACTAAATCAATGCCATTACCTAGGTCGAAAACAGACTAATCTAAACCAAACTCCTTCGAATTATAACCTGGTTGAGGTCTAATCTCTAAAGGAGTTACAGTCAAGTTACCACGCTCGTCATAATGACCGTGCTCAGATTTAGCCTTTACTACAACATCATTTCTAGGAGGAAAGAACATCACATCTCCATTAGGCTTAGATACTACAATAGCGTTTGGATAAGATTCCATATCGATACCCACTGCAGAGCCTTTATCATTTTTAGGTCTTTTTCGTTTTCTCATAAGTTTTATCCTTCTTTCTTAAACCTTCTATACTACAAGTTTAATGCAAATACCTAACCATCAAGTATAGAAAACATACACTAAAGATAGCTACCCCTACTTCTATACCTAGTATGGCTCGTATTAAGCTAGAAGTAGAACATCCAAACCATACAGTATCATGACCTGAATACGAAAAGTCACTTTTTCTAGAGTTAAATAGGTATCTCCAACAATAAAATTGTAAGATAAAAGCAACCACAGAAACAATTAAAATCCAAAAGTCTGCTAATAATCTAATAGAACTCAACCCATCCACCCCTTATCTGTGTCTGCTAGTAAGCTATTATGACGGAGTAAGTCCTCAATATTAGCAGTTTCAATGTAATCCATACCCCTGTTGAAATTTTCCGCTACTTCAGTTTCATAACTATCAATAGTTTTAGAAAATTTCATAGGTTGGTACGGTAAAGTTAAAACTTCTCCATCTTTAAGCTGTAGAGTTACAGAGCCACCCCTTAGCTCTGTTTGGAAAGTGAAACCATGGAGAGAAAGACTTAAATCGAAGTAAAGAGCTCCAGTTATCTTCTTATTAAATCTCCAGTCGGTTGTTTTCTCAAAAGAAAGTTTAACTTTATCTGGTAGTACTTCAGCATCGATAAATTTAACCCCTTCAAGGTCACCCAACTTTGAGTATAACTCATTTGCATGCTCTGCTAAAGGAACAATAAACCCTAAAGTATTAGAGAAGTCATAATCACTTCCTTCTTTTTGAATTGGTACACGGTAACATAACCCCTTATCGTCATAGACTACAATATCTTTTAAATCTCTAGACAAAATAATGCGAGTACCATCTGAGTATGAGTCATTATAATGCTTTACAAACCAGTGAACTTGTTCTTTGTACCTAAGAGACTCTGACTGGGTAACAAAAGAATTTAGCTTAGAAAGATAAGGGCTAATCTTTGGTCCACCTTCTTCCAAATCTACTGGAATATAGACTTCCTTATTGCTTTCACTCTTTAGAAGTTCATAAATATCAACTAAAGCCAGTTCAATTTCAGTAGTTGTATTTTCAGGGTCATCTTTAAGAATTCCTAAAATCCTAAGAAAATCAGAACTATTAAGAGTGTAGTCGGATAACCCAATCTTCTCTCCCAAAGGAGAACGTTCCAAAGTTGCCAATTCAACTAACTTATCAAAAACAGAGTCCCCTGCATTGTATAATTCTTTGGTTGTTAACTCTTCTAGATACTTCATTAGCTTCTTATTTTCATGACTATAGAGACTAAAGTCTAGAGTAGTACCCTCTTTAGTAACCAAAATAGGAATAAGATATTCAGCATTCTCATACCCTTCTGTAAACCAAAGTACCAAAGACTGGTTTTTACCGTGTAATTGGATTACTTTGTTGAACTCTTTTTCGTTCTGCCCCAAATCCATAAAGCAATCATTATGCTGACGTAATTCATACCCCACGGCTAGCATTGCAGTCGCCAGTAAATCTTGGTAAGCTGCACTACCTGACCATAGAGACAAAAGTGTTTCATTATATACTTTGTCTTTCTTTAACTGGTCTAATTTATATTCTTTACTCATTTTATATACCTCGAATAATCTATACTATTATTTTAACAAAATGATAATAAAAAGGCAACCCAATCTAAGGGCTTACCTTTCTACTTTTAAGCTACTTTCTTGTGTGCGTTAGCAATATTTTCTACAATTACGTCTAAATCGAGATAATCACCGACAACGTCTTCCATTTCTACGAAAGAGTCAGCCAAATACGAAACCGAGAAACCACCCTCTCCAAGACTATCTTTGTAATTATCCCAAGAATAAGTAGCATGACTGAGCAAATCTTCGAAACTTAGGAAGTCTAGAGAAGAGATACCCCCTTCTACTATAGGACACAAAAAGCAACCCATAAAGAGTTGCCCTATTAGACCTACTTAAAATACTTGTCGTAGTGTTTAGCAATACCCTCAAGCACTACGGCTACACCACCAAAACCACCATCAACTTTTTCAATAGCTTCTAAACAGTCTACCAACACCTCGGGTTGCGTAGTATAAGTGAAGCCCTTACTAGAGTAAATTACACCGTTAGGCAAAGGATGATTATCATCCCAACCCTCAGCGTCTAAAGAGGCTGTCGGGTCATTAGGCGTAAATTGAATAGTTTCACCACCTAACCAATAAGCAATGAACTCAAAATCGACATGACCACTAGGGAGAAATAGACCCTGCTCATTTGGAGTTTGAATGATAGAGTTAGCAATAGTTGCATCATGTGCATTATCGTAATAACTGAAAAATAGAATACGCTCATTAGATAGACACATAGGAGCATTAGGGAAGTTTTTACCTACCTCTAAAGCCTGAAACTCATAATCTGAGTGACAAACAAGAAAACATTTATCAACCTCAGATACCGGAATGAGAGGGCTAACAGTACCACCCATCGGGTATCCCTTGTAAAAACAAGAAATAGACATTAAGAATGTACTAGAAAGGTCAACAGAACGTTGACTAGGGTTGCTAGAGCGTAAATCAGATACAAGCTCATCTAAAATATATGCCATAGGATATACCTCTTTTAATTTTAGTATAAAACTATTATACTAAAATGGTATAAAAAAAGCAACCACACTGGGTTGCCTTTCACTAGATATTTAATCCTTTTCTTTACCTTCCTCGTTCTTAACTGAAGAAATATCCTTAGTTTCGATAGGGTCATTAGGAACTTTTACTTTGCCTCCAGTACCCCTAAGAGCCTTGTACCAAACTAAAGGAACACGCTTATCAAAATCCTTACCCCATACAAGATATTTCTCGGTTAACTCTGTTGATGAGTACCAGTCTTCTAACTCCGTGTACTGGTAAGGCTTAAGGTCAGCATAATCATCTAAACCATACATAACCCCAGTCTTAGCAGAAACATTACCTTCCTTATCGGCTAAGGCACTATTAGAATCTACCCTTATCGACTCCGAGGATAGGTTCTCAATACGCCACTTAGTATAAATGTACTTCGTACTAGAATTTGGATCCAAGCCACGATTTCGGATATCTGCCTTCATAATGTCCTTAATGGCATCACTACCATAAGAAACCTTAAGCAAACTAACCTTGATAGGAATTTCTTTGTCTTTACCGTCCTCACCTTTAACAATTACACTTGTCAAGATAGGAGTGTTTAAGTCAGCTGGGTCATCAAGAGTACCCCCTCCTTTAGGGAACACATAAGAGTCAGCGTCTTGCTTATTTTCCTTAAGTATGTTATAGAAACCTACCCAAGACCTCCCAATAAACCTATACTTCTCCCACTTATAAGGTTCCGTATAATTAGCACGTTCTTCCACACTCTTAGAAGACCAGTCCTTATGTTCTTTAGATTCAACTTCACTACCCTGTTGAGCGAGAAGACTGAATCTATCTAAGGCATCATAGAAATCCTTACTAGAAAATAGTAACTTGTCTAAGTACTCGTCTTCTTCAGAATTAACTTTAAAGCCCTTACCAACCTTATCTAGAGTAACTACCCTAGATTCCGTTTTAATTGGTAACTTATCTACATTGTTACTAATATAGGTAGCAAACAAATCAGTAATTTTATCTACGAAATCCTTGTCTGTTTGCTTGATTCCTACTTCAGTTATCATGTCATTAACTACCCTAGCATCAAAATTTAGTTTAGAGTAATCAATGTAAGAAACCTTAACGGCTTCTCCAAAGTTAACTAAAGACTCCCCCTTTACAGTCTTATTTTTACTACCATACACATAGTAATCAGAACCATACTTATTCAGTTTGTTGGTTTTCATAGGTTCATACTTAACAGTAGAAAGTACAGACTTAATGAAACCAACCCTAGCGTCGTTACCATTCTGTAGTTTACCTTCACTAGATAAGTATTTAGAGCCTGTGGTTTTTTCTAAACCTTTAGTAGCGTAGTCATTCAAATATTTTTGATAAACGCTTAAGGCATACCTACCAGTGTTCTTTTCTTCTACTTTTATAGCACTTGGGTACTGGACTTGCGTCTTATAGAAGACAATACCTGCACCTGCCAAGGCAGAAGATACCCCTACTCCTACTAGGAGATAGCCGAACTTCTTAAGGAAACCTGCCTTAGTAATCTTTTGTTTATATTTTACAAAACCAGTAGGCTGTTCAATTTTAGGCTTTTTGCCTTTACTAAGCTTACCCATTCATTCTATCCTCCAAAACTAAAACTATTGCTGTCACCTACTAAACTTGCTAAGACGGCTGTACCACTAACATCAGCAGTGCTACTAGCGTCTTCTACTACCTCGAAAAGGTTTGAGGATTCTTCTTCTGAGTCTCCTCCTGGGGTATTAGGCAAACTTACAATAGGGGCAAAGGAGTCTTCTTTCTTAGGAGTAGCCTCCTTAGGGGTAACTTCCTTAACTACATCTTCTAAAGGCTTAGATACAGTTTGACTAGGAGTTACATTATTAGAGCCACCTAATACAGAAGATAGCATAGATTCCATTCTATCCATAAATGATTGTTGTGACTCTAAGATTTCCTTCTTGAACGACTCGAAATCAGCACTATCCGTAGATACCCCACTGACCTTCTTCTCAGAGTCAGCTACATCGGAGAACTCCTCTTTTGCAGAATCCAAAGACATCTGCAAAGAGTCCCCATAAATACCCATAGTATTTACAGAGTTAGTTGCTTGGGCTAGTTGTTCTTGTAGAGAGGAAAGACCTTGAATATGACTTTCTTCTGCTTTTCCATCAACAATTGCACGCACTGTATCATTAGAGTGGTAAACTTCTAGCAAGTTAGATACTAGCTTATTGAAACGTTTCTCAGCCTTTGCCGGTGATACTACGTCCTCAAAAACCTCCGATGACACATCTGCCATAATACCAACCTTAGGCATCTAGCACCTCCCAACTAAAGCCATCCCTCCGAGCTACTTTAAATACTTTCCTAGACATATCATCCAAATTACCGACTAGGTAATATCTAGCCTTAGAAGAACCACCTACCAACTGAGAATGAAAATACATAGACCTAGCAGAAGTTCCCAAACTCCTACAAACTACTTCTACATGACTACCATACAAAGCAGACGACATCAAGTTCCTGCCGAAGTAAGAACTAATGTCTCCTCCATAAACTACAACACTTACATTCAAGGAGTCTAAATAACTTAACCTACTATACAAATCAAGAGTGAAATGAGACATTTCATTAAGACTACCCCTAAACGTACCTAACACATAAACATCTGGGTACTTAGTTTTAGATAAGTAACTCTTCAAGTTTTCGTTAGAATCTCTATACCATTTACTTACTTCATGACCACGCCTTACACCAAAACGATAGTCGGCAACAGACTCTGTAGATAAATCATAGAAGATACCCCCTCTAGGAGTAGAGGACAACTTCTTCTCTGCATAAAGATAAGCTTCACGATGAGAATCTCCAGTACCTGCAAACAAGAAAGTAATATTCTTGAAACCAATACGAGAACTATCCCACAAGCTACCCCATACCTGCTGTTCAAGGCTTTGAGGTAAGTCGAAAGAGTTTTCCTTTTCAATAACTTGAGGTTCCATACTTCCACTTGATATCAAACGCTTATTAAGAGTATTAACATTTCTTCGTTCGTCTTCAAGGTCAGAAGTCAATCTACCCACTTTGGCTTCTAACTCGGCAATACGAGAGTCTTTCTTATCTACAATACCTTCCAATTCGGTAATACGAGAGTCCTTCTCACCCACAGAGCCTTGCAAGTCAGAAACCTTAGCCTTAGAAGTTCCCAACTCAGACTCTAACTCAGAAATCCTTTCTTTATATGAGGTGACATCAACTTGATTACTTTTAGCATCAGCAAGTTTACCTTTAAGCTCTTTAATAAGGTCTTTCTGGCTACGAGATAACGCATCCGCACTATTAAACTTAGAAGAGAGTTCAGACCTCTGTTCTCTTACATCTTTTAGATCCTGTTTTAGACTTTCAACAGTCTCAGAAAGAGACTCTTTTTCTGATGTAAGAGAAGAAACCTGCTCTTGAAGTTCAGACAAATCTTCATCAGAAACTTGAGATCCCTTATTAGACTCAGCAATACCCGTTATGATGCCTTCGTAATGATTTTTCTGTTCTTCAAGCCGCAACTCCAAAGCTTCAATAGTGCCATCCTTAGCCTTAAGTAAACGTCGAAGAGATTCAACCTCTTCAACATCAATACTAGGAACAGTCTCAACAACTTCAGTGCTAGGTTCTGGAGTATATTCAAGAGATACCCCATATTCTTTGTTGAGGTATTCTACAAGAGCTTCTGTAGACAAGACCTCCAAGAACTTGCCCGAATTCTCTAGCATAGAACGAGACTTTTCAAGTGCCTTAACACTAGAAAAACTACCAAGATATACAGAAATCACACTTGAGTCCTTAATACCCAAGCGTAATTCTTTTACCAAGGAAATATCGTCTAGAGAATACTCTTTTATTGTAACTACCCCTGTACCAAATGATTGGTTTACGGCTTCCTCAATAAAAGATATCTGTTCCCTACTAAGTCCACCAGTAATTACAACTAATGACATAAATTACCCCATTTCTGCTAGTACCCCTGCACCTAGAATGTTTAACAATCGAGGATTCAACTCCCCACCAGTAGTATCTTCTCCTTTGTATTCTTTAGGCAAGTTTACCAACTGAATGTTAGGAGCAAAATCTTTTAAGCGTTCTACTACATACTCAGACAAAGACTTAACACCCTCGATATCACTAGGAATACTACCACCTCCAACTACAAGGAGATTTTCAATGGTACGAATATTATAGTTAGCACTTTCCAAATAAGAGATAATGGAACCCAAAAGAACGCTTGCAGTGTCCTGTTTTGCTGCCACCAAAGCATTAACAACTTTGATTGTTTTAGCTCCATCTTTCACATACCCTGTGCGAACACCTTTCTCAATAACCTTATCGGTTAGACTAAGACCTGCACTCGCCATTCGTTGACGTAAAGATGCTGTTACGTTGTTACCCCCAATTTGGATGGTTGATTTAGTAGAGTCAATGGTGTCCATACCCTCTACCACAAAGAAGTCCGTAGTTCCTGCACCAATGTCGACAATAAGAGTTGTTGAGTCAAGCAAACCTTTAAACTCTTCATTGATAGTCTTACCTTTACGCATAAGAGTTCCAATATAGGCTGCAAAGCCCTCTGGGTAAACTTTAGCACCTTCGATTTTTAAATCAACAGAGAACTCAGGCAATACAAACTCAAGAGTTTTAAGACCTACAATCTTGTCATAAAGCACCTTGGCACCTTCAGAAATATCATTTGGTGGTAGCAAATAAACTACCTTCCAAGTAACGTCTAAATTTGACATAGATGTTCGGTACATTTGAGAGAGCAATTTATACCCCTCTAAGAAAGCACGTTGAATTGTAATCATAGTTACCTTACTTTCGTGCTTCTTCTCCAAGTTTGTTGGACGTAAAGGTGCCACCGAAAACTCACGTTCTACAAGCAATCCATTTGCAAACAACTCCCCATCCTTAGTTCTTAGAATAGATGAGTTCTCTTCTGTGTAAGTTTCTGGGACTTCGTACCCCTCTCGTAAGGACGCATATTTATTGCTTACCAAAGACATACGCTGGCGTACCAAACCGTTCCTACCAAGACCCGACTGAACCATAACCCTTGTCTCGCTATTACCTAAGTCGACAATAAGGGTTGCATTTACTTCACGCATAATTAATTCCTCCATTATGTAGATACTACTACTTTTAGAAGTCTATACTCTAACTCTCAGAAATCAAAATATAAACTCTTTAACTTCTATTTTACCAAAATAGCTAAAAAAGGTCCAGTGACTTTAAGCCCTGGAACCTTTAACTGGATTAGTGTTTCGTTACGTGAATAATAATAGCTACTAGTAGAACTGGAATAAGTAGCACAAAACGACAAAGAATTCGAACAAATCGTTTACTCTCAAGCAATCTCTTAATAATAGCAAACACAATGAATGCCAAAACAATCTTCATTACAAATTCTGGAAATGTTTGATAAAAATTTTGTTGCAATTCTAAGTAATTCATAGCGAAAACTCCTACTAGATTTTTTATACTACTATTATAACAAACCCTGAACTTTAAGTAAAAGGAACTTAAATTTTAGTAGTAACTACTCTAAAAACATATTTACCTAACTTAAAATGACTTTATTAATAGGTTACTAAAGCAAATATAAATAACTCTAACAAAGAGCTACTCATCAATAAACCGAGCTAGTTGCAGAACAGGTCTACCCTTTTCTAGCATGGGCAAAATAAGACCATTCTCAAAGGTTAACTCATTGTTGAAACACTTAACCTCAATACCATCAACAGAATAAATGGAGTATCTATCATTTCCACGTTTCTTCTCAATACGAGAAAAATCACCAGTATAACGCAAATAAATACGATGGTGGTTTAATAAGTAGCAATTCTCTTTTGAAGTTCTATACCCCTTAGATGGAGTTTTTATCCATAGAGACAAGTGAGGTACATCCCTAAAGATTACCTCTTCTTTTACATCCGCAAACAACTCTGTACACCTTTTACTTAAAGACTCAAAGAGTTGTTCACTAGGCTGAAAGTTCAAAATACCATAAGCACTAGCGTGACCTCTTCCATCAAGACCTAGTTTATTAAGCTCTCTTCGGAAATCAATACTTTGAATGCTACCCCTAAAGGAAGCCCTTCCATAAACACCATCATCTGAATAGTAGGCAATAACTACATTACTAGAGGTAACATACCTACTAGCTAACAAACCTACAAAATTAGTTACATAAGACTTTTCATCTTCGGATAATCCAGTTGATGGTATCTCGATAAAAGTAATATTTGGATACTCTTTCTTAGTTATGTTACCCTCTAGATACTCTACAAACTCCCTTTGAAGTGTCTGGTAGTCTTCTAAAGGATATCCATACCCCAAGATAAACGCACAAGCCAAGTCCTTTCGGTTAAACCTAAATAGAGAATTTACCTTGGGCGAAAAAGTGTAATCTACAAAGTTCCTATCCATGCAAGGCAAACCAAAGGTATAATCCTTACTGAGAACAGACTCAATCAAATAACCGATATACCCTTCATTTGGGTGGGTGTACAAAGCATCAAGGAATTGCCTAGCTTCTGGCATCTCAATATTTCGAACATCAGATAACAAAGTAAGACCAACTAAAGCACGTGTAGTCTTGTTGTCTAGGTACTCTGTACTGTCATACACCTGTCTATAATACTCACCAATACAATGATAAAGAACACCCATACCTGACTGGAAGGTCCATTCGGGGTCTTCAAAAGGATACTGGTTGTTTATAACAAAACCAAAAGCACCATCGGAGTCTGTGATAGTCCCTTTAATTTCCTCTTCTTCATATTCATAAGAAGAAATAAAGGACTCTTGACACTCATGGTGGTCAACAGAAACAATATTTACCCCATTAGCTACCAGTTCATCCATCTTATCCTGCTCGATAGAGAAATCTACACAGAAAACATAATACCCCCTGAGCTTCTCGGGAGGGATAAAGAACCCATGAGAGCGATTATTATTTACATAGTAAGGAATTGACTCGTCTTCTAACTCCTTCTCCAAGAAAAGTAAGAACTCACGCATAGAAACAAGACCATCAATATCAGGGTCTCCATATACCAAGACAGGAGGTCTGTCTTCCTTCTTCATACTTTTCAAATCTTGAACAGTATCTATAAAAAAATCTATTCCTTTAAGGGGCTTCTCTAAATAAGACATACTACTCCTCCAATAAACCATCTACCTTCATGGCAGAAACAATTTCACTTAAACTACGAGAGTAATCTCCCGAATAGGTGGCATATTCTGAAATAACCATACCATACTCATCTTCGGAGTAAGGGAGAGAACACTGCATCTCAAGTTGCGTTTCATCAAAATTATCTAATAAAGAATTCAATAGAGATTTAGAATGCTCGAATGCATCACATACTTCCTTTAAAGATTTTATAAAGTCTTTCTCTTTCAAAATAAGTACCCCTATCTCCTAATATTTCTACAACCTACCTCGGAAAGAACGCTTAGAGTTTAACTCTATCTCTTTCAAGATAGTGTCTACCTCTGAACCTGAAAGGTTATAGTCCTTTAACTTGCTATAATCATACCCCTGCATGACACAACGTAAGATAGCTTCTAAATGATATGACTGATATAGGTAATAATAGCTTCCAGTATCTCCATCATAACCAGTCTTAAATAAATCTTTATCAATTAAACCTTCTTTAGCTAACTCCCCTACAGAGACTAAAAAATCGTAAGGGATAAAATAATCTACCAAGCCTACTATATTATTAAACCATCTACGGTAAGAGAATTCTGCCAATAATTTTAATGTTTTATCATTCCACGGATAATTTAAGAATGTCTCGGCAGACTGCCCATTAGACATCAAAGTAAGAACACTATGCATAAAAGTGTCACTGTATTTCTTACCACTAGTGAACAACCACATAGGCAAGTTATTCCTAAGACCCTTATCAATGAAACCCCACATAGAGAAAGGAGTCCTTACAAGGGCTAACCTAGAGTCTAATAAGCCACGCTCTGCCCAAGAGATAATATAGAACCACTGCTCCTTAGTAAAGCCCACACCTACATAAGCGAGCAACTCTCCCACATTAAATCCAGTAGCTGCCAAGCTACGAATCCTATAAATTACAGAACCGTCTAAGATAGTGAAGAACCGAGGGTCTAATCCCTCCTTACTTCCTAACCTAATCTGATTTAGACGGTAAGGGTTATCCTTACAAATGTCTATCCACTTAGACAAATCTAAGTTATCCATAACCATAGAACGAACCTCATCCTGTATGTCCAAGGAATACCCCCTAAACTGAGAACTAATAGATTCTAAAGTTACACGACTTCCTTTAAAGTACATAACTAAACCTCATACTTTCAATACTAGCATCTTAACATAAAATAAACATAAAAACAATCCTACTTATAGTCGAAAAGGTTTCGGACTTCTAAAATTCGAAATCGGAAACCTAAAAAATACTTTCGGAAAACTAATTATTCTTCATAACCTACGCCCGCTGACTCACCTAAAAGCCTACGTCTATTTCTAGCTTCTTCGCTATCTTCTTTACCTTTTAAAGAACCTTTAATACCAGAAACACTATCTACACGGATTGCGTTAGATAAGTCCATCTCCGAGATAAACATACCCCCCTTACCTTGGACAGTCATAAGGGTAAGACGTTTCTTAGGGCGTGTACAACCAATATAGTGGTTACGCCTTTCTTCTTCAAGCTCTTCTTGAGTTTCAGCCCTTTTATGAGGGAAGACATCAACAGAATCATTCCAAAGATACCCCGAATCCACTTCCTTACCTTTAAATTCGTGTACAGTAACAATCCGAATATCTACGTTATTCAGCTTCACTCGGCTTTGTAAACGTAAATTCATTTCATTCAATTCATAAAGGAACTCAGACGCAGATTCAAAACCATCAGACCTTAAAAGCACTACAAAGGAAGATAGAATAGAACGCATCCTTATGTTGTAAGTGTTTTCCTTATCATAGATAAAGTTATGATAGTAAGAAAGCAAATACTCCAACAAATCCATTTCAGACATCTTACCTTCTGTCACACCTCTATGAACGTTCCTCCACTCAGAGAGAATACCTGATAGACTTGGACAAGAATAAGAAACTTCGTCCATAGGAACATTCCAAATACTTTCCCCACTATTCTTAAGTGCTGACATAAGAGAGTCAACTTCCCAAGTAGAATAAGTTAGTTGTTTAAGAGCAGAAGCAACACCCTTTGTAGCTTTTTCACTTACCAAACGTACAACATTCTTAGCTTGCTGTACCATGTAAGAGTTTAGAGACATACCCTCCCCACTAATACTAAAAGAGAACCTTCCATCCCTATCTAGCATCATAGCTGGCAACAACCCATCACTATTCTCACGACAGATAATAGCTACGTTCATACGGTCTGAAATGTCTTGATAAACCAATTCATTCAATTTCTTAACCATAGCATTGTAAGATGGGAATACCCCAAGGCGAACCTCTCCCCCTTCTTTGCTTGCCTTAATAGACTTCTCTAAACGTTCAGTATTGCGTTCAATACTAGGAACGATAGCATTTACAATATTTGCTGGGCATCGATAGTTAGTAGAGAGCTTAGAAATTTTAGGACTAAAGTCATTAATAAATGTCTCAGTAATAATCTTATGGTCACTACCCCTCCAAGAGTAGATAGTTTGATCGTCATCACCTACAACTACCGTTTGCTTAGCATACTGCATATAAACTTTTAAGATAGCATACTGCTTTTGAGAGGTATCCTGGAATTCGTCAATAAATAAGAAATCATAACGGTCTGAGACACAATCAATAATGTTCTGGTCTTCTTCCACAAACAACTTATCATAGAGGATATCTTGCAAGTCCTCGAAGTCCATTTTGCCAGCTGCCTTACGTGCCTTATACCAATCATTTAGAATAGCATCAATCTCAATTGAGGTAAGACCTAAGTCAGTATAGACTTGGTGGACATAACGTTTACCATCAAGTCTATTACGAGTATAAGTCAATGCACCCTCTAAATCAGACAACTGTTCAGAATTAAGGAACTTACCATTAGCTCTTACTCCAAATCGTTTTACGATGTTGCGTAGAGCAGTAGTGTTAGCCTTAGCATCGATAAAACTAGTACTAATACCACAAGCATTCAATACAGACTTAAACTCTGCATGGATAGTGGAAAACTTTATTGATTTAGAAGTATCAACATACCCCATTTTCTTATTCCACTTAGCTACTTCGTACTCCAACTCCCTAGCACCACTATTCAAAAAGGTAGAGACCCAAATCCGTGCCATAGTTCGTACAGTATTTCCATTAACTTCTACCTTTTGAGTTAACTTACCAGTACGAGTCCCATACAAAATTTTCAATACCGTAAAAGTAGTTTTACCACTTCCTGCACAAGATAGAACCAACTGGTTGCCCCAAGTCTTAAGGGCTCCTTCAAGCTCAGTCAAGTCATACCCCATTTCCGAGACACGTTCTAGGAACCGCTCACTAGCAGTGTCCTTTTTCTTTACATAACCTGTACCAACTACTTCCTTCTTTGGTTTTACCTCTTCCAAATTTGAAGTAAAGTTTTCTAGGTCTTTTAATAAATCTGCCATAACTCACCATTCTTTCATAATTCTAACTAATTAGTTTCGGAAGACTGAATACAAACTTTCAACCTACTGAAACTAAAAATCAGAAAATATAAACTAACTTTCGGAAAACATAAAACAACTTTCGGAAAACATAACCTATATTTCAGAAAACTAAAAATATTTTCGGAAAACCTAATAAAGTATTCAGAAATCTAAACTTAAACTAGAAATTAAGCTCATCCTTAATAAAGTCATAAGGCGAATCAAAACCACTATGGTCTAGCTTACCCCAAATACCTTCTCCACTACCAAAGTAGTAATCTCTATATAATTTAGCGTCAATAGGAGCATCGTTTTGCATAAGGGTATAATAGATAGCTTCAGCTTCGCTCATCTCTTGTTCATAGATATACCCTTTATCGGAAACAAGCTTGCTAACCATATCCGTAGTTGAGATAGAGTCTAACAAGTGTTTCTCACGATAAAATCGACTTCCTACCCCACACTCTCGTAAGTCCACTACCATAGAACCATGGACAGAATCAGACTTATCCAATAAGTCATAATAAAGTGCACGGTTCTTTTCGGGAATCATAAGGAAGTCCTTAGCAGTCTCCTCATAGGTTCGAGTACCCCTTAACTGAGTGAGGTAAAGCTTACCGTCTACAACTTCATCAAGACGAACTAAATGAGCCATCTCGATACTCCCCAAGTCATTAGAAGTGTTAATACCTTTTCTATCAAAGAGAATAAGTACCATACCTTCGGTAAACCCATTTAGTTGTAAGAAGTTCATTTTCTCTTCCACCGTATACTCCTTATTAAACCCTAAGTTATTAGAATCATACTTAAATAAGGAAAGTTTAAGGTCTACAGAAGAACGCTCATGCAGTACAATCTCTACATACTCTGCTAGGTTAGGACAAGAATTATAAAGAGAAACCAAGTCCAAATAGCTAGAGAAAGTAGATGAAAGTTGTAGAGTTAACTTAATATAAAGTTTGCGAGTTTCTTTCCCAGTTAGGACATCATAGAGATGACGAGCTACTAAGAACTCCAATAAGTAAGGAATATCCCCTACCCCTGCGTGCTTATAGAAGAGTCTACCTAACACTTCCAAGCCCCAGTCCATATCCCAATAGAGATACTCACCGTTGTCTTCAAAAAGATTATCTTTACTAAGGAAAGAGTAATCCTGTTCTTCATAAGGATAGACGTCTTCTTCTTTGCTACTAAATCCTACAACTAAATTATTATCCATTAGATAATTTTTATAGCCTGCATGCACACGAGAATTCAAGTCTGCCTGACTGCGTACCCCTTCTACCGAGAGGATATCGCCACGTCTAGCACACTCCATAGCAAATGATAAAGCGAAACGATATTCACTTACAGTCTCAAAATAATCCTTTTTATATAGTTCACTAATATGAATCATAGTAAATCTCCTGCTTTCCCTAGAATATGTTCGTTAATCGCCACCCTAATATGAGGATTACCAAGACTTCCATCCAAGATGCCTAATAATGCTAAGAGCCTACCAATATCTAGGTTAGATACCTTTGCCCTAACCATAGGTTCGCTAATCCCAACTAGAAAGTCCAACTCCTTCGAATAGGCAGACAACTCGGTTACGCTACCTAGACTATTAAGGTCTTCCTCACTCGCCAAAGACCTAATAAGCTTAGAAATATCTAAAGGGATAGGAGAAACAATCTCCTCCACATGGAGAGACTCAACGATAGAATCACAATAAGCTAAATCCCCCACCTTAAGACGGTCGAAAAAGTCTTTTCCTACAATATTCCAAACCTCTTCCGACAAAGCATATCTTGCACGTTTCACCGTGTCGGGCTTTATCTTTAGTACATAACTAGCTTCCTTCCACGATAAGCCATTAACAGAAATAAGTTCCTTTGCCCTACTATAAGAGCTAAAGTTGCCAGTACTTAAATACATCTTCAATCGTTCTAGGATAGCCAAAGATGCAACATCTCCACTACTAGAGCAATCTTTAATAGAAGTATCTAAGGTTCTAAAAAAGTTAGCCATATTTTGACTCCTAATTCCTATATTCTAATAAGTACAAATAGATATAATATATTAGATAGTAATAATAACCTATAATAAACCCACAAATACACGCTATTTTCGAGCCACAAAACCACAATAAGCAAGCGAGAAAATACACCCCCTACCCCCATATTTTTATTCGCTAAAACGCCCTAAACAAGCCCTAAAACGGATTTAAAATAGATACCCCCACCCCAAGACGGACGAGATTACCACATAAAATACCACATCTAAATCACTAACCATAATACCACAAATCCTACTAAAAGTACACCCAATTACCACAAAGACAATAAAGCAACTCCTAAATAGGCTAGTAATATACAAGGAGAATACAAAAGGATTTAATATAGAAAGAAAAGAAATCTAATAGAAAAGAACTACTAAAAAGTAAACAAGAATAAGATAGATTATACTAAGATACTAAAGTAATTCCTATAAAGAAATAATAACAATCTAATACTAAACTACAAGAGATTACACTAAGTATAAAACCTACCTCCTAAATAGTTAATACCTAAAGAGATAAAGTAATTTCTATATAATTAAACTAAAAACCAGTGCATCTCTGCACTGGATACTAAGGAGTTACCATCGACTTCAGCAGAAAGTCAGTCTTTCCACTAGCTTTAACTAGTAGAATGCCCTCAGAGGGAATCGAACCCCCATCATAGGTTTAGGAAACCTGTGTACTCTCCGTTATACTATGAGGGCATATAAGGACTAGGCAGTTACCTAGTCAGCTGCATACAAATGATCTACTTATTAACTTGTTCTTTAAAGACTTTTCCTGGTTTAAATACAGGAGTAAGACGTTCTTCAATACGAATCGGTGCCCCATTTTGAGGGTTTCGACCATTACGAGCCGAACGATAACGAGCTTCCCAACCACCAAAACCAATGATTTGTACCTTTTCACCATCAGAAACGTAATCCATAATTGTCTTAAAGATTGTATCAAAAGTTCGATTAGCTTCTACCTTCGTAATACCAAGCTCTGCCGATACTTCGGAAATAATATCCTTTTTAGTTACCATTAACTAAAACCTCCTACGAAATATTTTATAAGTATATTTTACTAAAAGCTTCTATAAAAGTAAAAGGGGCTTAAGCTAAGATAAAGGCTTATGATAATATAAATCTGGGTGTATTGCCATAAAGTCTTTTCGCATGGGAAGAACTCTAACACCTACCCCTAAAGCCCTATCTAGAATGGTTGGGATAGAATCATTTATATATTGATACCCCCTGTATTCTAAGACAAACACCTTCTTCCTAGGTAAATCTACACCCCTAAAACCAAAAGAGGAAAGCATTGATTCCCTAGTCTGCCGTAACCTAGACACATACTTAGGCTTAATGACAAGGTTTTCTAAGTCCAAGTTCATTATATATGGATTAAACATATAAAAGCAATCTTTACATAAACCAACTAAACCTTTATACTTGAAAATGCCTTTAGATAGGTCTTTATCATAAAGCTCTTGTGAATGGATAAAATCCTCCTTGGTACGAGCTACATACCTACCACAAAGTTCACAGTTGTTTCTAGCCCTTTTCTTACAATCTCTAACCATAGCACTATATTCTGTGCTAGAAAGAATGTTTCTTACAGATACCCCTATAAGAGTAAAAGGAGTATCCACGCAAGATAAATAAGGTACTAAGTCAGGGTTAATAGGTTTATCACTTCCTGGTCTCTTTTTAGAATAGTTATATCTACGAAACTCCGCCATAAGACTACCTAACTAACCTTTCTAGACTACGTTTGATGTCTCTTTCTTTTAGAGCTTGACGCTTATCATAGTTTTTCTTACCTTTACACAAGCCAAGAGTACACTTTATTCGACCTTTTACAACTTTAAGCTCTAGAGGTACAAGAGTTAACCCATCGCCAAAAGACAAATCTTTGGCTAAACCTTTGATTTCCTTTTTATGTAGGAGTAATTTACGGTCTCTTTCTTCTTCATGGTTCCAAACAGACGTACCCCATTTCGGAATGTGTACCCCCTTTAAGAACACTTCTCCGTTAGAGATATACCCCCAAGACCCTTTAAGGTCTCCGTGATGAGCCTTTAGCGATTTAACTTCACTACCTACCAAAACAACCCCACACTCCAAAGTACGAAGTACAGAGTAATCATGGTAAGCCTTTCTATTCTTAACTAATAGCATAAACTTCTCCTAGACTTCTAAAGATAACTATGCAATCTGAACAGTTTGCCCAGAGCATAATTTGTTCCACTGTTCCAAAGTAAAAATATCAGATACTGTACAAACCTTTCCGTCTACTTCTGCAACAAAACGTGCAGTTACAATATCATGGGAAACCTTACTGTTTATAGGATATAACATTTTAACCATTCAAAACTACCTCACTATTGATTTCTGCAAAACGATTTAAGACAGGGTTATATACACTAACTCGTGCCCCACTAGGGATTCTAAAGTCCTCAAATAACTTCTTCAAGTTCTCCATACTATTTAGATAAGAGGCATCCTCACAGATACTAGGGTAAATAATAGAATATGACATTCTATGACGTAACTTCATCACAAAAGGAACACCAGTCTTATCGTTAAAAACTTCATTCTTCATAGGGATAGGAACCCAATCTCCTAACGTCCTAAGCATTTCCACATATTGCTTAGACTGATATGATGAGAAAGAATGTATATCTGCTACATCCAATCCCACTCTAAGCTCCTCAACAGAACGCTCATACTGTAGATAACATAAATACTCGAGATTACCCTTATTTTCTAAGGACTCTTGAAGAATACGAGAGCGAGTATAAGGATTCTTAGACTTATACTCCCCTACAATAGCTAACTCACCCTCAGTATAACGTCTCATCCTAATCCCTTGACTACAAGATAGTAATCTTTCAAGATACCCCAAGTATGATTCTTCTATTAAGACCACATCACACAAGTTATAGTAACTAAAGCCATCTCTACGAAAGTTCCTCCACTTAAAGATTTGATTATACCCCATAGCGGTAAAGTAAGGGGTAACACCACAAGTAATAGAAGCCTCTTCACCTTTTCTAAATAACTCAACATAAGTAACCTCAGCAATCCCAAAAGTACTCCTAGACCCACTACGATAACTTTTAATGCCTGCTTTCATTTTAATTACAGCATGACAACGCAATGCATCGATTACTGTCTGCAAATATTTGCTATCCTCAGACAAATTAAAGTTAATGTGGTCTAATTCCCTTCCCTGAATGATGACATCACGCAAAGTTATACGATAAAACTCGTCCTCAATACAGATAGCTGCTACCCAACCTTGCACGGCTACGTGCTTACCTAAAAAGGGCTCTAATACTTTACGACGATAACTACCACTACCATGTCTAGATTCGTATTCTTCTCTCTTTTTTAAACGTCGATACGCAATGTCGACTAAACTCTCTACCATTAATAATCTCCTCTCTACTAAAATAAGTAAAATTCAGCCCCTATAAATAAGAGCTAAACCAACGATTCATATACTCATATTATACCAAAATCTTAGATAAAAATATAACCTATTCAACTAAAAAACTAGCCTATTTAGGCTAGTCTATTTAACCCCCATTTTATATGTTAATAAAAAATAGGAGTTTTCATAATTTCTAGATTTTCAACAACTGCAGAAGAGAAATAAACCTGTTTAAGTCCTTCTTTTGGAAAGAATAATTCTCTATTGTGAACATACACATTGCGAGTACCGTCAAGAATAGATTCCCATACATCGAAAGAGCTTTCGAGTAAGAAATCTTCATTTATAGTTACCTCACATAAAACCTCGTCAGGCTTTAATTTGGACTTATCAATAATATCCGCAGAAGGATACCCCCATAAGCCAGTTTCATTTTCTAAGAAAGGAATTCCACACATCCTTACATAAGAACTACGCATGTCCAAATATGCATTCATAAATAATTCATGCTCAGCTGCAAAACTTTTATCTAATCTCGGTACATAATTACCTTTCATTATAGCCAAAGCTACCCACAAAGGTTGTACCGTATATACTTTTACTAATGCCACAGTACCACCCTCCAGTGTAAAAGAAAAGGTTGGAAACCCAACCTTTCAAATTTAAACTTCTTCCTGTTCGTCGAAAGATTTAAGATCTTCTAGGCGAGCTTCGATATCAGCAATATCTTCAGCAGTCAAGTCTGCAGACCAGTACTCTGGGAGGAAGTTATCGGAACGATGACCGTTATCATAGATTTCAAAGGCTTCTTGATAGTCTGTGATAAAGGTTGTTGGGAAATCACCTTTAGCTACAAGGTCTTTGTTTTCCTTTGCAATCTTGTTAACGATAGTCATTACTTGACGTCCAGTCTTGTTTGAACCATCTGGATTTGAGAATACAACTGCTTTACCGTTTCCTGGGAAAGCTACCCCTGTAAGGTTACCAGTTTCTGGGTGCTTATACTCGATAACTGCACCGTGTAGGAAGAAACCGTTTTGTGTTACAAAGCGATTTGCTTGCCACTTCATTTTCACCATAGGTGATTTAACCAAAGTTACGTTTTCTGGGAAATTTACTGCCATTTTTATTACTCCTATTTATCTAAAATTTCAAAAAGTGATTTGTGGGTTACCCCAACTGAGCTAGTTTGACCAAGCATAGTATCTCGATTAGCATTGAGATAATCCCAAGCCTCCTTGACTTCCATCATCAACTTAGCGTCGCCCCCTAAATCGGGGTGGAGGTTCTTAACCTTCCTACGATAGATACGCTTAGCCTCTTCGTAAGACGTACTAGGACTAACGCCTAATACTCGATATGGGTTACTCGTAGCCATCTCGAAATACCAACTTTCTAACTAATTTTTATAATACTATTTTACCCAAAACTTAAGAAATAAGCAAACTGTTTACCTATTTCTTTCCTAAGTTCTTGGAGTCATCAAGCATAGACTTAAACTCACTAGCTGCATGACCTATGCTTCTAAAGAGTTTTCGTCCAGCCCAACCAGTAGCTTCTGTAGCCCCACTAGCACCTGCAAGAGTTGTATTACCTACGGTACTTAAGACTTTACGGAAAGTACCCAAATCTTTACGTTTCCAAACATCATTAGCACGTTGCCAAGATGCCAACCTCTTACTACCTAACCAAGCTTGAGAGAGCCTGTAAGCTTGCTCTGCCCTACGAGGTTGGTAGAATGGGTCTTCTTCTTGGTTTCTTGCAATAGAATTAACACGTGCTCTAGTGTATTCTTCGCTTCCTACTACAAACTTTTGAAGTCTTGGTAAGTCTTCAAATAACTGTTGAACATTAAAGTTCTTAGAATACCCCATTCCCTCCGAGATTTCTGTAAAGACAAACCTAGAGGAATCTACCTTCAAAGTAACTACTCCACTCCGACGCAATAGCCTCCAATTAAAGTACTTAGCTAGTCTACCACTTCTAATGTCATCAGCTACATTACTTGGTAAGCCACCTAAAAGGTTCTCAGGGATTTTGAGACCAATCATTACCTCATTGATAACTAAAGCACCACCAAGAACAGATATAGTCTTAAAGCCACCACCAGTTTTGGCTACTGCTACTGCCTTTTCTGTTACAGTTTTAACTAGAGCCTGATAAGAAACCTCATGTACGCTTCCGTCTAGTTTAGAGATATTGTCGTCTAAGATAACATCATCATAAACCGAAGAAGTCTTATCTACTTGAGATGTGTCAATCTTGTAAGCTCTACCATAGTTATCATAGGCTACCCCTAGTCTGCCATAACCCAATTGTTCGTCGTTAGGGTTTTCAATATCGGGCTTGTTCTTTAAACCTTCAATAAGCATATCGTAAATAGCTTTTTGCTCGTTAGGGGTAAGGTTTTGAATATCCGAAATAGTTAAATCCTTAAGGCGATCCTCTTGAGAGAACTGAACACTTTGAGCATTATCATAAATATCATGCTCATTACCTAGGTCAATGTCATCCAATAAGCCATCTTGTTTGAAGATTTCCTCTACTTCATCCGCTGATGCATTTTCAGAATTAGCATAGACTGCTTTACCTAGACTTGCAAAATCAATATCTTCATAGGATACAACAGACTCACCAGTCTCCTCCCCTAAACGAGAAATATCGGAAACTGTGAAGGCTTCTGGATACCCCTCCCTAAACTCCGAGAATGTTTTGGCATTCAAATCCGATAAACGTTTACCAGTTCTAAGGGATTCTAATACATTATTTGCGTGGAGCATATACTCTGGACGTAAATCCTGTATAAAGTCCCTCCAAGTACCTTCGTAGCCTAGAGCCGATACAACTCGCTGAGCCATATCGCTTGCAGCTCTTAAAGAACTAGAGATACTAGAATCATCCATACCAATATAATTTAAATAATCTTTAAAGCCTACTGCTGGGTGAATTCTATACTCTGTCGTATACTTATGACCCTTATTATCACTAAACTGGCGTTTTTCAAATTTTATTGGGTTACCTTGCTCATCCTCTTGAGCATTGTCTAAGATAATAGACTCAGCGTCAATACCTGACTCAATAGCATAAGACATAGCATTCTTAACGAAATACTTGTCCATATCAGCATCAGCTAAAAGTAAGAGAGGTTTATAATAAGTAGGAACACTTCTAGCGAACTCTTCGTTACCACTTTCAATTTGTTTCTTGGTACCCCTATTATAAGTAGGAATATAAGCAAATAAACGAGCATCTTTGTCTAGTTTGTCTTTTGCGAAACCACGGGACTGGTTCAAATAGTTTGAATGCTTAAGGTTATACCCCACAAAGATATCAGCTCCACCTGGTGATACTAAAGGAACAAGAGGTTGAGTCTTACCACTACCCTTACTACTAGCAAACTGTGCACGTTCTGTGTTCTTACCTCGGTGAGTTGGGAAGAAGTCATCGAAATCTTCTGCAGATTCAATAACATCTGGTAAGTCCTGACCTACAATAAAAATATCAGACGCTGCTGCTTCCCCGTTCATGTAACCTGCTTTAGTACCATCAGCTAACATCATAGCCGTATTCTTTAAGGATTCAGTAAAGGCAGTACCCCAATAGGCATTTTGACTAGGTTTCCTTACAGAGTTTTTCTTACCAGTCTCTTGAGCATTACGCTCTGCCTCAGCATAATCAGTTCTAGCATAGTTGAAGTAAATCTTTTGCATTAAAGGTCCAAGACCTGAATCCTGTGTTACGTTAAACTCATCGAAGAAAGCAACGATACCATTAGACTTATCACCTAAGTCTATCTTAGCTGAAATATCGTCTAGAGTCCTAAAGTAAGTAATAAGCATAATCAATTGCAAAGCTCTTGCGTAGAACACTGCCCCCAACTGACTGTAAGACCTACCCCTAAATAGAGCATCGCTAGAATTGTATAAGTAAGACGGAACACCTTGAGGGTTAACATTAGCTAATGCTGAGCTACCCATAAAGTGACCACCAATATTAGTACCACCATCAACAGATGATGTAACCAACTGACCATTTACAACAAAGGCATTAGGTTCAATATCTAACAGAACTGCACCAATATCGGGCTTGTTATCTAAGTAAAAGACGGGCTTACCTGACTTAAGTGCTGCTGCTAGTTTTGCCATACTGTCAACACCCTTACCTGCCCTAGAGCCTGCTACTAAGAAGTGGCTCATGTTAGGTACAAGGTTAACATTACCACTACCATTCTGCAAGATAGAATCATCCAAGCCAAGACCGATAATCATATTCTTATAGTTTACTTCATGACCTGACTCTTTAAGAGATTTGGCTGCATGATAGGCATACATTGGCTTACTGTTAGCTAAAGAGTGGTTATACTCGTGGGTGTACATGTGATATACCCCATCGTGAAGAGGAATTCCTTCAAATGGGTCAGTTCCCAAGGAAGAAATACCTACCCTCATAGCCTCGGTTGCTACGTTATGATTATTATGTAATTCAAAAGGTAAAAGAGTTCTAACTTTTAACAAGGATGGTAAACCTTTGATAAGAGGAAACTCGCCTACAAGAATACAAGTAGTAAACACATCCTTAAAGCGAGTTAAGGATTCAGTAATACTAGACTCAACCTTAGCATCAAAATAATCTACGTCTTCAAAGTTTCCTAAAATCTTAGCAACGATACCCCTAGTAACCTGGCGTAAGTTCTCGTCTACCTCGCTAGCATAAGCGTCCCAGTTCAACTTTTCAGAGTGCTTAGGATAGTTAGTCTTACCACCTTCAGTAGCCTTAGGTGTCTTCCTACCGTAAGCAAACTCTAACATCTTATAAGGGAAGTATAACCTGGTATCTCGGGAGATAGTTGCCCCATCAGGCGTTACCCCATTTACGATGATAGATGCAATATGGTCAACAGAACGATAAGGAAGTATCGTCAAATTATACTCGGCAACCGTAAGTTGATATAAAGCACGAATAACTGGGTTAGGTTTCGTAAAGGTCTGTGAACTACCACTCAAAGTCATGAGTTTACCTGAGTCACCCTGCTCACCAAGAACACCAACAGGTCTCTTAAGTTGATACCCCGCCTTAAATAGTTTCGTATAGTTGGAGACAATATCCGAAACTACCGTATCAATATGCGGTGCATAGTACTCAACTGCATCTTGGATGGTATAATCATCAGCTGTAGGGGTACTCTCTTCTACTTCTTCCGAATCTAGCTCTTCAGTACCCCCAACACTGTCCAAGTCCTCGTCGGCTACTTCCTCAGTACCCCTAGAATCATCTTCGCCCTCGGCAGTACCATACGTGTTAGCGACAAGCTCTTCTACTCCTCTAAAGTACTCAAGACCCTCAACGGCATCCCATGAGTAATGCTCGGGCTGTAAAGGATAAATATGAGAGAAATCTACAATCGATCTAGCATAAGAATAACCTAAGTCCTCTATACTAGCCCCTGCATCTACACCACTAGCACAAGTATCAATCTCTTCTTTGCTACCAATAATTAAAGTAGATAGACGTGCTCTTTCTTCAGTAGCCTTATGCATATAGCTCTCAATAATTGGAGAATGCGAATACCCCTCATAAACAAAGAGCTCCTCGGCAGTACCATAAGTCCTCTCGTCCATGAAGAATAAAGGGTCATCACTGCCTACCAAACTAGGGTCAAACGGTATAAATAAACTAGGTTGAGGGTCATCGTCTTTGTGTTTTCGTAGATAAACAAAATCCTTACCCACTACGATAGATTTGACCTCGTTAGGCGAATTTAATTGTTTAATACCACTAAGGACTTCTTTAATATATGCCACTAGTTAATCCTCCCAATAATATAACTACATTTGTCAGTGTCTGAAAGACTCTTCCAAGGCTCAGCACGCAACTCAGCTAAACTACCCCTCGTTACCATGTGACAGAGACTGCTTAAAGCATCGGTAAACGATAAGTCAACCAAGCCTTCTAAGGAATCACTACCCCCACAATACCCCAATAAGGATAGGGTTTCAGCATGACGTTGCAAACCTAACTCACTCAAAGCCTTTTCAGAGAACCTCTTATCGAAATCTCTCTCTTTTGCCGTTAAGAGCATACCTGCTGTTTCCTTATAACTATCTTGTAGGGACTCCCATAAGTCAAACAATCCTACCATTAGACTTTCTGGTAGAGAGCTCTCAATACTAGCTTTCAACTCTTGGTTAGCAACTTTAGATGCATCATCCTTTACTTCAGAGTCTCGGAATTCTGATTTGACCTTTTTGTTGTCAGTACCGATAGTTTCGGAATTCAAAATCTCAAGTACTGACATCACTATGTAAGTGCGACTAGAGTCTTTAGGTAACTTAAGATTGCCTAGTAAACCATCGCTGTCTTTCTTAATTACTTCTAAGACAGAAGTGTAAGAATTATTTGCTACAGATTCCATCTTTCTTAAGAAACCTTTAGCCTCGGAGTTAGGTTTACTAGAACCCTTAGTGTCTAGATACCCCAAGATTTTATAGACCTTATAGATTGGGTCGCTAGTACCACGTGAGCTAAAGTAGTCCTTAAGCCCCTCGAGATAACAACCACTATTTGCTACAGAATGAGCCTTCAAGGTTGTATAAAGCTTAGGATACTTCGTAGCATTTTCTTTATTATTTAAGAAATCAACAACACTATTCCAAAAGCGAATATTCTTTTTATCGTATTCAATGTAAGAATTTACTATAGAAACTTTGTTGCTTTCAGTTCTTTTAGAAAGGACTTCAGCTTTTACATTATCAAAATACTTTCGTAAACTACCACCTGGCTTATCTAACTCATACAATGTAGGACGTAGATAATATTTTGTGTAGTAGTCTTCATTGTGAGTTGAAATCTTAGTGCTACCATTTATAAAATCAGACAGAAGTAAATGTTTGCCGCCTTCCTGAGCATTACACTTCTCAATAAGAGAGGAAATGTCGGAAGTCTTAACTTCCATAGGGGGTACCCCTACTCTCCTAAGCCTGTGCGTATCAGAAATAGTGGAAATAAAGTTCTTTACCATCTTATCAGTAACTAGAGTAGAAGAAACTAATAACTCCTCCAAACAAGACAAAGCCTTGAACTCAAAAAGAGGACGGAGTGGGTTCTTATACTTAGCTCCTTGGGCTAAATCCTTACTAACCTCTTCTATATTAAAAGGTATAACACGACTACGAGAGACACTACCATGGTACTCTACTACAATACCATCCGTCAAGATGGCTACCCTCTTAAACATATTAGGCGACCAACCCTTTACAGTTATACCTTCTTTGGTACTACTTACTAAGGGTTTGCCACCTAATGAAGTAACTACTTTATCATAAACATAAGACATAAAATTAGTACCCTCCTCACGGGAAATAATATATAAACTCTATAGAAAATACAATATTCGAATCTACCCCTTACAAAGAAAAAAGACTCCTAATGGAGCCAATTTTCAACCTATTCCTCTACTTCAGCTAAATCAATATTGCCTTCAGCAGAGCTTATACCACCCGTAAACAAGAATACTGCTTTCGGGTCGTATTCCTTACCACTAAGGTCATAGACATTAGCATACTTGTTAGGTTTCTCTACGCTATAGATTTTACCTAGGTCATCAAATCCGTACTCAATCATGATAAACTGGAAGTCTTGAGCGAAGATTTTAATGATTTGCTTAAGCACTTCTTTCGCTGCTCCGTGAGTACCCCCTAAGAGCTCGTCCTGAATGAATAGCTTGCGACCACCTGAGATTTGAATTAAGCAGATACAGAACAAGAATGAAATAACTTGTCGCAAACCTGTACCCGACTGCAACATCATGTCATACTCAGTACCGTCAGCATCTGTAAGTAGAACCTTAAGGTGAGCGTATCGACCTGCGTGCATCTGCTTCTTCAAGAAGATACGTCGAGTGTCAGACTTAAACAACTCTCCTAGAGTTTTATTGATAACACCAGTAATGTAATCAAGAGTATCTAAAGACTGCTTATCGGCTACTGCTGAGATAAGTTTAGAGGCTGCTACTAAATCTTCGTACTCTTTTTCTTGTTTTTTAATTTCCTTACGTCGCTCTTCTAAGCGAGACTCTAATCGCCCCTTCTCGACTAAGTCACGCTTTAGCGAAGTGATGGTTGTTGCATATACCCCCATTAAAATTCCTTTCTACAAAATCAGATAGTTAAGACACCTTAGTATTAGACAAGAACGCTCCACTATCGTCCGAGATAGTTAACTGAATACCACGAGGTTTCACAGGTTCGAGATAAAGGAACAAGTTATTACTCATTACTGAGTCATCTCCAATAATCATAGATGCAAGCAATGAAGAGTTAACCTTAAACTCCATACCTTCCACATTTCCCTTAGAATTGCTAATAGGAATTACACGAGAGAAACTTTCTGTAGTGATATGAACACCATCTTCTTGAATAGAGACCTTAGGGTCACTACCCATAATCGAAAGGCGTCGGATAATATCCTTAAGGAACGCACGGTCCAAAATGATACCATTCTCTTTGGTTATTTTCTCAAGTGTTGGTTTATAGTTGAAACGTACCCCTAGTTGGTTGATATACGCTTCAACCTCACCACTCTCAGAACGGATAGCAAACTTGTTACCACTAATTACTACACGCAAGTGGTTCGATGTTTGAATAAGCTTACGCATATAAGCTACCGAAGTGTATCGGAATGATAAATTGCTGAATACCTCAGGTAGGATATTCTTATAGAAGATTTGAGAACGGTTATCCATTACAAAGATTTGATCGCTTGCAAAGTGAATTTGATTGTTGTTAAGACCTTTCTTGCTGTCCATAATAGGTAGCAAAGTGGAAAGGACAATATCCAACTCCATCGAGTCAACGTCTACTGCATTTTCATCGTCAAACTCAACGCTAATGTCTTGGAGAGTCTTCTCCTTAATGTTGATACTATCAAGACTATAAGAGGTATCCCCTGCAAAGTCTTGGTAATCTTCATCAAGAGCAGACTCATGAACAATTACCTGTACCTTAGATTTGTGAACTTTGAACTCGATAGATTCAACACGAGTCCTACTCAAGTTAGAGAAAGTACCCAAGATTTTGCTAAGTTCTGATGAGTTTACCTGAACATTTCCAGCCTCTTTTACAAGCTCTGGAGTAAACTTAACACGAATGAACAAGTCAGAGTTCTTAGCAACTGCAATACTTTCACCCTCATCCTTAATAAGGAAGAAAATAGTCTTATCAGCATCCTTAAGGGCTGAGTCAGAAGTTACAGACGTTGCATTGTCCAACAAGTAAACCAAATTATCGTAATCTAGGAAAAAATGTGCCATTTATACTATACCCCCTTAGTCCCCAAAGTAAAATTCGCCACCAGTTTTAATAGGTGCAGTACTTGTAGAAACTGTGCTAGTTTCTTCGTCTGAATTAACGATTCGTGGACGTCGACGACGAATAGGACGTTTAACTTCTGTGACTTCCTCCTCTACAATAGAGTCAGTGGCAAACTTAGGAGAGCTAGAGTCATTAGCCTCTTCCCCTGCAACACTATCAAGGTCATCCAAAGATACCCCACCCTCTTCCATGTTAAAGTTTGTAGTAGCAATCGGACGCTTACGAGGACGTCTAGTATGTTTTACTACCTCTTGAACTTCCTCTTCATCCGTACCACCATCAAGGTCTTCTAGGACTTCGTCTTCTTTAGGAGTTGTTGGAACTTCTTTAGTAGGAAGGTCTTCTTCTTCGATTACCTCTTTCGCAACCTCCTTAACTTCTTCTACTACATCCTCTGCAACTTTCTCATTATTTAGAGGGTGAACCTCTTCAGGTTTATACCCCATAAGCTGCTGAGCTTCTTCAATGTTACCTGAGTTAATCAACCCAATAACCTTTTCAGCTTGTTCAACTTGTTCTTGCAACTTAGATTCCTGTGTATTGAGCAAATCCTTTAGAAAAGCTTCGAACTCCTCTAGGTTGTTAATACTCGGAAAACTAATACCATACATTTCCTCAAAAGCAGATACCTTTTCGGAAATCTGTTGTAAAAGCAACTTACGTTTAGCTTGAGCTTCTACGGAACTTTTATTTACTTTTTCACTTTCAGCATTGACTGCTTTAATGCGTTGTACTAAATCTGTCAAATCTCTTCTCCTTCTTCTAGTGGATACCCACAGACAATTTCTATATACTATTATACCATATCGATTGCATTTTGTAAATACTGCTTAGCTAAGGACTTTGCCTCATCTGATGCGTGAGGGAAACTATCAATCTGTTTCATCATATCCCCAGTTACAATCCTGTACCCCATAGCCTCGTTCAGAATTTCCGTTAAACGCTTGTTAGACTCCTTACGCTCAAGCTCTTCTTCTAAGGCTTCTTGGTTTTCTTCATCTAGCTTAGATTGTAGAAAAACTTCACTAGCAGGCTTAAGACCGAAGTTTTTAATCTCATAGTCAAAGCCACCTTCTTCTTCGTTATAGAAAAGCTTGAAGTAGAAACAATCGTTATACTGTTCATTAGAACTTACACGACTTACCGCTCCTGGGTAGAATAAGAATACCTCATTGCTACCAATTGTTTGAGAATAGATATCTGGGCTAGGGTGATGAATATGCCCACTGATAACCCAAGATACATGCTCAAAGTTACCAAGAGTTGACATCTCAACTCCATTCTTAGAATAGTACCAGTTAGTCACCCCAGAGATAGAATAATCGTTGTGACCAAACACAATTTGATGGACACCGTCTTCTACTCCCTCATAACGAAGAGGACGTTTCTCCTCGCCATACCCCACAAAATGATAACGAACCATAAGTACACCATCTACATAATGGTCTACCTCCGTAGGAGTCTTAATCAACCCAACACCCTTGAAATACTCAAACTGTGGGAAGTCTCCAATGTCATGGTTACCCCTAACTACAAAGACGTTTCCATTAGTTAGGTTATTTAGAGTCTGCAACCATACAGTAACCTCTAAAAGGAAACGTAAGTCACGAATGTTCCGTTCAGATACCCCAATCAGATCCCCTAACAAGACTACGGCATCAAACTTCTCTTCTTTTACGATTTCAATCATACGAGCCATAGAGTCAAGGTTTTCTTCTTGATAGTTCTTATGAGCTCCCTGGAAGATAGCCGAATAATGGGTATCCCCAAAGATACCAACACCACCCTTACCATCGATACGGTAGTGTTGTTCTGGACTAAATATTGACATTAGCTACCTCCTACTCTTTAATTTCTTCTACAGATTCTACGCTAGTTCCTTTGCCTTCATCAGAGCCTGCAACAAAATCACAATACTCACCTTCTTCGTAGTTCTCTTCTAAGGCTTCTGACTCTTCTTTTTTAAGTACATTAATCATAGACTTCTTGATTACATGATACCAAGATGCACAAGAATAGTAAAAGAAAAGGGCAACCAATAACCAAGCCAAAGCCTTTACATGATAAGGACTACTATCAAACAATTCTCGGAATGGCTTATGGAAGAAATACCCCACTAAGAACAAGAAAACTGCCAAGTCATAAACACGAATAGTCATCTTAAAGATTTTAAATTTCACTTTATAACACCTAAACTTTCTAATATTAAGTAATTACATTACAAATGTACATGACCTGCAACACCCTGAACTAAAGCACCACAATTGTCACACTTACTAATAGAAATTCCATTCTCACGAGCATACTCCTGAATCTCAGAACTTTCATTTTCTAGCTCTTCAGCCCTACCACTAAGGGAACTAATAATGTTTGAAATTTCTACCAATTCTTCAAAGCTATTCCCTAGAATTTTCAAGGAATTTAACATACCAAAATCAATTAGTGGAATATCCAAAATTAGAGTATCGACGTTTTTATAAGAATTTTGCAACTCCCATAATTTAAGTAAATCAAGGTAAGAATTATAGTCAATCTTGTCTACATTAGGAATTTCCTTGACTTTAGCTAACTCCTCTACAGATTCAGCTACCCCTAACAAGGAAGAATAGAGAGAACCGTCAATCATAGACAACTCAGGAACACCCTTCGGCAACTCAGAGATGTCTACAAGTAAATCCTCTAGTTCTGCTAGACGATTATATTTACGTTCAACTTCATCATACTTACTATCTAAGTCAGAAAGTAAGAGAATAAAGCCTTCGTCTAAATCTTCATAACGTTCAAGAGAAGTTTTGATAGCCTCAATATCTGCTAAAATACCATTAATACTAGAAGATAGCTGATTGATATCATTCTTAATAGCAGTGGTTGCTAGACCAGTTTCTTTTAGCTTCAATACCCCATTCAGCAGTTCTACATTCTCAGAACCTGACGTTTGAATAAGAAACTGTTTATCATAGATAGACTGGCTATTAAGGTAATTACCTTGTGAGGTCTCCGTCATAGCCAAGTATTCTTTAATTTCAAGAGGGACATCTTTAACTTGAGTTAAAGTGTTTCCTACCTTAGTGCTAAAGATGAGACTACCCTCGGAATACATTTCATATAAACTAGAGCCATTCAAATACTTGTCACGCACAATAGTTACACCGTCATCGAAATGCAGCTTAATACGGAAATAATGCTCTCCGTGGGTGATAAAGTTTTTCTGAGCTCGCTTATAAGAGTCAAACAACAAAACATCTAAAGCCCGTGTGATAGCAGACTTACCACTATCGTTATAACCCTTAAGGTTAATAATATTTGTCTCATCAAAGACTAACTTAGCTTCTTTGATGGACATAAAATTCTCAAGCTCTAATCCAAGAATTTTAGACATACTCTTTGCCATATATACCTCCATTTTTATTTAACTGATATACCTAAAAACTACATAGGTTCAATGTCCACATACCTTGCAACATAAGAAGTATCTTCGTCTTGATACCCCACTGGGTTCATTAGAACCCTAGAACCATTAAAGTCCTCATCACAACATACATGCTCATGACCACAAATCCAGTAACGAGGACGAATACCACTATCTTTAATAGAGAATAACTCAGAGTCTTCTTTACGCTCTTTTCTAAAGCTCTTCGGTGGGAAGTGAGTTACTAGTAAGTCAATCTTCCTATCCTTTAGACTTTGCAAGAACTTGAAGTCACGGTCGTGGTGTCTGTTTGAGTCATCCCAATCACGGTGTACATAAATATAATCATTAGAAAAAGTTTTCCACCAAGCCTTACTATAATTATCAGCCAACTCATACCAATAAGTTGAACCTGCAACAGTAAGACCATCAACTTCAACCACCTCATTATTTAAGAAGTGTAAGTTACTAATACTAGATAACAAAGCCTTATATAGTTTTTCAATACTCTTGTAAGTTGAGGGGGAATCATTTCGATATTCATGATTACCCATCACAAAGAAAACATGAGCGAACTTAGACGCTAAATAACCTAGAATATCTCTAACAACAGAAGGACTCGAAGAAATATCACCTGCAACTACTACCCAGTCTTTCTCATGGTCTTCCTTTAAGGGTAAGAGCTTTTCTAATCTAGAGCGATACCCCTCAGGGCTTTCTATATGTATATCGCTTAAATAGTAAATCCTCACGAAACAACCTCCAAAACCTAATAATCTTAAATATATTCTACCACAAAGAAAATAAAAAAGACAGTGCACTCTGCCCTACACTGTCATTATTTACGAGAAGATTATTCGTCTTCAGGATCGTCAATTTCGTCGTCATCAAGACTTGCCAAGGCTTGTTGCCCTTTAGGAGCTGCCGTTGTTGCAATAGCTTTGGCTGGTTCAGTAGTACCCTCACCAAGCTCAAGCAAAGCAAGTTTATCTTTGACTGGTTGGATCAAGCGATCAAGTTCTACACGCAAATCTTCAACTGAATAGAAGTGGTTTGCGATAACCATTTCGATTGCTTTTTCTGGAGTCCAATCTTCAGCTGCCTTGTCCAATTCGTCAAGGAATTCATCCCCAAGATCAGCAATTTCTTTTGGTGGGTTTGACATAACAACTGAGAATTTACGAGCTGCATTAAAGGCTGACCATTCTTCATTAGGTTTACGAGTGTAATCCCCTTTGATTTGGAAGAAGAGACCTGCTGGAGTAAGGAAATCTTCTCCGTACTCTTCAGAACGGTTGTTAAGCTCTTCTTTCCATTTACCAGTATCATTGTAAAGGTTTTCAGAAATTGAATACCACATAACTTGGTATTTAGGTTTACCATTTTCGTCAAGAACAAGTTTGTAAGTCTTACGGTTGTTCTTTTCTTCAGAGGTACGCTCAAACACAACAATCGGGAACGTATAAGTACGTTGTTTTTGTTTGATGATACGACCTCCATAGATATGAGAAGTAAGTTTACGAGCTTCGTCTGACTGATCGTCTGCTTGGAAACCATTAGCAACCAAGTGGCGTGCTGCCTCTTTCTGTGCCAATTCTGTTACCAATTGGAAAGCGTCTGCAATTGGATCGGTACCGTCAAGACCAAGAGCTTCGTCTACAATACCCTCAGGTGAACGGAGTTTCAAGAATTGATTGCCATCTTTTACAGAATACAAGAAAGGCTTATCCATGCGAAGTTCTTCCATACCTTCTTCGTTCTCTACAACAAAGTTTGGAACGTAGATAAGGTTGTTTTCTTGAGAAATGCCAAAAACTGGGTAGTTATCTGGATCCTCTGATTTAGGAACAGATTGATAAAAGCGTTGAGCTTTTGCTTGTTCTGCAATAGCTTTCAAGTGTTCTGGGTCTGCCTTACGTGGTTTGAGTTTACTAAATGCCATAAATTTTTAACCTTTTTTTTCTTTCTTCATTTTACTTTTAGCTTTTTCATGCCTAGCTAGACAGATAACTAGACGAATGCTCGCTACTTCTCAGCGGTGAGCTATACTTGGAGAGGGGCTCGAACCCTCATCACCTACCCCTAGAGATAGGTACGCTGTCACGCTTTCCGATTCATGATAAGGAATTGCACCTCATCGCTACCCAAGTACCGTGTAGCTAGGAGATCCTACACCATGGAATGCAAACCCACTTCAGATTACTGGAAGTAAATAGCCAAAATACCCCATACAATCCCCTCGTCCTTTTCCTGTTACTATCATTACCCTTAGGAACCCCTGGCTAAGAGGACTAGTAACATTCTGCATATACTATTAAGAGATATGTAAATATGTCTCCACAAAAGGAAACCAAACCGACTGCTCAATTTAGCGAGAGTAGAGCTCCTCTCCTCCCCAAGGGAGTACGCAATGATCTATAAACCTTGAGGTTTTATACTGGGATAACCTCTAACCACATACCCCCACCGAGATTCGAACTCGGACGTCCCTCTGGACACAGGATTTTAAGTCCTGAGCGTCTGCCTGTTCCGCCATAGGGGCAAGAATAAAGTTGGTGACTATCTTATTTAAATTCATATAAAAACCAATTACTAGAATCAACCATGAAGTTAATAATTAAATCCATATTAAGGACTAAAACGAAGGCAAGTACCCCACTCAGAATTTCTGTTGCTAGTTTAGGTAAAGCATCTTTAATTGAAGTACCTGATTTCTTTAGCTCCTTCTCTATTATCTTCTTGAAGATAAAAGTAGACACTACTAAGGCAATTGATAATCCATCAAGACTAGGAATAGGAAAACCAAAATAAATATGTAACTTATAGGCTAGTACGAAAGCCATTAAACATAAACCTGACGCATGGAGAGTTCCTGCAAGATAAATTAAAGCAGTATTTACAAACTTGGTTAACTTCTTGTCCATCTTGTTACCCCCAATAGAATTATGTGGTAGGACGGTCTCGAACCGACTTCTCAAGGAGTAACGTTACCTCTCCTTGCCGCATCACCCACAAATGCTTCTACCTCTTAAATACTAGGGTAGCTAGACACCCTATATTACTATTATACAACAACTAATAAAGAAATACAAAGCTGTTTAACCTAACTATTAGCAAACTTACCACTCTTTTCGTAAAACTCACCTATACAGTAAGATGAGAAACGTAAAAGCATACCATGTAAGGCTAAAGCTGCTTCATACGGCAATTTCCAAATATTCTTTAGTAATTGCTGAGAAAAGAAAAACCTTTCACCATTAAAATAGATATTTCCAATATACCCCCTTCGAGAGTCGCCCACCATAATGGCTTTATTACCTACCACAAACTTGTGATAACCTTTTTGCTTTTTAGCCCTTTCCCTGACAATTCTCTTAAGGCTTGTCGGTAAAGGTTTCTTAGTTCTATTCATATACCTAAGCCTCCTAATTAAATATGACTACGGCAGGAGTCCAACCTGCGACGGTCCGCTAAGACCGTATCGCCCCATCGTTAGCCACGTGTGTTTTTAATTCTGGATTACTAGACCTTCGCCCAAGGCTTTCAAACACACCTAAATCACCGTTAACCCACTAGTATCTCTATACCCCTTGTACGAGGGGTAAGACCACTAGTGCAGCTTCCAGACGTAGTACTCCATCTGGGGGCTGGCTGTCGCCCTTACCATTACTGGTAACACACCATTACTGGTAATACACCGTAGGAGAATCGAACTCCTGTTACTGCCGTGAAAAGGCAGTGTCTTAACTACTTGACCAACAGTGCTAAAGGATGGGGTATATCTCGTACCCCTACATAGCCGTTTCTGTTTCAACGACAAGTCACCGACATTATACGGATTGTCTCCGGTCACCGACTATAGGTTGCGAGCTTTTTGTTTATTTATTGCACTCGATTGACCTATATCATACCTTTCTTCACGGTAGGGAGCTACCCTAGAATAAAGCCCTTAAGCATATCACCTGCATACGCTGACTTTACACTAGCCCTTTTGGGTTAACCTAACTGTTTAGGATTTAGGGTCGTTAGACACCCTGTAGACGAATATGCTAACAGACGTTTGGTAGTCGTTACCCCCTAAACGCTCAGCTAGAATATAACTACTAATAAATACTATACATATAGTTTACCATATAGGAGATATAATAGCAAAGTAGTTACAGACCCCCTTATAAGGACTGAACTATCGAGGTAGTGGGACTCGAACCCACGGTCATAAGTAGCTGTGAGCCTTACCCCTTGCTATAAGCACGACCTAGTCGTCTTGAGAGGATTAGAACCTCCGTCCCACAGTTCTCTTACTGCCTTACCACTTGGCTATACCCCAATAATAAACCTAGCTAAACAATTAGACTTGCCTAGCTAGGTCTGACTAACCGTATTCCTGTCGTCTTATCGATAATTATACGATTAGCTTCAGTAAAAGGGAAATATCTGGGAAGATTTTTACTGAACTCCACCAACAGGTCTCGAACCTGTGACAACCTGATTAACAGTCAGGTGCTCTACCAACTGAGCTATGGTGGAAAAATACCCCTATAAAACAACAAGCTCTCACCCCTGCCAACTACTTTCAGATAGAATCATCTGATTGCGAGCTGATCAATTCTCGGCTTATACAGTGTCTATCCTAAGGGCTACTATTTAAAAGGTTTCCTGGCTGTACCTGCAACGACCTCTCAAGTTGCACTTATTTACTCGTTAGTCTATAAAGGTTCACTAATACCGAAGTATTAGCTATGACCTGAGTAGGGCTCGAACCTACAACCCGTGGATTAAGAGTCCACTGCTCTACCAATTGAGCTATCAAGCCTAATGGAGCCGGTGGGTTTCGAACCCACGTCCAAACAACCTCAACTAAAAACTCTATAGCACTCTGCTACATTTAAACATTCGACTCTAGGTAAATGCACAAACCCTAAAGCTATATCTCGTATTTAACTAGGGGGTTGAGATACCCCTCCTAGCGAGTAACATGGTTTATAGCTACTACTGCACTGTTACTTACAGATAGTCGCTCACCTTAAACGGTAATTTACTTGTGTTGATTAGACAGACATACAAGTCGAGGGAGACTTGTTAGGCCGCCATCTCAACGTTTTGAACTGTGTTTGCAGTTATATTTAAGTTTGGTGATTACGTCACCACTCGGAGTGAAGTTCTTAATCTTAGTCGCCTGTCGAATCCAAGACGACCCCTAAATAATATCTTATAGCCTAGCAAGGAGATACCCCTAACAAACTATACACCTATTTTAGCAAAGACTTACAGAATATGCAAGCAGTCTGCGTAACGAACTACTCGCATATTCTAATAAAACTTAAGCTATCTTTAATACCCCCCTACAAGATATTGGCTTGTCGCCACCTATTAACACTAACATTCAAATCAGTAACCCCAACAATCTCATCCCACTTACTAGAGAAAGTATCTTTAAACTTCTCTGACGGAGGAATTTCCTTAGAATAAGCAATAACACCCTTAAACATCAATAAGGTAGGTTCGACAGTAGAACTTTCTTTTGGTTCTTTCTCTCCCTTCAGCATTACCTTGCTTACGATACTACCATCATCCTTCATAGATAAATGGTTGTACACCAAAATCTCACCTAAAGGGTCACGAAGAACGAATGTTACAAAATGTTCACCATTTAAAGCCAGATACTCTAAAATTGTCCGAATGTTTGTACCAAGCTCCGATATACCCTCAACTAACCTAACAGTTCTCATAATAAAACCTCCAACAATCTCCTACTAACTAGGGGAGTTTCCTATCATCCCCTCTAATATTTTAATAATGTGAGACATTACTCCTTCGAACATCTCCTCACCCCTTAGACGAGAAGTAACCTCTTGTAAAAGTTTTAATATTAAAATCTCCTTGTCACCGAGATCTGGGAAATTCTTTATACTTACATTAGGCACCTCTTCAAAGTAAACAATACCCCTAGGACAACTCAAAGAGATATACTTATAAGATTCCTTAGCTTTCTTAGCCCAAATAAGAGCTTTCTCTAAGTCCTGTTTACCTCCCTTGTGTTTGTGACGTATTACATACTTAGAAACTACCCCTAGAGGATAGGGGAAAAGACTTTGAATGGCAAAATCCCAAGCTTCAATCTTATTTTGCATATACCGTTCTGGATTTACTAGTTCTTCGTCTTTTACGAATTTTTCTTTCATGATTACCTCCACTTCGTTAGTAAGCAAGATACTTCTTACTCCTCCAACATTGTTGCATCGAAGATAAAAGCCTTCTTAGTACCGTTTAAAGTATCACTTTCGCAGTTTCCTACCCCCTCAGCCACACTCATTGTAGGTTCATACCTATTCATAGAAACATTAGTAGAAATACTTGCTAAGAACTTTAGAAAGTTTTCTTGCTCCTTAGTACAGATAACATTAAATACTGTTGAAGCTTCTGGGTGATTCAGCTTGACGCACATTGTTGACTTATAATTGTCTTTGTCTTTCATATCTATAACCCACTCTTTCCAATAGAAAAGCAAGTAGTCTTCAGAGCAAACTACTTACAACTTAAAATTAAGATTTCCACAAGTACCAAGCCTGATAATACCACTCCATAGCTTCTTTAGAAAAGTCTGTCCTTCCATACATACCCCAACCGTAATCCGGACGGATAAGAAAAGGAATCTTAGATTTATTAGGCAAAATCAATTCTGCATAGTATGCATACTCTTCTGAGCCTCCTGTTAGTCGAATACGCAAATTTAAGCCAGCTTCTCTTGCCTTATTGTTAAACCAACGTACCTTACGTTCTACGTCTACTAAGTAAGTAGTTATAATTCCAGTATTTCCATAACCATTCATTACGATGTATTGCCTCTGCATATAAACCTCCTAAAACCTCTTATAATGATTTAGAGTTATTCAACTCTAAGTATTCCTTCTTAAATTCATTAAACTTACCATCTAACCGTACCTCATAAGACAGAGAACCTAAGTATGAGTACTCTTTATCTAGTAATTCCATTAGCCTTTTTACTAATTTAGAATACCCATCAAATAATAGTGACCAAAAATTGTCATTATTAGGTAAGCTCATCCAACTAGAGAAGTTACCCCAAAAGTGAACCTTGGATTCATTCAATAGAACCTCTATCGCCATAGTACCCTTATCAACGAATTCATAAACGTCACGGTTCTCATTACCTTCTTGCCTACTTCCTTCAAAGTACTGCATACCCAAGAATTCAAGTAACTCAGATAAAGTACCTTCAGTTAATAGACAATCTAACCTGTTATGGTAGCTTTGTAAAGTTATTTGTTCCAAGGAGATTCCCTTCTCTTGCGACTATTAGCCATTCTTTTTGTATAGAGCATAATATCTGAATAAAGGTTAGGTTTAATTACATTAAAACTTTCTGTAACTAATGCAAAACTTTTAGTGGTCTTAATACCCTTAGATACTAATTTCTCTAAAGAAGAACTTCGTACCAAGTTCTTATCGTTTTCATATACTTTTCCTACATTTAACCCTACAAAGGAGTGATCTGAAACTACTTGGTTGTCGAAAGATACCCTATACCCAAGAGAAAGATAATACTTCTGAGGCTTAGGTTTCATACCTAGTTTCGCAAGAAACCCACTCTTGGCTACCACCTCTCCATATACGGCTAAAGATACACGAACAACTCCCTCAGGGCTACGATGTGCAGAGTTAAGACTAACCTTATCTACACTTAACCTATGTGTATCAAAATCATAAATTTTTGCTGGATTCACAAATACTGGATTCACAATTGCCACCTAGAATACCTCATTTCTTAAAATTATGTACCTTGCAGGACTCGAACCTACGGTGACTCGGTTATGAGCCGAGGGCTTTAACCAACTAAGCTAAAGGTACGAAAGATAAGGGTGGAATGCCTTAATGATTCACCATGACTTGAATGCGTGCCTTAGCTTGCACCCTACCCCTAGTAGATAACTACCATGCTAATATTTTAACAGATTGAAAGGATTAAGTAAAGCCTGTTTAAGATAATCAAATAGCTTCTTTACACAAGCACCTCTTCGTAATACCCCAAAGTTTCTCTGTCATCACTTAACCCATACCTAGAACCTACTGGAGTGAAAGAAACACTAATACCAGTCTTTTTAGTAAACCTATCTATAGAGTCATCTAGCAAACCACCACCTAAAAAGGGGTTATTCATCTTGTCTGGGTAAATTAAGTGAACCCAATTTTCCTTTTCATTATAGAAACCGAGGACTTCCTTTTTAGTATACCTACCATATTCTGGAAATAATAACCTCATTACAAAATCCTCCTTTATATACTAATATTTTAACAAAATGGAAAAAGAAAAGCAAACAGAATGAAAAGCCCACTTGCCACTAAATCTAAGCTAAATACTTGACTTAACACGATAGACACCAACTACCGAAAGAACTGTCAATAGACCGAGGGTTTTACCTCTTTCATATAACACCTCACCTAATTTGTTCCAACTTTAACCTAACAATAACCTTATCCTTGTAACAAGTACGGTCAATATCACGCTGTAAACGATAAGAAATGTAATGCTCTGCAATATGAAGATACCCCTCCGCTAGGAGTTTCTCTTCTACCAACGCCTGAATCATAGAAATAGTAACTATTTCTGTTTTACTTTCTAATAGCTGTGCTTCAATACTTCGAGCGATACGATATAAAGTATTAGCTAAGTCGTCATTTACTGCATAAACTGAACGTGCTGCCTTATACATTGCATTGTAAATCTTAACTGCGTCGAAGTCTACTTTTGTTCCGTTACGTTTGATTACTTTCATATACTCTCTTCTTTCTTGTGTTGCTATGCCCTACACTGAACAATGTAGTTTAGAAAATACTCTGCCTCCGCAGTCTGAATAGCTTGCGGACAATCCTCTAAAGTGTAATCTACTACAACTGAACCACAATTAAGGTCGAAATATATTCTTTCAACTGTAGTTTTGCGAGTATTGAAACTCTGTAATAACCATACGGAACCAATACCTATTTTACTCTTCCAGTAAGAAACACGCTGTTCTATAGAAACTTCTGACATTTAGATACCCCTTAATATTCTATGTTTTCTAAATACTTATAGTTTATTTGAAAGACTTCCAATCCTATAAAGATAAGCTATATAGGAGGTCTACCACACTACTATAATATTTATTTTAACACTTACTAAAGTTTAAAGCAAGGTAATCTCACCTAGTTTTCAGACTTCTTAGATTTTGTGAGGGCACGTCCTGAGGATAAGACTAAGAAATCGCTTGCATTAACCACATACTTTGGTAGAATAACTCCTTGAATATAAAATATCCCTACAACGAAGAGAGTAGTAAATAATATAAATTCTTAGTTTAACTTACCCCACATTTAATATTTCTAACTAACGCTTCCTCAGTAGAAGATATAAGGAGAGTAAAGCACCAATAACCATCAAGACCAAAGCTAATGGCTCTAGTATATTCCCAAAACCTAACCTACCTAATAAGACCAAAACTAAGCATGACAACACTGCATAAACTAAATTAAACAATAAGGCATGACTAATCTGCCTCTCAGATAGTTTAGCGTAATACATGAACTCAGGGGTGTGCTTCATGAAAAATAAGTACCCAGTCAAACAAAACCAAAACAACCCTATAATAATCATTAGTTACCCCCTTTCCTAACCCATAATTCTTTCGTCTTCTTTTCTAGAAGTTTCTTATACTCTTCATCCGAGATTTGTAAGAACCCCCTAAGACTGGCTGAAAAATTAACATACATGTCATAAACTTCATACATACCCAGTTTGTGAAGTTTATAGAACTCATGTTTTAACTCCTCAATACTTTCAAAACCAGTAGATATAGTTATCGATTTAGACCTCGGAGTATCGAAAAGAAAAGTAAAAGCTCTATAAGTAATAGTAACCTCTAATTTACCTTCTTTATCCTTATCTATAACAACATACAATTTGGGATATAAATCTTCAAAGCCATCTACTTGACGGAAAACTAACCTAGTCCTAAATGAAGAACGTTCCTCACAAACTAACTCATAACTACCCTCTCTATAAAGAACTCCACGTCTAGAGTAATACCCATTAACATACTTTTCTAAAACGTCTAAATTTACCGAAAAACAAGTTAAACGTAATTTGCAAGTACTTAAGGAGTTAAAAGTAATTTCTTTGTTTCTTCTAAAACACTTAAACATACTACTACCCCTAAACTATTACCCATCTCAAAGCTCCAAGGAGTTGTTTTAGCTGTGCATACCCATAGCTAGGGCGATCATAGTAAGCAAACACGGTTAACTCCACTAAACCAAGCATACCCATCAACAATAGCGATTGCTGAACTGGGTAGTTTAACGAGCTGACTACGTTATAAACAATAACATAACACATAGACATAACAATCTTATAGAGAGCTTTCCTAACCATGTACTTATTTAGTTGCCTAAATTTATCCTCATAAAACTTGTCTAAAGCAACTCTAACAATTAGTGCAACTGCGTAATTAATTCCCAACCTAAAGATAGACACACAACCAAGAATAAGCATTACCGTACTAAATTCCATCTTCTTCCCCTTTCTTGTCTAAAGCAAGTGCACGTTTATAAGATTCAGGCATGATTAACATAAATACCTGCTCAAAACTAAAAGTCACTCGTTGAAGTGCACCTGCCTTTTCCTTATATTCAAAAGAAAACAAGACGATAAACAACTGCAAGCAAAATACCCCAATAAAGCTCGTGGATAAACTATCCATAAGATGCTTTAAAAATACAGGTTGAATCACTGTTGATAGATACCCCAATAAGACAGCTAGTACAAACTCACCAATTAAAAACGGATACAATACCTTAAACTTACTTTTCATTGAAATCATAACTTTTCTTTCTCCTTCTCTTTCTCTTGTTCTACCAATACCCCTAATAACTCAATAATACGATAGATATGTTTATCGAATTCCTTTTCATCGTCCAAATAAAATGTTAACATCTGGGCGTGTTGTAAAATCAAAAGCTGTTCCCACAAAAGGTCTGGGAAGTTGTTTTCATCTACAAAAGGTACACGCTTGAAATAATCTACCCTACTAGACACATCTGGTTTACATAAAACAATATACTGGTAAGACTGACTAGCCTTCTTTGCCCAGTTAATTGCTTTCTTGAGGTCCTGTAACCCACCCTTATGTTTATAACGAATCACATACTCAACTACCGTAGCGATAGTGTGAGGTAATAGGGATTGCACAGTGAAATCCCAAGACTCAATCTTGTTTTTTGTATAACGTTCTGGGTGAACCAATTCTTCACCCTTTACAAACTTTTCTGACATCTGCTACCCCCTAAGCGTTCCGACAAACCTCAGCAATAAGCTGACTCATAGGTGTAGCTTTAAACTTCTCAGTACAGTAAATGTCATAATGACGTGGCATTGTGTACTTCAAGAAACGTTTAAACCCTGCATTAGTGCTAGGAAAGTCGCTCTTGCGAAGATATACCCCATCGAACCAAAAAGGAAACCTGCCTGAATTCCTAAAACGAGCAAACTCCTCGATAAGAGAAATCCAACGATTATATACCAACTCGGTCTGAGCATCTACCTCAATAGGTGTTCCGTCATATTTTGTGTACTTAGCCACTATATTACCTCAATTCTTTTAATTACATAACTCTTTAATAAGCCTATTCATAACTATTCCGTTATACCAGTCTCTACAGAAAGCCCTATATTCCTTAGGTTTAAAGAACTTCAGATAACGTTCAAACCCAAAGATATTTCCTGGAAATACCCTTTCTTGGAGGAACTTCCCACAAAACTTACCTTCTCTAAAACGAGAAAATTTCTGAATAAGGGGAAACCAACATTGAAAAGCAAAGGCAGTTTAAGGTTCTACCCCAATTACCGAGCCGTCAGATTGTATATATTTAACCATAAAATACCCTTTCCTGACTAGATTGAACGCATAAATCTTTTTTGTCTTTCCTCTCAACAAACATACTATACAAGAAGTAACAAGTACCATATTTTTCTGTAAAATCATTTAGTACTTTAACTAAAATTTTCCCTAACTTAAGGGCAGCAGAACTACTAGCTGTACCAGTAACTACAAGGGAGTATAAATATTCACCTTTTCTGTAGCATGGCTGATTTACTAGACTTACCCCATGAAGGGGTACAAAAGACACAGAGATAAGCTCATCCAAGTAACTTCCTTCCTTTACTAGCATGAATTTGAAAATATCAGCCATAACATTACAATTAGTATCCTTTTGAGAGCTGATATTAGCTAGTAAACTTACATTGAAATTGTTCATAAGACACCTTTCTCCTTAGCGAGCCAATCTCTTGAACTCCCTATGAGTGTTACCAAACTGCCCAATAAATTCACTTGCATGATTGGCAATATCATATTTTACTACCCTACCAATCTTAGACTCTAGCATAGTACCCCTTTCTCCTGGGAATTGATGTAGTACCCCTAGATTTGTATAAACTGTAGAGTACTCTTTATCAGTCAACTCTTTACGGAAGTTTCTAAAAGACAACACGTCCTTACCCCTAAGACATAGTATGGACACTCCACCTACAGATACATCGAAAGCATTTACCACACCACCTCGAGCATTTTCACACTCTTTCGGGAAATTCTCCTCCTTATAGGACAGGATAACTCTGGGGTCTTCTGCCAACCGAGGATACATTGTAAAGAAGTCTGTTTCTTTAAGAAGACCTAGAATAACTTGTTCAATCTTGCTAAATGCTTCTTGCTTATATTTTGGATAAACTTTTGAATAATGTCTTGCCATGGAAATACCCCTTGTTAGTTTAATAATGCATTTAGAATTTCACTACCGTGAGTTGCAAATAGGCAAGCTGAAACTACCAAACACAAAGTTACATAGATAGAAAACAGTAGTTCTGTTCTTTTAACGTCTTTTTCTGGATAAGAGTTCCAAGTCTCAAAGTAAACCCCTACAAAGAGCCAGTTCAATAACCATATTCCAAAGTAATAAAGAATTAAACTCTTATACCCATAATGAGCCATTACTATCAAACCAGTAAATAACCCTATAGGAAGAGAAAGCAGTGGACTCCACGAAACATAGAAATCTACTACACTCTTAATACGTTTTAACATAACTAAACTCTCCTTTAATGTATACCCCTAGAGCTGAATTTACCAACCCCCACGAGATAACCTATACTAATAGTTTACCAAACTCTTAGTACAGTTACAAACTCAATTAAAGGAGAAAACACAACTAAGAGGAGACCCAGTTGTGTACTTTTAAAGATAAAAGGAAAGACTTAGTCTAACCCTTATTGATGTAACGTGTACCGTTACTAGAGATAAACTTACAATAATCTTCAGTAACCATCCACTGGACAATAGGAGCTCCTAAAGTGCTAGAGACATGACGGAATAACTTCTCTACGCTATTTTTAAGAACCTTGTCTTCTAATAGAGTTAAAGAACCCCTCGGACTGCAACTAGCCAACCCTGTCACCTTAGTACCAACAATAGATAATACCCACTGGTCTTTAACGTAAAAGTTTACCGTGCCATTTACCCAATCTTTCAAGTTACTACCTACAGTAATAGGAGTATCTTCAGAATTCCCAGACCTGATATAATAGTCCGACTCCCTAAGTAAGCGAACTGCTAATTCCCTAAGTTTACCATAAGCTTCTTGTTTGTAGCCATAGTAAGGTTTTACTACTCCATTTGTCATTTAATGTACCTCTACTTGATTTCTTTGACTTCTAAGGAAATATTTTTATGCCTAGCAAAAATACGTTGAGCTTGACTCTCTGCAAGAGCTTGGCTATTCCATACTTTAACCTTAGATAAATTCTTTGTAAACTTAATATCATACCACCCGCCCTTACGAATATAACGTACTCTAGAAAGATACTTTCCAGTAGCTGAGTGAAATAATACAAATTTTCTTGTTTGAGGTATCTTAGTGTTTCTTTCAGTACCTACAATATAAAGGTCTGTTCCTCCAACTTCTACCCTCTTATTCCTAAAATTGTATTTTATATAAGATAACCGTTTAGAATCAACAACAACCCTAAACTGTGCTATATTATCAGTCAAGCTGTAATTTAAAAGCTCTGCAATAGCCTTATTTAATTTACTAACGTCTAATGATTTAGGTAAGTCTTTAAAGGAGCTACTTCCTCCTTCAGTAAAACGATACCCCGCTGAGCTTTTGTCTTGTTGTTGAAAAGTACCCAAGAGAAGACCTCGATAACGTATTTGTACAGTTATAAAGCCCTCTCTAATGTTCTTAGTTACTATAAACTCCAAACGCTCTGTACCTCGTAAAGGATACCCCCATTCCGTTGTAGAACAACCAGTATCTTTAAGGAATTTCTGAGCTAACTCGTTTAGAGATAAGTAGGCATTAAACTTTATTTTTGAATATTTAAGTCTTTTTCTTTTTACCATTACACTACTTAACTTAATACTCCCCACGCTTAACTAGCTGAGAATATACCAACTCGGCTAGTTTATAAGTGACATCATCTACATCTGGACAGTAAGTACCACAATGCTCGCACTCAATCTCACAACCTGAACGAAGGTCGTTCTCATTATGTTCACCACACTCTTCGCAATACCAAGAGAAAGATGAAAAGCGAGCAGCAGCAGATAATAGCTCAGAAGCCTCAATCTGCTTAGCTAGTTCTTCAGATTCAAGCATCTTAATAGCTTGGCTTTGTTCTATAGATAATAATTTAATATTTTCAGTCATGATTTACTCCCCTATCCTACAAACCCTTAAAATTTCCAATTCGGAAGTGGTTTGTCTAAACGTGTTTCAGAAAGCACCTCAATCAATCGATCACCTAGCATTTCTTTAGGTTTACCGAATTTATTTACCTTTGGGAAGTAAACTCTTTGATATAAAACCTCACTTACAGTAAGGTACGAGTAAAGAGGTAACAACTGGCTTTCCTGTAGTAAGTTAATTGTGCCTTCTAAAGCCTTCTTAGATTTAATGACAATTGGACTTCTCGACATACCAACAATCGGTTGACCATTCGCCTGAGAAACTACACTACCATAATAAATAAGGGGTACACTACCTGCCATACCAAAGTCTTCACTTGGTCTAGAAAATAAGAGATAGCCCTTCTTTGTTTTTGGTTCTTCTAGTTGTAAATTGCTCATAAATTATTTCTCCTTAGTTTTATAACTATACACCCTGCTGGAATCGAACCAGTATTAAAGGATTAGAAGTCCTCTGTCATATCCATTAGACCAAGGGTGCTAAAGGGGGTAAATACCCCAAGGAGGGAGTTATAAGCTAGTATTACCGAACTAACTTATGTAACTATTATACCAAAGTCTTAAGATAGTTACAAACTCCTTAAAGCACAAAAGATAGCTAGGTTCTGCCCTAACTACCAAGTATACCTTTTCTATGTCAATTCATCCAAGAACTACTCTAATCCTTGATAGATGGCAACTGAGACTTACTAAAGTAAATCTCCAACTGGCTGTCGTTGTTTAGCCTACGCTCAATGGTTTGCAAGGGATTCGAACCCAAAGCATCGCATCATAAGGCTTGATGCAACGGTCTATCCAACTAGACGGGCAAACCTGATACCCAAACGTCAGCGAACCCATGAGTTTTGGGGGAGTTCAAAAGCTAACGTTGGGGAATGGTGAGTCTACTAACCTTAGACTCGTTAGGGAATTGATGTGCAGCCCTATGGGGGTTGCACGGGATTAGGAAAAAGTTTATGAAAAATAAGTACATTTCACCTCAAGGGGTTAGACCTTGATGCTCAGAGAAGGATTCGAACCCTCACGTTCCTAAAGAACAATGGATTTTAAGTCCACAGCGTCTGCCAATTCCGCCATCCGAGCTTGATGGGGTTTGCACCCCAATCCAGTTATGAAACAGTTTATTTTATTTCCAATAACGATAAACCGTGTGGGCATCTACGTTTTGCTCACCGATAAAGGTTTTAGCTGAGAAGTCAGTTCCTTCAGGTAGCTGATACCCATAAGAGTCAAAGTCGTAAACACGACGATTGATGTTATTTAAAGAGTATCGTGATTCATCGTGAATAACTGAGACGTCTTTCTTAGCTTCCCAATAACGAACGATGCTACCATCACTACGTTTGTACTCCCATTTGAAGTTGAACAGTTCAAAGTTAGTATTGTAGCTTAGGTGATTACCATCAACTGTGGTGTTTTCGATGTAATCGTTATTATCGCCACCCACACCGTAACGGTTATAAGAGGTGCTCGGATTATAGTAAACATCCGCTTTAACAGATTCAACTACTGAGAGAGCTGAAACAGTTAATACACCTAAAGCTACAGTTGAAAGAATACGTTTCGACATGCTTTTGATTTTCATTGAAATCCTCCATTATAAGAAATCTACTTCAAGGTGCTTAAAGCACACCTAAAGAAAAGTTATTTTAAGTTAGAAGATTTTCTAACCTAATAATATTATTTTAACATACTACCCCACTAAAAACAACTATATTTAAGGGAATTGTCAGAAAACTGAAAAGGTAAGTTTAACACCTTTAGAAATTAAATTTAAGCTAGATTTTGAACCATTGCTAGACACATCTTCATAGCATCAGTAAAAGGGTCAGTAAATGTTGGCTTTCTTTTGCACCAACTATGCATACGCTTTAATAACCATTGAGTTGCTTCGTCTTTATTGTCAAATAAGAGAGACTTACTTTGGTCTTCATAAGGTTCACCGATAAAGATTAAAATGTAAGGGTTTGATACCCCTTCTTGTTTAACGGTTTCTTTGTTATACCTCTCGTTAGATTCGACGCTTGACCAAGAGTAAACGGCATCATAAGTTCCAATCTCAATAGATACCCCTTGAGCTAACATCTTAGAGACGTCTGCGAACTCCATTTTAGAATCTTCACGCTTACTTAATTCAGGGTGGAGTTCTTGGAATTTATACAATCTATATCTCCAGTAGTTTGCTCTTTTAGACGCTTGTTTCTTTGTTTCTTCTTTCATAATTGATTCTTTGTTTAATCTTCTCTCCCTTGACTTAAATCCCCTTCGCTTTCGCATACCGTAACCAACGTGAGCCTGCTCTGAAAGCTAATTCATTTTCATTTCCGTACCATTCTTCAACGGCACATTTGAAGTACCAAGCAATACTTATGCCTTCACCGTATCTGAAAATATCTTTTTCAGCTTTGAATAAGATATGCCACTCTTCTTTGGTGATTGCATTACGAATATTCAAGTTACTTGACGACTTTACTTCACCTGAAGCAGTACTGATAACCAATAACGTATGACCACGCCAGTTAATTTCAAGTTCATCAGCATTCATTTCATCTCTCTTATGGTAAATTTCAAGTTCTTTTCTAACAATATTTGGATTTTGTTTAGGGACGTTCGCCTCTGTTAGAAGTTTCCATGCTAAATCCAAAATGCTTTGCACGGCTTTTTGTTTGTATTGAAAATACGGTTTTGTTTTAGTTGACATATAAACCCTTTCTAATCCCAATCATCAAATATCCCAAGCCAATTCACACTCCCAACATAGTTGGGATTCATAAATACGGCAATTTTTCAGTTTGGATACTTATTCAAACATTCTTTCGCTAACTTATTATAATCAGTCATTTAAGCTTCTTACCTAATTGCAGACACAATGTTTACAATAAATCCTAAAGTCATCAGAACGCTTACTGATACCCAAGCCGTCATTGCTACTTTAAATCTAAGGTTGTTTTCTTTCATGTAATTTCCTCCTTAATTCACACCTATAAGCCATTCCATAACAGATACAATATAAGGATAAGACAAAAATAAGATAATACATATTAATACAAGTAAACAAATTACAATGGCTTGCACCAGTGTTATACCATCATTATCTTTTATTTCCATACTGTAGTTTCTCCTGAAACTGAATGCAACAAAACAGTTAGATACCCACTATAGATAATGGCAAAGACTAAGATTGTTGCAGTTGCGATAAAAATTGTATAGAATTTAAAATCATCTCTGAACGCTTCTGATTCAAAGCGTTTCTTTAGGTTTTCCACTTTATTTCTCCTTCAGTTAACAAACGAATTGCAAGCTCTCGAATAGAGTTATAAGCTTCCTGCTTATATTTGTAATATGGTTTGAGTGTTGTTTTTGTCATCATATACCCCTATTTTAAGACATAAGGGCTAATACCCCCATAGTAGACTAAGTCTCTTTCACTCGCATAAGCTACCACGGATAATGTATTATCGCTATTAAAGTAAGATACTTGAGAAGAATAACAGTTGGCTACAAAGCTATGCAAAGTCTTAGGGATTACTTCACCCACTCTAGCCAACTCATGGAACCTCTTAAGTATAAACGAGAACTCTGACTCAGTTAGTTTAACCTTATTAGGTCTTTGACCGTTTCCTGAGTTTACTAATACAACCCCTTCCTCAGAATCTAATAAAATCTGAAGCAACTGGGCAGAGCGTCTGGAACCTGTTATAGTAACATTCAAGAGCCTAGGTGAGAAATCTTTTTGAAACTTGGTTGTTAAACTAAACATAAGACTAGACTCTCCCCCATTTACCAACTTAACAGACTCATATAAAGGGGAAACCTTTTCAAGGAGAGGTGTTAAGAACCGAACTAACTCTTGATAAGCCTCTCTTTTGTAAGAGTAATAAGGTTTAATAGTTGTTTTTGTCATTAGATACCCCCTACCTAACTTCTCTGTATTCCTTGCCTCGTTCTGAGTAATGACCAAAAGTACCAGTAAACTTAGTCTTATCACTGCTAAGATAGTAACTAGTGATTTTACCTATCTTGGACTCTATTGTAGTACCCTTCTCTCCTGCAAACCTATGTAGAATTTCTATGTTCTTATAGATTGTACGGTACTCTTTTTCAGATAAGTCGCACTTAAATCCAGTTACACAATAGACACTCCTACCATTTACGACAAGGCACTGCTCAACCCCAAGAGAAACAACAAAACTACGAGTACTCCCACTATTGTTTTGATTGCTGGGGTCGGTATATCGTAAAATCGTCTTAAACTTACCGTTCATATAGTAAGGGTTATGACTGGGAGTGAAACCTGCCTTAGTAATTAAACCATTAACTACCTTTTCAATTTTCCCAAAAGCTTCCTTTTTATACTTTGGAAGTTCTTTCTCGTAAACGTTAGGAAATTCAGTACCCCAATCTTTGTTTAAGAACCTAGTCTCCTCAACGACAAACTCACAATAATGTTCGGTTACTTCCCAATAACTAATCTGTCCACCTAATTCTGCTGGAATTGTTTTAGAATGAGAACCCATGAAAAGGAATTTTAAGTTATCGCTAAACTTATAGAACTCCTCGTCTGTAAGACATCTACGGAACTTATATTGCCCTGAACTTTCAATACTAGATCCATTAAATCTAAATACGCAAACTCCATTAACAAATACTGGAGTCTCCCATTTAGGGAAAGTACCATCGTCACCAAAAGAAATTCTAATCTTGTCAGGCGATAAACCAGTCTTATCAAAAAAGTCACTTTCTTTTAAGACTTTAAGAGCGATACCCCTAATGGCTTTGTATTCAAGAACCTTGTGATAGTAAGGTCTTAAAATACTCTTCGAAATTTTTCCTTTATATGGCATTTTAAAAACTCCTATATACAATTAAAGCTAACCTAACAACCAATAGATTAGCTAACATAACGATTACGAACAGAAAGCAAAGATGAGAACTCTTTCTCATTAGGTATAGCCAAGTAGTTGAAAAACTTCTTAAGCCTTGGAACTAGGATACCAGTTTGAGAGGATAAATCCTCTAAAGAGATACCCCATAGGGAATTGTCATTACATTCCTGAACTAAATCTAAAGCAGTGAAATTACTTCTTGAAACATTTCTTGCATACTTTACACACGCATAACTACCACGGATCATAAAAACCAAACACCTTCATAATAAAATATATTTAAGCTTCTAGAGGGAATCCAACCCCATCAAACCTAGCAAGGAAAAGCCGTCTTAGAGTGGCAAAATATTCGTCTATTATGGAACAATATGAAAAAGGTAAACTATAACGGGCTACCCCCTAAGACCTAAAGACCGTAAAACCCTAACAGTCTATTCCACCGACAGGACTCGAACCTGCATAAGCCCTAAACCCCCTAAATAGGGGCAAAGAACGCCAATTCACCCTAAAAGGCTACGGTGAACGAAACTAACCACATACTAAAATATAAGTGGTCCTACCTAAAACAATAACTTAAGACTACAAACGTGATAGAGCGTACTTTTCACCATTCTCCAACTCTACCTCAAAGCACCCTTCCGCACGTCCAATGCTTTGGATATCTCGATACCAACGTCTGAAAAAGCTAGAAGAAAGCTCTTTTGAAACTTCTCCACTGCCATAGTTTACCACTTTGCAGTAAACATCTTCAGAAACAGTGTTAGTCAAAGCTTTAGAGCAGTCTCGAACCAAGGAATTAATTATTGCCTGTTTAGTTTCTTCACCACTAATAATTGTCTCAATCATCTCTGCAGACTTACGTGACAAATACTGGATTACAAATCGACCATTAGAATGGTACTCCACACTTTCAATAATATAATTATCAAGGGTTAGAGAGTCCAACACCTCATCGATATGATTCGAATCAGTTACCTTAAACATTGAACGTCCAAGCAATTCATTTTTATAAGACATAATATATACCTCCAATTTCTATAAATATATTCTACCAAACTTTTAAGATAGTTACAAACTGAGTTATACCCCCATAAACAAAAAACCTAAGAAGTGAAATTACTTCTTAGATAATTCTTCAAGTCTTCTAAAGAGTCCCCACTATCAACTGTACGACTATACTGTACAAGGTAGCTACCCCCTACCCTACTTACCACTAAGACAAGAGGTGTATGTACATCCTGATGTAGGGTACTTAAAACAGTAGAAACACTTTCTGGAATACCGTCTTCAATATCCAAGTAAGAAACATCGTAAGGCTCTAAGGTTGAAGTCACCTCTTCGTCCCAAGCCTTACAGACCTTACAGTGCCTTTTGTAAAGGACAATAATCTTACGAGAGTCCATTGTTTCTAAAGACTTAACTACACTGGTATTTTGATTGCGTTCAGCAAATATAAAGTAATCTGCTGCGGAATAAGCTCTGTAAAGAAACAACCCTAAAGCTGAAACCAACGCTACTAGGACTGCTATTACTAACTTTCTTTTAGTTGACATAACTCTTCCACCCTTGATGCTACCAAATAGCCTTGCCTTTCTAGTCTTCCTAAAGTACCCCTAATAGCTGATTCTGCCTTATAAACCTTTCCATCATATACACGAATCAACCTAGGTGACCAATCATGACTAGGAGATAACTGGAATTCTTCCTCTTTAGATTGAGGATTAACAATATGATACACCGGACAAAGCTGAGACTCGATATCCTTAGATAGCAAGTCCATGAGCTTATTTACCTTTACTAAACCTAACATAATACTACTACCCCTACTTGCTTCTTAATTTTTAAACAAATCAGCAATACCATTAAACAATCCCTTAAAGAATGATACAAATCCATCAAGGATTCCACCACCATCACCGTCAACTACTTTCTTGTAGCTATCAGATAAAGAATTGTAAGCATTTTTTGCAAAACTATCAAGCTGGTTTTTCACTTCTTTAGAGTCAATGGCAGAAGTATTTTGATAAGCGTTAGCAAATGATACAAGCTGTTGAACTTGGTCAGCAGAAATGATTTGATCAAGACCATTGTCTTTCAAAGCCTTGTTAACGATTTCTTCAACTTTAGCATTATCTGCAGTTTTACCATTTGATTTTTTATAGTCAGCCAAGTCAGTCTTAATTTGAGCTAAAGCCAAATCAAGAGCTGCTGGGTCAAATTTTTTGTTATCTTTGTTCTGGTCAGCAATATTTGCAGTAGTAGACAACTCTTGGTTAGCGACTTCTGCACGTTTTGGATCTACTTTCTGACCATTTGCCTCTAAGGCTTTAGATACCCCTACTAGGGCGGATTCGCCCGTTACAGAAATAGGGCTAGCAATATCAATATTTACATCACTAGCTCCTGCTGTAATAGCTGCATTTTGATACTGCAAGGTAGTTACTTTGGTAATATTTTGTGGGGTTTTAATATTTACTTTTACACCATTACCTTTATCAGCCTTTTGTACAAGAGCTGAAGAAATAAGGGCTGGAGTTTCACCAGTAGTTCCCATCCATTTGTTAAAGTCGTCTGGGGTTGTGATTTGACGGTTTACATTATCGATATTCTTGATACCGAAAGCGTTGTTAGTCTCTGCAACCTGTGCATCAGTAAGGTCACTACCGTAAACCAAAGTAGGTTTACCCCACTTCTCATTGATTGTATCTGTCTGAATATCAGCAGATGCTACACTACCCACCAAACTAGCAACTGTTGTTGCCAAAACTACGCCTGAAAATAACTTAACTTTATTCATTATTTTTCCTCTTTATTCTTTTTAATTATTGCTTAGGGTGCCCAAGTAAGACACCCTAATAAAATATACAATATTCTAAAATAGTTAAATACATACCCTAACGAGGCTACTATATACACTTAACCCACGCTAATTACTACCAAAAGTTCACTTAGGTAAATCCATACCCCTAGACAGAAGTTAAAGGATTATTTCCTGGTCTAAAAGAGAGGTAGTCCCTTCTTCACTAAGATGAGTGTTCTCACTGCTATCTTCGTTTGAAGTGCTTTCCTCATACGAAAGGTCTGCATTGTCTGCTTCTTCTACAACAGGAGGATTAAATGGAGTGAAACTTTCTCCCTTCTCCCCCTTCTTCAAATAAGCAAGACGTTCCATAACCTTAAAGATATCACTACGATACCCCTCAGGTACTAGAGTTTCCCAATCCTGTTCCCTAAAGAGGAAGGCATTATCGAGAGTATCTAAGCCCCACTCAATTAGACGGTTACCTTCAGCATCATAAGTAACCTCTACCGTACACAAGAACTCCTCTCGATTAATAGGTGCTCCTACATTGATATAAAATTTACCTGTATCTACAACGTAGTCTGCACCTTCAAGGATACGCATAATAATATCGTAATCCCCATCGCTCAAAACGAGAGGGTCTTCAGCACGCCTCTCAGCCTCATATAGAGATGCCATAAAGGCAACCTTTTCACGAGGAGTTTGGTAAGACTTATTCTCTAGGAAATTACCTACCTGCTCACTAACAATTAAATACTGCTTACTCATAATTTAATACCTTCATTTATTTTCTTCTACTTAGATTCATCATCTTCAAGTTTATCAAGCTCTCCTTGGGGAGCTTCAAAAGCTGAGGCTATATCCATAAGAGCTGCAATTAATGCTTCTTCAGGATTTTGACTTTTAAATACGCCATCTCTAATAGTTTTAGAGACACCATCAAGAGTTGCTGCCAACTCCAAAGGATGAAAACCAAAGGATGAAATATCTACTTTACCTTTTGGATCGAAAGATAGTAGCACTGCTTTATCCATAGTAGAAACCTTGCTAGACATCTTTGTTAAAGCTTCTAAGAACTGTTTGCGTCCTTCCAAGCTACCGTTACTTTCTCCACTTGCATTCAAATCCATATATAAAACCTCCACTAAACTATATCTATATAACATAGTTTACCATAAACACCCCCTGAACGCAAAGCTACTTAATAAAACTACTAAAAGACTCTGAAGAGTTATACCCCAATAAGTTTTCTTGATTTTTATACAATTCAGCTAGTTCCGACTTATCATCAGCCACAAGATTAAGGATATTACTAATCCCTTCCATATCTTTAGAGTGCAAAAGCTCGTTGGTGATATGCTTGCCACTAGATACCCCCAATACTCCTATCCGCAACATCGAGTTCTCAACAGCTCTCTTATTTGCATTAAATACAGTAGAACCAGTAGAGATATCTAGGAAAATACCTGCTGTAGCAAAGCATGAAGTAACATCCTCCTCACTAGCAGATGGATATACAGAGACATTAATCAGATTACCTAGATTTTCTAACTTCTTAGATACCAAGGTACTTGCTAAAATATGGAAGTGAGTATTCTTACATTCATGAACTAACTCTTCAATACCAACTAAATTGTCTGTGTCAGTAGTAATTACCACATCATTAGGGCTACCTAGCTCAGAAACCTTTCTAAACTTAAGACCTGCAAAACCTGAGTTTGGATACTCCTTTTTAACAGTATCATACTGGAAACGGTTAGTAAATAAAACCTTACCAGTCTTAGCGAACTCTACAATATTTTCTGGTAAATTGTCATCGTACCTACCAGTTACCACTAAAACATTCTCAAAATTATACCCCAACCCTTCTACAATACCCATGCCAAGCACTTCTTCTGTGAATAAGATAGGCTCGTTGAGTTCCTTCAAATACCCCAAGTAGAATTCGCTTAAGCTACTGTAGGACTTAGAGCCTACCATTAAATACCCTGTATAAAGGTTGTGAGAGATAACCTCTTTACCTTCGTCATCAAAATAAACACTAGATACCCAAGAGCCACTAATATAGTAGTCCCTACGGAAAACAAATCCACGGTTACAATAGTTTTCGGTAACTAGAAGTTGCCCCTTAGTGTCAAAATAATCGACACTCTTGACAATACGGTCTACCAACTCCCCATAGAAAGAAACCCTCCCAACAATACCAGTTTCACCATAGAGATAAAAGATACCATCCTCAGACTCCAACTCTACGCCCAGTGGTAGAGGTAAATCATTTACGTGAAGAGGTTTAAAAGGTAATTCTTTGGTATAGATATAAGACTCCCAAGGAGACTCCACATCACTCGGCAGAAAACCATTAAAATCCAAAGACAAAGTCCTATTATGAACTCCATCAACCTCTAATGAATAATGCAAGTCCCAAGCATCTGAATCATAATAACTAAATAGACTTATCATTTAACAAAGACCTCCAACATTCTTTTACCTTATCCTTAAGATACCCCTCAGCCAGCTTATATACACTACCTCTGTGCAACGTTAAATAAGTGCCTAAATATTTCTCAATACCATCAGCAAGTGACAGTACATTTTCTTCTCGCTTACCTTCTACATAAGGTACTAGATAACCTGTCTCATCTTGCTTACAGAACGTAGGATTTCCATAATTAACATCATACCCCACAAGGAAGAGACCTGAACCAACTGCTTCCATTAAAGATAAACCAAAACCTTCCCCTTGAGAAGCACTTACATAACATGAGTAGTCTTTATAAATGTCTGATACATCTACGTGA
>ERZ773233.69-NODE-69-length-84965-cov-7.760158_pt1 | contig 84965 bp, 69 predicted proteins | sample MGYA00580991_ERZ773233 | MGnify/ENA primary metagenome ERZ773233 (study PRJEB29015, sample SAMEA2738178) | human oral metagenome | biome: human oral; feature: human-associated habitat; material: saliva | place: China | collected 2161 ...
TGTTACTCCAAGAGGTAGGGATATTGTGGGAAGTATAGGGAAATGCAAGGAAATCTGCGACTATCAAAAACGCTCAATATACATTCTAAAAGTAGACTATTTCGGGCAAACGTACGTCTTTTCTCAATCATTATTGATTGTTTAAGAGATTTCTTTTGGGTTCCTCTCACTCGAAAAACTATTTTCAGTAGTATGAAAGTACCGTTTTTTTTCGTTTTATTCATTATAAGTTCATAAATTTGTAATCAATATCAAGATAAATAATCATCCGATGAGACAGAAGAAAGGGCATAGCAACCTCATTAAGGAACATTTGAAGAAGCGAGGTATCACCCAAACATGTCTCGCCAAAGAGTTCTGCGGATTTTGCCTACCCATTATGCAAGTTATGGGCTGACAATAACTATGAATGCTTACGTCCTGTATAACAGTTAATCATCTGATAAAGCAGTTGGTGTTTCCAAAGATATTATTGGTAAAGTAAAGATAAGGGAATAATTATGTGGCCAGATAAAGAAACAGAGATTGACTACCTAAATTTTGGGTATATGGTAGATCTGATTGCTGATATAGCAACTAATAGGGAGTTGTCACCATCAACAATAGGGTTGTATGGCGACTGGGGCAGTGGCAAATCCAGTCTGATGAAATTAGTTCAAAAGAAGATTGAAGAGAAGAACCCTAAGAACGAGAAAAAGAAAGATACTGTTAAAACCCTATGCATAGAGTTTAACGGTTGGCTTTTCGAAGGATATGAAGACACCAAGACATCTCTTTGTGGTGCGATATTGGATGCACTTGCAGACAAGAAACGCTTCAGCAAGGAAGTGACAGATTATGCAAAAGAGCTGATAAAGAAAATCGATATCAATAAGATTTTAGGGAAAGGAGTCAAATATGGATTGGATTTATTTCTGTCTGGAGGTATTGGGATATTGACCGATTTGTCGCTTAGTAGTTTACTTTCTATCATTAAGTTTAATGCAGGCGAAGTACAAGCGAAAGACATAGAAGATATCCTTAGTATGCTAAAGAAGAACGATAAGACACGGACAGAGATCAAAAACTTTCGAAATGAGTTTAAAGATCTGTTGAAGAAGAGTAAGGTGGAAAATGTCGTTGTGTTCATTGACGAACTAGACCGTTGCCTGCCCGACACTGTTCTTGAAGTTTTTGAAGCCATGCGATTATTCCTATTTGTAGAAGGCATGTCATTTGTAATAGGCGCAGATGAACGTCTGATACAGTATTCCATAAAGAGCAAATACAAAGAGGTTCCAGGAAATAATTTGGATATTGGGAAAGAGTATCTGGAGAAGGTAATCCAATATCCGTTATACATACCTCAATTGACACGAGCTGAAGTCAATCAGTATCTTGCTTGTCTGTTGTTGAAACAAACGCTGTCTGATGAAAAGTTTAAAGAAATACTAGGTATAGTCTATACTTTGACTCCAGATCAAGACCTTTCTATGGACCTTATTAGTGACAAAGCACCAGATCTTACAGAGAATTGCAAACAAGAAATGGCACTTGCGCGGCAAATTTCATCTGTATTGGCCCCTAGTATTAATGGAAACCCTCGACAGTGTAAGCGTTTTTTGAATACGTTGTATATGAGGATTAAACTTGCCGAAGCAAGGAATGTAATTCTTGATAAAAATATATTGGCCAAGCTTATGTTAGCAGAGTATTTCAATCCTGAATTTTTCAAGGCTGTTACAAAACCTGAAAATAGAGAACTTTTCAAGGAATTTGAAAAAGGAGAGGTATTGAATGATGAAAATCCTTTTGCTGTGTGGAAAGAAAAGGATTGGGTAAAAAAATGGATGCAAAACGATACACGATTAGAGGACGAAAATTTAGATAAATATGTTTATTTCTCAGATGTTAAAAACCGCTATGGGCAATCAAACCTTGATCTATTGAGTCCAACAGCCCGTAAGTGTTATGAGCTACTTGTTAACGGGACTGAGATGAATAGAAATAGTGCTTTGACGTTTATTGGCAAACTTGCACCTGGAGAGAAAGCTATTATTGCATCAGAGGTGTTTGCTGTGATAGAGAATAAATCTACTATGAATGTAGAGGTGCTAAGGTCTTATACAGAGTTCTGTATAAAGGCGGGAATGATGGAAGAAGCGTTGAAGAAACTAATGGAGCAACCTGCAAGTAAATATAATGCTATTGCCTATGGTCAGTTAACTCCATTTATTACCAAATTATCGTTAGATGAAGCAACGAAGTTTAATGATTACCTTTCGACAAATATAGAGGTAAAGAAGACCATTGAGAGACAGAAAAAATTAAAGTCAATTATACCTTCAAATAAAAAATAATGGGAACATCAAGTTTATATAGAGGCCCAAAGATAACATCTTTATTACCGCCAGATTACGATCCTGATGTAAATCTTGGGCAGGATGCACCAAACGAAACTATACCAGCTGAAGACGGAGCAGAAGAGGCAGGACCGTCCCAGGACGATCCTGAGAAAGAAAAATCAAAGGAGGAAGATCAACCTATCCAACCTTCTGTCAAATGGGGCACAGCACGCAGTTCGATGAGGAAAGCCATGAATAACAGAAGCAGTAGCAATGCCAAAAGTGCTATAAGAAATTATACTAAAGCCCTTGGTGGGCATACCAACGCCACGCGACAGGCTGCGAAGGTTCGCAGAACGGCTGGAACCCTCTACACCTACTTTGCTGGCTCCCCTGAAGTCATTCGCCAACGCCTTATTGAGGCAGGTATACGGTTTGATGGAAGACCTACGAAAGATATCTTTAATGATATCTGTGGGCTTATTGCTCCAGTACCTAATGATCTTGAAGATTCTTTGGCAAATAAGGCTCTGCGTGAAACCTTTGCTGATGTGGCAGCAGATCAGAGCATAGACCTCAATCAACTTGAAAGTTTCAATGAAAAATTGCTGCAACGATTGGTAGGTGGATTGATAAAGCATTATATTTTTAACAAGCTATTACTACAATCAGAGCAGACTGCACTCAAGAACTGTGAACAGATATCAGACTTACGGGAATTGGAAAAATCTATTAAGATATACATAGACGGGATTGTTGACAGTATTATTCCTGATATTATCAAGAGTGGTTTGAATCCAGTAAATTTCAACCGAGCATTGGAAACGTTGTGTGATATTTCTTATCAACAAATGGAGGAATTACGATGAAGGATAGTTTTGTTTTTACATTGTCAGAATATGATAAATTTCATGTTGATGACTCAAGAAGAGTAAACATTAATGATTCAACAGCATTCCAATATACATTTTGGAATCCAACTACTGGTATGGGAAAGAAACATATGTATGTCACGCCCCAGCGATTTACCGATGAGGCCATGGACTTATTATATATATCCCTTATGGTATTCTGTGTTGATAGGAGTGTAAGTCGTAAAAAACAGGATGATGCATGGACTCGTAATCTTGAACTATACATCCCAGTAAAAGCTTATGAGAAATGGGAACATTGCAAATCTATTCTCGTTAATGCCCTCAACTTCCTGACTGGGGATCACTGGACGATACATTTTAGAAAAAGAGTAACCTTAACAGAAGATGAGGACAAATACATAAAGGGCAGGTGGCACTACCGTTGCTCTGTCAAAAGGATTGATACAGATGTATTCTGTATGCTTTCTGGAGGATTGGATTCATTCATAGGTGCAATCAATCTACTCAAAGACGGGAAAGATCCTATATTTGTCAGTCATTATGGTGGAGGAAAGGGCGTAAAAATATACCAAGACAGTGTGGTAAACTCATTGAAGATTCAATATGCTGTTGATTCCAAACGATTTTTTAGGTTTTATGCTGCTTCTCAAAATGGCGCAGAGGACACGACACGTTCCCGTTCGCTGATGTTCTTTGCCCATGCCATAGTCCTTGCTTCAGGTATTGGACATCATGTTGACTTGTATGTGCCTGAAAATGGAGTGATTTCATTGAATATTCCCCTGACTGTTATGCGATTGGGTAGCCTTAGTACGCGCACAACTCATCCGTATTTCATGGGGATGTTCCAAAAATTGTTAACCGGGCTGGATATTGACATTTCGTTAGTCAATCCTTTTCAGATGCAGACAAAAGGTGAGATGATGAAGACATGCAAAGACCTTGATTTCCTTAACGCCCATTATCAGGACACATTGTCTTGTTCGCACCCTGACCAAGGACGCTGGACTGGAGATGCAGTGGGGCATTGTGGAGAATGCCTGCCTTGTACTATCAGGAAAGCGGCAATAAAAGCTGCAGGATTGGATGATGTCACTACTTATCGACATCATTATGAAACGGAAACAGGAATAGAATCATTACGCTCTTATAAATTGGGGTTATCAACGCCAAAAGACAGTTATGCGGCCATACAGATGTCAGGTCCAATTTCGGAACATCTACATGATTATGTCAGTCTTTACGAACGAGGTATCAAAGAATTGGAAAATCTAATCAATTTACTATAATGAAATACCTCTACGACACCCATTTTCATTTGGATTTACAGAAAGATCGAACTGCGGCTATTCGAGAAATTGAGGAGAATAAAATATATACTATAGCAGTTACTAACTTGCCAGATTTATATAGGAAGGAATCTGGTGAGATAGCGAGCCAATATATTAGATTTGCACTTGGTTTTCACCCAGAGTTGATTCATCAATATAAGAGCCAAATTCCATTAATGTGGGAACTCTTGCCTGAAGCACATTATATTGGAGAAGTAGGTTTGGACTTTGTTGATACAATGTATAAGAACGAACAGATAGCATTCTTTAGTGAACTGATAGAAAGATGCCGTTTTTGTAGAAACAAAATAATAACAATCCATTCACGTCGTGCCGTACGTCAAGTTCTGAGAATTATTGGCAATAATTATAGGTTTAAGCCTATCCTTCATTGGTTCACAGGTAGTAATGATGAACTACTTGAGGCTGTAGATGCTGGATTTTATTTCTCTATCAATGGAGCGATGATGACTTCTAAAAGATTTCTCGCCTTACTTCCATTAATCCCTAAAGAACGATTATTACTGGAAACAGATAGCCCATTTACATATTGCCAGAAGACACACCACCACACGCTGGAGAACATTATGCGCCTTATAAAGAAAGAAAAAGAAAATGTTGATTTATGGTGTAATTTAAAGACGATATTGTCATAATAATAAAATTCTTTACTATATTAATTTAGAATAGAATCAAGTTTGTGAAAATAGCTATATAATCCCCAAGAAGTTTTGCAACTCTTTGCTGGAATACTTTCTTTTTGGGTGTAATAAAGGGCGTAAATCACGTAACTCGTTGATTTACACCCTTGTTTGCGGAGAGAGAGGGATTCGAACCCCCGGTGCCTCTCAGCACGGCGGTTTTCAAGACCGCTGTAATCGACCACTCTACCATCTCTCCTGAAGGCAAAACGTTAGTCTACCTGCCTCCTAATTGGAAGCGGTTGCAAAGATATAGACATTTTTCGGGACTGCAAAATATTGAGAGAACAAACTTTATATCAAAGCACTTTTTTAACCAAATAAAGCATCGATAGTTTCCGTATACACTCCCTTGAGAGGCTTTATCCATTATCTTCTTAGTCGAAAAGCTCTTTAGAGATGCATCCTCTTTTGTTAGAGGATAAGCGAAGGAGAGGAGTTTATCCCATCTTCGCTTTAGCTTTCCTCAAAAAGGGCGTTTATTCGAATCTTATTGATTTGACCAAATCAATGATGTAAGAGCCTGACGTACCATTGTCGTAGGCATTTATGACACAAACTTTCTCCCCTCTCTTATCGGTAACGGAGCAGAAACGCCAGTAAAGAGTTTTACCTTCTTTCTGAAAGCGCCAGACACGAAAAACACAGGTATTACCGTTTATATTCTCCCGACCCTCTGCAACCAGTTGGGGAGATTTGTCTTTAAGGCTTTCGAGTGTAAGCTTTTCCAAATTCTTATATACTTTTGTCTTGAAATCATCCGATGTATAAAATGCATAAATGCCCAGAGATCCCACGGCATTATGCTTCAGTTTGAATACTATATCATCGCCTAAGTCCTTACTAACATCCTGTTTCTGACAGGTAAAGCCTTCCGGTATAGTAAAAATAGCCAGTCCGTTTGTACGTTGGTTGGGTGGTAATTTTCTACTGAGCATTTCTCTTTCCTGTTTAGACTGTGGTGTAAGGGCTTTTAGCCCGATAAAAAGACCACAAGCAATTCCTATGATTACGATAAGCAAGATGAGACTCATCCACCTTTTTTTATGTGTATTTGCCAATAGCCCATGCTGTTTGTGGGTAACCGTTTCTTTTTTGTTGTCGGCCTTATCGCCTTGTACCTGCGTCTCAGCAGACTGTTCAAACTTCCTTTCCATCAATCTTATATCCTTTCTTTGTGATTCTTGTTCCTGTACAGTCCCGTACAAGACTGCATAAATGACAGAGACCGGCCTCCATCATCTGCAAAGAGCTTCTATACTCTTTTTCCGGAATATCGAGACAAATATAGTAAAACCTATCGACTTTTCGCGATGTTCATTGGCTTTCAATCTAACTTATATGTCTGATAAGAATTAAGTACATAGTATATGCCTTGTGAAATCGGCAGTGAGGCGCGAAAAGAATATCTAGGTTGCCAGATAAGAAAAATTAATGGCAAGAAGAAATGTCGTTCCCGCCCTTGTAGGAAAGAAAGCATATGCCTATATTTGTCTTATCTATGAAGAAAGCAAAGAAATTTACGATTATTTCGTGTCTGCTGCTGGTGCTTTGTATGACCTGTAATGCTCATCGGAGTCTTGCGAAGCAGCGGATAAAGACCGAGCAAAAAAAGGCTCTGCCGCAGTATTCAAGGGTGCAGATTCCGGAGGATAGTATAGCATCTGTCAACAAGAAGAAAACACTTGGATTTAAGGTAAAGGATGCAAGCTGGCAGGGAACTTATGAATACTATCTACAGGCATCAGAGCTTCCGCCGGTCTTTGTCGACTACACGCTGGATATTAAACGAAACAGTTGCATCTTCGAGGGCAATGGGCAAATGATCACATTCCGCATACTTTGTGCCGTAAAGAGCGAGTCGGAGAATGAGTTAACATTGGTTTATGACCGTTCATTGAGCGAAATGAACAGCTTGTCTCAGTCATTACAACGCTCCCCTTCGTTGGTAAAACTGTATCGGCATAATGGGAAATATTATCTTCAAAGTCCCTGTATCGTTGACAAGAAGGGCAGAGCTAATATGAAGGTAGCTTGTGAGAAACTGAAGGCATCCAATTAAAGCAAAAATCTGCTTTCAACAAGTGTATTCACCTGTGAAAGCAGATTTTTTCTTCATTTCACCCCAACGGGGGCGACTAAACGTTTTTTATTTTCCCGTTTCGATAATCCGAGGGAGAAATACCTGTGGCATTCTTAAAATACTTACCCAAGAAACTTTGATTAGGAAAATGCATGCGCGCCGTAATTTCTTTAATGGAAAGCCCCGTATTGCGTAAAAGCGATTTGATCTGCGTAAGCGTGAGTGACATGAGCCATTGTCCGGCCGTCCGACCGCTTACAGTTTTTACAATCTCTGATAAATATTTAGACGAGAGCCCCATTTCGTTGGCATACCATTTTACTTCGCGATGCTCCATGTAGCAAGCTTGTGCAAGGTTGATAAACTTGTCAAAGATTACGTAGCTATGTGCGGAGTGCTGCATCGCCTCCGGATTGCGCTTAGCCAAGAAATCGCAGACGTCAAAATAGAACACACGCATCAACATCAAAATGGCTTCTTTACGATAGCCGTGCGACTCATTTTTAAGGCGACGAATGAGGGCTGCAAAGCTCTCAAAGAGCCAAGTCTGTTCGACTTCTGAAAGATGAATTACGGGATTCTGCAACAGATAAAGCAAGAAGGGCCAAAGGTTTTGCAAGCCCACGAAGCTCTCTTTGCAATACTCTTGAGAGACTAAGACAATGCGCCCGCGAAAGTCCTCGCTCGGCCGGCATTTTTCAAAGATCTGCTCACCAAAACCCACCAAGAAATCGCCGGGTCCCATCTCATACGCCTTCCCGTTGAGCACGAAAGAAGCACTACCCCGATTGCAGTAGCAACAAAGCATAAAGCCCAGCTGAAGAGTCTTGCCCGTAAAGGCTACATTGCGAAAATTATCGAGTATGATCAGGTTGTTATCTGTATCGGGTGCTCGGAAGCTGGCATAGGGACGCACATCGTCCAAGCTGACTTGCATTAACATCTCAAAAGTGTTTAATTCCAAATTGTATATAGGCAAAAATACGCTTTTCTAAACGACAGAGCAAATTTCCGAAGAGGATTTTAAGCCCAACGCAGCAAACCTTTTCAACGCTTCATTTGTGAGCCGCTTCTTGTCATTCTTTTTCTCACATAAGGACAAGCTGTTTTGGTATCACATCGTTTGAAAATGACACGAAAAAATCTAAGTTTTTCAACACTCAGAATAGTATTCTTCATGCTTGCGCCATCAATATTAATACATAACAATTAATATTTTTTACTCGCCAACCTTACCTCTGTCAACAGGAATCTAAGTTCGGAGAAAGCCATCGCCCAACGCGACAATCACCCTCCCCTACCGCTCTACACCAACCGACAGTCAATGACCGCAAATGCGTATTTGGAGTATGAACATCCCTCTTTTAGCTCGCAAAAATCTCGTCTGATCGTTTTTTCATCACGAGCGTAAACCTTTTTCATCGTGAGCGCAAGTACTTACCATCGTGAACGTAAACCTTTTTCATCGTGATAAAAAAGGTAGAAACCCTATTTGCGCGACTCACAAACCAACCTCGCTTATCGAAGAGCGAACGCTAAGCGTCGTAAACAAAATGCTATGCGTTGAAAAGATATTCTGAAGCATTAAGAAGGACGACATGGGTATTCAGAAACGAAAAACGCCGCTCGACTTCGTAGGTCATACGATAGTCAAACGGCGTTAGAAGGCAGTCGTTTTCAGTGCGACCGGCGTTTCGTCAAACTTCTCTCACAAAATGGGGGAAGGCCGGTTCGCCCAAATGGGGCGCATAGGAAAAGCCTTCGTAAGTAAAGTCGGCCAAAGCTGATGGTTGATCAGCCGCAGTTTGGAGCAGATGGCGCACCATAGCGCCGCGGCAGGCTTTTGCCCAAACGGCTTGTACGTGCAGCCGGCCGTGCTTGCGAACATAAAAGAGGGGCTTGATGACTTTTACTTCGCGGCAAACGCGCGCCCAATTGAAGAGGCGCTCATATTCGCCGGTCGAAAGGTGGACCAAGATGCCGTCGTCGGCTTGTACGGCACGGATGAGGTAATCCGTCAACTTATCGCGCCAAAAGCGATCGATGGGTTTATCATTTGTTGCTTCCAAGCGCACGGTGTGCTCCATTCTGTACGGCACGATAGCATCCATCGGTCGCAAAAGGCCGTAAAGGAAGCAGGTGATGAACAAATGTTCCTGCGAAAAGGACAAGGCGGCCGCATCGAGCGTGTGCGCCAGTAGCGCTTGATAGGCGCGCCCGTTGTAGGCCATTATGGCGGGTACCTTTTCGGCTAAGAAGAAGTTTTGATAGCGCTGTTGATTCTCTAAAGCCAACTGCCGGCTGCACCCCAACTGCGCTGCCAGCTCGTCAAGATTGAGGCGGGCCATTTCTTTTGCGAGCCGATCAGCCTCCGCCTGAAACGCAGGAAGCGTTAGCGGCTTTGCGGCGACTTCCGTCGGGCAAAGCATCATCTTCGCATTGGCCAGCAGGATTTGCATAGGGGCTTATTTGTTGATGTAGTCCAAGATTTGCTCAGCGTGAATCTTAGTTTTGATTTCTTTAGGCGTGAAGATCTTTTCTACGATTCCCTCTTCGTTGACCAAATAAGTTGTGCGAAGAATGCCCATTGTGCGACGTCCGTAGTTGACTTTCTCACCCCAAGCACCGATAGCTTGGAGTAAGGTCGTTTCAGTATCAGCGATCAGGGGGAAATCAAGCCCCTGTTTGTCGGCAAATTTCTTTTGAAGTTCTACTCTATCCTTGCTCACGCCGACGACAGCATAGCCGGCAGCAGCCAATTCTTCTTTATGCGCCTGCAAAGAACAAGCTTCGGCCGTGCAACCCGGCGTATTGGCTTTCGGATAAGTATATAAAATTATTTTTCGCCCGCGATAGTCGCTTGCTTTTATCTCTTTACCATCTTGATCTACACCGAAAATCTCGGGTATTTTATCTCCTACCTGCATAATGTTTTAATTAATCGAATTGTTTATAGTTGTCTGTGTTGTATATTGAATGGGGCGTTTAATGCCCCAAAACTTTATTTCTTTAAGCCCAACAAAAGGGAGATACGATGCGGCAGTCCGCTAAACAATGCGGCACGTATATGGCGTGGGGAAAGGGCGTAGAAGAGCCGGTAATGGCGGAGCTTGATCCTAAACGTCTCCCAATAATAGCTCAATCCGCTGCGCACGGCGTGGTGCTTGGCTTGCTTACCGAAATTACCCCCCAGAAAGACAATGCGCAAGATGTCTTGCTCGTAGCGTTTGGCCTTCTCGGATATGGGTAAGGGAAAATCTTCCGGCGGCAAGCCGAGTTTATCTATAAGTATCCACCCGACAGCCTCAAAGGCGAGCGTAAAGTTCAGGACCTTGAGATGCTTTTGCAAGGCCGCACGATCTATTTTGTCGCGCAAGGCGTGGAGCAACACTGCCACGTCGCAAAACTGGCGCAATCCGACACCAAGCTCGACCAAATGAAGATATAGGTGCAAAAAAGTATAGAGCACGTTGAGCGTTGGGGCGAGCGTGGGCACTTTTAGCCCGTTCACCTCGACAAAATCAGTAGGCGTATCGCTTAAAAGCCGCTCCCAATAAAGCCGATCTGCCTTTGTGTTGAAATCCAACATTTCATAGTGCATCTCAAACAAGACCTTCCCGTGATAGAACTCGATGGCGTGCTCACCGGCTTGGCGCTCAAGCTTGAGTTTCCATTCTTCCTGAAACACTGCGACAGCGGCATCGAACGACGACGGAGGGCAATAGAAATCTATATCGCCCGGCGTGCGCTCTTCCGGATGCGGATAAAGCGCGGCCAAGGTTTGGCCCTTAAAAACGAAGAAGGGGAGCTTTTTTCTATGCATCACGTTGACCAGATTAGCCAACTCGTGCTGCAAGAGTGCATTGGCTTGCGCCACACGCTGCGTAAAGCCGAAAGCCATCAGGGTATCACGCGGCGTAAGCGGAAACTGCCGACGCACTAATTCCCCAAAAATGAGGCCGGCTACCGTTTGCTGCTTAGCAACTTTAGACAATCGCGCAAAATCTACAGACTCGCGCAACTCTTTTTCAACAGGATGTTCCCACAAAGCATTGCGCAGCAAGGCCAAGAGCACTTGGATTGTCGTCATAATCTGTTCAAGAGGGAGTTTGGGCGTGATCGAGTGAAGAATAGACGGAATTTTTGCTAAGAAACTCGGGCACGATGGCCTTCATCTTGCGCACGATGGTCATATCGTCAGCCGTGCGCGCCGTCTGAATCAGGTCTTCTATCTTCTGCTCCACATCGGCGTAATCGTATTCGCGGACCTTGGCAATGCGGATCTTGTCATTAAAGGAGGGAAGTGTACCCTCTTTATCGTTCAAGACTTCTTCATACAATTTTTCTCCGGCGCGCAAACCGGTATATTCGATCTCGACATTCGTAGCACCGGAAAGGCGAATCATACGCTTGGCCAAATCGGCAATGCGGACGGGTTTGCCCATATCAAATACGAAGATCTCGCCGCCATTGCCTTTCGTGCCGGCCTCCAAAACCAGTTTGCAGGCTTCGGGAATAAGCATGAAAAAGCGGATAATATTGGGATCTGTGACGGTAACCGGACCGCCGGCGCGGATCTGCTTTTCAAAAAGGGGGATGACGGAGCCATTGGAACCCAAGACGTTGCCGAAGCGGGTCGTAACAAACTGGGTCGTGCCTTTGACTTTGTTCTCTTTTTCTGCCTTATCAAGACTTTGCACGTAGATTTCGCAAATTCGCTTGCTGCATCCCATTACATTGGTAGGATTTACGGCTTTGTCGGTAGAAACCATCACGAACTTCTTCACGCCAAACTTGATGCTCAAGTCGGCTATTATCTTCGTGCCGTTGACATTGTTGAGGATACTCTCGCTCGGGTTGTCTTCCATCATCGGCACGTGCTTGTAAGCGGCGGCATGGAAGACGTAGTCGGGGCGAAAGGCGGAGAAAATCTTTTCCATCCTTATCTCGTTCGTAATGGAGGTGACGATAGTCGAGACTTTAATGCCCGCGAAGTCGTGCAACATCAAAAGGCGTATGTCATGTTGCGGGGTCTCTGCTTGGTCGATAAGCATCAATTCGGCCGGCTTCAGCAAACTGATTTGCCGAACCATCTCGCTGCCAATGCTGCCCGCAGATCCGGTAATCAAAACGCGCGTGCCGGCTATTTCTTGGCCTACACTCTGCATGTCAACCTGAATCTCGTCGCGCGGCAAAAGGTCTTCGATGCTGATCTCCTTTAGCGTCGCTTGGGGTACGCTTTCTGAAGAGCCGTCCCACTCGCGCGCGCCTTCAGTCATATATATATGTACGCCGGCATTGATCAAAAGGTCTTGCAACTTTTCGTTGCTGCGAAACTCATCGTTGCGCAAGGGAGAGATCAGAACGGCTTTGATCTTCGAATCTTTAATGATTTCCTCTAAATCACTGTCTGCTTGGTAGACGCGCTGCCCCATTAAGAAGATGTCCTTCAGTGTGGGATCGTGAGAAATAAAGCCTTTGAGGCGAAAGCGCCGAGGCTTCTCGTTGTTTATATTCTTCGCCAAACCTATACCGCCATTCTTAACGCCATAAATCAAAGCGGCAGCTGCGCCATCACTATCAAACGCCGTATCATAAAGCATCTTGACGATAACGCGAAAGGCCCACAACAAAACCGTAGCAACTATATAAATGGCTAAGATATGGCGCGTATGAAGCGGCAAGAACCATTTATTACCTTCCCAAAAGAGGATCGGATAATGCAAAATCAGCACACAACCACAAGCCAAAGCCATTGCGTAGCCCACACGCTGTAAATCAATAAAAGAGGAATAGCGAATTACACCTGAATAGGTATGGAAAACGCGAAATCCTAAGATATTGAACACCATATAAAGAAGCAACGTGTATGTCAGTGGGACGAAATGGATCATCGTATTGTAACCTCTGAAGAAGAGGAAGAACACAAAAATCCCGGAAAGATAGCAAATCAGACAATCAATGAAGAGTACACACCAATAAGGCAGCGAGTCTCGCCTGAAATACCAATTGATGAGTTTGTTGAAAAAGTCTTTCATAACCACCATTATAATTAGAAGTTGCTTAATCTAATGCCGCTTTTATCTCGGCCACGATCCTTTCTACCTCACTTTCGCTCACGCAAGGGCCGGACGGCAGGCAGAGGCCGCGGCAAAAGAGTTCTTCGCTTACGCCATTAACATAGGCGGGACTTGTTTGATAAACGGGCTGCTTGTGCATTGGTTTCCAGAGCGGACGACTTTCTATGCCTACCTTATCTAAAGCTATACGCAAGGCTTCTACGTTGGCCGCAGGTTCACAATCGGTGTGGATTTGCCCCGTAGCGTGCACCACGCCTGCAGCACCACCGACAGCTCCTTCAACAGCCTGCGTGTAAGTCTGCGCTTGACCTTTGATTTTCAACTCAGGCGCTAAGAGAATCGTATTCAGCCAAAAGTTTGAATCACATTCTCCATCAGGATTTCCGTGGAAAGTTATACCATCAATCTTACTAAATGCCGCTTCATACAAGCGAGCCACGCGGCGGTGATGAGCTATATGTTCGTCAAGCACAGTCATTTGCCCGCGACCTATACCGGCGCAAACGTTGCTCAAGCGATAGTTGTAGCCAATCTCTTCGTGCTGATAGTAAGGAAAGGCTTCGCGCGCCTGAGTCGCGAAAAACATCACGCGTTGCTTTGTCGCAGCGTCGGGGCAAATAAGTGCACCGCCGCCGGAGGTAGTAATCATCTTGTTGCCATTAAAGCTCAGTACGCCAAAGCGGCCAAACGTCCCGACAACCTGACCTTCATAGCGCGAGCCCAAGCCTTCGGCAGCGTCTTCCAAGACAGGAATGTCGTATTTCGCAGCCACGTCCATAATCTCGCGGATCTTGGCCGGCATACCATAAAGATATACAACGATGATAGCTTTAGGTTTCCTGCCGGTCTTCGTAATACGATCTTGTATGGCACGATCCAGCAGTTCCGGATCCATATTCCAAGTTTCCCGCTCTGAATCGACAAAAACAGGAACAGCCCCTAAGTAAGTTACGGGATGGGAACTGGCGCAGAAAGTAAAGCTCTGACACATTACCTCATCGCCGGCTTTCACCCCCAAAGCGATTAGTGCCAAATGGATAGCTGCCGTGCCGGAGCAAAGCGCCACAACGCTCTTGTCCTGCAAACCAGGTAAGCTATCAAACCATAATTGTTCCGGATCATCACAATGCGCCATAATGCTTCGTGGGTAATCCTCATTGTCAAAGTCTTTTTTGGCATCAACGGACTTCACGAAACGTGCCAACTCATCCTCAAAAGCGTTGACATTGGGGCCCAAAGGCACCACCCAATTGGTATCAAACGCTTCTTGGATATATTTCATCTCATTGCCGCTCATATGAGCTAAGCATAAATACGTACGGTTTGCCATCCTTATCTAATTTACTTTGCCAACTCGTCCTTCTTCACAATTACCACGCTGTCATACATCATCATCAAAACATCATCATCATAATTTCCAAACTGTTCCTCGTTGGTTTTCCCTTCCATATTACGTTGGATCAACTTAAAGAAGTCAACTCCGGCACCATAAGCATGAAGATAAGCACCGCCAAAACGCGGGTTAACTTCTGAAAGATAATATTCTCCATCTTTGTACCAGAAATCCATATCAACAGGGCCGTTGAACTCAAGCACCTTGCAAATCTCCTTGATGAATGCAAACAATTTCGGGTCTTTAAAAGATATCGTCTTGTTGGCACCACCGATCTTCGTTTCGAGCTTGCGCTTTGAGAAAGCAGCTACGGGTTGATGAGAAAAACAATCGATATAGACATCAGCATCACAGTCGCCGCCGTCCATAAACTCTTGAATGATATAGTCAAACTTTCCTTCTCTAAAATAACCCTCCAAATCTTCTCGCGTATCGCATTTATGAATCCCGACACTACCACTACCTGTGCGTGGCTTTATAAAGACGGGGAAGCGAATTTCTCCTTTTGCATAGCCCTCATTAAAGTGTTCCAAACTATCGTAGGTAAGCACCGTGCGAATATTGTTTTGATGAAGATACTGAAACATATCATATTTATCAAAACAGTGGCGAGCCGTTTCCTTTGAAGGGGCTAATACGAGAATCCCCTCTTTCTCAAATACATCTCTATGATTAGCTAAAATCTCTATTTCAGGATCAATCAGCGTCGTAATGGCTTTTACGTCATTGCTTTTAGCAATCTCCAATACGGTCTGAACATAATTGGGATCATCTATACGCGGCACCAAATATTGTCGGTCCGCAAGATAAAGCGCAGGGGCAATGTTTGAGTTATCTGTAGCTATGATTTGACAAGTATCTTGCAAAGATTCTTTCAGATACCTAAAGAGTTGAGCTCTGCGACCACAACTACAAAACATGATATTGTTCATATTCCCAAAAATTTATGCTGTTTATACTATGCTCTTTTTCCCTTTCAGGCGAGCAAGTCAACTATTGCAGGAGTGACGCTGCAATGTCTTATTATTTTAATACTATATATAAGTGTCTTTCTTTTCAGAAGATCTTCTCTTCGCTATTGCTCAAAAGCAACAGCTATACATCTCATCTCAGTTTGTCCCATCAAAAGCCTCCATTGTTGCCTGTCCTTCCTGCGAAATTCCCTCGCGTTTGAGGACAGATTTTATTGTATAATAAATGACCTTCAAGTCTGTCATTAACGAGAGATGATCTACGTACCACACATCGTAGGCAAACTTCTGCTTCCAACTGATGGCGTTGCGACCATGGCATTGTGCCCAGCCCGAAATTCCGGGACGCACCTCGTGGCGGCGGGCCTGCTCCGGCGAATAGAGGGGAAGGTAGCGAACGAGTAAGGGACGCGGGCCGATAAGCGACATATCGCCCTTCAGGACGTTAATAAATTGAGGCAATTCGTCAATGGAAGTGGAGCGAACGAAGCGACCTACGCGCGTCAGGCGCTGCTCATCGGGGAGCAACCTGCCGTTTGCATCACGCTCATCGCTCATGGTCTTAAACTTAATCACGCGAAAAATCTTCGCATGTCTGCCCGGGCGCTCTTGTAAGAAAAAAGCACCACCGCCTTTATTCGCAAAATGCAGCCAAAGGGTCACGATCAGCAAAAGCGGTGCAAGACAAATCAAGGCCACCAATGCTATAATAAAATCGAAGCAGCGTTTGAAAAAATGTTTGTACATACGTAATGGTTGATAAAGCTGAAGATCGTTTGCAAATCGTATGCAAGCCGTTACAGTCCGACGAGGCTTAGCGACAAAACTTATATGTTTCTACTATTGAAGCCGAAATAATAGCTGTTTTATATAGCGAAAAAGCGTATTCTGCGCTGATATTTGAATGCGGCGCACTGCATCTTGTTTCGTTTGCCGGCAGCAAACTATCGTTTGGTGGGAACAAACCATTGTTTGCCGGGGGAAAACTATCGTTTGCCGGGGCCAAACAATGAAGTGGACAGTGCTGTGTAGCGTTATATGCGTTGAAAGTTTTCAGAAAAGTTGTTGTCCGATCAATTGAAGCCGACTATGCGCCAATCAAACTGCGTACATTAAAAGAAAAGATATGATGAACGAAGTCTCGAATGAGCCGGTAATCCACAGAAAGAAGAGATAGATGAGCGCGCAAGGAGTGTCAGCAATACAATGATTTAGAGAAGGATCTCTACTTGCGCCATGCGGATCAATTCTTTTATTTACAGGCGGTCATATTCCTCGCGCAATGCTTCCCAGACGGCATGTTGCTCGTAGCGAGAAAGAATCATCGGGCGCGCATTGCGCGCCAAGTTGCAGACCAAGGTTCGGTCTTGCAGGAAACGCAGCATAGCTTCGTAGAGGGCTGCCTCATCGCGCGGCGGAATCAACAGTCCGTTGCGGTCAGCCTCTACGATTTCGTTGCAACCCAGAATGTCGGTAACGATAGCAGGAAGTTGCATCGCGCCGGCCTGCATCACGACATTGGGAAAGCCTTCGCGATAACTCGGAAAGACCAAGGCATCAGCCGCCAACAAATAGGGGCGAACGTCTTGTTGATAACCAACGTAACAAACTGCGGGCGATTCTTTCAAAAAGGCTTCATTCTCGGGTTGTAAGGGATCTAACTCACTCTCAAACCTGCCGACCAAGATTAGTTTGCAGTCGGGCTGCTCCCGTACCAAGCGTCGCATAGCAGCAGCCAATTCGTTCATACCTTTATCGCCCACGATTCGTCCGATAAAGATGAATGCAAAATCTTCGGGGCGAAGTCCGAGCGAACTGCGCATGCGAGAGCGAGCATCAGCTCCTTGCGATGCTTCAACGGCTGCGGGAGAGAAATGCTGCGTATCAATACCGTTGATATTTCCATTGAGCACAACGCTCATCGGTTTGCGCGTAATGCCGTCGGCATAGAGCGTTCGTTTCACGCCCTCGCCTTCCGGAATCACCTTCGTGGCAAATGCGCAACTCAAACGCTCCATTGTCATCAGAATTTTGCGAAAGAGTCCGCTCGCACCTTGATAACGCAAACCGGTGACGGTATAAAGACGGTGGGGGACGCGCGCCAACCAACCGGCAATCATCGCGAGCAAACTGCCCTTAGGCGTATTGCTGTGGATAATAAAAGGCCGCTCGCGACGAAACGTCCGGTAGAGCTGCCAAAGGCATTTCAAGTCAGGCAGCAGAGCAATCTCGCGATGCATCGGCACCTTGATCGTGCGCACACCTTCACGCTCACCGACGCTATGCAAACAGCCCGTATCGTTGGACAAGGCCACGACATCGTAATACTGATTCATATAGCGCAGTTGCCCTTTCAGAAGGCCGTCAAGACTGATGTCGGCGGTCGTAATGCGGATGAGCTTCTTTTTCATACGCTACTTATTGCTCAAAATCTTGTGATAGACGGCTTCATATCCGGCAACCATCTTGCCAATATCAAATTGGCGGGCGCGCAGCAGGCAACGTTCGGCCGTCGTTTTATAATAGTCAGCATCCTGCCGCAAGCGCTCGATGGTCTCGGCCAAGGCTTTGTCGTCTTCGTGGGGGAAAAGGAGGCCGTAGCCTTTGGTCACTTCGCGCAAACCATTGACATCGCTAGCAATAAACGGCTTTCCGGCCGACATTCCTTCGACATTGGAAAGCGAAAGTCCCTCCCAGTGGGAGGACATGCAGATGATGTCGGCCGCTTTCAAAACATTGGGAATGTCTGTGCGCAAGCCCAAAAAGCGTACACGGTCGGTCAAGTGCAGCGATTCGACCAAAGCCTCCACCTCCGCTTGGCGTTCGCCAATACCGGCCAGCCATACTTCATAGGCATTGCGATCTAAATGACTCAAAGCGCGTATTAAGGTATCTTGATCTTTGGCGTCTCTAAAGCCGGCCACCATCAAGAAAGCCGTGCGCCCATCTTTTAGGCGCAGAAGTTCAGCATCGGGAGCCGCATTATAAATGGCTTCTACATCCACTCCGTTGTTGATCGTCGTAATATTTTTATAGCGAGCAGAATCCGGGCGTTGCCAATCGCCGCCCATATACTCGCGCAATTTTTTTTCAGCTATTTCGCTGATGCAAACGACACGGTCGTAACGCCCATACATCCAGCTTTCAATCGGTGCATACCATTTCCAATCGCGTTTGCGGTTGGAGGTCGTATGCTCTGTAGTACATAGTCCTACTTTCCTAAATAACTCAGCAATAGCTACGAACAACTGGGGAGAAGAGTTGTGCGTGTGGACAATATCATAGTCTTTCATCAAACGATAAAGGCGGAAGATGTAGGAGGGATGGTAAAAGCCTTTGCCTAACTTGTAGAGTTTGACGCCGGGATTAGTCGCTAGCAAGTGATCGATTAAGGGCGTCGACAAATTGTCGAGGATACAAACGTCGGCTTGATAGCCGGCAGTCCGCAGACGGGTCACCAAGTTGACAACTAAGGTTTCCGCTCCCCCAACTCGCAGCGAGGTAATGACTTGAAGTATTTTCATCCTTACTTTTTAAGAGAAACTAAACGCTTATAGCTTATCGAGGGCGAATGCGCGCAATCAACTTGCGCAGCCACATATTGTCGAAGCCTAAAGCATCGGTTACGATATAGCCTTTATACATATTAAAGGTATGCATACCTATGTTTAATTTCGGATGGGGCGAATACATTCTTCTTATTTCTTTGAATGTAAGCTTCTCCGGATCGAGAGAACTTATAGTAGAGAGAGATTCTCCGCCACAGGTAACTTCTTGGAGCGATACAGCATGGCCATATTGCACATTACATTCTTGAGCGGGTCTATAGTATTTTCCGTTATGAGCAAAACAATCGCCTGCCATCCGAGCCAAATTCTCATCAAACCGGTATTCTTTCACAAAAGCATATTTCTTAAGTGACTCATCCCATTGATAGATACTCAAGAGATTCCCATTTATATTAGGGCGGCGTGTGCAAAATAAAAATTGTTGATCGCCAACTTGGAATGGTGTTGCATCTTTAACCTCTTCATCTAATACGGAAGCAAGGGTCTCGATACGATTATCTGCCGGATAGAACTTATATAAGGTGAGCTGACCTGCTTCGCCATTCTCCGGAAGCAGGTAAACAAAATCTTCATTGCTCCGGATAACAACCGGAAAACTCATATGAGTAGGCAACTCCTTAATTACATCTACTTGTTTTAATTGGAGACTCGCCCTATCGATCGTGAGCTTGGATATGCGCCCTCGATGGAGAGCTTTCGGAAACTCTTCGACCAAAACTTGGATTTCATCTGCTGTTACATCTAAGATAAAAGGATCAGCAAACCAAGCGTCGGTAATATTATGACGAACCCAATCTACGACAAGCTGCTCTCCAGACAAAATCGAGTCTAAAGAGTTTCGAATAAAACCTATCGTCCAACGTTCATCGGTAAATTGCTTTACAAATTGTTTTAACGACATTTTCTCAAATCATTTAAATGCATGAGGAGACCGAACGGCCATGCCCAAAACCAACGCATAGAAAAGCCGACTGCGGGCACTGAACCTTTCACACAGCATCTGAATCGAAAGTAATTAATCGCTGCTTTAAGACGATATATAAAAGGTATCTCTTGTTGGTTCAACTCAGCATAACACATCATAGAAGATACCGGACTTTGCATCCTTATGCGAATGATATTGGCCGTTAATCCACCAGGAAGATAATCAGCCAAATAAATCACTTTGGGGATAAGACGCAACTTATACTTTGATGCTATACGGAAAAGGGTTAGATCTTCCGGACAGAACTTTTCTCCGGCTATTTCCGGATAAGGAAACTCGCGTAAGACTGATGTTCGGAAGACTTCGCGCATATCCCAATCTACATTGTATTGATATTGTAACTGGCGTGTATCGGCATCTATAACGTCATTACTTACATAACGGCCAATCATACGCCCATCTCGATGAGCCATATAACCACAAACTCCTCCTATTCGCTCGTCATCTCTTATTTGTTCAAAGCAAGTCCAAACGGAATGTACTGCATCCTCCGGAAGTTCATCATCGCTATCAAGCACCAAGGTAAGTAATCCGTTAGCAGCCTTAACGCCAAGATTGATAGCCGTATGTTTTCCTCCGTTTTCTTTATGTAAATAGGTAATAGGAAAACCTTCAACCTTGTGGGATTCTTGCATTGCCTTGACCACAAGTGCCGTATCATCTTGCGAACCATCATCAACAATAATCCATTCAAAACATTGGTCCGTTTGTCTCTGCAAACTTTTATATATCGTAGGCAGTAATTTGGCGCGATTATAACTCGCAGTCAAAATAGTTACTCGTATTTCGTCCATATCAACCCCAATTCAAGAGAAATAACATGTAGTTTACCTTAAAACAATTTCTAAAAAGTCCCAATTGAGGGTTACTATCCTTTATTTATAGTTTTGCAAACACGTAAAAGCCACAAACCCAAATTATTGCTTTTGAATTTTCCTTCGTTCAGCAGAAGCAGTCTCAGTAAGACTAAATCATCAGCAAAGTTATAAAATAGTGTCTCTACAAGGAGATACCTACGTCTCTACTTGTAGAGATTTGCATCTCTACTCGTTGATACGATCGTCTCAACAAGTAGAGACACTTAACATCCGCCTATCTATATCCAAAAAGACAAGTTCAAACTAAACGTTTCAGCCTTATCTTGCGTATTGGGTTTTATTTATTCCGGCCAAAATACAATCAATACAGAATGGGAGACTAACTACCCATCAGACGCGCTATGACTTTCTCCGGCGTCAACCACTGATCAAAGTATGCCTTTGCACCAATCTCTAATTGATGACGGTAGCTCGGGTTATCTTTTAGCTCCACCACTGCGTTATAAATATCCTCAACAGATTCAACAAAGTGAACATTTCGACCATGAATCAATCCTTCACCAGGCATTTCGCGTGTTAATGGCGTAGATATAATGGCTTTTCCCATACATAGATATTCGGCCAACTTCCAACCATGGCATTCGCAAACAGAAGGCGTATTGAAAACAAGAATACTTTCTTGAGTCTTACGAATATAGTCGTCCATTGATAATCGCTGTTCATAGATAAAATCCTTATAAAGGGCCTTATAACGTGGGTAATCCGGCATTTCAGCCAATACGTCATCGCCATGAAGAAAATAAAGTCCGCCTTCTACCTGCAACCCGGCCTTTCGACATGCTTTCAAAAATTCTCCGCGATACATATTGGTATCAGTTGCCGCAAAGCGGTTATACCAAAGGGTGGATGCATGAAAGATATAATTATCTTTTATCTGAGTTGATCTGGTATAGTGAGATAATGGGCGTCGCCTTATATTGGTATAAAGATAATCTCTAAGATAGGTCTTTAAAGATAAGGACGTCTGTCGGTAGCTTTTTAAATAATGGATACAACAAGAAAATAAAGAAACCGGCAAGGAATGTAATGTAAGTCCAAATTGAGGACCAAGAACTAATAGCTTCTTATACCGGAGAGCTTGCTCCGCAGTAGGGTTTACCTTCCCATATACATCGCACCACGCATAGCGGTCCTCAAAAATAACGGATCGATCCTCGGTATCAATAAATATCTTTTTCTCCTTTGCCCCATCTCTAACAATAAAAGCGAATCCACTATTATAATCTTGTATCTTCTCATACAAGAGCTCACAAAATGGCGCCACGTCAAATCGGATGGTAGCCCTCTTTCTTAAAAAGTTTATGCCGTAAAGATACCAAGATGCATAATTGTATTGCAAACGGGGATCTATGATAACTTCCATAAATAGCACCTATTTGTTCTTGGGATAAGAAAGGTTATAAAGTTTATCACGATCGTAGTTATGATTATACTCATATTCTTTATAGATAAAATCACCTTTTCTACTACCATCTGAAAGGAAGGTTTTATACGGTCGCAATAATATGCCCCACGCAAAGAATATACGTAAGTAAAGGACGACACTAAGTAGCATTACAAAACTGCGAAGAGCGATAGAACTACGACGACTACAAAACTCCGAGATCATAATCATCACGCCCAAAGAGCAATACCACGCAATACGGCCGCCATCAGAGGAACGACTAAAAAAGAGTAAGACACCGCAAAACATCAGATATACATTCAGAAGCACCAAGCTTCGCCTGTCTGTTTGCACCTTAGCATAGTTCTTCAATAAGATAAAAAGGAAGAGAATCGACTCTATCACATACTCAATACGGAAACCATGTTCAGCTGTCACAGAATAGTGAGAAATCTTTGCATTTTCTGTTACACCACCCGCCGCAATAAATAAAGCCTTGGTTACACCGCTAAAGCCTAAAAGAAACAAGAGGCTCATCACAAGTAGAATTTTTGAAGGAGCATGCTTCTTCTGTGGCAAGAAATATAAAAGGATAAAATAAGCTGCCGAGTTGTGAATTAATGTAGCTATCACGACGAATGCGGCAAAGCGCCAGAATTTACGATCGACAGCATAAGGAATAGCCATCCAGCAAAGACCACAAGCCAGCACTTGGCGTAGATAAGTAAAACTAAAGAAGAACATTAGCCCAAGGAAAATTAGCAGACTAAAGAATGGATACTTCGTATGTTTATATAACGACAAAGGCAAGAACACATAAATCAAAAGGGAAATAAACAAAATGAAGATGTATCTATTCGGCGTAAAATACCCCACGAGGCTATTCAGCAATCCATATACGGGCTCATTTTTAAAAAGCAAGAGGAAATCAGCATTAAACAATCCTTTTCCCAAATGTACACTCCACGCTTGCGCTTCAAACGCTTCAGCGTAAACATACCTATCATAACCACCCAACATATCCCCCAAACCTACAAAAAGGCCAATAAAGAGACAATAGATAAGGAAAAACGATTTAGAAACTTTAGGCTTGTCAAAGTTAGCCCAAGCCAATACAGCCGTAACGGCAAGTAAAATAATATATTGCATAGCTTATAGCTTAATCAATAAATGCGTATAGTTTTTCTACTTCGGAAGAATTGTCAACAATGTGAGCGTTTAAATAAGCTACATAGGATTGACGTAACTCTTTATTGGCTGCCAATTCGATAATAGCATCAGCCAATGCACCACCATTCATCTCGCATATGCTCGCGTTCACTCTATCCTCAAACTGATCATTAACAGTAGAGAAATTAGTGACAACAATGGGCTTACATAAAATCTTGGCTTCATCTAGCGCAATAGACTTCCCTTCAAAACGAGACGGATGGACGTAAATACCGGCCGCCTTTATATAAGGATAAGGGTTAGGACGAATACCTAAGAATACAAAGTTATCGCTCAGGTCTTTTTTTTCTATTAAAGTGAGCCAATAAGGCTCTATAATCTTACCTAAGAAGAACCATTTGAAATCTATTTGTTTCTTCTTTAATTGGGATGCTGCCTCAATAGCCAAATCTATTCCTTTAGCCTTTAAGACGTGACCAACAGTTAATAACGACAAAGGCATTTCCGGAATTTCTATCGATTCTGCAGCCTGCTTTCTAATCAATTCAGGCGAAGAAATATTCTCCATTATAGAGATCTTACCCCGACATTCCGGAAAAAAGCCCTTCAAAGCATCCACACAAGTTTGAGAAATAGAAAAAATGTGATCTACTTTAGGGTAATAAAGTCTATCAGCAGCATAGTAATAGTCCCACTTAGTATAGTCGCTATGAAAGAACGTAATCTTCTTTTTCCCATCCAACTTATCCACCATATAATACAACTGCTGCTGGCCGCCATAATCAACAATGAGATCAAATGATAGGTCGGTAAAGCGCGGCATCAAATAAGCCAACCACCTACCGGCCCAAGCGCGGGAAAATTTCGAAAGCAGCATACGGATCAAAGAGCCTAGAGCTAACCACAAATGACCGGTAAACACCAAAGCACGTACACCGCTAAGTCCACGATGAAGATTTTCTATTTCTCGATTGACGTGAACTGTAATATCCGAAGGAAGATATGGAGAAAGAATATCTCCTGCCCGATCAAGCAGAAGCAAATGGACGTCATACGTTGTGCGGTCCATCACATTGAGCAGATTAACAATGCTCTTTGACACACCGCCCGACTGCAACGTACCAATCATAAAGAGTATTCTTTTCTTCATAACGGTCACACAATTAAATATCTTTGTAGGAAAGCATTCAACCTATCTATCACAACTGCTACAAGATAACTAATGCAGAGCAGCACAAGAAAGATAAGCAACGGGTATTTGAATCCATATATAAAGTCTTGAAACAGATAATAGCAAAAATAGGTGTGGACAAGCCACATACTCGTAGAGCGGCGGCCAAAGGCATTCAGGCAGCGATCAAGCCAAGCCGGACGCTTGATACAGACAAAAAGCAGAATAAATGCTGTCACATAAAAAGGATAAAAGATAGATTGGTACGTATTGCGCACAAGAATAATACCTATCATCAAAAGTGGTAAGCCAATTATAGGCACCCAAGTCGGCACACGCTCTCTAAGACGCGAAAGGGCAAACCTTTGGGCTGAAGCAGCCCCTAAGAGGAATGGTAACAAGAGCGTAAAGTAGCTGTCTATCCAGAACAACAAGCGATATTCATCCAACCATTTACCATCCCAGCGAGAAGCTAATCTGACCAGTAGATAAATAAAGAAGGAGAGGGATAGTATCCATTTATATCCTCTTCGATCTATCTGTCGGAAAATAAAAGGAGCCGTCAGAACCAATAAAGCATAAGGTAGCATAAACCACGTCTCATGATTATAGGAATTGTCCCAAGCCGCTATATTCTTTAAGATAGTAATGAAGTTACCGGGATAAACTTGCGAGTCACCCAAAATACATCCCAAGGGCACGAACAGCAAAAGTGTAAGCCAATAATGCAAATAAAGACGCAAACATCTTTTATCTTTCCCGTTTTTATTTGACAATGACAGACCGTATCCACTTAAAAATATAAAGAAGTGAACGGGGTTCATAGCAAAGATGAGCAAATAGACAAGCGGCTGCTCACCGACATAGGCTAACGGTGTCGACAAGTCTACCAGCTGCAGACGATTAAACAGATGGGCAAATAACATGAATAGTATAGCAACGCCCTTCACGGCCATCGTATCCGCCTTGGAAAAGGTATCTTTCATTGATTTTAGCTGAACAGAGATAAAAATAAGTCCTTATACTTCAAACTGACTCTTCGTGGGCAACTTTCGCTCAAACAGAGCAATCAAGCGAGGCTTCAAGCTCTCATAGTCCTCATAAGAAAGGTCAAAAGAATCGTTTAAGCAAAGAGATTTAACTTGATTGTCAAACATCAGTCGTTCTACTTGATCAACATTATCTGCGCCCAACTGCACGACTTGCTTCGCACGCAACTGGTTAACCGGATAGAATTTATTGGAAGCCAACTGCCAATAGCGAAAGACGTAGTTGTTGAGACTCATATTCTCTCTAAACTTCGTACAACTCTTGGCCAGCATTTCAGGTTCTCTTTCCCACAACTCTTGATAAGTAGTCTTCAAAAAGGCTTTTTCATTATGTGGCGTATAGAAATGTTGAAACGTACTGCGACGAAACCATCCTATAATCCGAGCCTGCAGCCAATACTTCAGTCCCAAATAATGTCCGTACCAGGCTTCTCTGTTTTGGGCAACGACCTTACGACGATCGAAATAAGCGTTAACGACATGCGTATCGCAAAACTCCATAACGTTAATGCCCCACCCATCTGTCTTCGGATTGTAACAGCCGGCAGTAAACAAATGCTCATAAGGCGCATCACAAGGCAAACCATTACGAAAATAATAATCTGGAGCTATAGGAGCATTGATAAACATGTCGTCGTTGAAGACAACAAATTGCTCACTCAGACCTTTTATTCTATGCAGATTATCCTCAATTGTATTAGCTTGAAACGTAGGCAAAAACTCTTCGGGAATAAAATCACGATGATCTACAAAGGACAATTTAGGGTGATCAAAATTAAGCCACGATGGGCGTTGGTTATCAGCTACGAAATAGATATGACGAACCCACGGAGCATAAGTTTCTACAGCGCGAAACCAATATTTCAATATATCCCAGTCGCGATACCTGACCGAAGCTGCCTGCTGCGGCGTCCCCTTATAGCGAGCCTTCTTCTGCTGCCATTCGGGGTCAGAACCGTCTACCCAAAAAACGATAAAATCTATCTCTTGCATCTTTTATGGAAGCTAAATTTTAAGCATTGAGAAGTCTTTGATATCTACGGACAACAAAGGAATCAGCCATAACAACCGGCAATGAATCACCGCAGTGCTGATTGAAGCAGAAACATGAAAAATTGCCCATTCATCAAATAAGTTTGAGCACACTTCGTTTGTATCCTCCCATTGTTTGGCGTATGTAAACTATAGTTTGATACCGGCAAACCATAGTTTGGGTTGAGCAAATGATAGTTTGGCCCGGGCAAACAAAATAGAAGTTTGGATGTTATTGTAAATCTTCACTAAATCCGAATCAATCTATGCGACAAACGATAGATTCAGAATAGGCTCTATCTGTTATCGTCTCGTCTACTTGAGCGCCACCGCTTACTTCATTCACATACTTTCCCGGTATCTTAATCTTATCCTGTGCTTTCCGTAAGAAATATTCATATTCTATATCTACGTGCCCTATATCTATCGCGCGATAACCGAGTTGGGATAAATCGTAGGCCAAGATGGTTGCCGTAGGACCCATCGCCATAATCAGCAGTGCAGATTTAGGGACGATGGATACAATGCGTTCAAGAATTACATCATATTTATCGAACGCATTTTCAGCAGGGCCAATGATACGATGCAGCGATTTGCAATTATCAAACAAGTCATTACCTACACCCAAGCGAGTCTTTACTCCTTCTACAATATAAACATCGCGATCAGCCCACAACTTTTTGAGCCGCGCAAAATAGTCGCCATGATCTATACCTTCATACATTGTATAAGGTCTTGAGACATTAGCCTCATAATAAGAACGATTAGATTCCAAAAGACGGGCAAACTTTAAGGCATGTTGATGGCGCCAAACATAAGCGAAAGCCTTCTCGCGAGGACGTTTGTAACGGGCCGTTTTACTCTTCTTCTCATCATAGGAATAATCGTTAATTGCGATCATTATATTGTCTTGCTTGGAGCGTACTATTTCCTTGAGTCTATCACCTAACTTCCTATTAGGACCTTGAAAACCAATTCGCCCACCCCAGATAACATCAAATTCTCCATTCCCTAACCTACACAACGACTTGTTAGAAGATAATAGTTCGTCTAAAGAATCAAAGAGATCATAGACCTTTGGCTCTTTCCACAAGAGTAAGACTAAGGCACCAAAAGGCTTTTCTATCAATTGCCATTTCAAGCTTCTAAGAATTTGAAAGATGTTCATCCACTTATCTTAATGAAAAATCATCGCTATTAATTTTGTTAATCGACACACAAAGACATACCAAAATGAATGTCTTTGCTGCAAATCCTTTGCAGGTTTTATGAGCGGATACAAGCGCGTATAATCCATTAAGTGTTCGCGAACTACTTGCGGAAACAATTCTTGCATCACCTGTGATCTTTCACGCTTATCTAAGTCTTTGTTTGTATTACTGATGCCGCTCATATCTTGCTCTGCTACGACCAAATCAAGCATTTGATAGGAGCAGCCTTGAAAAAGTATGGCTTCAACCCAAAACTTCCAATCTGAAACGATTTTGAAGCGCTCATCATATTGGCATTTATCGAAGACGCTCCTACGTATAAAGGTGGCTTGGTGATTCAGCGTACTCTGCATCAATTGAACCAACACATCATCTACATATGGGCGCAATAGTTGCCCATTATCCATTCTCAAAATCTGGCAAGCTACGATATCTGATGTTAGTTGCAGAGCTGCTACTTTACTCAAAGCATCACGACCATGAAAGGTATCCCCTGAATTCATAAAGATCAAATAGTCTCCCTTTGCATGAGAAACGCCTTTATTCATCGCATTATAGACGCCCTTATCGGCTTCAGAACACCAGAACGACAACTTTTGCTCTCCATTCTTTATAATGTCAACACTTCCATCATTTGAACCACCATCAATCACAATAAACTCATAGTCGGCACAAGTCTGGCTAAACACACTCTCCATTGTCTTGCGTAAACCTTCAGCATTATTGTAATTGATCGTAATAACCGAAAACTTCATACTACTTTGGCCTTTATTGTTTCCATTATTTTCTTTCTCTCCTTCTTCGTGCACACGATAAATAAGGATGTGATCAATACCAATGCCGTAGACAAAGTGCTGATACTGATAAACCTCAATAAATTGTTAGCCGGCATCAATTCCATACAGCAAAAGCAGCCTCCCATCACCAAAGCAAACATAAGGAAACAAGGAATAACTGCTTCTTTATAAAACCGACGCCAATTGAAAGTCTTAAGATCATTGCGCAGCAGTCGAACATAATAATTAGACTTAGCCAGCTCCACAATAACCATAAAAACAAATGGAGCGACAGGTGATGCGCCAAACTTAAACAATATATAGGCAACCAACAATACGAGAAGCATCAGGCAACCTTCAAAAAGAGAGTATCTTTTATTCTTGCCCGTAGCCATAATTCCGAAGATTACAGGAGAGAATAAAACGCTAATAACGCAAGCTAACAATTGAAGCTTGCAAAACTCTGCGGTATAAGGCGGTGGCGCCACAAGCCACAATTTCAGAATATAATCGGCACAGAAAAAGAAAGGAGTGGAAAGTAGTAACATCAAGGAAAAAGAAAATTTTCCGGAACTTATTATCAACTCCTCAAAACGATTAAAATCCTTGGATGAAAAGGATTTCGTAATAGCCGGCCTTACAGACATTGAAAAGTTTTTAGCAAAGCCGGAAATTGCGCCATAAACTGTATTAGCAAAACCGCACGCCGCATTGACGATCACACCAAAGAATACATTCAAAAAGATATTGATACCTTGGTTTTTTAGCGTAAAGCTTAAGCTTGCAAAGACGTCCCAAGATGAAAAGACCAGAATAGGTTTCATTAAGCTCCACTCTCTTTGAAAAGAAAACTTACACTCTTCGAAATGATGCTTACAATAAAAATAGTAAATCGACTGTATTAATAAGGCAAAAAAGAAAATCAAGAAACCATATGTAATCAACTTATCAAAAAACACGAAGTAGACGACAAAGCAAGCGACAAGCTTTAAGACCGTGTCCAATATACCCACGTAAGCAAAGACATTCATTTTTTCGTGGGCAATAATCGTCGAATTATATGGCACTTGAATGATCTCAAGCATCAAAGAAAAGATGGAAAACTCATAAACCCAAATTGCAGCGTCCATTCTTGGCTGCGGGATCACTAAATAATTACAGACAAGCCAAAGTCCTACTGTTTGAGCAACGACAAAGACAAGTACAGCCAGCAGAAGGTGAACATTTAAGGTGGCGGAAAAGGTCTTACGTAACCTTTCAGGATCTCCATTTCCTAACTCATAAGCCAAAAAGCGAGAGGTTGCACCAGCCAAAGAGCTATTGAGAAAACCAAACAACACGACTACACCGGCTACAACTTGATAAACGCCTAAATCTTCAACGCCCAACACATCAAGTATAACCCTCGACGTATAAAGGGAAACGACAAGATTAAACAGCATGCGAGCGTACAGAAACAGTGTATTCTTAGCTATCGTTTTATTTGAAGAAATAATTTCAGCCATTCGCTTTTTCTAATCGACCGATTGCACACAACAAGTTTAGATATGACAAAAAGAGATATGAGGACAAAGCATCACATTACTGCCATACTATCTCCCTATATCTATTATTCTTATTTAATCTACAGAAAGAGAAACGGTACTATCCAGTTTCTTCATCCCTCTCTCTATTTTATGTCATTATTAGCAGTGATAAAGGCTTGCCGGGCCTTGGATAAGTTGGGTAAAGACTTCATCCTATACTAGTTATTTTTCAACTTTATATCGCCAAGAGCGATGCTGTGATTTCTATGCCGGATTACAAAGTTACCGATCACAATCTCTCAAATGCAAAAATAGAGATAATAAATGACAAATACCCTTCTCGGCGTTCTATTTTTTAAAAGCCGAGTTAAAAAGCTGACTTCTTAACTCGGCATAGTTTATTCAGATCTCAGAAAGATAGAATCTGTATTTCGCTCACTGCTCCTCAGGAATAGTAAAACAATATTTCCTGAAATAGCTAAGCGTTCTTGTTCAATCTGCTTCGAGAAGCGCCGGAGCGCGATTTCACAACAATATAAATACCCAAGCCTATGAAGGCCGCAAGGATGATGAGTAGAGGCACAGCATACTCTTGTGGTTCCACCCAAAACTCTTTGAAGAAATCAATACGCCCTAAGATCTCCACAGGAACCCAAAAAACGATTACCGTAGCGTAAGCCATACGCAAGTTAGCGCCCCAAGATGGAATGCGCAACTGCTTCCAAAACATCAAAATCGAACCAACCAAGCAAAAAGCACCAACCATAAACGTCACAGGGTGGTGATCGCCCAAGAAATTCTTATCATAACAAAACATCAAGAGCAGATACGAAGCCCAAAGCATCATATTGACCTCCATAAACGTCACGATACTCGTGTGGCGTGTCATAGGATGCGGTGCGATAGCCTTACGTTTGCTGCGGAAGCACACCTTCTGAATCCACGTAATAAAGAGACAGCCATTGCGCGTACTGAAAATGTACATCACCATCATCATCATCCAAAAGCCAAAAGAAGCTGACAAAATCAGGTATTCGGGGCGAGTAGCCATCGCATCTTTTACCCACGGCTCACTCATACTATTGACCAGCTTTCCATTGATATGCATCACGGTCGTAGAGATGCCGTCGACATAAGTACTCGTCGTACTCACTACGCCATTGACAAGCTCAGGGTGCACGCCATATCGGTGCGCATAATACAGGAAGAGAAACTCCACCCAACCGGTCCAGAAGAGCAAACCGCCCAAGAGTCCTAAAAGCGTTTGTCGCGTATCGCCACGCACAAAGACGCCGACAATCACAATGATCAATCCGGCAAATCCCAGCAAGAAACCGGCCACGTGAACAGTACTCGGCGCCAAATAATGCTCCATCAGCAGCATCAAGGCGTGGCCCAGCGGCATCGCAAACAAGACGATAAGGAAAGACGCTATCGTACGCCACACATACAATTTGCGGCGCGATTTGTCAAGAGTCAAATTTTGAAGTGTAGACATATCCATTTAAATATTCAAGCGTAAATAAAACCAGAAAAGGTGCGTCCATTGCCCACGCACACATCTCTATTATATAAATAATATGGGCCTAAAGCCCATCTTCGGCAAATGTACAACAAAAAGCATACAACAGCGAATTTCTTGACGACACTTTTGAGCGCCCTCTCATTATTTACGAAGACGTCGACACCTACTGCTAACAAAGCGATCGCAAAAGCCAAAAAGGCGCGGCCATCACTAATTACAATATATCCGTCATCGCATCATCTAAAGCCTCGCCTGCACGCACACAGAAAAGCCGCCGACAATGCTTTATGTCATTGTCGGCGGCTAATTATTGTGTTGTTATCTTCCGTCTTAGAATCTGTAGCGATTATCTTTCACATCGCCGTTGCGCAATACGAGCGCATTGATCAGCAACTCGTTTGCACCGTAGTAGCTCTGCTGATAAATAGCTTGGAAGTAGTTGCCAGACTCGCGTTGCATTTCTGCTTTGGCGTCAAACTTCTCTGTGCCTTGCACCTTGCGCTGCACTTGCACGAAATAGATCGCTGCCGCACCTTGAATTGCGCCCGAGAATTGTCCTTGAGCTGTACGTGCGATTGCGCCGGCCAATTTTGGTTCAGGAACAGCCAACGAACTCAACTGCGTTTGGCTGAAGAAGTTTTGTCCTTGCAACATTTGCAAGATCACACCCTTTTGCGTCTTCGCTTGGGTCATATCCTTCACACCTTTCAAGCGCGCCATAAGCAATTCGCCCTTCTTCTGCTGCTTCACGAGTCCCGTTAAGAGCTCGCGCACATTCTTGTTATCCCAAGGCAGGTAGCCCTTGTCGTTAACCGCCGTCACGCCCAACACGAGCAAGTGGTCATTGCTGCGGCCGCACTCGAACAATTGTGAAACCTCGCCCGCCTTAGCCTCGTCGAAGAGCCAACGCACAGCGTCTTTAGCACGGCTGCCGCCGATTTGCTCTTGGATCGACTGGTTGCTTTGTGCATAGTTGGGCACATCACGCACGATATAGCCTTCGCGCGGTGCGTTTTTCGTAATCGCCTCAATCGTGCGGTTTGCAGAGAGGAAGCGATTCATCTTATTGAGTGCCGCATTATAAGTATCCTTAGAGAATTGTAGCGGGCATTTCACCACAGCCACATTATATTTCGTTTCGATATGCTTGCGCTCCAAGATCTGTACGACGATGCTACCTTGCGCATTGCTGATCACGCTATAGCCCGGCTGCAACGTATTGATCTGATTGATCATCTTCGCTTGGTCATCAGGCACGTTAGGCGCTTCATATTGCGCTGAGAACATCCAGATAGAGTCCGTCGGTTGGTTATAGCGCTTCGCCAAGTCGTCAAATTTCGCACCACCCTGCAAAGCCTTCAAGATGCTGTCTGCACGCGTTTGACTTTCCTTCGGCGTCTTGCCCACAGCCGCTATCATACGGTAGCGCACAGAGTCAGCTGCTTGCAACTTGTTAATCAGTTTAAGCGTATTGATCGTATTATCCTGCGCGTTGTAATAAACCGGCTTCACGCTGCCTACGCCCATAGAATCCAAGGCCGCAGCAATGTCAGGCGTCGAACTGAAAGCGTTCTTGCTCATAGCCAACGTCGTGTAGGGGAAGATGGTCTTGCTCGCATTGACAACCGCTGCGGGATCGCCGCCGGCCTCCAATTTTTGACGCACCTCGTTCACCTCTTTCGTCAGGTCTGCCTTATCTTTCTCGCTGGCCTCAACAGTGACGTCAAGCACCTTAAGGTCAACGCTCTTCGTCGGGTTGACGAATTGCTCCTTATATTGCTCGTAAGCCGCCTTCAAATCCTCATCCGTCACCTTCACGTCTTTATCGCTCACCGTCGCATAAGGCACGGCAGCCACTTCGACATCGGCCAACGTATTACGAGCATCGAAATCCATCTTCGCAGAAATCGGGTTGGAGATAAAGGTCTGGCCCAACATCGTGTAGAATTTCATCTTCAGCAACTCGTTGCGCAATTGTCCTTCCGTGTACTCCCAAATCTGGCGAAGCATTTGGTATTGCTCTATATAAGCCTGCTGGCCGCTTTGGGCCAACTGCGCCATATTTTTGTCGTAATTTTTCAAGAAGTCTTGCAATGCATTCACGTCAAAGCGTCCTGTCTGCTGATTAGCAAAGCCCATTTGCGCCATCATCTGCAAGCTCTGAGCCTGCCCCGTGCGCAAAGCGTCTTGCACATCCTCGTCAGTCACCTGGATGCCGGCTTTATCCGTCTCGTGCTTGATGGCACTCGTGTTGACAAAGTCGGACCACACTTGTTCGCGAATCTGATCCTGTTCCTGATCAGTCAACGCATCACTCTGTCCGGCGCGTTGCTTCTGCATTTTCGCAATGTTAGAAAGCTGCTCAACGCGATTTTGGAAATCTTGAATCGTCAGTGTCTCGCCAAAGGCTTCGCCAACTTTCTGTTTGTCAGCGTTGGTGAGACCGGTAATCGACTGAAAGCCACTCTCGGCAATAAAAGCAAACAGACCAAGACCGATGATGATCATCAGGATCTTGCCTTTGCTTCTGATTTTCTGTAGTGCTGCCATTTATATCTATTATTTTATTGTTTCTTCCGTATTTTAATGGCTATAAAGCCGGACAAAGGTAGCAAGTTTTATTGAGTTGCCTGCGCTCGGGCTAAAAAAAAATACAATTTTTCAACTATCTGCACCCATCCGGTTGAATTTCAAGCCAACGAAATGGGCCGACAAACTAAAAAAGCAGCCTTTCTCGGACGAAAAAACAACAAAAAGAACGCCGAACAGTCCCCACCCTATCCGCCGCGCCCCGCTCTGACATGCGGAAGGCAAACTTAGCTTCCGCCTCCACCCTACACATCGGCTCTCAACGGTCCGCTATTGACGCGTCAAAGTCCGATCCGCCGGTTTACGCTCACGAGCGTACACCTTTTTTCTCACGAGCGCAAGCCTTTTTTATCGTGAGGTGAAACCTTTTTTGTCGTGATCAAAAACCTCCCCAAAGAGCTTTGCGCGATGAATACCTTGGATTTTTTCAAAAATAAGCCAATTAAAACCTTGGATTTTTTCAAAAATAAGCCAATTAAAACCTTGGATTTTTTCAAATTTAGGCCGTTTAATACCTTGGATTTTTCAAAAAGGGCTTGATTTAACACAAACGTATAGCGACAGAATAGTCTTGTTTTAGATTATTAGTCAACTACTTATATACCACAAGAAGAATAACCAAGGATAGGCAATTCGCAAAATAGGATTGCCGTTTCTCGTTCAAGACAATTGTGTGGCTATAAGTCGCTTTCACACTCGCTCAAATGAACGAAAGCGTAAAATAAAAAACGCCGGCCAAAAGGTCAGCGTTTATTTCTTTTGCGGAATGGGGCGTTCGCGCATCGGCGGAGCGGAATCGGATTGCGTAGGTGCGGAGCCGGAAGTGGCCGGCTGACTATCGTTGAACATCGGCATATAGCCACTACTGCGATGCAACTCATACTGCGTCAGTTGCTCGTTGGCGGTGAAGCGATTGCCTTCTATCATGTGCCCCGGCTTTTTAATCTGCATATAGCTATCAGAGTAAAAACGATGCTCCAGCATATCCCAGAACACTTCGTGCGTGCGAAATGTCGTCTGCGTGGCCCGATTGTCGATAAAAACGTTGCCTTTGAAGTGCCATAAGCGTTCGTCGAAGCACCAAGCCGTATCGGCTTGCATATAAAGGTCCATTTTGAAATTCTCATCAAAACGTTCGAGGAAGATACCGCGCGGAAATTCTTGGCGAGGCGGCTTGGTCTGATCGTAATAAAGCCACGCCTCGGCTATGATACGATACTTCATCACGCCGGAATCGGAGATCATTTTCGCCACGCCAAAGGTTTCCATCACAGGCATTGAGTCGCGCGGCATATCGAGGTGTCCGGTGGGCGGTTTGTCGCCTCCGCAACTCCCCAAGAGAGAGACCACGAACAGCAAGAGTAAGCCGGCAACGCTCCAATCAATCCATCGACGCAAGCGGACGGGAGCAGCTGAAGTGGGTGCAAATGCAGACCGCCGCCCGGCGGTCTTTTGAAAACCGGGCAGCAGTCGTAATGCTTTATTTTGCCTAATGTGGGCCGTCTTTATTGGGCTTTCCATTTTGCAAACCAGCGCTCGTTAAAGCTGATGCCAATCGTAAAGCGGATATAATCTTCTTTAAGCAGCGTCTTCGTGCTTGGCGCTACGTGTTCATATTGAACGCCTAAATTTACAATGCAACGATTGCTGTAGTTTGTGTTGACGGGGAGGCCTACGCCTGCACTGATAATGTAGCTCTTCGGGCCGTCTTGTCCATTGACGCGGACATAGGGCGAAGCGTAAGAGAAGCCGGCACGATAGCGCACGTGGTCGCGCCAGCGCAAGCCTTCTTCGTTGGCAATATACTCTACGCCGGCGGAGAAGCGCGAACGATCGAGCAACTGCCCCTTGGACACATTATATATATAGCGGCCATCGGCGCCTACGGAAAGTTCCGGCATACGCACATCAGCCCACTTCTGCAAATTATAGTCGACGGAAAGCGTCAAACTGCGATTCCACGTCCACGACAAGCCCGCACCAAAGCTCGTGGGCAGCGCGAAAGCCTTAGCCGTGCCGATTGTATCGCCCACGAATCCATTGCCTACAGACTTCAGATCATAGAAGAAAGCATTGCGATTGATATCGTGGCCAAGGCCATACGAAAGGCCGAGCGTCAGCGTGTGTTTCTTACCGATCGCCTGCACATATTGCAAACCGAAATCGGCCTTATAGGTATGCAAACTCGCCGAATATTGGCGGCGCAGCGTACTGATGGTAGCATCGGAGAAAGAAGAGGTGACGGAATGATCGATATCGCCCCAGAGATAGCCGAAGTTGGCGCCCACAGAAAGTCCTCGGAGCGGCTCCCAACCGATGCCGGCATAAGCTACGTGCAAGCCGCCATCGCCTTTATAGGCATTGGTTTGCGTAACTTCGCCCGCCTGTGTCTGCATCGTGCTCTTCCGACTAAAATCATAGCCTACGGTAGAGTAAGGCAAGAGGCCGAGCGAGAAGCCTAAACGCGGGCGGAGGCGGAAGCCCACGGTAATATAGTCCAAACTCGTATTGCGAGCATTGACTTTCAAACTGCCTTCCGTCAAATAGTTGTTTTGCAGCGTAAGACCTGCATCGAAAAGGAAAGTCAATGAGTCAATGGCAGAATAAGATGCGGGGTTGAGTACGTTAAGTGCTGCCCCGGAACGCGAACCAAGGCCCGTGCCGGCCATATCTGTAGTGCGGGCACTGTAACGATCGTTGAGCAAACCGAAGCCATAGCGCGAATAAGGCGAATTGCTGCCGTTGGTTTGGCCCATGGCAAACGTTGCGGCGAGAAGAGCCGAAACGAAGAGGGTTATTTTTCGAATTGTCATAAGGACTATTTTACTGCTATCATTAATAAATGCGAACTACTTCCGGCCAACTGTGTTATAGATAGCCAAAACCTTGAGTCCGCGAGCCACGAGATCAGCTTCGCGCCGCAGGGGCAGCGAGGCGTCAGTGGAAAAGTAAACGGCATCGCCTCCCGTCAGGAATATTTGCAGATCAGCATGCGCTTGACGAAAGCGATCTATGCAGCCTGTGATTTCATCTTGCCATCCTGTGAGGACACCGGTGCGAATGGCGGTTGGCGTATCGACACCCGGATTCGGCGTAACGCCTTTAGGATCGACGAGGGGCAACTGCGCGGTATGTTCATGCAAAGCGGCGAAGCGCAAGGCCAAGCCCGGCGAGATATTGCCCCCAAGATATTCGCCCGAAGCGGCGACAAAATCGTAGGTGACGCAAGTGCCGGCATCAACGATCAAGAGCGGGTGCGCCGGAAGCAAGTCGGCCGCGCCAACAGCCGCAGCCCAGCGATCCGCGCCCAGCGTTTCGGGCGTATGATACCCATTCTTCAGCGGTGCAGGCGTTAAGCCCGTCACGCAAAGGGTGGGAATCTCCAATTCTGCAAGCAGTGTGCGTAGCGGAAAACTGCGATCTCCTACATCCGAAATGGCGCAACGCTCGACGGGATACTGCCGCACCCATTCGCGAAGTTGGCGGCCGTCGGCCGCCAACGGGCAGGCGGCGGCCACGCATCGATCACCCTGAAAGAGGCTCGCTTTCGTCTGCGTATTACCCGCATCTATCGTCAGCGTCATTTGGCGTAAACGTCTCAATATTGTTGCAAAAGTAGTGTAAACACAAAGAAAGACAAAACAATAAACGTTTTTTGTAGCCTTATCTGTCCTTGTCGGGCAATGTGACGGCAAACTTATTTTCTTTTCTCTTGCGCGATGGCAGGCTTTTGCGGCTTTGCGGGCAGAGAGATCTATCGCTAAAAAGGCAGAAACGAGACGACAGCGCGCAAATTCACCACACGGAGCTCAGATCGCCCAAACTATTTGCCCTGATGTGAGTTATATTCGACGGATTCTATATAAATTTGCAGACTTAAGCAGACACAACTCCACTATGGGCAATTATATTGTTTCGGCGCGCAAGTATCGCCCCACGAATTTCGATGATGTCGTGGGTCAACACGCGCTTACGACTACACTGAAAAACGCCATCGCGGCCGGAAAACTGGCGCACGCTTATTTATTCTGCGGACCGCGCGGCGTAGGTAAGACGACTTGCGCTCGTATTTTTGCCAAGACGATCAACTGCCTGCATCCCGGCCCCGGCGGGGAGGCTTGCGGGGAATGCGAAAGTTGTCAAGCGTTTCAAGCGGGCCGAAGTTTGAACGTCCACGAATTGGATGCGGCCTCCAACAATAGTGCGGAAGATATCCGCGCCTTGATCGAGCAAGTCAATATCTTGCCGCAAATGGGGCGCTACAAGGTGTTCATCATCGATGAGGTGCACATGCTTAGTACGGCGGCGGCCAACGCATTTCTAAAGACGCTCGAAGAGCCGCCCGCACACGCCATCTTCATCTTGGCGACGACAGAAAAGCAGAAACTTCTGCCTACGATTATAAGCCGATGCCAGATTTACGACTTCAATCGTATGGAGGTAAACGACATTGTCAATCATCTCAAGCGCGTAGCCGAAGATCAGCACATTCAATATGAGGAGGAGGCGCTCAACGTCATTGCGCAGAAGGCCGACGGTGGTATGCGCGATGCTTTATCTATATTCGACCAAGTCGCCGGCTTTGCGGAGGGCAACCTGACCTATGATAAGGTTATCGAAGACTTAGACTTGCTCGACTACGACTATTATTTCCGCGTGACGGATCTGTTGTTGGCGGGGAAAGTGCCCGAGGTACTCCTTACGCTCAATGAAATTCTCAACAAGGGCTTTGCGGCCAATCATTTTATCAGTGGTTTGGCGGCCCACTTCCGCAATTTACTGGTTAGTCGCGATGCCATTACGCTCCCGCTCTTAGAGGTAGCCGAAGACGTAAGACAGCAATACGGCGAGCAAGCCGGCCGCTGCGCCCTACCTTTTCTATATAAGGCACTGCGATTAACGAGCGACTGCGAACTACAATATAAAGATAGTGGCAACAAGCGCTTACGCGTAGAACTGACGCTGATCGAATTGGCCCAACTCGCCAATGCTGCCGCGCCAACGGTGGGGCAAGGTGTCAAAACAAACTTGCAACCGGTTTTTCAAAAGCCTGAAGCGTCAGGGCGCACCACGCCTCAGGCTACGGTATCGCAACCTCAATCCGCGCCAAGTAGTGCAACAGCACCATCACCCTCTTCCGTAGCTGAGCAGAAACCGGCTTACGGCGCGCCAAAGCCGGATTCGGAGCAGATGCCGACACCAACAGCGCCATACAAGAAGCTCCCGGAAACGCTTTCCGTCAGAGAAATGGCAATGCGCAAACTACAGGAGCAGCGCCAAGGATCACAAGCGCAAGAACCGGAAGAACACTTCGGCAACAAAGCCTTTGAACTCTCGGATGTGCGCTATGTTTGGATGCGTTTTGCCAACAAACTGCCCGCGGAGGAGACGGCAACGGCCGCTCGAATGAAGCGTATGGAGCCGCAAATGGTGAATGCGACAAACATTGTCGTACCAGTGGAAAACACGATGGTGCTCAAGGATATGAACAAGATAAAAGGACAATTGCAGCACTTCTTCAGAGCGCAACTGGACAATGGGGAGGTTACTCTAATCTTCAGACTCTTAGCGCCGGAAGAGGATGATCACGCCTTTGATCCGCAGGCGCTCTTGCAGGACTTTAAGCAGCGGAGCGAAGGCTTTAATCTGCTCCACAACCAACTCCGATTGCGCCGCGGGTAAAAGCATTCGGCAAAACAGATAATAAAAAGACGCGCGGCTGCGGCTCACTTCGTGCTCAAGGTGCGCAAACCGGCCGACTGACGCGCAGAACATACAAAACAACAACCCTCTAATTATGGCAAATAACAAAACCATTACGTTGACTTACCGCCTCACGGCTACTGACCGTGAAGGTAAAGAGCAAATCGTAGAAGAAGCTACGACTGAACGGCCTTTCCGTTTTATCACCGGACTCAATTTTGCGCTCGACGCTTTTGAAACGAAAGTGATCGACCTTAAGACCGACGAGACTTTCGATTTTACGTTGACGCAAGAAGAGGCTTACGGCCCTTACGAAGAAGAGAACTTGCGCAAGTTGCCTAAAGATATGTTTACTGTCGATGGACATTTCGACAAGGAAAACATCTTTGCCGGCAATATCGTTCCCTTTGAAAACGACAATGGCGAGCGCTTCAACGGCACAATTTTAAATGTCACGGACGATACGGTAATCGTCGACTTGAACCACCCGCTCGCCGGCTGCTCGCTCCACTTTACGGGAAAAGTCGTAGAGACACGCGAAACGACGAAAGAAGAGTTGGCAGGCTTCTTAAGTATGCTTAACGGCGAAGGTGGCTGCGGATGCGGCTGCGGCGAAGAAGGTTGCGGCGACGGCGGATGCGATGATGGCCACTGCGGACATCATCATTAATCAATGAATACTTTCGGCCATCTCTTTCGACTCACTTCCTTTGGAGAAAGCCACGGGGAAGCTATCGGCGGCATCGTCGATGGCTTCCCCGCGGGCATTTTTATCGACGAAGACTTTATCGCCGGCGAAATGGCACGCCGCAGACCGGGTCAGAGCGACTTGACGACGGCGCGCCAAGAAGCGGATCGCGTGCAACTGCTCTCGGGTATTTTTGAGGGACGCTCTACGGGCTGCCCCATAGGCTTTATGATTCACAATGAGGCGCAGCATTCGCAAGACTATGCAGAGATGCGCGAAGCCTTTCGCCCTTCTCACGCGGATTATACGTATCGGCAAAAGTATGGGCTTTACGATTACCGAGGCGGTGGGCGGGCTTCAGCACGTGAAACGGCCGTGCGCGTTGCCGGCGGCGCTTTGGCAAAATTAGCTTTGCGCGAGGTGGGAATCTCCGTCGAGGCTTACACTTCGCAAATTGGCACTATTGCCTTACCCTACGACTATCGTCATTATGATGTGGCGTCTGCGGAGACTAACGCGGTGCGCTGTCCGGACGCAGAAAAAGCAGAAGAGATGGCCGCGCTCATTCGGCGCGTTAAGGCGGAGGGAGATACGGTTGGGGGTGTCGTTACGGGCCTTATCCGTGGCTGTCCGGCAGGACTGGGTGAGCCGGTCTTCGAAAAACTTCACGCAGCATTAGGTGCAGCAATGCTGAGTATCAATGCAGCCAAAGGTTTTGAGTATGGCGAAGGCTTTGCGGCAGCTTCCGGTCGAGGCAGCGAACTGAACGACGCTTTTATCCCCGACGAACAAGGGGGCATTACTACGCAAACGAACCACAGCGGCGGCATTCAAGGCGGCATATCCAATGGACAAACGATTTATTTTCGCGTGGCCTTTAAGCCGGTCGCCACGCTACTCCACCCTCAATCGACCGTAAATCTACAAGCGCAGCCTATTCTGTTGCAGGCCCGCGGCCGCCACGATCCTTGCGTCGTGCCGCGTGCTGTGCCTATCGTAGAAGCGATGGCGGCAATGACGATCTTAGACTATTATTTGCAGTCGAAGACTACGCGCATCTAACGACCGACACATTATATATTATTATTGTTTGGTCAACTACGCCACGACGCAACAAATCCGCAAGGCCTACAAAACGGCCTTGCGGATTTGTTGTAAGAGCAGCAAGTAGACAACCTGCAAGTAGCACGACGAGACGCCTTAAAAGCAGCGTCTTTGAGAAGCCGCCCCACAAAAGAAAGAACCTTTAGCACCATACAAAAAGGATTTCTCACGGCCATCGCAGCACGGAGAAATCCTTTGAGTGAATTTATGTATGCAGCAAAGCCCGACCGCATCGGTCAGCCATTGCCTGATACTGCACAATTAATTAATGTTCTGCACCAATCTAGTCATACAGCCCTGACCTGCGTCTGATGCATTTGCGGTATTAGGAAATCCACCATCTGTCATCAAGACATGTATAATTCCCCCACCTCGATATGAAGAGGTGAAGTAGTTTCCGTGATTTCCCACTTGTTGCAATACGTTAGATCCCGTAGGCCTCCAAGCCGTCAGAGGAATAAAGACCGCACCGCTTTTCTTTATCAACTCATGGGTAGTCGGGTTCTTGCTACTAACAGCCCATCTTCCGAAGATCGGACTTGTAGTTTCAAATGCCTTTTTCGCATCTTCTATCGACATATTATCGGGGAATATTAGATACCCGCGCTGCTCTGTATTCTGCCACTTCCCTTTTTTATTTCCGTCTCTGATGTCATCAATAAAACATCTTGCCCATCGCTCAACTTTTTTGCTACCCACCTGCCAATAACGCTTGGTGTTCTTATTGGGCTCCTTATATAATAGATATCCCCACTCATCTGAGGTCATTGTACGCGTAGGCTTTGTCCCAACAAGCAACTTATTACCGAAGTCGTACTGCGTGTCCACACCTGAGCCGCTAAGCCCGGAAGTGTAATTAAGCAACGTTGGGTTATCAATCGTACCCCACGAAGGAACGTCAAAATAACGATAAGCTTCCGGAGAAATATATCTCTTGCCATCCTTCATAACCGTCGCAAACGTATAGTTACCGCCTTTGACGCTTGTAGGAATTGCCAATCGCCATTGCTCGGGGGCTAACCGATAGTGGCCGGGGTGTGTAGTGAGTGCGCCGGCAATCTTGAGCGGCACAGACTTTTTCCATCTGATCAGCGTGTTAGCTTTCAGCGTATTTGTATTCATATTTGACGTATACGTCTGGATGGGCATCACATACTGCATATTGCCATTGGTGATCGCTACCGTCTGCGTCTCACTGACAGAGAAAACCGCTTTACTTCCCCCGTAATAAACGAAAGACTTTTCTTCATCATAATCGCGCGTTACCGGCGCTGTTGTTACCACATCAGCATTATATGAGTTGGCATAATAACCATCAAATGACGGCGTAACTGATCCGGGTACAAGCGTCACATAAAAGTCAGTTGCCCCACCGGCAATAAACACATTAGTCTCCGGATCTGCTTCTGTTCCGGCCTCCGTAACGCCCACAGCCTTTCCATCGTCAAAACTAACGCCGGCCTCAGCGTAAACACCTGCACCGCGTATACCCACTTTCGTAAGTAGCGTATTGTCGTTGGCTCTCATCGCAAAATGGGCTACGGCAAACGCATTCTCCAGCTTAACGTCATTTTCAATAGACGCATTCGAGCCGGAAATGGCAAGCTTACCCGTACCGGAAAGTACGCAATACTTCTTCAAATCCCCAATCTTCCCCGTCTGGCTACTTAGATCTACACTGATTCTACCTGCCCTGACATCGTCTTGAGTAATGGTCCTATCGCCCATATAGAAGAAGCGATAGGTTGTGCCGGCTGTTACGCGACCGGCCCCGACCGATCCTTTAAATTCAGCGCGGGTGCTATCAGCAGATATTCGACTCACCGTAAGCGGAGTTATCGTCGTATCTCCTGAAACGATTGATACCAGCTGAAGCTTGTCGCCCGCTTCCCACTTCCAAGGACTCTTAGGACCATCCGCCTCTTCTACTACCGCTTTCGTCATTATGGAGTCTTCCACAGTACCGGCTGTAACGGTAAGCGTTAGCATCTTTTCGGCAGGTTCTTCTTTTTGGCCCGGATAATCAGGAAGTTCAGAAGAACAGGAAAACATGAACACTAATGTTGCCAAGCACAAAGCCGGCAAAAAGAATCTTTTTTTCATTCGTATATACATTAACAAGCCCAATTAATAAGCCTTAAATTCGTTATATGAATAATTGCACGCGCACTTTGATATCCGACTCATCTTACAAGTACAGCATCATCATTCATAAACTGCTTTATGATTCACTTATCGCTAACCAATGAAATAACTTTATCAGTTAATCCTGACCCGTGTACCAAGGATCATTAGGATCCTGACCAATATCCTTATTGTCGGTGTCACCACTGACACTGCCGGCTAACATCATTTGTGCATCCAATCCGTATACCTGGCACACCGGTTGCACATAAGTCCGCTTACCATCGGCATTCATAAAATCTGCTGTCATTAATCTTTTTTTCATTCGTATTGTCTTTAAATTCTGTGTTATTCGTCCAAAGAACTTACAACTCTTTTTTTAGTGGGTGCAAAGGTAAATAAAATAAAAATAATTCGCCACACTAAACAAGCCGATTAACTATTTATTTAACGACTATTTAAACAACGCTTCACATGCGAAGTCATCTTCACACGACCCTTGCGTGAGCTATAAGGCTAATATTTCTAAAGCACATTTCGCATCAAGAAGGTGCAATTTATATTATTCGGGAGGCATGCTTATCAACATTAAAATACAGCAGCCTGATTAAAGCGAATCGTTTTAGTTTGTTTTAGGCGATTAACGTGCGTCGGGCAGGCATACCTATATATAGTTGTATGCGGACCAAAGAAAGCACAGGTTTCATTAGCGCCATTTGAAGCAAATCCTTTCTATCGTGCTTTGAATCGTTATGATGATCCGCAGTTGCTATTCTCGATTCTTTAATCTCCTGTATCGCCCCAAAGCCTTGGTGGTAAAAACAAAAAAGGAAGTTGTCTTGCGTAGCTACTTTACTGCACGTTGATCCGGAGTCGTTCATTATTTCTCTTTTACGCTGTATTGACCAAAAACAAAAGCAAAACGCAGACAAAATACCCTGCAAATAATGGGGTTCTCGCTATCGTTTACAAAGACCCAAAAGGAAAAGATAAAAAATTCATGTTACGAATAAAAAACGTAAGCCATTGATATAAAAGAATTAATGGGAGTTTCCGACGCTACGGTACTCCCATTAACCAACACAAAAACTAAACTAGACTTAACTAAACACGTTATCTCACGACAACAATCGCTGCAAAAGTACAACTTCTTCGCTAAACTCCCAAATATATTTGATAGAAATATACCACGAAAAGAATAATTTTTTCGGTTGAAGTGAAGAAATTCCCTTTTACACTTTCGTTTCTTAGCTAAAAAGAGCGCAAAGACATAAAAATGGCGGGACAAGGATATGGTGTAAGCGGAGTGAGGTCAGGGGCAGCGGGACTTGTTGGGTAACGAAAGGTGCGCGGAGAATTGAGTGTAAAAGAAGTAGAATGTCAGAGCCGCGCAGAAAGCGTCCGAACAAGGAGAAACCGATAGAAAAAGGGGAACAAGAAGCGCTTGAACAAGGAGCAGAGAGCGCAAAAGCCGCACAAAAACACATGGGCAAGGAGCGGCAAAGCGCAAGAAGGGCACAAGAAGTATTGTGAACGAGAGGCGATCGAAGGTAAAAAAGGGCAGCGCGGCAGAGGCTGCGGCAATATAGAAAAAGCAGCAATGACCGAAGTCTATTGCTGCTTTTTATGTATTATATAATCGTTCGATAGCGCTACAAAAAGTGGCCTTACTTAGCCGCTTCAGTAGGTGGGAAAGGCTTACTCAGCGGATTGTTGCGCGCTGCAGCAATATAATGGCGCACATAGGGATTTTCAAGAAACGATTGAGGTACGCTCGTCAAAATGCGCTGGATCTGATCCGTCACGATCGGCGTCGGATATTTGCTGCAAAGTATGCGGAAGAAGCCGGGGCCAAGGACGTTATTCCAATTATCGACGATAAAGCGAATTTCAAGGTTCTCTGAAGCCGCATTGAGGTTGTCGATCTTGCCTTTCCACTTCGCCTCAATCGTCTCCATCGTATGCCCTTGCTGCATTTCCCGAATCACGTTTTGCTGAATATCCCAAAGCGCGTTCTCATACTTATCGCGCCGCTTAAAGAATCGGTAAAGACGACTATTGAGCGGTCCGCCGGAAACGGTCTGACCTAAATTGTCTAATTGAACCGTAACGGTACTCGCCTCTATAACGAGCGGCATTACCTGCGTATTTCCCAAATACAACTGGGCCATACAGGTAGAATCTATCGCACCATAAAAATTGAAACGGCCGTGGACTACTTTGCAAGAATCCAGATCAGTTGAGGCGATGCCATCAGGAGATACCTTGAGATAAAGCATACGTCCATCATAGGCAGGCACCGTAGAGCTACCATTGATGTTATAAGATGAAGCGCACGAAGCGATCAGCACCATAAGAGTTATGTATGTCAATACCTTCATCATTTTCCGTTACTTCGCCTGACTATTGTTTGGCAAATATACGCTGAACACTATGAATACTTGATGTTTCGACTGTTACAAATTCTTGAAATAATATATTTTTGAGGTTTTGTGAACAATTTCTTCGCTTAAGCAGGCGTTTTTTATACTTCACGCGTTTTTTTTAGTTCTGACGGTAAGCGAAAAGCGGTATAAAGTTCAAAGACGACCGCTATGGCCAACGTGATTTTCCATTCGTCGCCGCGAAAAGGCGGGAGGAGCTGCCAATGCATATACATTAAAACGCTCGTAACCAATAAGAAGCCGGCACCGAGCAACTGCTGGCGATGCAAACGCCGCGCCGTGAAGCTCCGGCTGGTAAAGGGACTTAAAAATTGTGCGCCGGCAAAAAGAACGGCCCCCAAGGTGAATACGAGAAATGCGTACATAAAGTCGGCCACAAAAAGCGGCAGCAATGCGCCGATAGGCAAGAGCAACCCGCCTACGACCGTAGCCGGGTTTAGCAGGATTGGAGAGATCTTCATTGTTCCTTTTCGATTACGTAAACATCCTCATCGTCAGTCTTCATGAACAAGTGGACGCGCGCCACCTTCTCTACCGCCGCCGGATCAGTATGCAGTTCGTAAAGCGTGCGTGCATCGGCGGCGTATTGCTGCTCATAGCGCCGAATATCTTCGCGCAGCGTTTCGTTGCGCTCATACAAGCGATAGCGACGCCACAGACTGTTGGGATCCACGAAGCCTATCAAAATCAGAAAGGCCAAAATAGTCCACAAGTATTTATGGCGCGCCAAAGACCGACCAAAAGCAGAAAAATTGAGTTTCACCATACGTATTTTTTATCACTTACGCAGCCATGCGCTAAAGGGGTTTATAAGTCGTGCTGCTCCAAGCGGTGGCGCGCCATTTCTTCATACTTCGTTCCGGGGCGTCCATAGTTGGCATAAGGGTAGATGCTAATGCCTCCGCGGGGCGTGAATAAGCCGCACACCTCAATGTATTTTGGATCCATCAGGCGAATAAGGTCTTTCATAATCACGTTGACGCAGTCTTCGTGGAAGTCGCCGTGATTGCGAAAACTGAAGAGGTAAAGTTTCAAACTCTTACTCTCGACCATACGCTTATCGGGCATATAACTGATGCGCAATTCGGCAAAGTCGGGCTGCCCCGTAATCGGACAGAGCGACGTAAACTCGGGGCAATTAAAGCGCACCCAATAGTCGTTGTCGGGATGTTTGTTTTCAAACACCTCAAGCACCTCAGGCGCATAATCCATTTTATAATCCGTCTTCTGCCCCAGTGCGTGCAAATTATCGAGTTCTCTATTCATTTGTTTATGATTTTTGTGCGGCATCCTTTAGTGCCAAATATTCTTCTAAACCGCGGCGGCGCAGTGTGCAAGCGGGGCAGTGGCCGCAGCCATCGCCTTTGACGCCGTTATAGCAAGTCAGCGTTTCATTTCTGACCAAATCGAGCACGCCGAGTTCGTCAGCCAGCGCCCAAGTAGCGGCTTTGTCGCGCCACATCAGCGGCGTATGGATCACAAACTGCTCATCCATCGCCAAATTGAGTGTCACGTTCAGACTCTTCATAAACGAATCGCGGCAATCAGGGTAACCGGAAAAATCAGTCTGCGATACGCCCGTCACCAAATGCCGAATATCGTGCTCACGAGCATAGACGGCGGCGATGCTTAAAAAGAACAAATTGCGCCCCGGCACGAACGTGTTTGGAAAAGAACCTTCGGGCTGCTCAGCATCCATTTCGAGCGAAGCATCTGTCAGCGAATTGCGCCCCAACTGCCCGATCAGTGGCGCTTCGAGGCGTTGGAAATGCACACCGGCCTCGCGGGCAATGCGTTCAGCCAACTCAACTTCGTTTGCGTGCTTCTGCCCGTAGCGAAAAGAGAGGGCAAAGACTTCCTTAAATTGCCTCTTGGCCCAAAAGAGGCACGTAGTAGAATCCTGACCGCCGCTAAAGACGACCAAGGCGCGTTCATTATTTAATAGTTTCATCTTGTCTTGTTTTTAGGAGCTTATCCAAGCGCGCGCTTTGGAAGGGCACGATAATCCGAACAAGGGCGATTACGCCAAAAGGCACAAACCGCTACCATCGCATCATGCTTCTGCCGATCTCGGAAGCAAAGGTAGCAAAAGCCCTTCGCCCGACAAAGTCTAAAAGGCTTTGAGAGGGGCAAAGACAGAACTTTTATAGCTGTCGGACACTCATATAAACCAAGGTAAACAACGATTCGCAAGCCCGACAAAGCGCTTGTCTTATTCCGTTTTTCTGCACAGCAGATACATTATATATATAACTACAAGCCCTTCAAGTTTGACCTCGCAAGTGCGTCGGCAACCAAAAACCGGCAAGTTGTAGGCGTCAAACTTAAAGCGTCATAAACTTTTTCGCCGGCTCAAAACGACCGATGCCGACTTTACAGATAAATCCACCATGGCTGTAAGATGGAATGAATAATAACTATTGATGACCGAATGGCAAAAAAGCAACTGCCGACCGGTGCTACACATGGGCGAAAAAGACCTCGACTTAAAAGACAAACATTTCTCTTATTTTCAACACATTATAAGGGCACTTTCACCACGCTCTATCCCCCTTAAAATTTGCTTAGGTGAAAGTAAAAACTTTCTCCTATGATCGGAAAAATTGTCTCCTAAGACAAAAAAAATTGTCCTATAAGAAAGTTTTTCTTTTCTTAGGTAAAAGTTTTGAGACTCTTATAAGCCTTGAAATACAATCACTTACAAACCCCATCGAGACCCCATAAACGGCTTGATTATCTGCATCGGTTTTTGAGGCAGACTCACTTGTACGACGCAAAGCGTTATGTACCGCAAAGACAAGCTTACGATGACGCGCAAAAGAATAAGGACTCGGAATAACTTTCATACTAAAAAAAATAAGATTTAAACTTGCAAAAGTGCTGTTTTCACAATATATTTGCGTCATAAGACACCTATAGCTGCGCATCTTTCCGCGAGCTAGCAGTAAAGCTCCCCCTATTTGCCGCCTGAAAACCCTTAAAAACAAGACGACAAAGCTTACCGATCAAGGAAGAAAAGGCGTGGAAACACGGCATTTGACCGGAATCCTGCGGACTATATCATAAAACCACAAACCTTATGAAGAGAACGATACTTTTGTTAGCCGCTTTGGCGCTTGTCTGCTCACAAAAAATCTTTGGGCAAGTGAATTTCTTTGATGCCCACGTGAGCAAGTACGGAGAATTGGAGCAGGTCTTGGGGGAAAAATGGGACAAAATCGATTCATTAATCGTACATGGACCAATCAATGAAGCTGATTTTACAACGATGTGGAAATGCAGCTTTGAGGGGAAACTTACTGTGCTGAACCTGGAGCATGCGCAAGTAGAAAACAATAAGATACCTACGCGTGCACTTTTTAAGGTTGATAGGCAGGTTATTGATGACCCGAGAGCATATCAAGGAGTTGTTTATCTGCCAATACGTCATCTGATCCTTCCTGAGGGTATTCAGGAAATAGGAGACTTTGCTTTCTCGCGAATGAGATTAGAACAAGTGAACCTTCCTAAGAGCCTAAGAAAGCTTGGTCCTTTCAGTTTTTCAAGTTGCCATTGGCTGAGTACCGATCCTTTGATTATCCCGGATGGGATCACGTCTATTCCACCACAATGCTTTATAAATTGCCAATGCTTCAAGAAATTGGTGTTACCCTCTACACTTAAAGTTATTGGCGAATCAGCTTTCTACAACACAAGAATAGAGGAGGTAAACTTGCCAGAGGGATTGGAGAAAATCGAGCAAGGTGCCTTTGCCGGCTGTAATATAAAAAAAGTGATAATACCTGCTTCCCTAAATGAATTACCCGGATTTCTTTTTTCTATGTGTCCCTATCTGAAAGAAATTTATATTCCCAATCACATTACAAAAATTCCCAACTCTTTTGCTTCCTGGTGTCCTTTGCTTGAAAAGGTGAATATTCCCAAGTCTATAATAGAAATTGGAGTTGACGCTTTCGCAGGCGATGTAAAACTTAAACCGATAGACTTGCCGGAAGGACTAAAACGCATAGAGCAGGATGCTTTATGGTACTGTGCAATTGATTCCATCGTTTTCCCTGCTTCGTTGGAATATTTGGGTGGAGGAAGTTGTGCAAATTGGAAATACATAAAAAAAATATATTCCCTTGCAACAATACCTCCTTATTGTGCAGAAGACAAGGATAATCCCGGTGATGGACCATTTCACGGATATACGCCGAACGATGTTCCTCTCTACGTTCCCATCGGTTCGGGAGAAAAATATCGGCAGACTTTCGGCTGGAACTACTTCACGAACATCATCGAGACGGACAAGTTTCCAACCGGAATCGTTTCGCCTAAGATGGGCAACAACGAGCCTTGTAAGGTGTATGGAAGAGATGGCAAACTTGTCATAGAGACGCCTCAAAAACTTTCTGCTCCCATTCATTATATTGTGTATGCAGTCAATGGTCAGGTGGTGGCGCAAGGCACACTGAATACATCGTATAGTTTGTCCACATTGGCTAAAGGCATTTATATTGTGCGCATTGGCAACACTATACACAAAGTACGCTTATAATATTACATACGATAATGATAGTTGCCTTGTAGACTAAAACTACAAGGCAATTATTATATGGTTTGCATCAAGTGTACAAGCATATCCACCCAACTGCACGCACAAAAAAATTGCCGGACATCTAACAAGTTTACGCGTCTATTTGTCAACTTGAAAAAATTACTTACTTCCGCATAACCTTAAAACCAAATCTCTAAGTTTGCAGTATGAATTGCAACAAACAAAGAGGTTGGACTTAAGCCCTTACAGCAACTAATTCATATAATAGCACAAAGAAAAGCAAAAAAAATCATCTCAAAATTTGGGAATAAAAGACTCCTTATTTAATTTTGTCATCAAAAGAGATCACTGCCTGATCATATATAACTAAAAACCCCTTTGCAACGAAACAACTTTCTACTATATGGATGATTTTTGGCACATTCGCTGAAATCCACGATTCAGATAGCGCGCCCCCACTCCTATTATCCACTACCGGATTAAGCTGTACCTGCTTACATCAACTTATCGATGGGCGGCAGCTTTAAAGTCAGTCTCTAACTTACCATTTTTAATATTTAAACTAACTAATTATGAAGAAGAAAACATTACTTTCAGCAGCGTTGGCTCTCATTACCACCGCAGCAATGGCGCAGCCGGCCTACAACATGAAAGTAACTAAGAACGATGGATCATCCATTGTAATTCCGGTAAAAGACGTAGCCGACGTTACGTTTAATACGGTTGAAAATCAAGAAATGACGTTCAAGTCGGGCGTAGGTAGTTTTGTGCACCGCGACACACAATCGAACACAGCCGTTTATCTCCTTGAACTTTCCACCAATATCTTTGGCGACAACACCACGATGCCGATGTCAAAGCTCTACATAACGCTTCTCGGCAAAGCTGATACCGTGAACATCAAGCAGCTGAGTGCGCCCGTAGGAACATTTACCATAGGTGATCCGAATGAACCGGAGAGCAGCAAGTTCTATCCGGGCATACTCAACGAAAACGGTGAGGCAGCCAACACTTTCTTGGGCACACTGAAATCTGCCCAAGACCCTATGGACATCAAACTCATTAACGGCGGAACGCTGACCATTACGCCGAAGACGAACAGAAAATACGCACTGGAAGGCAACTTTACCTTCGACGATGGCTCTACACTTAAAGCATCTTATGAAGGAATGCTCGTCATTGACAACAACTCCGGCGAAATAGCACCTGCCGATACGCTCCCACTTCCGGAAAGTAAGCTCGCGGCCGATACGACCTTGGTTTTCGGCAACAAGAAGTATGGTATGGCGTCAGACTATGGCATTGGCCGCTTCGGCATTAAGAACAAATCTGAAGTTTACTTGCAATTGTACACCGATGATAGCTACGCGACCTGCCTTGACCTTTATCTGCTGATCGATAATGAGAAATATCCGGGCAAGAAGCAAATTCCGGCCGGCAAATATCCGGTATTGCCAAAAATCGACTGGGAAAATATCAGTGCCAATGAGTTGAGCGCAGAGCCGGCTTGGAGAGTGAAGACACCCGAGGGCTCTCGCGTAGATTTAGGATGCTGGCTGACGTGGGACTACGCGTACAAAGCACCAATCGTAGGAGGCGAAATTGAGGTACTGAACGGAAACATCAATTCGTCAGAACTGCACTTAAAGTTTAAACTTAAGGATGCAAAGGGCCACTCAATAATGGGTGAATGGAAAGGCAAGATTGAGTAACGCCGCTTGCTCTTCATACGCAAGGTAGCTAAGGTTCGTTTAAGCGAACTTTAGCTACCTTGTTTTAGTTGTAAGCACTCTTTCAATTAAATAGAGGTGCTCGGCTGCAAGAAGAGGCAGGTAAGATGCTTCAGCCGTAAACAAATATGACTTTTAGGCCTCACGCATTTAAAGAGCAACTTGCAGTTCGGCCGAATTGAGCGGCTGGCCTTAAATCGAAAGTTCTGCTGACAGTGTGTCCCAATAGAAATCGCCGCCAAACCACTTCGTGCAAGCCAACTCTTCGGTAAGCGGGTAAAAGCGTGCGGAACAGGGGCCGCAATCTACCCAGCCGCCACCGACAAGCGGTAGTTGGCCGTCCGTATGAGGTAGAACTTCAACCACTTGGTTGCGAAGAATTGTCCCATCGGGCAGGTGTAAACGACTTACGGCTATGCGTTTCATAAAATTAGACTGTGAAAATAAGAAGAGGCTTACTCAGACAATTCGCAGAAAGCGAAGATAATATATAATAGGTGGCACGCTCGGTCTACGGCCTCACGTAGCGCTGAGTTGGCCCATAGGCGGGCGATGGCGGCGAAGCTTCATCGAGCGAATGGAAAGTCGTATCGCTCACCGGTTCAGCAGATTGCGAAGGCGTTGTAGCCGGCGTCGACGCAGAGGCAAGCACACGCGCCAGACGTGGAGACAAAAGCATCATTTTCTGAATAATGCCGGGCGAAGAAGCCGGCTGCAAAATCACAAAGCCCTCGATCTGCTTTACGGCGCGCGAGGCAAGGGTGAGCGAAAGCAGTTGGCGGCCATCGCCAAGCACGGGCGTGCTGTAAGTAGCCACAGAATCGCCAACGTAGCGCACATAAAGTACGGCCAAGGCTGTATGCTCTCCTTCGCGCCCCACCCAGTGCGATTCGAAACTCCAAGTGAGTTGGTCGCCGGCATGAAAGGCCGTATCGGCCGGCAGACTAAACGTCATCCGATTATTCGCCGCTGAAGAGAGCAGATAGCCGGACGCTCCGCGCCAATAATTAATGCCGTCAGAACCAGGCACAGCCGCGCCTCCGGCATTCTCCATCGTACCGAAGCGGGCATTTACGCGTCGATAAACGGCTAGCAATGCGTCGCTATGCCGCGAGTAATACTCCATCGACCGATCGAAGTCGGCCTGCGTAAGATCATACTTGCGCAAGACGGCATCGGTATAGAGGCGGGTGTTGATGTCTGCACTGTCGGGACTCGATTGCCCTAAAGCCAAGGCCACGTGATAGTCGTACAACACATCAGCCATCTTCCCCTCTGACAAGACACCGGATGGGCGACTATTCTTGCAGGCGGAAAACAGCAGCAGGACCAGCAGCAAGAAGAGTCCGCCGCGGCTGAGACGTGCCGTGACGGACAAAATGGGTCGGATATGCATACTGCCAAACTGCTGCATTCGTGATTATTGATCGCCGGACGCTTAACGAACCGCCGTGCGAGGTTTTCCCGTAAGGAAGCGCCAATAAAAGATAAGGATCGCTACTGCACCACAAGAGATCGATGCATCAGCAAAATTGAAGATGGCGTTAAAAAAGACTTTCCCTCCCAGCAAAGGCACCCAATCAGGCCAAGTAAAGAGCGGGAAATAGAACATATCGACGACGTGGCCCGTGAGAAACGAGCCTTTGCCCTCGCCAAAAGCGGTAAGTACGGCTGGCGTTGCGCCAGGCGTGCCTTCAAGCGGACTCGCCGTAAAGATCAAGCCGTAAAAACAATTGTCGATAATGTTGCCGGCTGCACCTGCAATGACCATAGAAAGGCAGATAATCAGTCCGGCAGGAAGCCGACGCCGAATAGCCTTAGCTAAAAGACCTACGAAGAAGCAGATGGCCACGACGCGAAAGATCGTGAGCAGCATTGTGCCAATAAAGTCCATACCGAAAGCCATTCCTTGGTTCTCGGTAAAGAGGATCTTAAACCAACTCGTCACGTCGTAGGCTTGATAAAGGAGCATCCCGGTCTTGACCTTGAACTTGATAAGTTGGTCGATGACCAAGACCAAGAGGATGATCCCGCCGGACATCCAGGACAAAGTGCGGACCGATAAACGGGAAGACGTAGCGCATTCTGACAAAAGCTTATGCCCCGCCGTATTGCTCGATGGTTTCAAGTTGCTCATCTACTGAAGCTTCAGATTTTATTCTTCTTCTCTTGCATCTTTCCCTCGATGCTCGTAGTAGCATGAGGCACGGCGCGCAAGCGTTCTTTCGGGATGAGTTTGCCCGTAACGCGGCAAACGCCATAGGTCTTATTGTCAATACGCACGAGTGCAGACTTCAGACCTTGGATAAACTTCAATTGGCGGGCAGCCATATTAGTCATTTCCTCCTTGCTTTGCACGGCAGAGCCTTCTTCAAGCGTCTTGTAGGTCGGAGATGTATCGACAACGTCATTGCTTCCGCGATTCATCAAGCTATCCATCAGTTGGTCGTACTCCCGCGTAGCCAACTTTAATTTCTCCTCAATCAATTGCTTAAACTCCGCTAATTCTGCATCGTTATAGCGTGCTCTTTCTTCCATATTTGATTGTTTAAAAACTCGTCTGCAAGGCGAGCCTCGCAGACGATATACATTATGCTTTTTCTATTTTAATGCGCACTATGCGGCCATCAAAGTCCATTTCTTCGCCTTCCGCTAATGCCTCAACGAGCGTGAAGCCATCGGCCAATACTTGCCCACGAATGTAATCGCCAAAAGCTGCTACGGCTTCTGCCAATTCGCCTTGGTGCGCCATCGTTACTTGTATGTGGTCCGTAATCTCAAAGCCGCTGTCCTTACGATAAGCCTGAATGCGCTTCACAATCTCGCGCGCCAAGCCTTCACGGCGCAAGTCGTCGTCAAGTTCTAAGTCGAGCGCAACGGTGAGCGTGCCTTCATTGGCCACGGTCCAGCCCGGAATGTCTTCGCTGACGATCTCCACTGACTCTCTTTCGATCGTTGCCGGTCCGTCAGCTAAGGTGAGCGTCAAACTTCCTTCTTGCTCCAAGCGGGCAATATCGGCTTGCGACAAAGCGCCTACGGCCTCGGCCACGGCTTTCATTCGTTTGCCAAACTGCTTACCCATCACGCGGAAGTTACACTTTACGGTTTTCTCCAGTAAATCTCCTTCGACAAAGACTAATTCTTTTACGTTAACTTCATCTAAGATCAGTTGCTGCACGGCTTCAATCGCAGCGCGCTGACTTGCGTCTGTAGCAGGAATAGAGATACGGCGCAGGGGCTGACGAACGATGATATGCTCTTTCTTACGCAGCGAGAGCACCATAGAAGTAATCTTCTGCGCCATTTCCATACGATTCTCTAAGTCGGCATCTAACAAAGCGGGATCGCAAACGGGGAAAGTTTCGAGGTGAACGCTTTCCAAGCCATCGCCGGTCGGCGCTGTCAAGTCGCGATAGAGGCGATCAGCAAAGAAGGGAGCAATCGGCGCCATCAGTTTGCAGGTCGTCAAGAGGCAAACGTAAAGCGTTTGATAAGCGCTCAACTTATCCTCCGTCATCGTGCCGGCCCAGAAGCGTTTACGATTCAAGCGCACATACCAATTAGACAAGTTGTCGGCGATGAAAGTATTGATCAAGCGGCCGGCTTTAGTCGGCTCATAATCGTCTAAAGCGGCCGTCACTTCTGCCACCATTGTATTGAGTTCGCTCAATATCCAACGATCGATCTCCGGGCGCTTACTGAAGTCTACTTGCGGTGCGTGCGCATCGAAGTCATCGACGTTGGCATACATAGCAAAGAAGGAGTAGGTCTGATAAAGCTTGCCGAAGAAGGTGCGAGATACCTCCTTGATGCCCTCCTCGTCAAACTTCAAATTGTCCCACGGCGAAGCATTGGTAATCATATACCAGCGCAAGGGGTCAGAGCCGTATTTCGCAATCGTCTCAAACGGATCTATCGCATTGCCGAGGCGCTTCGACATTTTATTGCCGTTCTTATCCAAGACAAGGCCGTTAGAGATCACATTCTTGAAGGAAACAGAATCGAAGATCATCGTCGCAATAGCGTGGAGCGTAAAGAACCAGCCGCGCGTTTGATCAACGCCTTCAGCGATGAAGTCGGCGGGGAAGCAGCGACCGCTCTCCACCTCTTCTTTGTGCTCGAAAGGATAGTGTTGTTGTGCAAAAGGCATTGCACCTGAATCGAACCAAACATCAATCAAATCGCTTTCGCGGTGAAGCGGCTTGCCCGTCTCCGAAACTAAAACAATCTCGTCTACATACGGACGGTGCAGGTCTATCTTGTGGTAGTTCTCTTCACTGTAATCGCCGGGCGTGAAGCCTTTTTCCTTAAGCGGGTTAGACGTCATAACGCCGGCAGCCACACTCTTCTCGATCTCGTCATATAGTTCTGCGATGCTACCGATGCAGATCACCTCATCGTCGTCATTGCGCCACACGGGAAGCGGCGTGCCCCAGAAGCGACTGCGACTCAAATTCCAGTCGTTCAAGTTTTCGAGCCATTTCCCAAAGCGTCCCGAGCCTGTCGAAGCCGGTTTCCACTTAATCGTTTCGTTCAATTCGGACATCCGCTCCTTAGCGGCAGTGCTCCGAATAAACCAGCTATCCAAAGGATAATACAAGACAGGCTTATCCGTGCGCCAGCAGTGCGGATAACTATGTGCATGTTTTGCAATATTAAATGCCTTGCCCTCCTGCTTCATATCCATACAAATCGATACGTCGAGCGTTTCGTCTTTGTCGGTCAGCGTACTATCGTAAGCGTTCTTTACGTAGCGGCCGGCGTAAGGGCCATAGGCCTCTACGTTAACGTGAGTCTTCACAAATTCCTCGTCCAAGTCTTCCAAGCGGAAGAAGCGGCCTTGCAGGTCGACCATCGGCGCAAACTTTCCTTTCTTCGTAATCATTTGCAATCCGGGGACGCCGGCCTTCTTCGCCACAAGTGCGTCGTCTGCACCAAAGGTCGGTGCGATATGCACAATACCCGTACCATCTTCCGTACTTACATAGTCGCCTAAGATGACGCGGAAAGGTTCACCCTCGCCATAAGGACGAACGTAGGGGAAGAGTTGCTCATAGTGCATATTTTCAAGTTCGCTTCCCGTCCAGCGACCTACTACGCGATACGGCAGCACCTTATCGCCTTTCTTGTAAGCCTCCATATCGGCCGTAGCGCCTTCGGGATTGAAGTAAGCACTTAAGCGCGCCTCAGCCATCACAACAGAAATCTTATCGCCCGTATAAGGATTATAAGTCTGCACGCAGACATAATCAATCTTCGGGCCTACGCAAAGCGCCGTATTGCTGGCAAGCGTCCACGGCGTAGTCGTCCACGCAATAAAATAGGGCTTACCCCAAGCCGTCATTTCCGGTTTGGGATCGCAAATGGTAAACTGTGCAACGACAGTCGTATCTTTCACGTCGCGGTAGCAACCGGGCAAGTTCAATTCGTGACTGGACAAACCCGTGCCGGCAGCGGGCGAATAGGGCTGGATCGTATAGCCTTTATACAGCAAGCCCTTTTTATGAAGCTCTTTCAATAGCCACCAAAGACTTTCAATATAGCTGGTTTCATACGTGATATAAGGGTGCTTCATATCTACCCAATAGCCCATCTTGTCGGTGAGGTCTTCCCATTCGCGGGTAAACTTCATCACATTCTTACGGCAGTGAGCATTGTAATCTCCGATGCTGATCTTCTTACCGATGTCTACTTTCGTGATGCCCAAGTCCTTTTCTACGCCAAGTTCTACGGGGAGGCCGTGCGTATCCCATCCGGCCTTGCGCTCCACGCGATAGCCTTGCATCGTCTTATAACGACAGAAAAGGTCTTTGATCGTACGAGCCATCACGTGATGGATGCCGGGATGGCCGTTAGCCGAGGGAGGGCCATCATAAAAGACATAGTCGGGTTTTCCCTCGCGGGAGCTTATGCTTTTGTGAAAAAGGTCTTGTTGCAGCCAATCGGCTAAAACTTCCTCATTCACTTTAGATAGGTCTAAATTGGGGCGTTCCGTAAACTTCATACAGCTGTTTATTTTTCGTCTAATAATAATAGTGTGCAAAGATAGCGTAAGGGCGGAGTATTGCAAAACAAAACGCATTCTTTTTCAAGCGAAAGGAGTGAGCGATGGCATCCTAAGAAAGCATCAAGAAGTCCCAAAGAGCGCCAATCATCTAAAGACTTTCACGAAGCTGATTATACAAGGATCAGGCAAAGGCCCTCAGACAGCTTAGCGCGATGCGCTTCAATGCGTCGCAACCGGCAAGATCCTTTCAAAAAACGGCCGAATAAACAAAAAAGGCAAAAGACTATTCCCTTTGCCACACCATTATTATATATAGGCGGTCGAGAAATCTTGCTCCCCGACCGCCTTAAAAAGATCTATGTTACTATCGTATATACTTCTTCCCATTCACGATATAGACGCCGCGTTGCGGGATGGCCTGCAAGCGCCGGCCGCTTAAGTCGTAAATGGCATCGTTTTTAATAGGGTTCACTTGGGGCGTCGTAAGACTTGTTATTTCTCTATGATAAATAACTTCATCTCCCACCACACAAGTCTCTAATAGGAAAAAGCCTGATCCTTTCCGTAAAGCATTATGATACGTATGGCGAAAGAAAGGATGTATGGAACTTCCTATACTTTCAGTCCATATATCTTTTGCATTCTCAAATGAGTAGCGATCGCCATAATCTACAACTATTTGACGATAACGATGCCCGCTATTCTCCAGCTCTTCTACTTTATTCACAACAGTAGGCCCTATAAGCGGATTTTTCGCCTCAAACTGCGCCTGACTGCTATACTCAAAAATATCATAGAAAAAGAGCGAATCGCCTACTTTGACATTGAAATCATAAAGTAAAGCATCAGTCTGTGCACCAACATAAGGACGGAAATAGACGCACTTATTTTCCTCGCGCACTAAGATCCAATACCTTTCCAAGTTTGTCCCTTCATAAACCTTCTTCCAAGTTTTGCCCTCAATTATGGTATCGCCCGCCATCTTATAGGAAATATAAGCGGCCGGAGATTGTGAAGAGGCAGATATTCTCACAATTCTCCAACTCTTCCCCTCTTCCACGAAAGGACGATAATCCTGCGCCGCGGCGCGAAAGCCGAAGAGCGCTAAAGCGATGATAAGTAAAACGTTTTTCATAAAGCCATCTTATTTAATGGGTATAGGTTGTCGGCTTGAATTTGTTTTGGCGGCAAAGCCAAGCCGACAAGTATTCGTTATCGTATATATTTCTTCCCATTCACGATGTAGACGCCGCGCTGCGGAATGACCTGCAAGCGTCGGCCGCTTAAGTCGTAAATAGCCGCCTTATCAGTATTAATTTGGGGGTTCTTAAGACCCATTGTCATGGCCAAGTAGACCTCACGTCCCTTTACTTTGCAACCATGTACAAAAACATAAGAACCTGGACCTATGCGAGGTCGTGAAATATCTCGCACAAAGGGATCTATAAGACTTCCTACGCCATCTGCCCAATAGTCTTTTACGCATGCAGAATCTCCTGAGTTGGAGACAAACTTTCGCTCCAATGTATATTCTATATATGGATAAATCGTTTTATAGGATAATCCTACTTGACGCACAACTATTGAGTCCCACTTATTGCACTTCTCCTCATATTCTTGATCTCCTATCCATCCAAAGGTTGTAACCTCACGTAAGGATAAAGTATCTCCTTGTTTGACACTGAAATCGTACAAAATTTCTTCGCGCTTTGCCCCTTTATAAGGTTGAAAATATACTTTTTGATTTTCCTCGCGCACCAAGAGAAAATGTTCGCCCAAATCAGATGGGAATTCTTGGTATTTGGAAAACGGAGTTTTATAAACCTTCTTCCAAGTCTTACCATTTACGATCGTATCTCCCTGCATACAATAATAAAAGCCACCCTCATAGAAACCACGATCTTGTTCATCAAACCTTACCTGTTCCATTTGCCACACTTTTCCTTCCTCCACGAAAGGACGATAATCCTGCGCCGCGGCGCGAAAGCCGAAGAGCGCCAAAGCGATGATAAGTAAAACGTTTTTCATAAGCCATCTTATTTAATGGGTATAAGTTGTCGACTTGACATTGTTTTAGCAACTAAGCCAAGCCGACAAGTATTCGTTATCGTATATATTTCTTCCCATTCACGATATAGACGCCGCGCTGCGGGATAGCTTGCAAGCGCCGACCGCTCAAGTCGTAAATCGCCGCCTTATCGGTCGCATCAAGCTTAGGCGCAGTAATGCCGCTCAAGTCGTGATGATACAAAATTTCATCGCCTACGGAACATTCCTCTAAGACGTGTCGGCGCGAACCAATGAGCCAAGTGGTGGTGATAGCGTGCTCAAAGGCATTGCCCGTGCTCCCCAGACATTCAATCCAGGCTTCTCTGGCATATCCAATTTCAACACTCTTATTATAGTCTTCCGGATCGTCGTAATTATAAGTCCACTCTCGATACAGATTATAGCTACGATAGGCGTGGCCGGTATTCTCTATCACTTCATTGGTAGCTACGACAGCAACAGAATCCCAATTACGACACTGCCTTTCATAATTCTCTGCCGTATCTCCATCATAGAACTCGCGAATATCTCGATAAGCGACCGTATCGCCCACAGCAACATTAAAATCATACATCAACTCTTCGCGCCCGGGATAAGGGGCGTAATAGACACGCTTATTTTCTTCGCGCACCAAGAAGTCAAACTTACTAAAAGAGGTGTGATACACTTTCTTCCAAGTCTTACCGGCCACGATGGTATCACCTTTCATAAGGTAATATTCGTGGTCTACGGGATACGTCAGATCATCATTCCGCGGACTAATGTAGGCTACCCGCCACATTTTCCCTTCCTCCACGAAAGGACGATATTGTTGTGCTGCGGCGCGAAAGCCGAAGAGCGCCAAAGCGATGATAAGTAAAACGTTTTTCATAAGCCATCTTATTTAATGGGTATAAGTTGTCGACTTGACATTGTTTTAGCAACTAAGCCAAGCCGACAAGTATTCGTTATCGTATATATTTCTTCCCATTCACAATATAGACGCCGCGCTGCGGGATGGCCTGCAAGCGCCGACCGCTCAAGTCGTAAATAGCTGTGTTTTTAATCGGATTTACTTGGGGCATCGTAAGACCTGTTATATCGTCGTGATACAAAATCTCGTCGCCAACAGAGCATTCTTCTAAGACTAACGCAGGTCCGCAGATCAACTCAAGTGGAATTGTTTGAAAGAAAATGTCATAGACATCTCCAATACCTTCTACCCAACTTACTTTGCGCTCATTCCCATCTAACTTCCGCGATAAAATTAGTTCACGATAACTACGACCGACACTTGTTATCATGTCTTCGGAAACAATCGTAATAGAATCACAAAGAGGACTATACTTTTCAAACTCCGCAGCCGTATTCCGTTCATCAAAGTAATAAATGTTATGAAGAGCCAAGGTATCGCCGACAGACACATTAAAGTCATACATCAGCTCTTCACGGCCGGGGTAAGGAGAGAAATAAACTCGCTTATTCTCCTCTCGAACCAAGTAGCGACAATATGAATTATACACCACGGGATCACCCGGCTCTGTCAACGCTGACCTGCGTACTATTTTCCAAGTCTTACCGGCGACAATAGTGTCTCCCTTCATACGAAAATACACATGACTGACCGGATAAGTTGGATCATCATTTAATGGAATGAGTCGGGCAATCCGCCACGTCTTCCCCTCTTCTACGAAAGGACGATAATCCTGCGCCAAAGCGCGAAAGCCGAAGAGCGCCAAAGCGATTGTAAGTAAAACGTTTTTCATAAGCGATGTTATTTAATGATTCCTGATTCAATTGTCAATTCGCATCCGATAGGAATACTTAGGGGATACTCGTCGCGAAGTAATATTTGTGCTCCATCTTTTATTAGAATACTACTACCGGGAGACGCTTTCAAATTTACTCCTTTCAAATAACCACAAGTAGAGATAGACGTAGACCCTTGCATTGTAGACTGTTGTTTAGGATAGGCTTGATCTTTTTTTTGTAGCGTCAAGCTTCCACCTTTTTTAAGCACTAAAGAAACACCTTTATAACAAGTAATCGTATCATTAACCAGCAATTCTGCCCCCGGCTCAACGACAATATGATTATGAACATACCGAGGTTGATTCCAAACAGTATTGGAGCGAATATAGATCGTATCACGTAAATCAGGATTCAAGGGTTTGATGTAACCATATTGATCCATCTCGCCTAAGGCATAATTTGAGTCGTCTCCGTCCGGCGTATCCGGAACCCACTTCGGAGCAGTTTTAGGCTTTGGTCCTATACCCCAATTGTAAAGCCCATCACCATCTTCATCCACACAGCGAATATCCGTAGAATCGTGCGTATTCGAATAAATAGGAGGAATGATATAGTAATGATACGTACGACTTGGATCTGCTATAATCACAGACAAGTAACCATCTTTTCGTCCTATTTCATCCTTTACATAGCTATCCTTAAAGATCCAGCAAGTGTGCCCGACAGCAGGATTACCTTCCTCAATGATTTTAGTCCCCTCATAAATGTCCGCACTATATTTTACTGAGTCGCCAACCTTAGCAACCCTATAACCTACTAAAGAAAGCGAATGACCCCTATATTTTGTCTCTTTACCATCCTCTTTTTTATATTTTTGTTGGGTATATGAAGATACAAGTGGCCCTTTTGCTATCAGATAATGTTTTATACTATCTTCCCAATGTTCTTGATTAACATCAGATACTTTTTTATAATCTTTTATTTTAACAGTATCAATAGACTTAGGACGAGGACCAACATTCCCCTGTGTATCTCTATCCTCAAAAGGAATAGAAGATTCATCAGCTACGCCGAATTCTTTTGCATACGACAAAACGCAATCAACAAATTGCCCTTGTTCATATCTATAACGAACCTCCATACCATATGGACAATAAACCATTAAATCTTGCTCTGATACATCCAAATTCAAGAGATTATTATAATACAGATTAAAAATTGACTCTATAGCCGAAGCTACTGCGAAACCAACACAATACCCACTGCCACCCTGATCTTTTACAGGCGTCATCCAATTCTTGCCATGACGATTGCGCCAATCAAAGTGATCAATGTAGGGAGATTGCTCATTTGCATCTTTCTTTTCTATATACCCAAGCTCAATAATACCGTCCGCATAGTATTCCAAGCCAAAAGTTTCACAAGTATCATCAGGCAGAGACAACACACACTTTCGCGTCTCATAATCTTTCAACGAAAGACGCGTAACGCCTGCCACCCAAAGCTTATTATGCGCTTGGTTATAGGCATTGATGCGCGAAACTATGTGCTCTACTTGCAATTGCCGAGCATCAGCGATAGCTTTAGGGGAATAAGCAGAAGATGTCTTAGCATCTGCCGGCGCATAGCGCAACTCCTTTAACTCTATGGAAGCATCTTTTAGCAAGACTTTTAAACGCTTCGGACAAACATTATTAAGCAGCAAAGTCTCTTCTGCATAGTCAGATAAAGTAAACTTATCGACATCGTTACGCATACGATTGGATTCTAAAACCAAATAGTTCTTTCCGGTCTCATCCTCCAATAAAATACGTACAAGACTCTTTATGCTATACTGACGAATCGTAACCACTACAGAGAGCCCACTAACCTTCTCTTTCCCCGCAAATGGTTCCAATTGTGTAGAATGCGTTATTGTCTGGTTTATCGGAATAACTTTTATCGTTGTTGCCTTTGCTTTTAAGCTAAAAGGTTTATAAAGACCTGCGCGAACCATGCAAGTACAACAAATCCACAAGCAAGCGATAAAACCGATGTGTAACAATCGTTTCATAATCGCTTTATTTTGTATAAATCATACGTTTACTATCAATTACCTTTCCGTCGGCTATCAGACTATAAATATACATTCCGGGGACAAGATCTTGCCCACTAATCTGCACCTTTACATCACCACGGTCACTCAGAACCAACTCTTTGATCTGTGTTCCTTGCAAATTGTAAATATAAAGTTTGGCCGTTTTGACGGAAGAAGCCAGGCGCACTTCTATTTCCGTTGCTACCGAGAAGGGGTTAGGCTTGTTTTGACTTAATGTTGTCAAATCCTGATCTGACATATGATTCCCCATAGTCACCGCCTTGACATCCTTTTCCGGTTCGCCTTTCAAGCGCGTAATTTCAGCACGCAATTCATTAACAGATTGTACCAAAACCGGAATCAGTTCAATATAGTTAATACACTTTTGCCCATCCTCATCCTCATAAACCAAGTTTGGGTAGATCGCTTCCACCTGATCGGCAATCAATGAGAAATGATACTTTTCTATATCTTGTATTTGTATTTTACTCAATTGAGGTGCAGCCACAGCCGTATCTCCCATTTCCACATTATTTCTTGCCTTCCGCGCACGCATTTGCGTTTCCGGCAATTGTTTATTGTAAGTAACCATAGAAAGCCCTGAAAGCTTTTCTGCTTCAGAAGTATTATCTGTTACAGCTTTCAATCGAGAAATGGCATTCGGCGCTGAAGCTTGAGGGGTTGGTATTAAGACAATACCCCTTATACCACCGGCTACCTCGAATTGTTTGGTCACTCTCACATTTCCATTAAAATACCCCGCATAACGACCGGGGATTTCTACTCCGTTTTCATGTTTTGCATCCGTACCATAAACGGCTGCACCATTTCGGTCTCCTAAAAGACGACCAAAAACGCCATAGTTCCATCCATCAGTTGCAAAGCCTGCCTCACCCAATACCCCATAAGCACGGGAGCAATGGAGCTCTCCTAAAACATCTGTTACCTGCCCCCAAACACCGACATTAAAAGTTCCGTGATTAGGCAATAAGGAACTTCTACCTACAACTCCAACAGACCAATCTCCTTTCTTAGCCCCCGAACTAAATGCCCCAAAAGTTCGACCATAGCTTTCTGCTTTCACATTAAGGTTCGTATAAAGTTTTTCCTGGCCTAACTGAGATGACCCTAATGTTACCTGCCCTTCTGGAGCAACTTGGATTTGTCCCTTCACTGCACTGGCAGAAAATAATGCCAATGCCAATAATAAACGAGTTCTCATATATAAGAATATTTAAGTTAACGGCAGAAACTCTGCCACAATTACATGATTATGCTACAAAGTTAGGAACTATGTCAGAAAAAAGCAAGTATACTTACATTTATTTTTATTTATTTTACCACCCCCGATACTCACAAAAGCATTTTGTAAATATTCTTGCAAAAAAATCAAGCTATTCTATACATAGATGCTCTGTCGTTCAAAGAGGGAGTAAGACGTTGTAGGACAAAGATTTTAAGGAAAATTATTTTTTCTATCCTTTTAAAGTCATCATTCACGTTTGTCTACATTTTGTCAACGAAAAAAAAATTGCCAATCAGCACAAAATAGAAAAAGGGCGAGGATACAGAAAAAAAATGATGCGCCGGCCTCTCAGCGTATGATTGAGGGCAAGAAGATTAACAAGGGGAAAATACGAAATAAAGCACGGGCGGCGCCAACGCATCATTATGCCTGGCCCGAAAACCATCAAACAAGTACACACCAAGCTGAGTTTGGCAACGAGCATAAGCATCAAAAAGGCCGGAATATGTAAAGATTTTCCTACACACAAGACCCCCGAAAAATTTGCTTAGGAGAACGGAAAAACTTTCACCTAAGAAAAGAAAAATTGTCTTAGGAGACAATTTTAATTCTCCTAAGGACAATTTTTACTTTCCTATAAGAAAGTTTTTAGGCACATATAGAGTCTGATTATCATATACTTATAATGTCGTTTCTTGAGGTGTATAGCCATAAAAAGGTCTTTGGTGAAAAATATCACGTAAATATTTTTCACCAAAGACTAATCCATCACCTCGTCCGGACTTCTACGCGCGCGTATATTATAAGATGTGTAGCGCGCCTTAGAAGATGGGCAATTGATAGACGAAGCCGGCTGAAAGGCAAGCCTCCGTATGATTCTTCGCGCCGAAGACCTTGGCCCGCGGCGTATGCACGTGGGAGCGGCCATAATAATTGATGAAGAAATGCAGATTCTCCTTCATCGGATAAAATTCTACGCCGGCCATGTAAGCATAAGAGCGGCGATAGAGTCCCTTTTCTGCCGTCAGCGTCGGCTTGGTCAATGCGGACGTCTCATAATAACCCTTGGCAAAGACGTTCCAGCGCGGCAGGAAGCGATAATTGAGCTTAAGGATCACCGAATTGTAACGCGTATGGCGGACGTGATCTTTCACATCGGGCGTCAGCGTATGCAGCATATCGGTCACATAACCGTGGGCATCGATATTTTCTTCTGAAAGCATATAATCGAAATACCCATTGAAGCGCCCGAGCGTCCATTCGTGGCCGAAGGCAAAGTAGTAGCCATTGTAGCCCTTCGCCTGCTTGATCAAAGAGGCCGACCAGCGCGTAGTCAGTTTTTCGTTAAAGAAACTGCCATTCCAGTTGAGCGTATAAATCATCGGCAACTTCGCGTCGGCATAGGACGGACCGTACATATCGGAGGTTGGCGTGCGCCGACTGTTGACCACTTGAAATTGGAGTTCCTGCGTAGGCTTGATCTTATAACTGGCATTGACGCCCGTCAGATAAACCTCTACACGATCCAGCATCTCGCTGAATCGGTAGACATCGATCGGGTTGAGCCAAGCTTCGTAACCGCCATAAACGGCGCATTGGCGGCCGAGATCAAAGCGCAACTTTTCATTGGGGTGAATGCCTATGTTCATTACATCGACCGCTGAAGATAGGCCGTCAATAGTGCGACCGGTGCCGCTATGCCCTATACGCTGCTGCAAGTGGTAAGAGACATATTTGTTTAGCCGTCCTAAGACGCCAAGACGCATCACGGGGATGCGAAACGTGCCGTCTTGAAACTGCCCTTCGTCAAAATTGGCATCAAACTCGCCGCGCATATTCAGAAACACATTGATCTTATCTTGCTTCTTCTCGAGCTTACTGATCATTTCCCACAGCGTACTCTCGCCCTGCGGATAATTCTCGCGCGAAGGCTCTTGCGCTTGAGCGGATAAAAATACAAACAAGAGTGCGGCGAGCGCAAATATCTTTTTCATAGATTGTTTTGTTAAAAAAGTAAGGCGACATACTGCCCTTTTGCCGACTGCAAGGGTAGAGGCAAAGCGCTAACGAGAGGCAAAAGTAGTCAAAAAGTTAACATTCTCAAGAATAGTAGGCAAAGAATCCGCCACATCGCATTAAATTCATCGCACAAGAATTATTTATTCTTTCAGAATGTAGTTTATCCCAAAGAAAGCGCTAACTTAGCCCCGTAATTAAAAAGAACAATATAAAACTTGAAACTCAATGACTACTGAAAACACGAAAAAGACCCGCACCGAAAGCGACTTGATCGGTGCGCGCGAAGTGCCTTATGAAGCGCTCTATGGCGTACAAACGCTACGTGGTATGGAAAACTTCCCCATCAGCCACTTTAAGTTAAGCCAATACCCGCTCTTCATCAAGGGCCTCGGCGTAACGAAGCTCGGAGCAGTGCGTGCTAACCACAAGCTCGGCCTCATCCCCGACGATATGGCAAAAGCAATCGAGCAGGCTTGCTTAGAACTCATCGAAGGACGCCACACAGAGGCTTTTCCCGTAGATATGATTCAAGGAGGAGCCGGCACAACGACCAACATGAACGCCAACGAGGTGATTGCTAACCGCGCTCTCGAACTGATGGGTTGCGAACGCGGCGACTACAAACGCTGCTCGCCCAACGACCACGTGAACCGCTCGCAATCTACTAACGATGCTTACCCGACGGCTATCCACATCGGTCTCTACGAAACGCACCTCCGCTTGCGTCAGCACTTGGAGCAACTGATCGAGGCTTTTGAAAAGAAAGCTGAAGAGTTTGCCGGCGTACTCAAGATGGGCCGCACGCAACTTCAGGACGCTGTGCCGATGACGTTGGGCCAGACATTCCACGGCTTTGCCTCTATCTTGCGCAACGAATTGCCGCACCTCGACGCTGCGGCAGCTGAATTCTTGGTGATCAATATGGGCGCTACGGCAATCGGAACGGGTATCTGTGCCGAACCAAACTATGCGGAAATGAGCACAGCGGAGATCGCAGCCATTACGGGCTACGCTTATCGCCTTTCTGACGACCTCGTGGGCGCTACGTCTGACACGTCTTGCATGGCAGGCTATTCGAGCGCAATGCGTATGGTTGCCTTGAAGATGAACAAGATATGCAACGACTTGCGCCTCATCTCTTCCGGCCCGCGCTGCGGCTTGGGCGAGATCACGCTACCGGGTGTACAACCGGGTTCTTCAATTATGCCGGGCAAGATCAATCCGGTTATCCCCGAGGTGATGAATCAGATTGCTTACAAGGTGATTGGCAACGACCTCTGCGTAAGTATGAGTTCGGAAGCTGCGCAAATGGAGCTTAACGCAATGGAGCCGGTAATGGCACAATGCTGCTTCGAATCGGCTGACCTCTTGATGAACGGCTTCGACACCTTGCGCACACGTTGCGTAGACGGCATTATCGCCAACAAGGAAGTTTGTCTCGAACACGTACACCGCAGCATCGGTATCGTAACGGCGCTCAACCCCGTCATTGGCTACAAACACTCTACGCGCATCGCTAAGGAAGCACTCGAAACGGGCCGTAGCGTCTACGACTTGATCCTCGAGCACGACATCCTCTCCAAAGAAGATTTGGACACGCTCTTCAGACCGGAGAACTTGATCAGTCCGGTTAAATTGGACATCAAGCCCAAACACTAAAAACATACAGGCCGAGCCGCTGCCCACGCAGTAGCTCGGCCTTTTTATTTCTCTTTTGTAATCGGAGCAGCGGCCTCTTTTCGCGTCAGGCCGATGGCCGCTAAGCGACCGGCCGAACTGTCTCCCACCGATCTTGGAAACCGTTTGCCGCGACCTTATTTTCAACGCCGCCAACGCCACAAAGCGGTCAAGACCGACCAAGTTATTTTAAGCCCCACCACATGAAATTATCAGAAGAACGCAGCAGTATGCTCCACGGCGTGTTGCTGATGGCCCTCTTCGCCAGCGCCTCGTTCGCCATCGGCGATTTGAGCTTCGTAAAGCACCTATCTTTCAGCCCGATGATTGTCGGCATTATTCTAGGTATGCTGTATGCCAACTCTTTGCGCAACAATCTGCCCGAGACATGGGTGCCCGGCATTAAATTCTGCTCAAAGCGCATCCTGCGCTTCGGTATCATCCTCTACGGTTTCAAACTCTCTTTTCAGGACGTTACGGCCGTGGGTTTGCCGGGTATTTGCATCGACGCCATAATCGTAACTGTCACCATCCTCGGCGGCATTTTGCTCGGCAAGCTCCTCAAAGTGGATCGCGACATCGCTTTGCTGACCTCCGTCGGCAGCGGCATTTGCGGCGCGGCAGCCGTATTGGGCGCAGAATCTGCCGTGCGCACACAACCTTATAAGACGGCCGTGGCCGTAGCTACGGTTGTCATCTTCGGAACGATCGCCATGTTCCTCTATCCCGTCCTCTACCGCAGCGGTATCTTTGTTTTACCGCCCGAGACGATGGGCATTTTCGCCGGTTCGACCATTCACGAAGTAGCCCACGTCGTAGGTGCGGGCAACGCAATGGGGCCGGAAGTGTCCAACGTCGCAATCATCGTCAAGATGATCCGCGTCATTATGCTCGTCCCCGTACTGTTTATTATCAGTTATGCGATGGCGCGCCGCGCAATGGCGGGCAATGCTGAGGGAGGTAAGAGTAAGATCGACATCCCCTGGTTTGCCATCCTCTTCCTCTTGGTTATCGGCTTCAATTCGCTGCATTTGCTCTCTGCAGAAGTCGTAGAATTTATCAATAAGTTAGATACATTTTTGCTGACAATGGCTATGACGGCCTTAGGCGCTGAAACGAGCTTCGACAAGTTTAAGAAAGCCGGTTTCAAGCCCTTCCTTTTAGCCGCCCTGCTCTTCTGCTGGCTCATCTGCGGCGGCTATTTCTTAGCCAAATATGTTGTGCCGATGATCAGCTAAGCCAAGAATAGAGCAAGCGTCGCACACTTTCGTATGCGACGCCATCATCTCCAGTCCCCCACCGCTCAAGGTGGGGGTTCGCTATATATAATCATGTAACGTTCTCGTTGGAAAGAAAGTCGCCGGGGGCTTTCATCTCTTTAGTCGCCTATGCTTGCGGTCGTCAATGCTTCATCGGCGGCCGCCTTGATGGCTCGCGCACTATTCAAAGTAGAACACAAGCGAAACCATATTCAGATGCGCGGCGTCAACGCTTTCCGTAAAGATGCGTTGAGCGGGATCGGTGAGTTCGGGGCGCTGCTTGTCAAGCACATTGCCCAAGCCGAAATCAAACTTCAATTCGGGCACGAGTTTGAAAAACGGCAGATAAATTTCGCAGCCCAAGCCTACCTCCAAGCAAGTATTGAGCGCCTTCGTGCGCAGCAGCGAATGCTTGCTCGTCGTCAGATCATAAAAGGGCGCAATGCCGAACATCACGTAGGGGCGATAGTTGTTGAAGCGCGGCGCCGCCACTTTGAGATCGATGGGCAGGCCAATGTAGGTCGACTTCATATCTTGCGACTGCCGCTCGCCCGTACTTAAATCGCGAAAGCTCAAATGCTTACTACCAAACTGCAACTGGGGCAAGGCGCGTAGGGAGACGTAGCGCCCCAAACGCAGATCGCCTAAAATACCCACTGAAAAGCCAAAGTTCTGACTATCGTTTTCGGCCATCCACTGCCGCCCCGTGCCGGGCTGGATAAAACCATTGTTGCGCAACTTCAATCCTTGATCCGCCAGCCCCACGAAGAATCCGTAGTGGAAGCGGCGCTCGTCGATAAAGGGCTTGTTCTGCAACTTCCGTTCTTGGGCAGCGAGCGGCAGTTGCAGGCTTGCGAGGAGCAAACAAGCGAGAAGGAGTAATCGGGTCTTCATATCTGTATTGTGAAGGCCCATTTTGAGCGCTTCATCTTATTGTTCTAAACGTGCGGAGGCGGCGAATATTGCCCGCCGCGCCTTTTTTTACGACCTTATGGCCCAATATCGAGCAAAAAAAGTATCGATAAGCGGATAAAAAGCAGCGGCCCGAAGCAAATTACCTCGGGCCGCCGTAAGTCGTAAGTCTGACTAATTATTCGCCGGGAGCGATTGCGCCCGTCGGGCAAGCGTCTGCGCAAGCACCGCAATCAACGCAAGAGTCAGGATTGATGGAATATTTTTCGCCTTCAGAGATAGATTCTGTCGGGCATTCGCCGATGCACGTTCCACATGCAACGCATTCGTCGCTAATAACGTAAGCCATAGTAATTTTGAAAATTTAAATTGTTGTTATGTAGTTTGTTCCTCTCCGGAACGGGTGCAAAGATACGCATTTCGATTTAATATTGCACGCTTTCCGCTTGTTTTTTATCGCTCTGCACGCATTTTTTACGCTAAATGAGGGAAAAACGTGCGAATAAAAACTTATTTTTTAGGGCCAAAATCTACTTCTTGCAGCCCCTTCGCCCCATCGACGCAGTGTACGCTCACGAGCGTAAGCCTTTTTTATCACGAGCGTAAGCCTTTTTTATCGTGAGCGTAAACCTTTTTCATCGTGAGCGCAAATAGGCAAACTTCGACCGACGACGAACGAAAGAAGAATGTGAAGGACAGAAAATCCGAAACAAGAAGTTCTCTTTTGGCCTTTGTAAGAATATAAAATGTGTGTCCACATTTTGCGAGGAAAGTAGTGGCGCGCAAAACACCTATCAGGCAAAAACATCTTCAAGTAGAAAGAACACCGAAGTGCGACAGCCTGTAAACCAGACAAGCACAAAGCCTGTACAAAACGCGAAATTGCATCTCGGCAATCAATCGGAGCGAATGAAGCATCCAAATTTCCAAGTCGAAATTAAAAATAGCTCAAAAATCTTCGTTAAGTAGTTCTAAAAACAAGCGCTTCAAACCATTAAAAACAACCCCTCAGAGCGCTTGATTCAAGCCGCAAACAAGCGATTTTAAGTTGTCCAAAAAGCAGAAAAAGAGAAAAGAAGATTCTTAAAAATACGTGTTAAGTTTTCTAAAATGGAAAACTTTCACGACTTTAGAGCGCCTTGTAATTTTCTCAAAAAATATCTCTTGTCTTCATTGGAAAAGTCCGATTTCTTACTTACATTTGCATCGAAAAAGGCGACACGGGTCCGCAAAATCCAAACGGAGATGCCGCTAAAGGCGCTCCAAGTTAGCCCCTAACAGAGCATCGCAGAAGCAACATAAAATACGGATAAACAAGGCATTACGCGCATCAATGGAAAACTGATCAAAGCCTTTTTTACTCCCACCCGAAGTGCCGCGCGGGCAAGCGCCCACGGCCGGCAGTTCAGCATCAACACGATGAAAATAAATACGAATTTGTGGCAACGAAACGGGTCGGCCTGCAAAAGGCTGCCGGTGAAACTGCCCATAACAACAAAATAACACGAAAACCTATGTGTACTGAAAATTTCATCATTACCAAGCGAGACGGCACCACAGAACGATTCTCGCTGGATAAGATTAAGAGTGCTATACTCAAAGCTTTCACCTCGTTGCATCAACCGATCGATGCGCAAGGCTTACAGCGCGTCATCGAACACCTGCGTTTCTGCAACGGTATGAGCGTTGAGGACATTCAGAACCAAGTGGAAGTGGCCCTGATGGCAGAAAAACACTTCAAGGTAGCCAAAGCTTTTATGCTTTATCGCCAACAGCACACGGAGGATCGTGACGTGGCCGAACGCCTAAGCTTTATGTTCGACTACTGCGATGCGGCCAACCCGGCCACCGGCTCAAAGTATGACGCCAACGCCAACGTCGAAAACAAAAACATCGCGACGCTGATCGGCGAATTGCCTAAACGGAGCTTCATCCGCCTCAACCGTCGCCTCCTGACAGACCGCATCAAGCAGATGTATGGCAAGGCTTTGGCCGAACGCTATCTGTATCTGCTCGACAACCACTTTATCTATAAAAACGACGAAACCAGCCTGGCTAATTATTGTGCGAGTATCACGATGTATCCGTGGCTCCTCAACGGCACGATGAACATAGGCGGCAACTCTACGGCGCCGACTAACTTGAAAAGTTTCTGCGGCGGCTTTGTCAATATGGTGTTTATCGTCTCCTCCATGTTGTCGGGCGCTTGCGCCACGCCGGAGTTTCTGATGTATATGAGCTATTTCCTCCAGCAGGAATACGGCGAAGACTTCTATCTGCGCGCCGACGAGGTCGTAGACCTTTCCAAGAAGCAGCGCACGATGGACAAAATCATTACGGATTGCTTCGAACAAGTGGTCTATTCCATCAATCAGCCGACGGGAGCGCGCAACTTCCAAGCCGTATTCTGGAATATCTCTTATTATGATAAGAACTACTTCGAAAGTATCTTTGGCGATTTCCGCTTCCCCGACGGCCAAAAGCCTTCTTGGGACGCACTGAGTTGGTTGCAAAAGCGCTTTATGCGTTGGTTTAATGCGGAGCGCACGCGCACGGTCTTGACCTTCCCGGTGGAAACGATGGCTTTGCTTTCAAAAGACGGCGACGTGCTCGACAAGGAATACGCCGATTTCACGGCCGAAATGTACGCTGCGGGTCACAGTTTCTTCACGTATATGAGTGATAATGCCGATTCGTTGGCATCTTGCTGCCGCTTACGCAATGAGATTCAAGACAACGGCTTCAGCTATACGCTCGGTGCGGGCGGTGTATCAACCGGTTCGAAGAGTGTGCTGACGATCAACTTGAACCGCTGCGTGCAACAAGCTACCCGCGAGGGCTTGAACTACACGGAATATTTGGCTTCGATCGTAGATCTCGTACATAAGGTGCAATTGGCTTACAATGAGAACCTGAAAGCCTTGCAGGCGAAGGGTATGCTTCCGTTGTTTGATGCCGGATACATCAACATTCAGCGCCAATATCTGACGATTGGCGTCAACGGTATGGTCGAAGCGGCAGAAAGTTTGGGCATACAAATCTCCGACAACAAAGAATATGAGGAATTTGTCGGCAGCATTCTGGGCCTTATCGAACAGTATAATAAGCAATACCGCTCTAAGGATGTGCTCTTCAACTGCGAGATGATTCCGGCAGAGAATGTGGGCGTGAAGCACGCGCGCTGGGATCGCGAGGCCGGCTACTTCGTGCCGCGCGACTGCTACAACAGCTATTTCTACATTGTGGAAGATCCGAATACGGACATCATCGAAAAATTCCGTCTGCACGGTCGCCGCTACATTGAACACCTGACGGGCGGTTCTGCGCTCCACATGAATTTGGATGAGCACTTGGGCGAAGCGCAATATCGCCAACTGCTCCGCGTGGCAGCTAAAGAGGGATGCAATTACTTCACGTTTAACATTCCTAACACGCTTTGCAACGAATGCGGAACGATTGATAAGCGCCACTTGGAGGAGTGTCCGCACTGCCACAGCCATAACGTCGACTACTTGACACGTGTGATCGGCTACTTGAAGCGCGTATCCAATTTTTCCGTTGATCGCCAGAAAGAAGCGGCACGCCGCTATTACTCGCTCAACCCTGAGAAGGTAAAACAATAAGGCAAACGAAAGCGGAATAGGACCGGAAGAAAAATCGTCCTTACGCTCTATCTATAATAATGTATCGGAGCGGAAGCACAGCGCACCTCGACGGCGCCCGCTTCCGCTCCGATAAGATAAAAGTAAAGTTCGATCAAAAATCGACGGACATCTTATGCTGAAATACGTTAACTACGATATTGTTTTTCAAGAGTTCCCCGACGAAGTAACGCTTGCAATCAACCTCTCGCTGTGTCCGGTCTGCTGCCCGGGCTGCCACAGCCAATTTTTGCAGACTGACGTGGGCGAATTGCTCACGCCGGAGCGGCTGCAAGCTTTGATCGACTCATATGATGGGGAGATTACTTGCGTAGGATTGATGGGCGGCGACAACGATCCGGCGGCTGTGGGCGAACTTTTTGCGCTTGTGCGCCGCGTTTATGGGGATAAGTTGAAAACGGGTTGGTACTCGGGGCGGGCGCAGTTGCCCAGAGATTTCAATCCTCGATTGTTCGACTACGTAAAGCTGGGGCCTTACATTGAGGAGCGCGGACCGCTCAAGGCAGCAACGACCAATCAGCGCCTTTATCGCTTCGTCGATGGGCAACAAACGGACATTACCGCGCGCTTCCATAAACATTGAAAGCGGCTAAGCAGACTTTATTGGCCGCGCGCAGGCTTTCATCAATCGGCCAGCAAGCCGCACATCTAAAGCAAACGCCGCCCGTTCTCTTGAGCGGGCGGCGATCTTTATTTCTTAAAGTATTTGCCAATGATGGGCAAACGCTTGATCGGGAAATCGTGGTAAAGAACGTGAGCAATATAAAGGAGGATCAACACCGTATTGATACTCATCGTGAGCCAAGCGCTCCAGGCAGCCGGCTCCAGTTGCATAAGCGTGAAGAAAAAAGCTGTGAGCAAGACGTAGCCGGCTATGCTCTTCAGTGGATACTTGATCGGATAATATTTCTGACCGACAAAGTAACTCAAAATCGTGGCTACGCCGTAGCCGGCCACACCACCCCAAGCGCAGGCCATATAGCCGAAGCGCGGAATGAAGAGGACGTTGACGGCTACTAAGACGGCACAACCCGCAAAGGAGAAATACATACCGTAAATCGTCTTGTCAACAAGTTTGTACCACAAGGAAAGGTTGAAATAAATGCCCAGCAGGATGCCCGCAACCATTACAATCGGCGTGACGCGCAAACCTCCCCAATAATCGGGCGCAATAATGTGCTTGAAAAGCGGTAGATAGGCGACGACAACCAAGAAGGCGAGCAAGGTAAAGATGATAAAGTACTTCATCGCCGCGGCGTAGATCTCCTTACTATCGCGGTCGTGACTCTTACTGAAAACAAAGGGCTCGTAGGCGTAGCGAAAGGCCTGCGTAATGAGCGTCATGATCATCGCAATCTTCACGGCTGCGCCGTAAATACCCAGTTGCACGTTAATCTCTTTCCCAACGTGGGTGGTGACAAAGGGAAAGATGATCTTATCGGCCGTTTGATTGAGGATACCAGCGACGCCCAAGGCCAATATAGGCCAACTGTAGTGCCACATGCGTTTGGCCAAAGCTTTATCAAAGACCCACGGGAAGCCGGTCAACTCTTTGTAAAAGAAGAAGGTGACGGATGCTGTGCAGAAGAGGTTGATGTAAAAAGCCCAAGCTAAATCTAATTGTCCGTCGTAGAAACTACTTACAAGCGGGCGGCCCCAATCTTGAGCGTACAACCACGGAACAAGCAGGAAGTAGGCCAGATTTAGCAGGATATTGAGGAAAATAAAGAGCAACTTTAGGGCGGCAAACTTAATCGGGCGATGGTTGCGCCGCAGATGTGCGAAGGGCACGCACTGAAAAGCATCGATGGCAACGCAGACAAACATTGTCCCGACATACTCGGGATGGTCCGGATATTGCATCCAAGCGGAGATGGGTTGCAGGAAAATCAAGACGAGCGCAACGAAAGCCAGACAGACGCCGCCCACCATCAGCAGTGTGGTAGAATAGACGCGCTGCGGGTCGTCTTTCTCGTTGGTTGAGAAGCGAAAATAGGTCGTTTCCATACCGAAAGTCAGCAGCACAAGCAGCAAAGCCGTATAGGCATAGACATTCGTTATGATGCCGTAAGCGCCGGTTGAGGCGGCCATCTTCGCCGTGTAGAGCGGCACGAGCAGATAGTTGAGAAAGCGGCCGATAATACTGCTCATCCCATAGATAAACGTATCCTTGGCCAATGATTTCAAATTGGGCATTGTCTCGTATGTATTATAATTTGTATAGCGCCGCAGCTTGGAGCAACTTTAGCGTGCAGGCAAGTCGCAAGATTGGGGCGCCTAACTCGTAGCAAAGAATAAATAGCAAATACCTATGGCGGCAATGACGCCGGCTAAGTCGGCCAGCAAACCGCAAGCCACGGCGTGGCGCGTATGTCGTACGCCGACACTACCAAAATAGACAGCAAGGATGTAAAAGGTGGTATCGGTAGAGCCTTGAAACACGCAACTCAGGCGGGCCACAAAGGAGTCAGCGCCGTAGGTGTTCATCGCGTCGACCATCATCCCGCGTGCACCGCTCCCGCTCAGCGGTTTCATCAGCGCCGTTGGTATCGCGCCAACCCAATCTGAAGGCGCACCCATCCAAGCCACGAGTTGGTGCAAGCCATCAATGAGCCAATCCATCGCTCCCGAAGCTCGGAAGACGCCGATCCCTACCAGCACGGCTATCAAGTAAGGGATGATGCGCACAGCCGTAGAGAAGCCCTCCTTAGCGCCTTCTATGAAAGCATCGTAGACGTTGATTTTTTTGCGTATACCGGCTAAGATGAACAGAATGATTATGAGCAAAAGCAGAACATTGGCTGTCGTACTCCCCGCAATGTTCATCGTTGCCGCGTCCATCCTGCTAAATATCCAAACAATCGAAGCCATAAAGACCGACATCCCACCCAGCGTCAGCAAGAGTGTACAGTTGAAAAGATTGATTCGCTGATAGAGCGACGTAATGATGATGCCGGCCAGCGTAGATACGAACGTGGCGAGCAGAATCGGCACAAAAATATCCGTAGGTTGGGCTGCACCACACTGAAACCTATACGTCATAATACTTACCGGAATTAGCGTAAGTCCGGAAGTGTTCAAGACGAGAAACATAATCATAGGATTCGAGGCCGTGTCCTTTTTTGCGTTTAATTCCTGCAAACCCTCCATCGCTTTAAGTCCAAGCGGCGTCGCCGCATTGTCCAAGCCGAGCATATTGGCGGCCAGGTTCATAAATATATTACCCACGACGGGATGCCCCTTGGGAACGTCAGGAAAGAGGCGGGCAAAGACAGGACCGAGCAAGCGGGCCAGCGCATTGACCACGCCGCCCTTTTCGCCCACCTTCATTATGCCGAGCCACAACGAGAGTACGCCGGTCAGTCCTAAAGAAATTTCAAAACCCTGCTTCGACGTATCAAACGTAGACTGCATAATGGCCGGGAAGACCGTAAAGTCGGCAAAGAAGATCAACTTCACCAATGCCACGATAAAAGCAATGAGAAAAAAGGCAATCCAGATATAATTGAGTACCATAAGAGTGTGTTCAAACAACGCGCAAAGTTACGTAATCTACACAAGAAACGGCTTATTCTGCCACTTATTACTATAAAAAAGCGGCTACGCGCCCGTTTTCAGCACATATCGCCCGCCGCAATCGAAAAGGAGGATGTGTCAAAATAGACACACCCTCCAAGCTTATTTGCTATCGGCTGCCTTGCGGCGGCCTATCCTTCCGGCTACGAGAGCCGTCGGTGGTTAACCTAATGAATATAAATTTCTAATCCGTTATAAATTTTCTTGCAACGGGTTGGATATTTCAATGTCTCTCACCCTCTTTTATCCGGTTAGGCTCCCTCCCCTTTACTTCCCTTCGGTCAGTGACCGTTGGTTCGGGGAGGGTCGGGGTGGGGCTTTTAGGACTACTCGAACCCGCCGACCCTGAGCCCGTAGCTGCGGCTGCAGTCGCCCACGTTGGCGCGGTCATGGTGGAAACTCAGGGCGTACGTGCTGTTGCTGTTCCCTGATCTAGCACTTGACGACCAATAGTAGCCGGCGATGCCAACGCCGAACAGCTGACCAGAGCCGTAGCCACCCAAGGCGGGCAGGTAAAAGTATTTGCCTGCGTCAGCGGTGGAAGGAAGGGTCTGAAATGCAGCCCAGCTGTCACCGCTGCTATCATTTGTGCGCCAATCTGTGCCATCGACAGATTTCTCGGTGTCGTAATGATGATCTGCCTTTAATACGGACTTCTTCTTAAACCACATACCACCTTTATATAAATGACCCATAGTTGTCCATAATTCATCTGCATCCCAACGGGGATCGCCGTACTTGCAATACCACGTCATCTCGTTCACGTTTGGAAGGTCTTTGCATGATGTGTGAGTGGCGTCGAGGCGACCTGAACCACCGCCCTCGTGGTACCAACGAGACACATCACTGTTGCTCTGGGCGTAGTTTGATGAACTCCCATTGTTTAGTGTTGGTTGGCCTGTGTTTCCTACCAAATTCTTTGTCCATTCGTAACCATACCAATATTGCTGCTGAGCATCCCACATGTAATAATGGTCGCCATCATAGTCGCGTATGTTAAGGTTGCCATCTATATCATAATAGTTATTCACGTCATAGTTAAAAGCTTTAAAAGCCTTTGTAACAGTACCTTCTATTCCTGTTGAATTATCCTTTAACCAATAACGTACCTTCAAGGTATGAGTGCCTGGTTTAATAACCATATAGGCTCCATTAACTGCTACATTATCGGAAGCTGTATTCAAAGGGAAACCGTTAGCATAAGCTCCACTGCCTTGGGTACTAAGAATTATCTTCTTGTCAGCCTCTGCACCTGTACTGACACTTTGCAACGTGCCTGTACTTGCATTCAAGGTATAGGTGCTTGCAATGTCATTATCTGAACTTACTTCTATCTTAGTTAAATAGCAGTTCTGCAACAATGTGTTACTTACATAAGGGTGAAATACGAGGTAAGCCGCCTGATGCTCTAATTGGAAACTAAAAGCTGTTCCTCCTACGCTTCCTGTCGCAGTTGCAGTACCGTAGTCGCCAGATACGCCAAAATGCTCAGTGTTATTTGGTGTTGACTGACTTTGAGCAGATGGAATAACAACTTGGTTATTGCTACTGTTCTTACCGAAATAATAAACCTTATAACTGCTATGGTCTGTAAACTTGCCTGGAACTTTATATTTAAAAGATGCTACCTTACCGGTTGGGGCGTTCGTACTTTTTCGCAACACGCCGTCGTCATCCTTTACGTAGATATAGTCGCCTGCCTCCCAATAGAAGTCACCGCTGTTGTAATTCATTGACGTACGCGTCTTGTTCTCGCCACCTGCCACGAAGGTCGTTAAGTTCTTATTCCCCTCCTCATTTGGCTTTGCCGGGTCCTGAACCACGTCGTCCTTTGTACATGAAGCCAAAGCCAAGCCTAAGCTCAGCATGATGCCCAAAGACTTTATCCCTGATAAAAGGGACTGATGTTTCATTATCTGTTTCATCTTTCTCTTTTCTTTGTTCGTTTTCTGCTCTTTGTTAATTAATCGCTTTAGAAATTAATCGTCCCATGGTGATGAGCTGTCATCGTTAGCTTCATCATCACCCAATAAGCCGAAAGGCTTGGCCGGAGCTGAAGCTGAAGGACCGGTACCGTGATTTCCCTTCTTGTGCTGGCTCGGAAAAGACGTTTCCATGAGATGACTCATTCCGCTCATTTGGATTACCATGCAACGTGGTGCAGAATAAACCTTCTTTTCTTGTTTCTTCATTTTTGTTTTGATTTTAATGGTTCACAAAATAAATCTTATGAATGAATGATTTGTGAATATTTGTAAGTCGTTTTTTTGCTTATCTTAATATTGCTTGCCATCTCCCTTTCTGCCTTATCTTGCCTCTCTTCCCTCTAAATGGCAGGTAGTATTTCACTGCTGCCTGCCCGAGAAATCAACGAGAGGAAACAGACTATCATCAGAGAATTACACTGAATGATTGTGGTAAAATCAGTCGTTAAACGTTTCTTATTTTGCTTCCTTGCCGGTTCGCAAACGGGCACAAAAAAGCGAACAAAGGAAACTCCATGAAGTCCTTTGTTTACAGGGGTTACGGCACGCTTCGCGCGCGCGTAGGATGGAAGAAAAAAAGTATGATTAGACGCTAGGTGCGCCTGTGTGTGTGTGTGTGTGTGTGTGTGTGTGTGTGTTGGCAAAATATCTGAAACAACCAAATATAAAGCACTAAAAAAGTCAGAGAAATCGAAGTTTCTTTGCTGCGCTATAGTCGTTTGATATGTCATTGCTAGTTCGTTCACGGCCGCAAAGGTATAACATCTTTTTAGAATTGACAAGAAAAAACTAAAGAAATCACAATTCGGGATAAGCAGTTCTTCTTTTTCCTCAAAAAAAGTTTCAATAAAAGCCTGAAAAGAGGATTGTTTTTTGTGGGAATACGCACTAATATGAAGAACCGCTTAATGGATGTGCACGACAAAATCATGCTCCGTAAAAGAAGCATTATCGAGACCATCAACGATATGCTCAAGAACGTGGCACAGATTGTTCATACCCGCCACAGAAGTGTATCAAACTTTATTGTCAACCTTTTGGCTGGAATGGCAGCCTATGCTTTCTACGAGACAAAACCCTCTATCAATATGGAGTTTGAGATGGAGGGAGAAGCAGAGGTGAAGCAGCTCACACTTTTCTAAAACATACTTGCGTGAAACAATGAATCTTCGGCCTACAACAAGGTTGAAAGAATCGTTGTGGGCTATAACCTGAGTAAAAAGAGGTGACCTTAAACCGAATTGGGGTTATAACCTTCTTTTTTGTGTATACAAAATCAGCTTTACTATAAATAATAGAATATGGGAATGGAGTTTCTGAAATCCTATTTTTATTGAACACCAAAGATTGCAGGAAATCCTTACTCAATAGTTTGGAACAAACTATTTGATTGATATCTATATGTTCACATTCTATTCCATCCCTTAGAAGGAACCCTTTTAAGTATGCAGGATTAAACATTGGAAATATTGAGAACGTGTTTAATATGAGAGTTTTCATTTATGTTGTTTTTGCAAAATACAATTGATTAAAAAAGTAGCATTCTTATTCTGGCATACTCCATTGGTTAGTTTGTAAGGATAACTCGGAGGATTTTCTGCGGTTATCTCAAAACAATAGTTCCTTTTAACTCCAGATAATTTCAAAGATGTAACATCTATATCATGTGTTGCTAATACTGTTGTAATCCCATTTTCTACAAAGAAACTCAAAAGTTTTTTAGTCCCTTCTAACTTGTCTATAGAATTAGTTCCTTTAAGCACTTCATCCAGAAAAAGAATTACGTTAGGAGTGTTTAATGCAACGTCTATAGCTTTGTCCAGTCTTATTATTTCAGATTGAAAATAGGATATCCCACCTTTAATATCATCACGAGTTCTCATACTTGTAAATATTTGCGAGTTGGGATTAAAAAAGAACTTATCAGCAGGAACACGACATCCATTTTTTGCCAAAATAAGATTAAGAGCTATCGTTCTTAAAAACGTACTTTTACCAGACATATTAGCTCCCGTTATAATAGAAATAGAACCTTTTGAAATCGAGAAATCATTTCCGACACCTGAGTTTCCCAAAAAAGGATGCTTCCCATTTTTCATATTGATTAGCATATTCTCTTGCGGCTTTGCAATGCAATAATCAGCGTGATTAAAATTGAATTGAGCAAAGCTTGCTAAAGCCTCAATCTTCCCTATACTTTCTAACAACGTAGGAAGGCTTGCCAATCTTCTTACTTTCCATCGCTGAAATTTCAGAACTTCCATAACGTCTATCGACAGAAAACCATTCAGAAGCAACCATAAAAAAGGATTCGCCCTCAAAGCATATATACTTTCAATTCGCTGAATTGATTTTAAATCCTCAAGATACTCTTGAGCTATATCACGAATTTCCCGAAGCTCCGAAGCCTTAAAGTTATAAGCGGAAATCTTTTTAATGACAGGCATATAACCTTTATTGAAGTCTATTATTGATTTGGAAACACAAAAGGCTGTTTTAAGCTTACTGCTTAACGCTATCGTTATAAATAATTGTAATACAAATAATACTGTTAAGGTTGCCGATGTGATAGAACTTATTTTTCCTATAAGTATGTAGCTAAGAATAAGATACAGAATCAACAAGAAACTACAAATAGGAAATATTTGAAGCCATTTAATGTTTTTATCTGGCATCGTATTCACATTAGAGTACATGCTAGTTCCCATCACTTTAGACTTAAAGTGAGGAGTTGATAAATAATCCTCACGAAAATCTGACGACAACATAAGCTCGTTTATTGCATCCTGGTCTATATCGTTCTTAGATATTCTTGTGTTCACATTGATCAGCCTGTGTGCAAGAGCTTTCTCACCAGGCACTGTTGTGGTTCGGTTTAATCTTTGAAACAAAGACCCAGGGCCAAATATATCTAAATCATAAGAATATGGCGAGTGTATATCTATATACTCACTGCCGTCTTGAAAAGAAAACTCATTACCCAAATATCCAATCTCATCTTCGTAAAATTGTATCATCTGTTGGTTATGCTCTCTTTTTCTATCAACTCTATTATCTGCATACACAAAAAATAGATAAACAAGAAGGCATATGGCCGAGAGAGACAACCATATATTCGGGAAACCATCCAGTCCATTCCATCCAGCAATAAGCATAAGACAAAATGATATTAATTTTCCCCAAACCAAAAGATGGCTTTTCTTAGATAAAACTCTTTGTGCAGCCAATAGTTTATTAACCTTATCTACATAATATAATTTACTCATTCTTAGTTTAAAGGGTTTATGTTATTGTCTTTTAGAAGACGATGTGCTTGTGATTGGGCAACACCTGAATAAACGTGGTGATGTATTTGGGGCGGAGTGCATATCTTGCCAAAAAGATGCTTAATAAAGTATTTGTATAATGTTTTATCAGACCAAAATCCATAGTATATATTCTCAACAAAAGCACCAAACATCACTTTGGGATAATATGATGTTTGCCCTAGCTCAATAATTTTACTTCCTGTTTCTTCAGCTATTTCAACAGTCTTAAATATTGTATTTAACGTGAGTTCGACGAATTATAAGTGTCTATAGATTTGGTGATTAGCGAAATTTGTTGTAATTTTAAGGTGCTGATATACATAGAATTACAAACAAAAATCGCTATGATCACCGAAGCCAAAGTTACTAAAATATTTTGTATGGCAGATGACTTCTGCAAGTTTTTTGATGCTATGACGGCAAAATATACACTAAAACCTACCGGAAAAAGAAAATATCATCGAAGTTCCACGATGTCAAAGGCCGAAGTCATGCTGATAA